>Ga0315289_10008917_pt1 | contig 14478 bp, 7 predicted proteins | sample YL17G11_40_MG_FD_203452 | JGI IMG/M metagenome (GOLD analysis project Ga0315289, IMG submission 203452) | Sediment microbial communities from Yellowstone Lake, YNP, Wyoming, USA - YL17G11_40 | ecosystem: Environmental > Aquatic > Freshwater > Lake > Sediment | place: USA: Wyoming | collected...
ATCTATGCGGCGGGTATCTATGTGATAGTCTCAAGCGAATCCTTGAACATATATGGGCCCTTGACTACATATGTTTCATTGAAGACGGGGAAGGTGTCACGGTAGATATGTTCAAATCGTTCGCGCAAGGGGACACGGGTTTCTATACATATGACCTCGGGCCGTTTCTTCGCGCCGGCGACATGGTCGTCTACGAGACTCCCCCTTCACTGCTCCCAGACCACTGTCTGGCGCTTATCTGCGGTGGTGCACCCATGAATAATCGAGGGCGGATCTTGGGCCTCGACATCTACCAGGGCCAAGTGCAGCCTCCAGTTCCATACTGTCTGCTTCATTTCGCCGTCCCACCGTACGATCCGATGTTCCTCTATTCTATGGCCTATTCGCCGGATAGAAGCTGCTATTATTTCGTGGACTCCCTGAACCAAAAAATTGTGACAATGCCGGACTATGATGGAGACTTCATCCCGGAAATGACCGTGAGCACCTATGCCAGTGCGTTGTGGCCCGGATTTGAGCCTTTGATGAACATGCGCAGCGTCGAGCCGACCATGCATCGCTATTACGGATTCGGCCTGATAGTCAATCATGAGGATGCCCATTATACCGATGCGATCAATCCTTACGATATGCGGTTCTTCCTGCCAGATGCCAATATGGACGGCATCGCCGACGCATGTTTCCCCGTGAATCGTTATGAATTCGTCACCTGCAAGCCGCACATCATTGTGACTCCCTGGGCGGGCGACATTTCTGTGCAGCTTCTGGCTACCTGGGGTCATCCGATCGTGGTGAACGCAACGGACTCGCTGGGACAGCCGCCCTATGAGCCGCTTGGCAATGTTTGGATGGGGATGCCGCACATGCTATGCTCGCTCATGCGACCACTCATGGCGGGAGAGTTCATTATTGCGATGGACATGGAAACGGGCACTCGGCTCGATCTCGCTACCAAGGTTATCGATTCAACTCCCGAGGAATTGACGATTCATGTGCAGGCGGCTGGGCTGCTTCACCTAATCTGGGAGGCCGTCCCCGGTGCGAACTACTACCATATCTACGAATCATACGATCCCATGGACTTCACCGGCGCAACGACATATACCACGCACACGAACGAGTTTTACCTCCCCATGATGCCCTCTGTGACAAAGCTATTCTATCGGGTGACGGCAGTAAGGGAAGAGCCGATGCAATAGTAGGAATGAGAAAATCCTGAGAACGACAAGACCGAGGAATTTTGCCTCGGTCTTGTTTTTTTGTCGAGCAAGGATATCGTGAGCCAGACTTAGCGTCCCGCCACAAAGAACCAGTAGTAGACCGTCGCCACGATACTGAGCTGCGAGACGGCGCCAATCACATCGCCGACAAGTTTCCAGGTGGAGCCCGTCAGAATAATCGTGTCTTCCGGCTCAAGATTCGGGATCAGGCGTTTGTCCCCAGTTTTGAGGAACTTCTTGATATTCACCATGATAATTTCGGAGCCGTTTTCGCGATTGCGGACGATACGGACATTGTCGAGCCGGGAGCCGGATTGCGGACCCCCCGCAACAGAGATCAGGGAAATGAGGTCGGTCGTCGAGGGAATAAAATATTGCCCGGGCTGACGCACTTGTCCCCAGATATTGACGCGAATGAGGAGTTCGTTGGTCGCCCCGATATAGTACTGGGAGGCTTGCCCGATCCGCTGGATAGGGACATCCGCTTTCTGGGTCAGACCCTGGGTGGCCGTTTGTGCCTCGGCCCACAAAGGGAGAACAAGCCCCATAACGATGGCAAAGAGAACACCTGCCAACTGCTTTCCAAAAGGCATCTGACGCATGAGTGAATCAGGCCTCCTTTCCGCTAACCTCGATAAATGAAACTCGTCTTGACAGCGCTGCCGGCCGGAGATCGTTCCGGGGGATTGCTGTTCGCAACCACATTCAGCTTCCAGACATAGGAACGCCCCGCCACGAAAGACTGCGATGAGCCGTTCACATTGAGCAGCACGCTATGCGTTGAACTGAATTCGGTATATTTCAGCCACCACATTGGCTCGCCGGTTTCCTCGTCCCAGATTCGAATCATGAAATAGTCGAAAAAGACCTCGGGGCCGCTTTCAAAGCTCCATTGAAGAAAGTACTGCCCCGAACTTGGATTCGATACGGCAAGATCGCGCGGATTGTTTATGAGACGATAATAGGCCGTCCGTGAAAAGTCCGAATAATTGCCCGATTGGTCGTAAGCCCGAACCGCATAGCGGTAGCCGCGCGAATCGCCGCTGGTGTCATTGGGCTGAAGATTCCGCCAGTCCAAATCAACAAAATAGGGGTCTATACTGGGAGAAAGATTCTGTCCAAGAATCAAATTCACGATGGGTGTCTGAGGGAATTCCGCATCGTATTCCCCTCGCCGATAGACCAGATAACCCGCCAAATCTCCTTCGAGATTGCGGTACCATTCGAGACGGATCCAGTAACTCTGCGCGTCGGTTCCTGCTTCCGGCCGAATGCCGGTCTCGGCATAGAGGCTGTCCACAGAGCGTGATTTCAAGACGGGTGCCGTTGGCGGAGTCGTATCGCGCTCTTCACTCTCGGGAACACAGCCGAGCATCAGCGTCTGAAGTAGCACGGCAATGACGAAGATTCGCGGTTGCTTCTGCCCCATTGAAGACTCATGCCTCACAGTTGAACGGCCAGACTCACGCGATGAGTCGTGCCCAAGTCGCGCGCACGATAGGCGTAGTCAATGCCTATCCGCCAAAAAGTAATTCCGGCTCCCGCCGTCCACTCGTCGCCCCACAATCCCCCTCGCACGGCAAGAACTTTCTCATAACGATATTCAAGCCCATAGTGATGCACGCGCTCGTATCGTCTTTCGGAGTCATAGCTCAAAGTCAGATGGCCTCGCAAGGCGGCAACATCAGCAATATAGGCGGCCCCCATACGGAAATTGGCCGGAATGGCGTCGCGCATGCCTTTTCCCCAATTGACTTGCGTGCGAGTCATGTCCTGCAAATTGAAACCTCCAGACAACCAACCCGGGAATGAACGCCCGACAAGGTCTTGTGTCCGGAGTCGAACTTGCATGCCGAGATCCGCCCCAATCCCCGTGGCCGACGCATTTTCCAGAGAGCGCTGAATGATTTTCAGATTTGCGCCGATGGGAAGCTGAACCGGCAGCGTGAAATAGGACCACCCGAGATCCAGCGTGAATTCGTTCAACTTGGCGAAACTGAGGAAAATGGCCGATTCCATATCCGAGAAATAACCCGTCGGCTGCCCATGAAGAGCCACGATGTATTCTCGGGGATCCTCATAGGGAAATGGGATTCCCTGTAGAGTATCTCCGTAGGGGAAGAGGTAGCGGTTGTCGTAATCGGGATAGCGCGGGATATTCTCCACACTCAAACGAATCCAATTGATCCCAATAACGGCTCCAGGTACCGCGGCCGCCAGTCCCGCCACCGAGTAACTGGCAAGACCTCCCCAAAGGTCGGCATACATACCCGAGAATTTCAGTCCCTCGACATATCCCAGGCCGCAGGGATTCCAATAGAAGGCGGAGGGTTCATCCGCGACGGCTGTGTAAGCCCCCCCCATTGCCACAGCCCGAGCCCCTGCGCCAATCTCAAGGAATTCGCCCACATACCGCGCTGAAAAGGCGGCAGATGCCGTGCCAAGAATCAGGGTCAGAAAAGCCAAATACTTCCGCATCAACGCACCTTGGCCATTTTGAGCACCTTCTCCACCCGTTTTCCCCCTTGACTGGCGATGATCCGAGCGAAGTAGACACCGTTGGCAACATCTTCTCCGTCTTTGTCGCGACCATCCCATGTCAGCGTACGGTAGTTGATCACCGCTCGTTCCGTCTCCTCAAGAGTGCTGATGAGCCGACCGGCCACCGTGTAGATTTTGACTTTGACATACTCATCGGTAGGACCGGTCAGGATATAGACTATTTTGGTTTGCTCCGTGAAGGGATTGGGGTAATTCAGAGCAAAATCAATCCCGAAGACTCCCTCCACTTGGAAAGCCGCACTATAGGTCGTGTCGTTGCCGAGATTGTCGCAGGCATAGACCTCGATGTCATGGCCGCCAATATCCAAGTGAGGTCGTATCAGCGCCACTTGGTCGCCGGAGGTCTCGACACTGTCTGCCCAACCAACCTCGCTATAGAGCACCGTGTCACCGTCCAAAACGATACGGAAACGATCAGCTCGCCGGTCGATGCCGTTGGCATCAGAAATGTAAACGAACATCTGGGGGTCCGCGGGCACAAAAGCTCCGGGGACAAAGCGTTCACCATTGACGACAATATCTATCTGAGGCGGTCGTGTATCCAAAGGTCGAAACATCGTAAAAGTCCCCAGATGATTCGTACGCGTGAAATACTTGACCCCTCGTTGGTAAACCACCCACCCGCCCTGAGGATTCTCGAAACTGTCCCGGACGACTTCACAGGAGATCGTCGGCAATTTGGTCCAGAATTCCGAGCCCAATCGCCTCTGAAAGATGTACTTGCCCGCCGTGTCGGGAGTCGCGGAAGTTCTCTCAAATAGGGAAACATCAACAACCCCACTGGGCGCGAGCCGGTCTGTGCTATCCGCGAGAGTCACTGCGAAGACATGAGACCGTGTGGTATCTGGAAAGGCGAAAATCCCGATTTGTGCGGCTCGGAGCGATTCGGCTGGACTGAGCCATCGGGGAGTAGCGTAGATGAGAACACTGCTGTCTTGAAGCAGGGACCCCGGAAATATCCGAAGTTCAAGGGTGTCGGGAATGTTGAACTGCCAAAACTTATTATAGACCGGGAACTCAAGCGGATTCTCATAGTAGGTGCCTTGGACGCGGGAGACCGGAAAATGGTCTATCGAGTTCAAAGTCCCTGGTTTACGGTTGTTGTCCTCGTTGCTTTCGGCAATTTGATCCAAGGGATCAATGACAACATTCAGACGCCACCTTCCCGGCCTCAGATGGACCGGGATATCCACTGTGAAAGCTTTGCTGAGAGCATCGACACCCGTTATCTCTGCATAGGTCTCGAATGTGTCTGTGAAGGTTGGGAAACGATACCCAACAACCTTCACGAGCAAGGTATCTATCGGAGAGGAGTACAATGGGGTGGTTTTCACGAGCACAACCTGCAGGTGTGGATAGGTCTCCCCCATGAGCCTTGGCGGACTATAGGGTAACGAGGCGTGCGCAATGTCGGGTTTCGTGGCAAAGGGCATCTGGTAGATCAGAGAGCTGTCTATCCCTCCGGCGCGATCGTGCGCCACAAAGGCGGCATGGTAAGTCGCGCCGTCAACATTATAAGGACCTAAAGGCATTGGAGTGCGCCACAGATTCGCCGCACCCTCCTCCATTGCCAAGGTGTCCAGCACGGGCGGGCCCTGCGGCGGTGTGAAGACACCCCGAAGAAGCACGCGGTCAATTCCGTTCCGGTTCAGAACCCTGGCCTGAATGTAGAAGGCGGAGTCCGTTGTCACGATGCTGCTCGGCCAGGGCGAGACATCCTCGAAAATGGTTGCATCCAGAAGATCATACGAGTAGAATGAAACGCTGCCGACTCCGTCTTCTTTGGTTTCGGGATTGCACACATAAATGATATACCGTCCCTCATGCCAATTGAAGGAAGATGGGATAGCCAAGGGGGGCGAATCGAAGAGTTCGGTTGTAATGATCTCGGGCAGCGGATTTTCCTCGGCAAGACGAATCTTGCGTTCATCGTAAGGATTGTACCAGACCTGAACAATGTTCGCCTGCCCCACCAACTCAAAAGGAAGAGTACCCCGAATGAGGACGGTATCCCCAGGCACGACGAAGGTCGTGTCAATCTCGGGTTCAAAAACGGCTTTCGGAATCGCCAACTTAACTCCAGGATCTCCCAGAAGATTCATCAGCACTTGCATTGAATAGACAGGATCCAACCCCAATTGTTGACCAGAATATGCCATCCAGAACTTTGTTTTGCTGGTTTGGACGATCTCTCCCAGAGTCTTCCTCGGTGGAGTGGGAAAGAAATCAAACAAATGCGTCTGCATCGAAATGCCTGTGTAAGCATAAGCCAGAGACGTCGAGGCGTAGACGCCGATGCCTCCAATGAGGTCTCCGTTGGGATTTCGCTGGAAAAGGAAGGCTTCTCCCAGACTTTCAGATTGATGGCGCTGGTCAAAAACCGCACTGTAACATGTAAAACTTGTGATAAAAGGAAACTTGCGACGGTTAAGAAGTTGTCTCTCGGAGCTCACCGTCATGAGTTCATCTCCGGACCACAGGCCGCCACCACCATGCCCATTGTAATTGACAATAACCCCGCCCTGTCGGAACGCCTCGCGCAGGGCGGTCACCCGCTCCGCGGGCAAGAGGCTATCGGAATAGACCCGAGTGACATTCACATAGTCGGGCATAAGGTGGACAATGGGCTCACTGAACCCCCCCGCGAAATTGAAATCAGCATCTCTTTTGTCAGCAACGAAAACATAGTTCGAATGCCATGCAGAAGTGTAATCGGAATTGTCCTCGTAGATCGCCACTTTATCCACATAGGTTTCAAGTTCTTCGGATGTTCGACACGAAATGCGTCCCACTGCGACATCAGGAACAAGATCCCAAGGTGGGCCTGAAACGCATCCGAAAAGCGCATCGGATGGCGCCCGGCCGACTGTCCCCGCCATCACATACAAACTGGGAATAAGATTTCCCCCAAAATGGAAGTAATCCTTGACATCGTAGTTGCCATCCCCAATGATGCACAGATGCGTGGGTCGGATCGTCCAGTGGTTGTACGCATACATAACAAAATTGCGGATGGCTTCGGGATTCACAATACCGCGGTTGAATTGCTCATAGATTTCGGTGGGGGCGACCACTTCGACCCCCCTTGGGAAAGTCGCCTGCCGTCGTTGCCGCAGCTCCTCGACGGCGGGTTCGGAAAGAAAGGACTCATGGACGAGCATGATGTATTCGGCGCCGGGAAGTGTGCGCAAATCCCGTGTCGAATACTCCGGCAGGATGGCCGCCGGGGTCTTCGGATAGGCATCGTCAAACACAATCATCTCGTAGGCTTGGCTGGGTGTCATCAAAAACCGCACCGCCCACGACGAAGGCTCATTTTCCGGGGAGACTCGGCGCACTTCGGCATTCGTCAGTCGCGCCATGTCCAATTTCCAAATTTCGATATTGGGTCCGCGAAAACCGCGAATATCAAACTCAAAGGGGACATTCCGCGTCGTGTCGAATTGAAAGCGGAAATACCCTCCGGCCGCTCTCAGTACCCGCTCATAAGTGACTTCAACCCAGTCGAGAGTCACTTGGTCCAAGGCACCCGCCAAGCCATCGCCAGTCGCCGCAAGAGACAGAGTGTTGTCTCCGTGCCGAAGATTCTGGTTGGTAATCCCTGCTGGGTTTAAAGGATCCGGCGCCTTCGTTTGAACAATCACGGCGGACTGACCTTTCCAAGCCACTCTGTCATCACTCTGTGAGATTCTCCCGATGGAGAGCCCTTTATCCGTGCATCCATTGAGATAAAGGATGGCGCGATGATGGCCAAAACTCAACCCCTGCAAGGCCGCGCGAAGAATCACCTGATGGATGCTGCCCAGGGACTGAGTGTCTGGATAGAAAATATGGACGGGAATATCTATAGTTCCGAAGCCTCCGACCCCCTTTGTGTAGAACCAGTGGTCTCGGATGACTCCATAAGGTCCTTCATTGCTCAGCAGCGTGGGATAGGGGGGCGGCACGGCTCCCATCGTAAGCTGGTTGTAATAGCGGTCTTCCTCGTAATGAATCGTGGTTCGCAGGAAGAGCACCGGCTCTCCGACATTGGGGAGCCAATCCGCATTCTCTTCCCCCAACCGCCTCCCATAGGGCCCATTCCAGGACAACCAATAGACATTCTCGTCGGACCACGGGTCCTTGTAAATCGCTTCGGTAGAACTGTAATAGACCTTTTCGCCGCCAGAACTATCAACCCCTCTGTCCGGGCGGACATAGGTCCCGCGGTTTTCTATTCCGTAGAATTCAAGGTAATCATAGGAGTCAAATATTCCATCCACTTCCCCCTGTACAAAGATCGGAATCTCATTGTCGCGGACCTTGATCTTTATGGTTCGGGGGTCAATCTGCTCGACAGGTACGCCGGCGGACGCCAGCATTTCCTGAGAAATGCGATAGACTCCTTCTTCAGCAATGAGAATCTTGAACCGCGGCGAAAATTCCGTCTGGATCCCCTGAACAGGGGTTTCCTGATCCTCAATCTGATGTGTCTGCAGAGCCACCGGTGCAAGGGGACCGAGAATATTTTCGAGGAGAGCCGTTTCATTGGGAGCATCGTAGCGACGATTCAGAAACTCCGGCGTCCCTTCCCAAGCGGGCAGGAGCAACCGCACGCGAGCTCGCCGGGTCCACTGAAGAGTCTGCTTTGACAGGTCTAATCGAACCGGATAGAACCGCAGCGACATGAGTCGGTGCCCGCGAAAGACTCCGCCCTCATGAAGCTCAACGGCTTGATGCGGCCAGCACCCCTCGGTGCGAAGGGTTTTTGTCTCTTGCTGCTCAGGGATCTCCCCTTGCAAGATATCTCCCATGAGGTCGTCATCCTTGGCCACAACGCGTTGGTCATCCATCAGAGCGCGAAATTTCGGCAAGGGATGCTGCTCTTCTTCCACCTGAAGAATTTGCAGTTGAATCTCCCCGGGAGGGCAATCCACCGGCTGGGCGATCACGGGCAGAAGAGGAAATCCCGGCTGATGGAAGAGCTGGGCTCCCTTGACAGTGAACTGCACGGCTTCGTCTGTCTCCGGGTCCCGGCTTACCTCATAGAAGGGAGATTCAAACTCAATGACGATCTCGCGAGCCGTGTGCGAAACAAGCCGCGCTTGAGCTCGCTGCGACATGGAGGTTCGCGGAGCGCGCTTTGGAGACGGCGCTGCCAACTGGGTCCCTGTCCATCCCAGAGCCACAGCACACAGTGCAATGAAAATTACAGCAATCGGGCTACGCCAAAGATGAGCCATACTGCACTTATCTTCAATAAAAACAAAAATTCGCCAAGGCGTTCTTGCCTTCCTCAACCGAGATTCCCACGCGCGGCAAAAGCAAAAAAACAGCGCGCGGAGAAGTGTGGCTCTCAGAAGAAGAAAAACGCTTTAGCGAACGGTCAATCAATCACTCCATATCCCTGTCGTGCAAAATAGGAAACTTTTTCCAATTTGTCAAGTAGACCGTCTCGCCCTTCCGTTTCTCTTCTGCGAAATAGCCTCCGCTTTGGAATCTAAGAGAGCGCCTTCTAAAAGACCTGCAAGCACCGCGCCATCTTTTTGCCTTGCCTCCGAACACAATCTTTAGTATATTATGGCGCAAAGCAGTTTGAGAGTCCTGTGCATCTTGAACTTGATATAGCCGATGCGCTTGGCGCGCCCGAAGGCGCTGCGAGGATTTCGCCGGTCGAGCTTGATGAATTACTGCCTCGAGTGACGGAGGCGATTCAGGACATCAAGCGTCAGCGGTCGCAAGGGACTCCGGCCTTTCTGGATTTGCCTCGCGATCACAGCAGTTTTCATGCGTGCCAGAACTTGGCAAACCGCTGCAGGAATTGGGAAAATTTTGTGTTGGCCGGGATTGGCGGTTCAGCCCTCGGCCCCTATGCTCTGTTTCGGGCGCTTTCCCATCCCTTTCACAACTTGCTGGACTCCTCTCGGCGAACGGCACCTCGCTTCTTCGTTCTCGATAACATAGATCCGGACACCGTGAGTTCGCTCTTTGATATTATCGAGCCTCACCGGACACTTTTCAACATTGTCTCAAAGTCGGGAGCCACGGCGGAAACCGCCGCTGCTTCGCTTGTTATCTTTGATGCCCTGAAGCGAAGCGTCGGCGACAAATGGCGGGAACATATTGTGGTAACGACCGACCCCGAGAAGGGCGATTTGCGGCAGCTCGCTCGAGAGGAGGGATTCGAGGCTTTACCAATTCCACCCGAGCTCGGAGGACGGTTTTCAGTTCTCTCGGCGGTTGGGTTGTTCCCGGCACTCTGTTTGGGTCTGGACGCGGAAGAGCTGTTGTCAGGAGCTGAGGCGATGGCGGACCTTTGTTTGAAAGCCGAGCCTCGTGAAAATCCCGCGGCACTTCTGGCCGCACTGCTCTATTTCTTCGATACGCGGCGCGCGCGGCCGATTCATGTCATGATGGCTTACTCCGACCGCCTCTTTCCGCTGGCCGATTGGTGGCGACAACTCTGGGCGGAGTCTTTGGGCAAACGATATACCAAAGAAGGCAAGGAAGTTTTCTCTGGACCAACACCGGTCAAAGCTCTCGGCGCAACCGACCAGCATTCGCAAGTTCAACTCTACATCGAAGGCCCTCAAGACAAGGTCTTCGTCTTTTTGGAAGTGCTGAAGTTCGAAAAGGAAGTTGCCCTTGCGCCGGCTTTTGGTCATCTTTCGAGCCTCGAGTATTTGGGCGGCAAGACGATGAACCAACTCATGGCGGCGGAATGCTCCGCAACGCGAGAGGCGCTGACACAGGCCGGACGACCCAACATGAGCTTGAAATTCCCAAAAATTTCTGCTTATTTCTTGGGTGAGGCCTTCATGCTCTTCGAAATCGCCACAATCATCGCTGGCGAGCTTTACAATGTCAATCCTCTCGACCAACCCGGCGTCGAGCACGGAAAGATTCTGACCTACCGGCTTATGGGACGCAAAGGATACACCGAGGGACAGAGGAGAGATTCATTGAGACAACGATGATTGAAAAGGTCGTACGGAAGGCAAATTTGCGGGATTTCTCGGAGATCAAGGAAAATCTTGCTTACTGGTTGTCGAAGAGTCCGGCGGAACGCATCGCGGCGGTTGAGTATTTGAGAAGAATGCGTCATGGAAGTTTACCCAGACTTCAAAGATGTGTTCGCATCATTAGACTCGCACAAAATTGATTTCGCCATCGTGGGTCTGGAGACCCCCGACGGCGATCATTAGAGATTGACAAGAGAATTGAATATCTTCAAATAGGCATCACTGCAATGAGAATTTTAATTGTTTTTCTGCTTCTCTTATTGTTCGCGGCTTTTGCCGCCGGCGCCGAGCTTTTCCCCAATGCCGAGATTGGAGTTCGCCCGGGAGCCTACAGTGCCCGGACATTGGGATTGGGCCGCGCCGTGCTGACGATGGAATCGGGAGCGCCGGCTCTTCTTGGAAATCCGGCTCTTTTGGCTGTTCCCGGCGACCGGCTGCGGTTTGATGTTACTGCCGATGTCACGCGCATCAAGGAAACCCGAGCCTATCCCATCCATGACGCCTTCGACGGCGTTCTGGCCTATAACAACTACACGATGAACGACCATCTCTTCTCCAAATTGGATGGCGGGGTTGTCTACAACATGCCTTATGGCAGATTGCCGGTGTTGGCACTCGGAGTCGGAACCTATTCGGTATACCGATTTGATTATCGCTACCGTGAAGAGGTGCGCTATCGGAACGCTGTGGGCGGCATCTTGGATTTGCCCTTGGCAAATAATCACCTGGACATCAACGGAGACCTGCGTTCATTCTCGTGCGGGCTGGCCATTAAGGAAAGGCTGCCGCTCACGGTGGGTATAGCTGTCAGCATGCTCACGGGAAATTGGAGTTACGAAGAAGGAACCTTCTGGGTTGTGGAAGATTCGACAAACATCATAACCCGCACTGAGTATTCTCTGGACGGCATTCCATCGGAAATGACGGTCGGCCTTGCCTATGATCTTTCCGAGCGTGTCTCTCTCGGCGCGCGTTCTCTCTTCCCGACCAGCCGCTTCGATTATGATGCCCATACGCGAAAGGAACAAAACGGGGACACCTCATATTCCGACACGACACTCTGCATTCGCTATCCTTCACGCTTTGGCCTCGGCGTTCAGTTCCGTCCCCGCAACGAATTTATGCCGCGCCTTGTGTTTGAAGGAGAGTACATCACCTATTCCGATGTCCATGAGGCTTGGGATAATGTCATCGAGATTCGCGCCGGCGTTGAACAGCAAGTCGTGCGGGGCGTCCCTGTCCGAGCGGGCTTCTACTATGCGAAAGCGCCTGACAGCAACGAGCGCGCGTTGGCCGTCTTCTCGACGGGCATCGGCTTCCAGCACAAGAACATCGTCGCTGATTTCGGGATGGAAGTCGGCAAGATCAACTACACATACCCCGACCTCTTTCCGAACACGCGTTTTGGCGGCGCCCGAGTTGATGTGGATCGCGTCGAAACGGGTCTATGGCGCGGAGTGGTTTCGGTGCGTTATGAATTGTAGCAACAAAGCCGTTGCGGGTCTGGTGACCCGCGACCGCGGACTATATTCAGAGATTGTGACCCTATGAGAATTGTCCTTTTGCTGACTCTTTTTCTGTGCACCCTTGCGGTTGCGGATTTCTCTTTGGCTGCGGAGCCGCAACGGATTCTGGTTTTGCATACGAACGACATGCACGGAGGCATTGACCAGAGCGTGGCGAGCTTCATGAATCCCGAATTCCCGCCTGCACTCGGCGGCGCCGCTTCCGCTGCAAGAGTCGTTCAAACCTTGCGCGAAAAAGCCGCCCAAGAGGGAATGGGATTCCTGCTGGTGGATTGCGGAGACATCTGGCAAGGTACGATGATCGGCACGAAGACCTCAGGGCGAGCCGTCATGGACTATATGAATACCATCGGCTATGATGCCATGATCATCGGCAATCATGAATTCGATGTGGGCCGCAAGATGCTCGAAGACAGTTGCCTATCGCGTGCAAAGTTCCCCATACTCTCATGCAATATCTATGATTCGACGGCGACAGGCGTGCGTCTTTATGTTCGCCCGTATATCATCAAAGAGGTCGGTGGGTTCAAAATCGCCGTTATCGGAGTCACGACGACCGGAACCGAGCGGATGAGTTTCTCGGAGAACATCCGCGGGCTCTCCTTTGCGCCCGAAGTTCCTCAGGTGCAGGCCTACATTGACACGGTACGAGCTCTGGGTGCCGATTTGGTCTTTGTGGCTTCGCATCTCGGCCTGCCCTATGATCGCCTTGAGGCTTGGCACGAGCTCGAAGAGCGCGCCGCCAAAGGCTGGACATCGGGCAATGCACGGAACGCCATGGATCTTGCGCGTCGTCTTCACGGAGTGGACGCGATTTTTTGCGGCGACATTCATGTGGGCTATCAAGAACCCTGGGTGGATCCGGTGACGCACATCCCCTGTTTTCAAGGTTACGCAAAAGGAACCAGTATTGCGGCCATTGAATTCGAGATTGATCCGGAAACGAAGACACTCATTCAATGGAAACCCTATGCGGACCAGGGCGTGCTGCTCACTCTGTTCGCCGACCAATTCCCGCGAGACCAGAAGATTGCGGGCCCTATTGACTCGGAAGTGGCGCGTGTCGAAAAGGGATTCGACGAGCCAATCGGCGAAACATTGGTGAATCTAAGTCGTATCGGGGAGGGGGAGTCTCTGATGGGAAATTTGGTGTGCGATGCGCTGCGATGGAAATTGCAGGGGGATGCCGCTTTTACAAATCAAGGCGGCATTCGTGCGGATATTGGTCCGGGTTCTATCACTCCTCGGGATGTGTTTGCGGTCTTACCCTTCGATAATCACCTGGTGTCTGTGCAACTAAGCGGGGCATTCCTGAAGGAGCTTTTTGAGGACAAACTTGTCTATGGAGGCAGCGGTTTGTTTGTTTCGGGGATGGAAGTTGTGGTGGACCGAAAGCGACCCGCGGGCGACCATATCACCGTCTTCAAAATCGGCGGTCAGGATGTCCAACCGGACCGGCTCTATCGTGTGGTCACGATTGACTATCTGCTCGAAGGCAACTCGGGAATGACAAAACTGGCCGCTTACAGCTCACAAGCTGGAGCCGAAAGCGGCATTCTCATGCGCGATGCCGTTTCCGAATACATTCGGGCCAATACGCCGCTGAATCCGCGACTCGACGGCCGCTGGAAATATGTCAACTAATCGTCCCGAACGGCTGTTCACGGCCAGATTTCGATGACGGTACGGCCATCGGTTACGATGTCAATCGTTCCGGTTTCATCGGTTCTGAGAATCCGCACGCCGCGTTCTTGCAGGAGCTCCAAGGTTTCATCATGGGGATGGCCGTAGGGATTGCCAACGGCACAAGAAATGATGGCGTAATGAGGTGATATGGCACTGAGCCATTCGGCACTTGTGCCGTCGCTTGAACCGTGATGGTTGATTTTCAGCACTTCGCTCTGCATCGCGCTACCGAAACGTTCAACCATTTTCATATTCGTCGGCGTTTCCGAATCACCCGTTAGCAGGAAGTCCAGTTCACCTATCGTGAACTTCAAGACAATCGAGCGATTGTTGTCATTGTCATGAGTCATTCCCGCGGGATAATCCACATTTAGAACCGTCACGAGAACCGATGTATCTCCGATGTCCCAGCTTTCGCCCGCGACAAGCCCGCTGGGTGCGGACGGCGAATGATAAGCGGCATAGGCAATAGCTGAATTCTGG
>Ga0315289_10008918_pt1 | contig 14478 bp, 13 predicted proteins | sample YL17G11_40_MG_FD_203452 | JGI IMG/M metagenome (GOLD analysis project Ga0315289, IMG submission 203452) | Sediment microbial communities from Yellowstone Lake, YNP, Wyoming, USA - YL17G11_40 | ecosystem: Environmental > Aquatic > Freshwater > Lake > Sediment | place: USA: Wyoming | collected...
AGGGCTTCCAGGGTGATCTGGAAATCGATGGCGCGGCGCATCTGGCGAGCGGGCCGGGTGGTGATTTCGAGGGTCTCTTTCACGAGTTTCTTTTCGCCGGCAAACCAGCCGTTCTCGACCGCCAGCCGCGCCGAGGCGGTCTGCGCGTCGCGGGCCAGCCAGCGGACGAAGCGCGTCTTGAGGCCCTCGTCCACCAGCCACGGATCATACTTCGCGCCGCCCGCGCGCACGATCGGCCAGGCCCAGAAGATGCCCCGATGATGCCAGTGGTCGCGCGGGAAATCGTCGGTGACCACGGTCCCGTCGGGGGCGTAGACCGGGTGCAGGTAACCGGACCGGCGCCGGGCTTCCGGCGCTCCGTTCCCCAGCACCATCCCGTGGATGTAGACGAAAACCGGCTTGCCGCCTTCGGCCAACTCGATAGAATCCGGATTGACATCCCGGAACCGGAAGGGCGCTTGGGCTGAAAGCGGGAGAACGGACAGCACGGCGAGGGCAACCCACGGGGAAAGGCGCATGCTGAGATTGTACCCCGCGCGCCGTGGCGGGCGGACAGGTCTGGTATAGTGAAAACGAAATGCGGCGCGCGCGCCGACTGCTTCTTCTGGTCATTCTTCTCATCCTTGCCGGAGTTGGAATCACCTACCACGTCCAGCGCGGGATGCAGGAGCGTTCCGCGCCGCCCGCCCCGAAATCGCTGCCCGGCCACATTAGCGCCGCGGCGGACCACTGGCGCTGGTCGCACACCGACGGCAACCGGCGCATTGTCGAAGCCGAGGCGCGCACCTGGCGGCAGATCAAGGAGCCGTCGCGCTTCGAGCTGGAGGACGTCGAGCTGCGCTTTTTCCAGAAAGACGGCAAGATCTTCGACAAGGTCCGCAGCGCCAAAGCCGACTTCGATATCGACCAGAAGCTGCTGCACTCGCCGGGCGAGGTCGAGATTACCATGGCCGTCCCCGCCGATAACACGCCCAAGGGCCGGCTCATGGTGATCCGGTCTTCCGGCGTCACCTTTGAAAGCACGACCGGCAAGGCACGGACCGACCGGCCGGCCAGTTTCACGTTCGACACGGCCGAAGGGCAGGCGGTCGGCGCCAGCTACGATCCATCCAAGCGCGAACTGGAATTGAACAGCGAGGTGCAACTGACCTGGCGCGGCAGCGGCCCCCAATCGAAACCGATGAAGATTGAAGCGGGCCGGCTTACCTACAACGAGCGCGAGGCTAAAGTGTTCCTTTCGCCCTGGTCGCGGCTCACGCGCGACACGCTGACGCTGGAGGCCGGCGTGGCCGTGATTACGCTCGAAAAGGGCGCCATCCGGCAGGTCGAGGCGCAGGAGGCGCGCGGCAACGATCGTTTCCCGAAGCGCCGCATCGACTTTCAGGCTTCGCAACTCGTCATGCGCTTCACCGAAGACGGCGAGATGGAACATCTGACGGGCGACGGCAACGCGCGACTGACCACCGTCTCCGATGCCGGACGCACCAACGTCGTTTCGGATCGCGTCGATCTGGAGTTCGACACCTCGTCCGAAGAGAGCGCTCTGAAAAGAGCGGATGCGACGGGACACGCGGTGGTCGAGTCCGTTCCGGCCGCGAAACCGGGCGCGCCGCAGCCGGCTACGCGAGTGCTGCGCAGCGATTCCGTCGCGCTGCACATGCGCGCCGGGGGGCGGGAAATCGAGCGGTTGGAAACCCACGCTCCCGGTCAGATCGACTTCCTTCCCAACCGGACCGGCGAAAGGCGGCGTCATATCGAGGCCTTCCGGATGTACATCAACTACGCCGCCAACAACGAGATCGAATCCTACCGCGCCGTGGATGTGGCCACCCGGACCGAGCGCGAAACCGCGAAGAAGACGATTTCGACGGCGCTCACCTGGAGCAAGAACCTGGCCGCGGAATTCGCCCCGAAGACCGGCCAGCTCACGCGCATGGAGCAGTGGACCGACTTCCGTTACGAGGAGGGCGACCGGCGCGCCCGGTCGGACAAGGCCTCGCTCGACGCGCCCGGCGACCTCATCACGCTCACCGGCCGGGCGCGCGTCTCCGATCCGGCCGGTTCGGCCGACGCCGACCGCATCGAACTCGACCAGAAGAGCGGCGGGTTCACCGCCGAGGGCCGCGTCACATCCACGCGGCAGCCCGACCGCAAGGGCGCCGGCTCCGCCATGCTGTCCTCGGATCAGCCGGTGCAGGCGCGGTCGGAGAAAATGACCGCCGCCGACAATAACCGCCACGTGGTTTACGAAGGCGGCGCCGTGCTGTGGCAGGAGGCGAACCGCTTGCAGGCCGACCGCATCGAGATCGACCGCCAGAAGCGCGCGCTCACGGCGCGGGGCAAGGTCGTGAGCCAGTTCCTGGACCGTTCCAAACCGGCTTCGGGCGACAAGAAAGCCGCCGGCAAAGGCGTCTTCACCGTCATCCGCGCGCCCGAGATGTCCTACAGCGACGAAGAGCGCCTGGCGCACTACCGGGGCGGCGTGGAACTGACGCGGCCCGGCATGACTATCCGCGGGCGCGAGATCCGCGCCTACCTCCGCGACTCGAAATCCGATTCGAGCCTGGACCGCGCCGTCGCCGACGGGCAGGTCGAAATCCTGCAGGCCGCCGCCGGCCACAAGCGCACAGGAACGTCCGAGCACGCCGAGTTCTATGAGCAGGAGCAGCGCGTGATCCTCACCGGCGGCGAACCGCGGCTTGTGGACAGCGCGCGGGGAACCACGCGCGGCCAGCGGCTCACCTACTACGCCAACCGCGATCACCTGATCGTCGAAGGCGCCGACGGCCGCCCGGCGGTGAGCCGGTTGAAGAAGTGAAAGGGGCGCTGGCGCCGTGCTATTCTCGTCAGCGTATGAACATGGCGGCGCACGATCTGGAGGAGGTGCGGCGGCTGGTGCTCGAACGGCTTGCCGGCCGCCAGGCGCGCGTGTTCCTGTTCGGCTCCTGGGCCCGGGGCGAGGCCCGGCGCTATTCCGACATTGACGTGGCGATCCTGCCCGCCGAACCGTTGCCGGCCGGGTTTCTTCTGGATCTCCAGGAGGCCTTGGAAGCAAGCCAGGTCCTGTACCCGGTGGACTTGGTCGACCTCAGGGAGGCGCCCGCGGCGCTTCGCGAACGCGTGCTGGCGGAGGGACAGCCATGGAACGACTGAGCGAGCGTTTGGCGGTGGCGCGAAAAGCCCTCGCCACGCTCGTTGAAGCCATTCGGGAGCGGAAGACGCCGCTCAACCGGGACGCCTCGATTCAGCGTTTCGAGCACACCTACGAGACGGTTTGGAAGACCGCGCAAAACTATCTCAGCGTGGTTGAACAGCTCACGCTTGGATCGCCTTCGGCGGTGATCCGCGGCTGTTTTCAGGCGCAGTTGCTGGACGAGGAACAGGCGCGGGCCGCATTGCGCATGGCCCAGGACCGCAATCTTACCACACTTACAACGAGGCGCTTGCCGAAGAGATTTATGCGCGCTTGCCCGCCCACGCGCAGTTGATGGAGGAGTGGCTCAAGGCGATGGATGCCCGGATGCCCCCCCGCTGAGCCGTCTGAAGCAGTGACCGCTTCACCGCCCGTTTCCGGCAACAGAACCGACGGGCAGGCTGGCGGTCTCGCTGCCGACCCCGTTGACTTCAACCCGGAGCGGGTGCCGGCCAGCGGCGAGACCGTCGGGAAGCCTCACGTTCACCCGGTACACTCCGGCGAGACCGGGGGACAGACCCGCGAATGAGGGTGTCACCGAAACGTCCCCGATTCGCACCTGGACCGGGTACCGGGTTCTGAGCGGAGGCAAACCGGGAGCGGGTTCCCCGGCGGCGATATTCCCGTCAACCGGACCCAGCCCGATTGCGTAGATCGTGACGGATTCCCCGCTCCGGGCCGGTGACGCGTCAGAGACCAGGACGTCGTCGGATGCCCGCGCCACCGCGGGAGCGCGCCTGAGCCCGTCGGGCACGTATAGGATGGCCGGCCCGACTTCCGCGAGCACAACGGACGTTTCGGCGGAGGCATTCGGCGTGCTTACGCGCAAGGTGGCCGGTCCCGAGACGCCGTAAGGCAACTGGGCGTTGATCTGGGCCGGGGACACCCACAACAGCGGCAATCGCTGCCCCTTCATGCCGACAAATGTTCCGGAGAGTTCCGTCGGCAGCGGATAAGCCGAAGCCTCGCGGGCTTCGGAAGCCAGGTTCGGCCCGAAAATGCTGATCAGTGAACCGGGCGCCAGCGCGGAGGTGAACGTAGCCGCATTGACAACGGCGTCATCAGAAATCCTGGGAGCCGGCGCCAGGGTCAGGCTCTCGATCTCGGCGCCGTCGATGTCAATGGCGGTTACGGTGAGCCGGGAGCCCCGGACCTCGCCGCGCAGGTAATGGTGCACGGACTTCCCAACAGCCGAAACAGGGCTCGTGCCAGTACTTTGCAGACCCCCTCCTCCGCCCCCTGTGATGATGTACACGGCGCCGGATCCGGAATCGACGATAGCGCCGTCCCGCAGCGGAAAGGAGCGCTGATAGCCGTGCTCGTGCCCGCTCAGCACCAACTGGACGCCGTGGCGCTCGAGGATCGGCAACACTCGCCCCCGCACCGTCGCGCTGATGGGATCGTTCGCGTGGTGACCGCTGGGGTAAGGAGGATGGTGAAAACAGGCCACCTTCCAAAACTGCTTCTGTCGCGCCAGGTCCCGGTCCAGCCAATCCAGCATCCGGTCGGCGGCCAAAGGGACCGCGAGCAGGTTCGAGTCCAGGGAGACGAAATGGACGTTGCCCCAGTCGAACGAGTAGTAGCGGCCCGCGTCCGTGGGCGGCACGTCCGCGGCCGGCGGTGAGTGCACGGCCCGGTACGGGCCCGCGTCGCCGGTGTAGTAATCGTGGTTTCCCGGGGTCGGAAAGAACGGCGACCGGGCCATCAACGGGGCATAGACGGCGAAGTACTTCGAGTCCAGTTGTTCGAAAGTGCCGCTTTCCTGCGAGAGATCGCCGGTGTGCAGCACCAGCGCCGGATTCTCCCTGGCGATGATGAGATCGGCCAGCCGGAGTTGGTTCGGGCCGCCGGTGCCGCTGTCGCCGAAGGCCAGGAAGGTGAAAGGACCGGGGCCGGCGGTGCGAAACCGGAGGCCGTCCTCCAGGATCTCGCCGTCCACCAGAATGCGATAGAAGTACTCCCGGCCGGGACTCAGCCCGGTCAACTCCGCCTGGTACTGGAAGACCGGCCGGCTGGTTGCCGGCGGCGAGAACTCCCGGATGCCGGCGGCGACCGCGTGGGAGTAGCTTTGATCCGGGGAGTACTCGACAACCCCCCGGCCCTTCTCGCTGGTGGCCCAGAGTACGGCCACGCCGTCGGTGCGCGTGTTTTGCAGATAAGGATGCCGGACCAGCGTGGCGGGGAACCCGGCGGCCGCGGCCACCAGCGTCAGGACTGCCAGACGCCTCATAAGCCTCCCGATCTCGCCGGCGTGGTCATCCAATCCTCACGACAATGTCAGTTTACTCGATCCCGGGGCCCGACGTCGAAGGCAGGTAGCCGGCGGCGATCACCTCGGCGGTCACGAAACCGGCGCGCTCGCGGGTGAACAGCCGGATGCGCTCCACTTCCCGCTCAAAATCCTCGGCGCCGCAAGGATGCATGACGCCGGCCGTCGTACATTGCTTGTTGGGGTCCAGCCGGGCCATGTCCCGGATCTGGTAGTAGAGCCGGTTGATCTCCTGATCCATCCAGCCGCCCGGTCCGCCCGCTAGCGTGGAGGCCTTCGCCAGGGCCTCCAGATAGGTCTTCCGGAGTTCGGGAACCTGCATCGCGCGCCGCGCCAGCACGTTCTGTTCGACGCCGTCAAAGATCGACTTCCGTTCCCAGTTGAAAGTGCCGTCCTTGTCCCAGGGCAGGAATTGCCCCACCGTCGCGCCGGCGAACCGGTAGAAGTAGAAATTGTTCATTCCGAAAGGACCTCCCAGCACGCCGTCATAGTCCGCCAGGAAGTTCTCGGTCGCGATGTAAGTCATGAACTGCTTCAGGTCCACGTACCTGGAGACCTCCTGCTCGAAGTCGGCATCCAGGGCGAAATTGACGGCCCGGACCATGGCTTCGATATTCGCCGGATCGGGATCGGTCTTGTGATTCTTGGGCGTCCACATGGCCGGGGAGTAGGCGGCCGGATCCGGTCCGAGGTACTCGAAGTGGTAACCATCGGTACGGTTCTCCGCCCAGTCGTACAGATACCCCGTGTCCTGGCCGAAATTACGGCGCAGGAAGGCCTCGTCCAACACCTCGACCAACGTGTAGGCGCCGTAGAACTCGCCGTTGATGAAGAGCCGGGCGGGGGCTTCCAGCACGGCGGGGAGGCCCACGCGCCGGAACAGGTTCATCGCGACGATCTCGTGCATCAGGGAGGCGTCCTGGTTGTTGGCTTTCAGGATCAGGGAAGGGAGCCCGAGGAGTTCCTGTTTGCTGTCATAGCGATTGAACCCCAACAGCAGATTGGGTTTCTCCGGGCTGCGGCTGCCGCTGCCGCGGGAACGGATACCGATGTTGTGTAATATCCGGCCGTTCCAGTTGAACGTCGCCGGATAGTAGGTGTCCAACAGGTAGTTGTCGCGCAGCGTTTTCCAGTCGGCCGGATTGACGTCGAGCCAGATGTCGTGCACTTGCTGGTCGTCGAACAGGTCCGTAGCGGTCTGCGCCGATCCATACGGCGCGGCCAGGCCTAACAGCAGCAGGGCCAGCGCGAGAATCCGCCCTTGTCCGGACCGGTTGTGAAAAGTGTTCTGGTTCAGTGGTTTCATCTTGTTTGCCCCTCTTTTCGCTTGGATGCGGTCACACCCCGGATGGATTCGGCCGTGAGACCCCTGGACGCGACGCGAATCGCGTCCAGGGGTCGCGCGGTGGACCGGCCGGCGCTACCGCCGCCCGCTTCGCCTACCCTGATTGGGCGGCGTGTGCTGCGGCCCGGAACCGTCGCCGGGTCCGGTGCGCTTCCCTTTCTTGGCGCCAGGGCCGGTGCCGTCCTTCTTCGGGACGCCGCCGGCCGGGCAGTTCGGACAGGGAGTCGTGGGCGCTGTCTGGGCCAAAACGAGGCCGGACGAGAGAATCATCATCGCGGCCGTTGTCACTGCAAGAAGTGTGTTTCTCATGGCTTTCTCTTGCCTCCGCACATTGAAGGGGCAATCCGGTGGCCTGAGCTAACCTGTTGAAATCAGGCGGTGCGGCCAGCCAGAGGTCTGCAAGACGTGCGCGGCAGTCCCGTGACCGGCGCAGACCCTGCGCTGGCAACCGGGCAATTTGCTCCCCTGCGCGCCGAATAGTACGCTGGACTTAGTCGCCCAAGAAACCGAATGCGCACGCTGGAAACCTGCGAGATTTCGAAAACCTACCGCGGCCGGAAGGTCGTTGACGACGTCTCGGTCTCGCTGGGCCAGGGCGAGGTGGTCGGGCTGCTGGGGCCCAACGGCGCCGGCAAGACGACGTCGTTCTACATGATCGTGGGCCTGATCGGCCCCGACTCGGGACGCATCCTGCTGGACCAGGAAGACATCACGGACGTGCCGATGTACCTGCGCGCGCGCCGCGGCATCAGCTACCTGCCGCAGGAACCGTCCGTGTTCCGCAAGCTGACGGTCGAGGACAACCTGATGGCGATTCTCGAGACACTGCCCATGAGCGCGCGCGAACGGCGCGAGCGGGTGACGCGCCTGGTCGAGCAACTCGGTCTCGAGAAGGTCCAGCAGAACAAAGGGTACATGCTCTCGGGCGGCGAGCGGCGCCGCGTCGAGATCGCCCGTTCGCTGGCCATCGAGCCAAGCTTCCTGCTGCTTGACGAGCCGTTCTCCGGAATCGATCCCATCCAGGTGCTCGAGATCCAGCGGATCATCTTCGACCTGAAGCGCGCCAACATCGGGATCCTGGTGACCGACCACAACGTGCGCGAGACCCTGGCGGTGACCGACCGCGCCTACATCATCAACAACGGAAAGATCTTCCGCGCCGGAAGCCCGGAGGCGCTGGGCCGCGACCCGGAGGTTCGCCGGGTCTATCTGGGCGAGAACTTCACGCTCGGCGAGGGCCGCGTTTGACGGTAGTGTCCTGGAAACTGCGTTGCCTGGCGAATGAGCCCTAAATTGATAACGTGATTTGGCCAGTGACGCCGTTGTAGAACAGCGTGCAGCTCTGTAGAAGGTCCCGTCCAAGCAACGTCAAAAGACCCTGCTCCCTCAGGGCCGCACCCATTGTTCCGGGAGACTGAAAATGAAATTTGAAGCCGATTATTTCGACCTGCACTGGGTAGATGTTGCCGGGAGTACGGGCATGAGAGGCCGAGTGCATTGAGCCTACGTCGATGACCGGCAAGTTCATCGAACGGGCCGCTTCATCATCGATACACGTATTGGAGGCTCCTGTATCTATGAGGGCTAGCCGGTCACGGGCTGGGGAATTGGCAGGCTCTGCTGGGCCAAGGCGGCGGCAGGGGCGTCGGACACACTGACCGCTTGCTCACGCGCACGGCTCGGCAACAGAGGCCGAGCCGCGACCGTCGGGAAGCGGTGAATAACCCTCACAACCAGCGACGCACTACACTAATGCCCTGACCGCTGGTTCCGCTCCCTCAGAACGTGTAAAAAAATCCCGGGGGACACGCCTGTGAGGTGCTCCAAGCGATTGTTTCCATGAAGCCAGCCCGGAGTGTCCCCGGATTTTTCTACACGTTCTCACGGTCGCGGCTCGGAAACGATTCTGAGCCGCGCGCGTCAGCAAGCGGAAGAACCGAATCACGCGGTCAGAGATCTAGCAGTGGCGCAGGCCTCCGGCCGCCTACACCGGTCGCGGTCTACCGGGTTCGTTGTTCGGAATGATGTCCCCCTGGCCCACCCGTCGGTGATACGCGTTCGCGGCCTCTCGCAGGTCGTAGTTGAACCAATCCCAACGGGCATCAATCTGATGATCCCTGCCTTGCCGGAGGGCGCGATGGATCGCCAGTCGCAGCCGCTCCGCCTGTTCCGCGAAATCGCGGCGATGCTCTTCCTCGTGCGCCATCACACTCGCCTGCGTAGCTGGATCGAGGCCATTCACGATCAGGATTTCAAGGTTGAACGAGACGGTCAGAACGTCTTGATCCTGATAGTACGTCCCGTTGTGGCGAAAGGATCCATTAGTGTCGCCATAGGTGGGCGCGGCTACTCGCTGACCCACGTAGCGCAGGGGTGGAGGGTTAACCTGATGTCCGCTAAAAACCAGTCGCATGTGCATCCTCCTCGCGGTCCAGTATAGCGCCCGGCCCGGAGTCCATCAAGATTATCGACTCCCCAGCGCCCCCCCTGAACCGCGCGCGTCAGCAAGCGGAGAATCGAGCAGACCTCCGGCCGGCCATGCCGTCATTTCTGGCGGCATTTGCCTCGCTGACTCCCGAGCCCCCGCCGAGCCGCGCGCGCAGCCAAGCGGTCACCCGACACCGCCACCCATTCGATTGAGCGCGAGATGAAGAAAGAGGCTGGAGCTTGAGCTTCGCAGTCATGACCTGCTGGCCAAGAGAAACCGACATTTACACCACTGGGCCGCGCTGCTGTAGAGCGAGCGCCAGAGGGATTGGGATTTGTTTTCCGTCAGGAGTTTTCCCCTGACCCATCAATTGCGTGTGAAGGATCGGCACGGAGTAATCCAAGGGCTAGAGCCGGGATCGACACATCTTCCGGAACCTGATCGGTTCGGCGAACCAGAAACGAGGTCATCCCAAACTCTTTAGCCCCCTCCCCAAGTGCGTCCTGAATCGACTCGAACGCTCCCAGAACCCGTTGCCCTTTGACGACAACGGACTTTCCTGGGAACTTCCGCAGGAGGTCTTCCCGATTTTGGTCGAAGTACTCTCGTTCGACGTCTAGCATATGGCGCCTCACGGTATACGGCTCCCCGTATCGGCACTTCGCCCTGGCTTGATGTTGGCGCCAAACCCCGTTTGACCGGCCGCGCAACGGTGCGGTATCCTGATTTTAAGAATGGCTAATACTATTTCCGCCCTGAAGCGGATGCGCGCCGAGAAACGCCGGACCGAGATCAATCGCTCCCGGAAGACCCGTCTGCGGCACCAGGTTCGCACCCTGCGCCGGCTGCTGGAGAAGAAAGACGCCGCCGGGGCCCAGGCGCAACTGCCGAAGACGTTTTCGGTGATCGACCGCGCGGCCAAGTGGGGCATCATCAAGAAGAACACGGCTGCTCGCTACAAGAGCCGGCTGGCAGTTCGCGTCCGCGCCGTCGCCGGGTAATCCTACACCCTGCCGCCGGTTAACCGCAAAACGAAGGCTTCCAGAACGATGCGGTCGTCGGGCCGGAAATCGCGCAGGCCACGGTCGGCGCCGAAGACGCTGGTGATCGCCAGGGAAAGCTGTTCGGCCGGGAACGCCGCGACGGTCTGGGACACCTGCTGGGCGCGGGCGGGCCACATCTGCACGCCCAGCTTCGAGAAGTGCGCCTGAATCTGCGGCGCGCTCTTCAACCCCGCTTCCCGGGCCACCAGCGCCTGGCGAAATTGGGTGGCCAGGAAGTTCAGGGCCACCGGCAAGTACTCGCCCTCCCGAATCAGCGTGTCGAGCAATTCCAGCGCGCGGACGCGGTCCTTTCGTCCCAGGGCGGCGACCAGGGCGAAGATCGTGGTCGAGCGGGCGTCCGGCACCAGATCGGCGATCGTCTCACGGCTGACGACGCCGCCTTGGCCGGCATACAATCTCAGCTTCTCGATCTCGACGGCCACCCGGGCGGCGTCGGCGCCCAGCGATTCCACCAGCAGCTCGATCTCGCCGGCGCCCAGTTTCAGCCCGGCGCGCGAAGCGAGGTCGCGGGCCAGTTGCCGGGCCTCGAATTCGGTGAATCGCGCGAATTCGACCGGCGGCGGAAGCGCCGCGTAGAATTTCCGCACGCGCTCGCTTTTGGCTTTGTCCTCGCCCTCGAGATCGTAGCGCGCGGAGTCGAAAACCAGCACCACGCCGGGAGACGGACTGGCGGCATAGGCCCCCAGAAGCCCGGCGTCCGGATCTTTCGCGGACGGCTCGGCGTCGCCGGCCGAAGCGGCGCGCCCGCGCGGCAGAACCGATTCGGCGCTCGATACCCATATCAGCCGGCGGGGCGCGAACAGCGACATCGAGCGTGCGTCGTCGATCACCTGGGCCAGCGACACCTCGTCCAGATCGTGCCGGACCAGGCCGGTTTCGCGCTCTTCCGGAGAGAGCACGCGCTCCACCAGCGCCCTGCGGCACATTTCGCGCCGGTAGTTGTCGGGGCCGAGAAACAGGTACAGGGGCCCCGGCGGCTGCTTGCGGATCTGGGCGAGAAACTGCTCCGGAGTCATGGTCAGAACTTCTCGAGCACGGCGCTGACGATCGAGCGCGCCACCTCGCGGCTCATTCGTTCAATCGCCGTGTCGCTTTCCTCGAAATAGGCGCGGGGGTCGATCGCAATCTCGTAGCGCTCGCGGACCTCCATCGAAGGCCGGACGAAGATTGCCTCTCCCGTGACCCGGTTGAGCAGCTTGATGTCCAGCGTTGCGACCATCAGGACGCCGCTGGCGCGTCCGGTCGCCGGATCGAACACCGCCGGGTAAGACGTGTAGTTGACCAGGGCGCCCTGCAACACGGCGTCGGCCAGGTTGGAGTCGGCCACGATTCGGTAGCGCGTGCGGCTCAGGAACTCGCGCCCAACGGCGCTCGACAGGCGGTCCGCCAGTTTGTAGCGGGTGGTGGCGTTGCCGAACGCCGGGACGGCGATGATCTTGATGCTCTTGGGCAGCAGGTCGGCATGGCCCGAAACGTGATACCCGCAACCCAGAGCCGCCGCCAAAGGCGCGGCGGCCAGCGCCAGGCGCAGCCGCGTCATTGCGCGCCCGCCTCAAGCAACTGGCCGGCAACCGCGGCGGCGTTGTCCGCCGTCAGGCGCAGGTTGTCCACCGCCGCCCACAGCCACACGGCCGCGCTCGAGTTCCGGTCGTTCTCGATCGCGCCGACCGTGATGCCGCTCTGCCCCGCCACGCCGACATTGGTGGGGGCTTCCTGGCCGCCCGTGCGCACGTCGATCTGAGCGCAGGCGAGGGCCGAGGCGATCTCCCGCGCCTCGGTCCGCCGTTCAAGCTCCAGCCAAACCGAGAAGCAGTAGCCGTGGAACACCGGCGCTTGCACCAGACGCCAGGACGGCATCGTGGCGGGAGAGCAGCGAGCCAGCAACGTCGCCAGGTGGCGGTCTATCCGCGCCTCGGCGCCGGCCAGGCTTTCAGGAGCCTCGGCGCCGTAACGCGCCAGCAGGTTGAAGCCGATCTGTTCGTCGAAGACCTCTTTCGGCAGCGGTTTAAAGGTGAACAGACCGACCACCTGTTGGTGCAGCTCGTTGACGCCGCGCTGCCCCCGCTCGCTCACCGGCGCAAGGACTTGAATCACCGCGCGCCGCGCCGCGATCCGGCGCAACAGCAGAGCCATGGCGATGGCCGCCGGATGCGCGATCGTATGCACGGCATCGCGATCGACGGCGTACCCTTCCGGCTCGAGCATGGGGGCGCGCAGCCGCGCCTCGGGCAGATCCTCCAGCCCTTCGGTCAGGTCGATCACCGCCGGCTGCGGCGAGCGTTTTTTCAGTAACGCGAAAGCCGCGCGGCTGGAAGCCGCGGAACCGGCCAGAATGACGACCGCCGCGCCCGTCAGATTCTCCTCATCCAGCGCGCTGATCACCACCGGCCCGCCTTCCCGCGCGGTCAGCGTGACGGAGGATGGGTCCTCCGCGCCGGTCCACTGAACCCGAACGGGCAAACCGGAGGAGTGGAGGACGTCGCGCACTTCCCGGCCCGCCAGCGTCTCGCCGCCCACCAGCACCACCGACGCCTGCCGCTTTGGATCAGCCAACTTGACGCTCCGGATGGGGGTGCGCCGGACGGAAGCGCCGCCGCAAAGCACCCGCGAATCGCACCACGATTCCGCTGCCCACGTACATCGCCGCCATCCCGAAAAGGACCGGGTGCGGGTAGTTCCAGATCAGGTAGATCGAACTGCCAAGAACAATGATGCTGAGCGTGGAGCGGGGCCGCAGTAGGTTGAAGTCCTTGAAGCTCCGGTAGCGCCAGGTGCTGATCATCAGCAGCGCGATCGCCAACAGCAGCACGATCCAGGCCACCGCGAACGGCCACCAGACCACAGGCTCGCTGCCGGTGACGAAGATTACGGCGGCCACCAGTGCGGCGGCGGCCGGGATCGGCAGGCCGACGAAGTACTTTCGGTCGGGGCGGCCGGGGTTTTTGGGGACCGGATTGGTCTGAACGTTGAACCGCGCCAGGCGCGCCGCGCCGCATAGCGCGTAGAAGAAGGTGGCGAAGTAGCCGGCGCAGGTGCTCCCGGACCAGACCGCCCACCTCGCCGTCGACGAACTGAATTCCCCAGGCAAAGGCGAGCACTCCCGGGGCGATGCCGAAGGTGATGACGTCGGCCAGGGAATCCATCTCGCGGCCGAAGTCGCTCACGGTGTTGGTCATGCGGGCGATGCGGCCGTCCAGGCCGTCCAGAAAGACCGCCACGCCGATCATCACCGCCGCCGCCTGAAAATGCACGTTGAGGCCGAGGTGGCCGGCCGCCGCATACATGGCGCCCTCGTAGGCCTTCAACGTGGCCAGGAATCCGAGGAACAGGTTGCCGGCGGTAAACAGGGTCGGCAAAGCGTAGGCCGCCCGCCGCGGCCGCCGGTCCGGCGAGCGCGGGTCAACCAGGCGCTCGGTGAGGTTCAACCGCCCGATCGGATTCTTCATTGGTCCTTCCGGCGCGCCAGCACGCTCGAACCGGCCTTCACGCGCTCCCCGGGCCGCACCTGGACGTTCCATTCCGGGCCCAGCAACACGTCCATGCGCGAGCCGAACTTGATCAGCCCGATCCGCTCGCCGGTCCGGACCACGTCGCCGGGTTTCTTGTAGCAGACAATGCGGCGCGCAATCAGGCCGGCGATCTGGCTGAAGACCACCCGCGTGCCGTCGCCTTCGACGGTCATGGTGTTTCGCTCGTTGTCGGCCGAGGCCTGGTCGCGGCTGGCAACCAGGAACCGGCCCGGCTGGTAGCTCACCCCGGTCACGCGCCCGGCGATGGGCGTCCGGTTCACGTGCACGTCGAAGATGTTCAGGAAGACGCTGACCCGCGTGAATGGCCCCTCGGAACGAACCAGCACCACCTTGCCGTCGGCCGGGGAGACGGCCACCGGGCCGGACGGGATCTCGCGCTCCGGGTCGCGGAAGAACCACAGGCAGAAACCGGCGAGAATGAACAGCGGCAACCCGAAGACGGGGCGAGTGAGCCAGGAGAGCAGCGCGCCGCCCGCCGTCAGCGCCAGAGCGTAATAAAGTCCGTCAACGACCATTCTTGTCAGGAGCCAGATCCTATTGTCTCAGAAGAAGGAGCGTGGGACATGCCTTAGCTTGTCCCGTACGAAACACCTGTAGCAACCGCTCCCGGCCCAGAGGGCACCCCGGTCGCGGCTCGGAATGCGATTCC
>Ga0315289_10008919_pt1 | contig 14477 bp, 8 predicted proteins | sample YL17G11_40_MG_FD_203452 | JGI IMG/M metagenome (GOLD analysis project Ga0315289, IMG submission 203452) | Sediment microbial communities from Yellowstone Lake, YNP, Wyoming, USA - YL17G11_40 | ecosystem: Environmental > Aquatic > Freshwater > Lake > Sediment | place: USA: Wyoming | collected...
AAGCCGGTACATTAGGTGGTTTCTCAACGGTATCCCTCACCGGCATGTTTGCAGATTCACTAAAAGCCAGTTTCTTCTCTACCTCTCTACTTAAAAGGTAGTCAATCAGTATTTTCCCTTCCTCAGGATGGGGGCAGCCTTTTATCAGGGCTACTGTATTGGGAATAAGAAGGGTTCCGATTCCATCATGGTCAGGGTATATAATTTTCACTGATTTACCAGATTGGATGGCTACATTCGCATCATCGGTATCAGTAAAGGCAATGGGGATTTTCCCTTCCACGACCAGGTCTCTCGAAACAGAATTGCCGTTAACAATAAGTACATCATTGGCCTTCAAGGCCTTGAGATAAGCTTCCGTTTTTTCTTGACCTGGAACCACATAGAGAGCAGCAACATGGGTGGCTATAGTACCTAACAATGGGTAGCCCAGGGCTACCTTACCCTTCCATTTCTGGTCCGTTAACTCAAATATGGACTTCGGCACGTCTGTTTCTTTCAGCATCGTAGTATTGTAAATTAAGATCCTTGCCCTGGTGGCAAAGCCCGTCCAATAATTTTCTCTATCCTTGAATTGAGAAGGTATGTCATCTGCTGAAGGAGATTTGTATGGGGTAAGAAGACCCTTATTCTTCAGGTACATGGTTCGTATAATTTCACTGTTCCAGAAAACATCACACTTGGGGCGGTCTTTTTCAGCCAGTAGCCGGTTGACGAGGCCTGTTGTTTTTTGAGCCTCCACATCATACACTGCCTTAACCTTGATTCCCTTCTCTCTTTCAAAGTCTTTAAGGATAGGCTCTGAAAAAACCTGATCAACAGAAGTGTAAACGATAACTTCTTTCTGAACCGATTTCGCACAACTGAAAAACTGACACAGAATAAAAAATAAAATGATATACCTTCTCATAGTTCTTCCTCAATAAGCTAAAATTCCAACATGATGCCGCCTGTTGACTCGAAAAGAGGCCTGTTCTCTTCCACGGCGAGTAAACTCCTCCCGGCTGCAAAATACAACTTTAAATTGTCGGTCATGTTGTATTTAAAACCCAGGCGAAAATTCACCTCATTTCTCTTATCTGTGTGGCTAAAGTTATGAGCATAGATCTCAGCTAAAAGTTTGAGTTTGTCTGTAACGGAATGTATTACGTCGAATCCGTATCTCCATTTCTTTTCAAACAGATGCCTGTTTGTAAAATATTTTACCTGAGTAACAACCAGGGTTTTACCGAAATGTTTTTGTGCTGCCAATCCTGCAGCCCATACTGCGTCTGACCAGCACAGCGTATCCTTTTCTTCATCTGTGGGCAGTTCATATTGTAAACTCAAAGCCACTGCCGGACGTGATTCTCCCTCTGCTGCCAAAAGGAATTTTGGCTGGATTACTACACATTCTAAACCGTCAGTTTTATGACCATCTGAATCTTCAATGATATAAGTCCCCTCAACACCAAGTTCCAGCCGGGGAAGAAGGCCGTAGATCATTTCAAAGGTCGGCACTTTATAAATCTTGTCGTCTTTCAGTTCTTTGTAACTGAAAGTTAGCCAGAACTCCCAATGCCTGTAGGGCACCACATCCGCATCTCCGAGGGCCATAGGGGGAGCAGCTTCTACCCTTTTTGCCGAAAAAGCAATGAGAAGAAACAGAATGACGAAGAAAATTCTTTTCATAATCAAGGCATTCCTCAGCTTAAAAAATATCTACAAAAACAGGAACATCTATCCGCGGCTGTTTCCTTACATTCGTGTGAATCGTAATGACTTCCCTCAATGTGCCTGAAGGAATAGTATTCTTCAGGGTAACAGTTACCTCAAACCCTTTGGCATTCTCGTCGCGAAAAGGGGTCCAACTAATCGTAAAGTATTTTTCCTCTCCTTGAATCTTTTTTATGGCTAAATCATCTTTTTCTAATTGTATGACCTTGAAGGATCGCATGGGAGTCTCACCTCTTTTAACTTGGTCAAAATATAACACCTCAGGTTTCAGACCAACCCCGCTTTTTATCATACCCGCCATTGTAAGGTTGACCCGAGGGGTATCAGGATCGTTCGATATTACAATAAATTCCCTTTGAATTTTTCCCTGATATTTGCCTGTGGTAATCTCCACTTCAATAATCCCTTCTTCACCGGCATTGAAATCTTTTTTTTGCAAAACTCTTGCTTCACAATTGCACGGCACCTCAATTCTTTCAATGGTTAGCTCAGATCTCCCTGCATTCCTGAAGGTATATTTGTGCACTATCTTTTGCTCTCTGCCTGCAATCCCAAAATCGTAGAATGATTCATCAAAATGAATCTTTGGGAAATTTCCCCCTTTATTACCTGCCTTTGTGAGCATTGTCGAACAGGAGGGAAAAAGCACAGAAAAAAAAAGAGGCCTATCAACAAAACAGGTATACTTTTTCCCACTACCTTGATCATTTAATGATTTTTACCTTTCGACTTGCAACGCCAATCTGATCTTTAAACCCCGATAAATTTACTGTGATTATATGCTCCCCCTCTTGGCTGTTATCTGGATTCCATATCCAGTTCAAAGGTGAATATCCAGCCTCTTCTTCTGCGTAAAACTCGCCATCAATGAAAAAACAGATTTCATACTTCTGGTTGGTAAAATAGCTGTTATCCTTTTCATCCAACTCAACTCTGACTATTGTCTTCCCTTTTATGACCGGCATCTCTTCTTTCAATTCCTGCTGCCCTTTTAGAAATGTCATTCTCATTTTTGGGCAGTAGTCATTGACTCTCAGCTGCTCATAGTGAAGGGAGATTTTCCCATTTGGTTTGATTCGTTCCATTTTCTCTTTCACAGGCTGTATCTGAGAAAGCCTTCTCTTATATTCGCGGAATTTTATTTTTTCATTTCCATAGGTGATTACTGAGTTCTCAGGGAAAGTAAAATAGGTAACAACCATCTTAAACCGGGGATGTTCCCTTAACTCGATGAGATCGTCTGCATCCTTTCCGTTCCAGTATTCGGTAATTTCTCCTGCAACGCGCGGCTCCCAATCAACTAAAGAGCGGAACAAGGGGCCACTGTGAATCCCCAGACGAATCTGTACCCTTCCCATTTCAGGCATTAGGTAGGTTATTGTATTGGTTTCTGGATGAATATCTGCCTTGACGATATCGTGCTCAATGCCACCCGAAAATATCGTAGGATCGTACACCTCCTGCATGCCCTTGAGGTCCGCTGCATTAATCGTAAAGAAATAAGCCTCGTCAGGCACTACCTCACCCTTCATATCCTTGCCATCCCAGACTGCCTCTTGCCTGCCTGATTTCTGCAATTCATTTCCCATAAGGGTGGCGATGAGGCCTAAATCCGGATCATAAACATGAACTGAAACCTTTGCATCATCTGAAAGGGTATAGGAGATTCTGACCTTTTCTCCTCTGCTGGGATTGAACGAGGAAGACATGATCTGAATGTCTGAAAGAAGTTTACCGAACAGGGGAAAGAGACCTTTTTCTTTCTCCTCTCTTGCCTTCTTATCAGGGATAACGGCAGGTTGCTTTTCTTCCCCTGTGCTGGATATGGAGTCACCTTTTTCAGGGTTTACTCCGCTTTCTTTTTTAATCTCTGACTTCAGAGTACAGGAAAAAAAGAGCAGCAGGAAAAGTGAGAAAAATAAAAATCTTTTCATCAAAAGACTCCTTTAAAGGTTAGATAGAAAAATTCAATCAGTCGACTTACCATGCCACATCCTTGCATTCCACTTTTTTACCAGGAAATAGCTCTATTTTTTTTAATTCGTTAGTCAAAATGTTCTTCAACCATATGCCCATTTGCCCTGATCTCGTTGAGACAAATGCGATCTCTTTTCCATCCGGAGACCAGGTCGGACTGGTATGAAGATTTGAGTCATCTGTTATTTGTAACATTTTTGAAGTCTGGCAGTCCAAAATCCAGATATCAAAATTGCCCCTCATGTCAGAAGAAAAGGCTATTCTCTTCCCATCCGGCGACCATGACGAGTCCAGGCAGTGGGAATTTGTCATGACTAATTGCCGTACAGAACCGCCATGAGCGTCAGCAATCCAGAGTTCCTGGATAATCCTTCCACAATCAAGAGAACAGTGCGCATTGGCATAGACAATCTTTTTCCCGTCCGGGGAGTAGGCAGGAAAAAATTGCGACGAGATCTGCTTGAGAAAGCATTTAGACTCTCTTGTGCTCATCGTTATTTTCCACAGATCTGTGTCATCTGCTTTTTTTTCATTGAAATGGACGTAGATGATCTGGGTACCATCTGGAGAAAAAACGGGGTTTACGTTCTTACCTGACCCATTCCCTTCTAATAAAGTATCTGTCTTCCCGGTATCAACTTCTATAATTTTTAGCGACCCCTCGCTTGTCGCACAGACAATTCTTGTTCGATCAGGAGACCACGATGGGTTATTTTCATCGTAAGGAGTACTGGTTACTCTTTTAACGTCCTTGCCTTCTCGATTCATGGTAAAGAGGTCCCAATTTCCATCGAGATTTGCTGTAAACGCTATCCTCTGGGTCTCTTCTGCAGTTCCCTCTGTGCATTCAACAGCAGGCGTAGCCAGCACTCCTGCAAGAATCAAGAGAAAGAAAAATTTTGCTTTTTTTATATCTTTCATTGGAATATACAAACCAGCATTGAAAACTATAAAAAAAATGGGGAATGCTCCCCCCTTTTTCTAACCAATCTTATGATGCATTAACTCTACAACACTATTAATAAAACAACCAGCCTCTTTCTATTTCTTAATTTTTGGCTCCTTTAACGATTCATACTGAGAGACAAGATTGCTGATCTGTGCGGAAAGGCTATCAATCTGGTTTTTTAAATCCGGATTATTCTTTAAATACTCGTTAACTTCACTGCTGTGTTTTCCCATATAAAACATATATTCATTGGCTGTTGTGCCGAATTGGGCATAGAGTGCTGTATTTGATTGTTCAAATTGTGCCCTCTTTATCTCTTCCTTCTGGGCTAATGTTGTCGGATCATCTTTATATTGATTGGCTAAGGGAATTAATGTTTGAATATTAGATGATTCCTGTTGCATTAGCTGGATTGTGAGTTGGCAGTAGGAGTCTGTCGAAATAGCTGCAAAAGAGTCATGAGCATTAAAGACAAATCCACAAATGGTTAAATAAAATAATAAAATTATAGAGCCGCTGTTGAGTCCAAAGCTTTTTTTAATCATCATAACAATAATCCTTTCTCGCATCCATGGTTATTAATCTAGACTTTAATATTTGATTCCTATATTTCATGCTTTCAAAATCTGCCACATACATTCATATTAAATATTTTGCTGCGCCCATGAAAGACCCCAAATGGAGGAACTGGTCGGTAATTTACCTATACAGACAGTTTCTTTGCTTTTCACATCCATAATATAAACATATGGTGTTCCCATGGAGTTCCAAATGGCTGAGTAATGTGTGAAGAACAAAATAAACCTTCCATCCGGAGACCATACAAGTGGTGCTTTTGCTCCCCTCGTTATACCCCAAAGATGTTGATGATCCTCGCTTTTAAAAAGAAAATTTTTCTTTTCCCCATCTGGAGTAATAGTAAAGTACCGATCTCCCTCTACAATATATTCTTCTGATCCATCTGGGTAGATTTTGCGATAGGAATGTCCTTCCCTAAAAGAAATAACCTGATTATCAGGAGCCCAGGAAGGAGCGTCCGCTTTTAATAATTTTTGCATGTCGCCACTTATAATATCAACAATTAAAATATAGCTTTCCATTGAAGCAAAAACAATTTTCCTACTATCTGGTGACCAAGAAGGAGTATAATGTGACTCTGCATATACGAGCTCTTTAACTAATGTCTTAATTGAGTGTGTTTTAAAATCAAACAAACATATATCTTCACTTGCCTTTTCAGAATTATAATTTGTTAAAAAAAGAATTTTATTCCCATCAGGCGCCCACGCGACACAATCAATGTTTCCATCTACCTTATATAATATTTGAATATTATCTCCATTAAGATCACTTATCAACAAGGAACTCTTCATCCCAACTATTTCACAAAATGCTATTCTTCTACCATCTGGAGAGAAGGAAGGATATAGTTGAAAAGCCTTATCCTTAAATTCGATGGGCTTATATTTTCCATCAATCGATAGAAAATATATATCCCTTCCATCGCTAAAAACGATCTTCCATTTTTTGGTATTCTCAAGTTTTATCAAATCAGAATATAGTTTTTGATTAGATGAAACACAGGATAATGTTGATAAATGCAGAATGGTAAAAGCAAAAAAAATAAATACCTTTCTTATCATCTACTTAAAGATTAAAATTTAAATTTATTTGAGACCTATCCCATTATTTGGATAAAATGGCATTTTTAAACCGCATGTTCCAAAGATAGACTGTGTCCAACTGCAGCAATTAAATCTGTAAAGATTGTAGCCTGGCGGAGAACTATTTCTAGCACTGTCAAAAGCTTTTGAAATGCATTCATCGGCGCAATCATCTGTATTATTTTCCCCTTTGGCTGCAACGCAATGGCCTCCGCTATCCGGTCCTATGGTTCCGTTGACTGTGACCCCTAACCCAATCAAAATTTTATTTTGCCAACTGGTATCCACAGGACCAAATCCATATGCCATCAATGTTTTGTTCCCAGAGATTTTTGCATAACAATGCATAACTTCATCTGGCAGCCAGAAGGTTAATAATGGGGATTGCATCTTGATCAAGAGCACAACCCAACGAGGTATAAGTACGCGTGTACATAAGCTGACCTTCATTCCACCAAGGTCAATAAGGTTAACTGGATTATTCAATGCGTACATATATAAATTTGTACCATCAATCATGCCAAGAGGATCTTTAGAGATAAATCGTCCGCTAAAAGGATCATACATCCTTGCCCAATAGTGGTACAACTCGCTCTCTCTATCCCATCTTTTCGAACTAAACTTATAATCATTGGCAACATTTTCTGTTTCTGAAATAATCTCCCCGAAGGCTCTGTAATCATAACGATTTTGAATTATCTGCGAAGAATCAATAAGTTCTCTAACCGACCCTAGACCATCATAAAGATAATAATATGTGTTATTATTTATAACTTTTGAGATGTTTTTATCAATACCTATACCATTTAGATAGTTAGCTTGCAAAACATTAGTCGAATCATATTCAGCAATGATATTTGATCCGTCATATAAGAAATTGATTGTTACTCCTTCGACAGTTTTTGCAATTCGGTTGCCTATTGCATTGTAGGAATAGTTCGCACTCGATTTAGGACCATTAAATCCAATCATTCTATTTTCGTAATCATAGCTATAAGTATTCACCCCAATATCCGTGGCTTTGGTTATTAAATTTCCATTATCATCATACGTATAATCTATAGTCTCTGTGTTAGACGATTCCTGAATTAGTTGATTAACCTCATTGTAAATATAATTTGTCACTATGCCATCTTTTATCTTTTGAATCCGATTACCTACAGCATCATAACCAAAGGATTCACTATAGGAAATAGTACCCGTCCTAGTTTCACTGATTAATTTATAAGTTTTATCATATGCATAAACAATAATATCCCCATTAGCCAAAGCCGTCTTTAACCTATTCCCTACCCCATCATATTCGTAAATAAAACTTGAGATGATAGAGCCATCTGATTTATAATTTATTAGTGATGTTAACCAATTGTTTGGATTGTATTCATAAGTAGTGTAAGTGCCATCAGGCAGAGTAACGTTAGTTTGCCTTGAAGCTTTATCATAATTGTAATTAACTTCTTCCATACTTTTAATAATCTTGTCGAGCCGATTGGTCTTATCGTAAATATAAGTAGTCAGCAGACCTTCGGCATCAATCATAGAAATCTTATTTCCAACCGCATCATAGGTATAAGAGATTGATTTATTCAGTTTGTTGTCAGTCAATTTTATTAATCTACCCATTGTATCGTAGATAAAATCAGTATCTGTTTTAGTATCTACTATTTTTGTTGTATTCCCATTTGCATTATAATTTAAAGTAATAGTGCTCCCATTTGGATGTGTAGTTAAAATCCGTCTATTCAAAGTATCATAGGCAAAAGAAACTGTCTGACCTTTTGCATCAGTTCTGCTAATCAGGTTTCCAACATTGTCATAATTAAAGTTTGTCGTTTTTCCAGAAGCATCAGTGATCTTAATGATTCTGTTATTTCCATCATAATTAAAAGTTGTTGTATGAACATCAGCATCAGTAATGGATGAAATATTTCCGACTGCATCATAAGTATAATTGGTTTGCCCTAATAAAGCATTAGTTTCACTAACCAACCGATTCAAAACATCATAAGTATCATTCGTGGTATTACCATTAGCATCAATAACCATGGTACGATTATCTCTCGAATCATAGGCATACGATGTTGTGCTGCCGAGGGGATCAACTTCTTGAATTAAACGATTGTAAGTATCAAATACAAAAGTTCGGGAATTACCATTAGCATCTGTCTCTGAGGTTCGATTTCCATTTACATCATAAGTATAAGTAATATTATTGCCCAACGGATCAGTAAAAGAGACCAATCTGTTCATTAAATCGTAGGCATAGGTAGTGGTATTGCCATTAGCATCTGTCTCAGTAAGCTTATTACCCCTGCTGTCATAAGTATAAGTAGTAATGCTACCTAATGGATCAGTTACTTTCGTCAGATTCCCGTTCGCATCATATTCATATGTTGTACTATTACCAAGCGGATCAGTAACACTAGTCTGATTCCCTTTGCTATCATAAGTGTACAGAGTGGCATTTTCTAATGGCCCTCCAAAATCCAGAATTATCTTTGTTTGGTTGCCATTAGCATCATATTCATACTTGGTCACAACACCCCGTGGATCTGTTTCTGTTTCAATCCAATTGGTTCCTGCGACATAAGTATAGGCAGTAGTGTTACCCAGAGGATCCGTCTTGCTGGTGATGTTGCCATTGGCATCCCACGTATACGTAGTTTGGTTGCCATTCAGATCCTTTTCCCAATCCAGGCTCGTAGAGGTAATCTTATTAAGAGATTGCTCTTTAACATTTCCCAGGGGATCAATAACCTTTTCAATAACCCCCACATCATTAAAGTAATACGTCCAGGCGTTTCCTGAAGAGTCCGTCTTCACCGTATGATCACTGTAATAGGCAATGGTGTACGTTTCACCTTTTTCAGTAAAGGTGGACACCCTGGGAGGCTCATTGGTATCATATCCCATGGACTCCACTACATTCCCCCTTGGATCAATGATTTGGGCAAGCAGATTATTGGTGTTATATACGTATTGAGTAACATTGCCCATGGGATCTGCAAATGAAATAAGATTTCCATTCTGATCATAAGAATAGGTGATGGTCCTTCCCAGGTTATCTGAAACGCTGGCAATCTTTCCATTCGGCCCCAATTGGAAGGTGACGTAATTACCAGAAGCATTGGTAATCCTGCTCAAGCATCCAATCGGACTATATTCGAAAGTCAACTGATTATTATTCTTATCGATTATTCTGGATACCTTACCGTCATTGCGCAGTTCATGCCTGGTACCATCTCGGTTTACAATGGTGTAGGTACCATCGGAATTTTTTATCAATTCATAGGTTGCACCATAAGCAGTGATACGTTCTAACGTTCCATCAGGATATTCCTTGTAGAAATTCCTTTCACCCGTTTCAAGGAGAACTCCTACTATCTTCTGACCATCATTATTCCTGGTAATGATCAACTGCTTTCCAAAATTAAAAAGCCATCCATGTCCCAAAAGAGTACTGGCCCATTCCTGGCTGTTATATGTTCTGATTATAGTCAATGAGGGACCAACGCCCGGAACCGTGAGATCAGTAAATGTCTTTTGCAGCGCACCGGTATTTGCGTAAACAGGGCAGATCATGCAAAGTATTTGACAACATTCTTTAGAGGAGTAACCACCGTGAAAAACACCATCATAGTCATATTTACCCCACCCTGATGAGCCTCCGATGGGATTTACGCAGTCATGCCCCTGATCCCAGCTCCAATTGTATGCAAAAGCTGTATTTGAGATCATTAAAAAGGTGAATAATGATAATACAAATATCAGCACTATTTTTTTTCGATTTGTATAATTATGTTTAATCATTTTCCCCCTCATTCATGAAGTTATATTCTATTCTTTCTATCTCTTTAATAATCAATTCTCACTAAGGTGTATCTGAGCATTGAAGAGTTGCCACTTCCGTCTGTGGCAATCACCCCAACTTGATAGTCGCCGATATCTACATATTCACCGTTGTTGTTCTTACCATCCCAGAACAGAGTGTTTGTTCCTGCAATGATATTATGCTGAACACTTGTTCGCACAAGTGACCCAGTTTTCAGGCTGTAAACTTGCAATTCTACAGAAGAGACATTTTCTGAAACATTGTACGTAAGCACGATTCCCTCATCCCTGCCATTACTATCACATTTTTCGCTGAAGGGGCTAAAGTAATTAGGATCGCCATTTATACTGCCTATTACAGGCTTCCCACCCGTTACAAACATTGCATTGTCAGGAAGGGTATAACTCCATGCTCCCGGTACGAGGTACCACCCAGGTGGCGCAGTGGCAATCTCTTCGTTGTCATCAAGCCCATCCCAGTACACCGTATTAGTCCCTGCAGGGAAAGGAACCCTGTTCGTGATGGTCCTGATTCGTGTATCTGTCCCCCAGAGATATCCTATAAAGAGAGTTACCTCCGCAGCCTGGTTAAGGGTAAAGGTTACAGGCAAGAATTGATCGTTAAACGGACTAAACGTAGCGGGACTCCCTTCGGATCCACCAGTACTTTGCCTAAAACCTGTACTTCTGCTTCCGCCTGTGGTATCGGTCAGATCATAGTAATTCCATACCCCTCCATAATAATACTTTAAGATTGCATAATAGACTCCATCATTTACGATATAGCCCTCACTGTCTCGTCCATCCCAAACAATAGAACTTCCTTTTTGAACCGCCACATCGTCTATGTACCATCCCGGATATACTACTGAGTAATCACTATAAAATCTGAATCTAACCTGAACTGTATGCCCAACATAAGAACTTAAAGGAATCTCTTCCTTTTTGTAGCCGCCTAAATTGCCTATATATGTCTTTAATGTGGAAAAATTGGTCCCATCCGTCGTAATTTCAACATATCCATAGTCGCAGCACGATTCAGAATAAAAATAGTGATAAAAAGAAAGTGATAAAGTTGGTTCATTGATAGGAATGGGGGGAGAAAGGAGCCAGCAATTCATGTAATCAACGTAATTACCTGATAGATTGGTGGCCCAACATTTGATACCGGAGTGGGCAGCTCCTGGACCAGAGGTCGGTGTTCCGAGTTGCCAGAGGTCGTTACTGCCTCCATGAGTCCAACCGCCGCCTGTACCGCTTTCAAAGTCATTAAAGTAAGCAGGAGGTGTTATATCAAGCAGCACAGGGATATTCTGTATCTCTTCTCTAACCTCATTTTCGATGATGATCGAAGCAGGCACCGACGCATTCATATTCACTTTAATTGGGATAACTTCCCCGTTTTCAGGATTAAAAGTAAAATCAGGGTCTCCAATGGAAAGATCCACAGTAAGACCAACTGAAATGACAATGATGTCGATGCCTGTGAGACCTGTACTGTCGGTCACTCTCAAATAAGCAGCAAACATTCCCGGTGTACTGTAGGTATGAGTAGTATTAGCCCCGGAAGGCGAGGACCAGTCATAAATTCCGTCGCCATTAAAATCCCATTCATAACTTACAATATCATTGTTCGGATCAGTAGCAGTTCCGTTGAAATTTACCGTTAAAGGGGCAGGTCCACTCACAGGGGTTGCTGTAGCCGTTACTGTTGGTGAACCGGGAGGCCCTGCATTTACCACTGTGGTTAATGCCAGGGCTGTGGCAGTTTGACCCATGTTGTCAGTAACTCGAAAAACTGCTTGATAAGTACCTACATTATTATATGTGTGAGGGGTATTCCCAGTGGTAGTGGAAGACCAATCAATCGTGCCATCTCCATTAAAATCCCATTCATAGAGCACAATCGAGCCGCCTGGCGAAGTACCTGTTCCTAAGAATTGAACATTTAATGGGACAGGTCCATTGGAAGGGATTACATCGGCTGTAGCTACAGGTGGCGGATTCTGGACAGTTATGGTTATAGTCGCAGAAGCTGTTGCCCCTGTGCTGCTTTGAACAAACAGCGTAGCATTGTAAGCCCCTGCAGCATTATAAGTGTAATCATAATCCCGTGCCACCGAATCATAAGTATCCCAGATTCCATCACCATTAAAATCCCACCGGAATACCTGTATGGTACCATGGGGATCTTCACCATTAGTCGTGAAGTGAACAGTCAGAGGCGCAACACCTGAAGTTGGATTAGCCCCAGGAATGGCCCGCAAGATACCTATTCTAAAATTACTCGTTGCACTCGCAGTATTCCCAGCATTGTCACTAATAGATGCGGTAATGCTATTGTTCCCGGCTGGTAGATCCGTTACGACCTGATACTCTGCACCTGTCGATATAACGTTAAAAAATGCGGTACTATCAATACCATTTATGGAAACTGTAAAGGAACTCAGATTTATTCCTGAATCGGCATCATTGAAGGTTATCATTATGTTCGGCTTGGTCGTATTTAGGAATGCACCATCGACTGGAGAGGTAATTGTTATCGTTGGTTTGATACTGTCGGTGGCGTTGATGACAACTGTATCTGGTGTACTGTCAAGGTTACCGTCATTGACGATAAGCTGGGCTACATAGGTACCATATAAATCAGCCCAAAATGTGGGATTTATTGCATTTGGATCAATAATAACTGCGGTACTATTATTAGGTATTGATGTGAATGACCAAAAATAAGAAAGCGGATCGTTATCCACATCATAGGAACCGCTGCCATCCAAAGTGATCGTACTCCCAACAGGTTGGCTCTGATCGTCTCCTGCATCAGCAACTGGTCTGCTATTGGTCGTATTGATGGATACCGTATCCGGTGCACTGTCCACCGCCCCGTCGTTAACTATTAACTGTACAACGTATGTTCCGGGACGATCCACCACAAAGGCTGGATTTACTGTACTCGGGTCAGAAAGGGTTGCTGCGCTCCCATCAGGAACGGAGACAAAGGACCATTTGAAGGTTAAGGCGTCACCATCTACATCGCTTGAACCGCTCCCATCAAGCGTTACTGTATCCGTAACATAAACCGTCTGATCCGGTCCTGCATTTGCTACCGGAGGGCTGTTCTCTGTGGTGATGGATACCGTATCCGGTGCACTGTCCACCGTCCCATCATTAACAATCAATTGCACGATGTACGTGCCAGGACGATCAACCACAAAGATTGGATTTACTGCCGTCGGATCAGAAAGGGTTGCAGCACTCCCCTCAGGAATGGAGACAAACGACCACTTGAAAGTCAGCAGATCACCATCCACGTCACTAGACCCGCTCCCATCAAGCGTTACCGTATTAGTGACATATACCGTCTGATCCAGCCCTGCATTGGCGACCGGGGGACTATTCTCTGTGGTGATGGATACCGTATCCGGTGCACTATCCACCTTCCCATCATTGACTATCAACTGCACTACGTATGTTCCGGAACGATCCACCACAAAGGCTGGATTTACTGCCGTTGGGTCTGAAAGGGTTGCTGCGCTCCCATTAGGAACAGAGACGAACGACCACTTGAAAGTCAGCAGATCACCATCCACATCGCTTGATCCACTCCCATCAAGCGTTACCGTATTGGTGACATATACCGTCTGATCCGGCCCTGCATTGGCGACCGGAGGGGTATTCTGCCCAGACCCAACTTTTAGCACCACCTTTAATGGCTGCGAACAAGTTTTTGAACCTGTCCGGAGAGTTATAGTACCATCATAAGTTCCTTTTTTAGTATTATATGGCACGAAGAAATGTAAGTTTAATTTGTAGATAGTATTAGCGTTTATTATTTTATAAGAGGTAGGCTCCAAAGTTACGAAGGGTTTCAAGTTTGGTACGACGGAAGTGTTCACATTCTTTAAGTTAGAACTGCTGATGAACTCAACAGTTAAATCTCTTTTTTGTCCTTGCTCCATGTACAACTCTATGCTTTTAGCATTCCAAGTTATGGGATATGAAGCTGCTTGGATGGTTGAAGGAAGAATTATTAATAGACTTAGGAGAAGAAGAAAAAAATAATTCTGGATTATACTATGTTTTGTCATCTCATCCCCCTATTCTGAGTAGAAAGAGTATGGGTAAAAAAAGGCCGACCTCATAGGAACTTATCCTTTTTGAAAGTCGGCCTCCCCTTCTAAGACATAAAATTTTGTCTCCAAGGAATAAAAATTTTTTTTTCTTCCATTAATTACATCTTGTCAAGCCCTACATGCATTATATAACGTAACAGCCGCGCTCTTAAGAAAACAATCCCATCGCCAACCATTTAAACTTTTAGCTTTCTTTCTCCGGCGGGT
>Ga0315289_10008920_pt1 | contig 14476 bp, 11 predicted proteins | sample YL17G11_40_MG_FD_203452 | JGI IMG/M metagenome (GOLD analysis project Ga0315289, IMG submission 203452) | Sediment microbial communities from Yellowstone Lake, YNP, Wyoming, USA - YL17G11_40 | ecosystem: Environmental > Aquatic > Freshwater > Lake > Sediment | place: USA: Wyoming | collected...
CTGAATGCTTAAAAGATTCATAATATCTTTTCCATCTACTTTTAGCTTTCTGGAATCAATTGGATCTAAAGATACTTTTTCTACTATATATAGGAAGTGTCTTAATTTGTAGGGAATAGCCTTAGGACATCCAGAGCCTATGCGATCGCAAGTTCTTAATTCAAATAGCTCCTGAAGGTTTTCTTTCCCAACATTAAGCAATAATCTTCTGACCGAAGATTCTGTTACTTCTTGGGCATCATAATAGAACAAATGATATCTAACTAATTTAGTTATCTTCTCTATGTCTTTGTTTGGAAAACGCAATCTGGTCAGAATGCTTTTAGTCATTTTAGCTCCTAACATCTCGTGTCCATAAAAAGTAGAATCTTTGCCCTGGCCAGCTTTTGTCCGAGGTTTAGCAACATCATGAAGCAAAGCAGAAAATCTGACATATTGATTATAATTCTGCTTAGCTGCATAATCCAATGATTTTAATGAATGTTCATATACATCAAACAAATGATGTTTATTCTGGCCTACCTTGTATCCTTCCATCAGCTCCGGAATAACATATTTTATCAAGTCTGTTTCCCTTAAAAGCTCTATGCCTGAAACAGGGTTTTTAGACATTATCAGTTTTATCAACTCGTCCCTGATTCTTTCTTGAGATACATGCTTTAACAAATCAGCATTTTCTTTAATAGCTTTAAGAGTTTTTTGCTCAATGGTAAAATCAAGGGCTGCTGCTAAACGTATTGCTCTCATTAAGCGCAGGGCGTCTTCTTTAAAACGATGATCTGGCAATCCTACTGCTTTTATTATCTTGTCTTTTAAATCTTTCTGTCCTTCAAAAGAATCTATAATCTTCCAGATTTTTTCTTTAAGCGTTAAAGCAATAGCGTTTATTGTAAAATCTCTTCTAGATAAATCAGCTTCTATTGTTTCTGCCCAAGCTACTTTATCTGGATGGCGCTTGTCAGTATATTTTTCCTCAGTTCTAAAAGTAGTTATTTCTATCTCTTTTAATGATTCATCTGAACTTCTTGTTAGAACCTTTACTGTACCAAATTTATTATCTGTATAATTCTTAGGAAAAAGTTTAGCTATCTGATCAGGCAAGGCAGAGGTAGCTATGTCCCAATCATTAGGTTTTCTTTTCTGCAAAATATCCCTGACGCATCCGCCAACAATAAAAGCCTGAAATTTATTCTTTTCCAGTTCGTTGATAATTTCTATGACTTCTTTGGGAATCTTCATAATATTCAATCCTAAAACAAAATTTGTCTCTTTTCAATTAATTTGGTAATATAATTTAAAGCCTTGCCCCCGTAGCTCAATTGGATAGAGCGTGTGGCTTCGGACCATAAGGTTGAGGGTTCGAGCCCTTCCGGGGGCACAAATACTATGTCTAAAAAAATATTGTTCCTAATAATATTGTCCATTTCCTTTTGTGGATTGATGCTCATTACTTTTCAGTCTAGAGCTGAAGGTCCAAATCCTACTCCTACAAACTATACCTGTGTTGAAGCAGGATCAAAATCCTCTACTGGGAGTTACATTACTTGCGAATATGGGGTAAGGGATGAGTTATGTTGCCCAAAAGAAGGTATTGTGCCTTGCGGAACTCCTTGTTGTCGGTGTGGCTTTTGTGATTTCTTTATACTCATAGACCACATTGTAGATTTTATAATGTTTAAAATAGCTCCTGTTTTAGGAGTACTGATGATAATAATTGGAGGCGTTATGTTTCTAGTCAGCAGCGGAGATCCAGCCAGAATAAGCAGAGCAAAGAAAATTGTTATCTATTCTATAGTTGGCCTATTCATCATCTATACTGCCTATATTATGGTTGGTTTAATATTAAAGAATATAGGACTGGCTGATTGGTCAACTGAACTTTACAAAAGCTGGTGGAGTAGCGGGGTATATGAAATTGATTGTGGCAGCCAAGGGGCTCAACCAGTAGTCATGTAGTAACGTTTACTTGCCTGTTAATTACTAATATTCTTGCTTTCTATCTTCGTTAGTTGTATATTTGAAAATATTTTCAAATCGTTTTTGAATGCCCCCATAGCTTAACCGGCAAAGCAGCTCCCTCTTAAGGAGACGACTCCAGGTTCAAATCCTGGTGGGGGCACAATATATTTCTCTTAATATCATGATAAAAAAGATTGTGGTGATGGGCGGAGGAACTGGTACTTTTACAGTTCTTTCTGGTTTGAAAAAATATCCTCTAGATCTTTCTGCTATTGTAACAATGGCAGATAATGGTGGGTCTACTGGAATATTAAGAGATGAATTAGGTGTTCTTCCTCCTGGAGATGTACGCCAATGTTTAGTAGCGTTATCCAATTCTGACCAATTAATGAGAGATTTGATGAGCTATCGTTTTTCTAAAGGAAGATTAAAAGGCCACAGTTTTGGAAACATATTACTTTCTGCCTTGGAAAAAGTTACAGGAAACTTTGACCAAGCAGTAGATAAAGCATCAGAGATTTTACGCATCCAAGGAAAAGTAATTCCAGCAACATTAAACAAAGTGAATTTAATTGCAGATTTAAAAGGAAAAAGAATTGTTGGGGAGTCTGCAATTCACAATTCAAAATTAACTGAGCTTAAAAGAATATCTTTACGGCCCAGGGCTAAGGCAAACCCAAGGGCTATTGAAGCTATAAAAAAAGCTGATGCAATCATTATCGGGCCAGGAGATTTCTATTCCAGTCTTATCCCCAATATGTTAGTTTCTGGAATCCCAGAGGCTATCAGAAAGAGCAGGGCCAAGAGAATATATGTATGTAATTTAATGACCAGACAAGAACATACATCTGGTTTTACTGTTAAAAGATTTACAGAAACCATAGAAAGGTACATGGGCTGTAAATTTGATTACGTGATTTTTAATAAAGAGATTCCAAAAAAAGATCTCTTAAAGGAATATTCTCATGAGGGAGGAAAGATTATAGAAGTAGATAAAGATTTATCAAAAGACAAATTCATGGGAGAAAATCTCATTAATGACAAATTTCCTAAGCTTCAAAAACAAGATCCTATAAAAAGAACTCTTATCCGCCATAATCCTGAAAAGTTGGCAAAAATAATATTAAAACTAATATAGCTTGCTTTTTTTGAGAATTTTTTGTAAGCTATAAAAACAATTAAAAATATGCTTACACCAGAAGAAAAGGAGGGAATAATCCAGAATCACAAAGCACATGACGGCGACACTGGCTCAACTGAGGTTCAGGTCGCTCTTTTAACTGAAGAGATAAAGCGGCTTCTTTTGCATTTGAAAAAGAATCCCAAAGATATCTTTTCTAAAAGAGGTTTGCTGAAAATGGTTACCAAGAGAAGAAGACTGCTCAAATATCTCAAAGAGGAGAATGTCAGAGCATACAATTCTCTGGTCAAGAAGTTAGGCATCAAAAAGTAGAAAATGGTCTCACCTAAACATCCAGACCAAAGAGTGGCTGTTTTAATAGATACCCAAAATCTTTATTACTCAGCCAAGAATCTTTTTAATGCTAAAGTTAATTTCGGAGCAGTTTTGAAATCATCTTTAGGAGACAGAAAGCTTATCAGAGCTTTTGCTTACGTTGTCCAAACTAAAACAGGGGAAGAAAGGCCTTTTTTTGAGGCCTTGGTTAATTTAGGGATAGAAACCAGAATCAGACCTTTGCAAGAGTTTTATGGGGGGCTTAAAAAGGCTGACTGGGATGTAGGAATAGTAGTTGACGCTATCAGAGTAGCTACAAGCGTTGATGTAATAGTATTAGCTTCTGGAGACGGGGATTTTATTCCTTTAATAGAATTTTTGAGGAATCAGGGAAAGAAAGTAGAAGTGATAGCGTTTGGAAAATCAACATCATCCAAATTAAGAGAAACTGCTGACGAGTTTGTAAATATTGAAGATGATCCTAAAAAATATTTGATATTTAATTAAATTTATGGAACACAAATTAGAAATTGCTGGGAAAACTTTTTTTATCAATCTTGAGAATTTAGCAGAACAAGCCAATGGTTCTGTTTTTGTCAAGCACGGAGATACTTTGGTAATGGCTACTGCCACAATGTCTCCAAGAGATTCTGAGAATAATGATTTTTTCCCATTAACAGTGGATTTTGAAGAGAAATTCTATGCAGCTGGAAAAATATTAGGATCAAGATTTGTTAGAAGAGAGGGTAAGCCTTCTGATGAGGCCATTCTGACAGGTAGGTTCATAGACAGAGCAATTAGACCATTGTTCCCAAAAGATTTTAAAAGAGATGTGCAGGTAATTATTGGTTGCTATTCTTTTGATGAAGAGAATGATCCAGATATGGCTGGGCTTTTAGCAGCTTCTCTGGCTTTAGGAATATCAGATATTCCTTGGGACGGACCAGCTGCTCCAATCAGAATAAACAAAAACAATGGCAATCTGATTATTAATCCTACATACAAAGAAAGGGAAGGAGCAATATATGATTTAGCTTTTAGCGCTGTTAAAGAAGATGACCAGATAAATGTGAATATGATAGAAGGACAAGGAAATGAAGTTCAGGAACAAGACATAATAGAAGCTTTAGAGCTTTCCAAAAATGATTTAGAGAAAATGATTTCATTTCAAGAAGATATTATCAAGCAATATGGAAAGAAAAAAATTGTTCTTGCTAAAAAACAAGAAGTTCCTGAGATAATAAACGAGGTAAAAAGTTATTCTTCAAAAATTGAGGAGGCAATTTTTCAAGCTCCTAGTGTTGAAAATAAACAAGGATTTGAAGAATTGCAAAATGAATTTATAGAAAATATTAAAGTTAATTTTGGAATTGAAAAGATAAACTACGCTAAAGATTTATTCTTTGATGAATGTGAAAGAATATTTGATAACAATGTTTTAAATAAAGGGACCAGACCAGATCACAGACAATTAGATGAAATCAGGCCTTTGGAAATGAGAACGGGAATTCTGCCAAGAACTCACGGATCTGGATTATTCATCAGAGGAAAAAGCAAAGCATTATCTAATGTAACTCTTGGTTCTCCAAGCGATCAGAAATTATCAGAAGGAATGGAAATCAGGGGAAAAAAGAGATTTATGCATCATTACAATTTCCCTCCATTTTGCTCTGGAGAAATTAAACCATTAAGAGGTCCTGGCAGAAGAGAGATAGGCCATGGCATGTTAGCAGAAAAAGCATTGCTTCCTCTTGTTCCCAATTTTGAAGATTTCCCTTATACTATAAGAATAGTAACAGAAATTTTGTCTTCGAATGGATCAACTTCGATGGCTTCAGTTTCTGCTTCATCGCTGGCTTTAATGGATGCTGGGGTTCCGATATTAAAACCAGCAGCAGGAATTTCTGTTGGTTTGGCAAAGAATAAAGATCATTACAAATTATTATGTGATATTCAGGGACCTGAAGATCATTTTGGAGATATGGATTTTAAAGTAGCTGGAACAAAAGACGGAATCACAGCAATCCAAATGGATATTAAGGTAAGAAGTGTGAATGATGATATCATTAAACAAGCATTGGAAATTGCCAAGAAGGCTAGGCATAAGATAATAGATTTGACCTTGCAAACTATTCCTGCTCCAAGACCAGCATTATCCCAGTACGCACCAAAGATTTTCAGGATAACTATTAATCCTGAAAAGATTGGGAGCGTTATTGGTCCTGGAGGAAGAATCATTAATGAAATCATTGATAAATGCGAGGTGGCTATTGATATAGAAGAAGATGGAAATGTTTTTGTAACATCTGCATCAGATGAAACGGCTCAGAAAGCAATAGAGTGGATTAAGAACATTACTAGAGAGATAAAAGTAGGAGAAGTATTCCAAGGAAAAGTAACAAGAATTATGGATTTTGGAGCAATAGTCCAGATATTACCTGATAAAGATGGAATGGTGCACATATCCCAATTAGCTCCTTATAGAGTTAATAAGGTTGAAGATATAGTAAAAGTGGGCCAGATGATTCCAGTAAAAGTTATTGCTGTAGATGAATCTGGGAAAATAGGCCTGTCTTTGAAAGATACTCTTCAGTCAGACAACAGTCCAAAAGAAGAACAGCGAAAGCCTCAAGAAAAAAGAGGATATAACAAAAGAAGATAATTAAAACTAGTTATGGAAAAGAGCTCTTCGGAAATACTAATTCCAAAAGCAGCAATCCGGACAATGGACAAAGATTTGGCCGGTGTTGCGTTTGAAGAATGGGAGGAAACTCTAGCTGAAACAGAAATTTTGGAATTGTTGAAAAACTTTAAGGGGAAAACTGAAGAGAAAAAGGAACCAACTCCTCAAGAGATAGAACAGCAGCAAAAACTTGATGAAGCGAAAAGGTTGGCAACAGAGGAACAACAGAAAAGATTTGAAGCAGAAAAAAGAGAGACTGAGAGCATGAGAAAGGAAAAACTGGCTGCAGAGAAAAAGGAACAAGATGCAATTCTTAAAATTCGCGCGCAGGCAAAAGAAGTAGATGCTTTAGTCAAAGAAAGGATGAAAAGCGAAGAGGAAAAATATGAAGAGCAGGAACAATTAAAAAGATCTGTTGTTGAATCCCAACAGCAAGAAGAAACCTTAAAGCTAAAAAAGAAAGAGTTAGAAGAAGCATTAGCCAAAATCCCTGAAGAGAAAAAACCATTAGACGAAACTAAGGCATATCTTTTTAAAGAAAGGGGTCGCGTTCAGCAGTCAATTGATCCTATTGCTGAAAGCGAAAGAAAAATTGAAGAAAATATCAAATTAGTATCCAGGATAGAGGATGGATCTTCTATCCCATTGGAAAAAAGAAGGGCTGAAAAAGAAAGGCAGGTGTTGGAAATTGAAAGAGAAAAGATAGAACAAAGCAGATGGACATATGAAAAAGAATTGTTTGACGTAGAAGAAAAATTAAAAGAATTAGAATCACAATATCAGGATTTAGCTGGAAAAGAGGCTAAGCTAATGCAGCAGCAAAAAGAGATTGTCGATGGTTTATCTAAGATAGATAAAAAGAAAGAAAGGAAACAAAAAGAAGATCTCATTGAAAAATTGACTGAGGAAAAAACAGAACTTAGCAGATTAAAGGACCAGGCTACTGCAAGAAAAAAGGAAATAGATGAAAAATTAGCTGAGGTTACAGGAGATGAAAGAAAAACTGAAAAAGAAGAAGAATATTTAAAACACGAAGAGGAAGTAGCTAAAGGACCGGACAGGCAAAAGATAGAAATGGAAAGACACCGATTGGAAGGCATTAGAACAGAATTAGAGAAAAAACGATGGCGCTTAGAAGACGAAGGAAGAAAAGTATCTTTAGAAGAAAGCAGGCTGAATATTAAATACAGCAATCTTTTGGAAAAAGAAAATCTTTTAAGAGAGGAGATTGATGAGATAAATAAAGTTTTGGGTATAGTAAGCGATACTCCTAAGGCTGCCCCCAGGCAACCAAGCGTTCCAGATAAAAGAGCTATAGATGAGCTGAAAAAAAGAGAAGGAGAATATACTAAAAAATATGGTCCAGATGATGAATCTGAACAAGCTCCAGATGAAAGCGTTGAAACAGATGAAGCTCGGCTGGCCAAAGAAGCTTTAAAAAGAATTGAAGAAAAAAGAGAAAAAGAGGCTCTGCTTAAAAAGATAGGAGGACAAAAAGAACAGGAATCAAAAAGGAAAGAAGATTTGATCCTAGAAAGATTGCGCAGCGGGATTGCTCCTGTTCCTGGTCAGCAAGAAGGAGTTATGCCCCAGCCAGCAATGATGTATCAGCAAAAACCAGAGAGACCTTGGATAAAAATAACTATTATTGCAGCTATAGCTGCTGTTGTATTGGGTATCCTTATCTTTATCATTGTCAGACTAACCGGACCTGAAGAAAAACTTCCACCTGTTGTCCCGCCTGTTATAACTATTCCCATACCTACTACGCCAATAATTCCAGTTATTCCTCCTGTCGTCCCGCCTGCTACAGAAATCTGGCCATCTCTAATATCTGGGATTAGCAGAACTGAGAAATACACTATTGACCAAAATACTGGTATACCAGGACTTTTGGCTAAAATCTATGCAGGGCCAATAAGTAATAATGAGTTTGTAAGGATTGCTATTAAGAATCAGGCATTGGATAAATATGTTGGGTTAAGTGATTTTGCTGATAGTCAATCATTAGATATAAGCGATGATTTGTTAGAAAGCTTAGACGACCAAACAACTCATTATATATATCAAGCTCAAGGTAAAAAGAGTATCGGCTGGGTGGCAAAAAGAATATCAAGCTCTAACCAGAATCTTACCCAGCTAATGCAGGGCTGGGAGAACAATTTGTCTAAAAATGCTTTTGATCTTGGCTTGGTTTTAAGCCAAAAGAACATGAAAAGCACGTGCACTTTTAAAACTCAGAAGTATAAGGATTATGATTTAAGAACCTGCGAGCTGATTACTTCCCCTGGATGCTATGGGTCTTGTTATGCTATAACTCAGGATTACTTGATATACAGCTCTTGCTGTACAACTGTTAAAACCTTAATTGATGATTTAACGCAATAATATGGACAAGGCATTTCTTCAAAATCAAGAAAAAATATTAAAAGAATCGGAAGAAAAGCTGGAACACCAGCTTAAATCTTTTGCAAAAGAAGATACAGGTATAAAACATAACTGGAAATCAACTTTTCCAGAATTTGATGGTTCAGAAATAGGGGATTCTAAACTAGAAGTAGCTCAAGATGAGGTAGAGGAATATATGAACCGCTTATCTGTTGAGCATACTTTAGAGATAAAGTTAAAAAACGTGAAATTGGCTTTGGAAAGATTAGGAGAGAATAAATATGGGAAATGCGCTAAGTGCAATAAAGAGATAGCTTTAGATAGATTAAAGGTTTGTCCTGAAGCTAAATTTTGTTTAAATTGCGAAAAGAAATAATTTAAGGAATGAAAAAACAGCTTCTTTGTTAGCTGTTTTTTTATCTGAAAGGATTTTTTGCACCTCTAACATCAAAGTGAAGATGACATCCTAAAACTCCTGCAGGAATAGTGTATCCAGTATGACCAATATATCCAATTACTTGTCCTTGAGAAACATTCTGGCCTGCTGTTACAGCAATACTGGATAAATGGCCGTAAAAAGTAACCACTCCATTGGGATGCAATATCCTAATATATCTGCCAGCAGTTGCTTGAGTTCCGGTCTTCTGTATTACTCCTGCTGCAGCAGCAAACACTGCTGAATTGCATTGACCAGTAGTAAAATCAACTGCATTATACCAATGCAATCCCTGACTTTTTTTACAAGGAGAAGCAATAGGACAGATAAAATATGACCCAGGCAAGACAACTGTCTGGCTTGGGATAATTTGTACTGTTGGCTTCTTGCCATTAGGAATAATGATAAGATCTCCTACAAAAACCTTGCCATCTGATGTTAATTCATTAAAGGCTATTACTTCATCTAGTTTCCCTTTATATTCTTTGACAATGGCACTTAAGGTTTCATTGTTTTCAACTACATGCATAATGCCTGTAACTGGGAGAATGATAAGGGTAGTACCTGCTTTCAAGACTGTACTTTTGGAAATATTATTAGCCCAGACAATTGTATCTGCGCTTATATTAAAATCTGTGGCAATACTGGACACAGTATCTCCTGCTTGCACAGCATAATCAATGATTTTGTTTTCTGCATCAGGACTTAAATCCTGGCCAGTAATAATTGCCAAATCTTTATTGCTAAGGCTTTCAGGAGCACAAACAGCTTTTAAGCAGCTGTCATTAATGGTAATCTGATCAGGCAAGCCCTTTTTTTCTTCTCCTTGGTTTAGAAAAGAGTTTTCAGAATTTATAGTAGTTGTTTTAAAAATATCAATTGGGGCGTGGTTTCTGACAAAAATCATGACAATAATCAGTATCACAGATCCCAAGATAAAAATGGCCCTAGATTTACTTCTAAGCCAGGAAACAATACCAAATTTGTCTTTTAGAGTTAAAATATGCTTAAGCTTAATTTTAACTTATTCTATAAATTAAGATACTGCTTTTAAGCATTCTAGTCAATCCTATGGATTTATTTAACAAAGACTTCATTAAGCAAATATTATTTGAAAATGGCATCAGATTGACCAAGAAACTTGGCCAGAATTTTTTAATTGACAAGAATATTGTTGCAAAAATGGTAAATTCTGCTGATATTAAAAATACAGATACTATATTAGAAATCGGTCCAGGTATAGGGATTTTGACTCAGGAGATTGCTAAAAAAGCAAAGTTTGTAATTGCTTTGGAAAAAGATAGGGCATTGGCAAGAATTGTTCAAGAAAATTTCAAAGATGTAAAAGTGATTGAAGCTGATGCGCTAAAAATTGATATTAAAGAGGCCATTCCAGACTCAGATGATTACAAGATTATTGCTAATTTACCATATAATATTGCTTTAAAAGTAATAAGGGTGTTTTTGGAACACCAGTATCCTCCAAAAAGCATAACTGTGATAATTCAAAAAGAGGTTAGCCAAAAAATATGCAGCACTAAATCTATCTTGCCTAAAATTGCTTTTAATTTTTATGGCAAACCAAAGAACCTTTTTTATATCTCTAAAGAATGCTTTTGGCCAAAGCCAAAGGTAGACGGAGCAGTATTACAAATCACAGAGATACAAAAGAATATGCCTGATGTTGATCACAAATTGTTTTTTAAAATATTAAAGGCTGGGTTTTCTCATCCCAGGAAAACCATTTTGAATAATTTATTGGCTTTTTCTGATCAGAAAGAGAAAATTATAAATTGGTTGGGCAAGTCTGGAATAGATTCACAAGCCAGGGCAGAGATATTAACACTTAATGATTGGATTAAACTTACTTGCCATTTTGATTTGTGATATTATTTATTAATGATGAAGTTTCTAAAATCTAAACTTCTTCTTATAACATCAGCTATAACCCTGGGTCTTTTTGGTTGGACCCATAAAAGTCATGCTTTCATTTCTATTATCACAGAACCATTAAGAGTGTTAGTTTCTCTTTTAATCTTCTTTATTGTAGGAACTGGAATCTCTTTTGGAATTCTTGCTCTGTCTTCTGCAATCTTGGCCTGGGTTTCTTCTCCTGATTTTGTTAAGTTCAGCTATACCAATAATGTAATGGTAACCTCAGGATGGACAGTAGTAAGAGATTTTACCAATCTTTTATTCTTATTAGTAATGGTGTTTATAGGGATAGCTACGGCTTTAAGGTGGAAAGACTATCAAGCTCAAAAAACTCTCCCCAAGCTTATCATTGTAGCTATATTGATTAATTTCAGTCCAGTTATTTGCGGAGTAGTTATTGATGCTTCAAATATTGTAATGAACTTCTTTCTTACAGCTGCGCCTGCTGGCTATGGCAAGCTTTTGAGTACAGTTAAAACTGCTGCAGATTTATTAGGAGGGGCTTTTCAAGGAATTTTTACTAGTGGTGGGAGAAATCTCATCAATGGAGTGTTTTTTATGCAAACGCTTTTTGTAATGGCTTACAATTTCATTACTTCTTTTGTTTTCTTAATGATGGCCGGGCTTTTTATTGTTAGAAGTATTGCTTTGCTTATTTTAATTATATTTTCTCCTTTGGCATTTTTTGCCTTTATTCTGCCTGGCACAAGAAGTCTGGGGAGAAAATGGGCTAGTCAATTTGTCCAATGGTGTTTTGTTGGCGTAACTGGAGCATTCTTTTTGTATCTTTCCCAGCTTTTGATTAAAAACGTTGGCAATCAAATGTTCCAACAGCCAGTTAATATGCTCTCAGACAGTGCAATAACTTTGAAAGGCGAGATGAGCACGATGATGCTAATGTCTATTCCTATTATCTTCTTAGCAGCTGGAGCATTTGTAACAATGTCTACGTCTGCTATGGGAGCTAATATTATAACAAGCGGAGCAAGAAAACTTTCCCGGTATGGATTGACAAAAGCAGGTGCCGTTACGAAAGACCGAGCAAAAGGATTAGGCAGGGCAGCCTTAGCTAGAGTGCCAAGAGGGATAGACAGAACAATGCAAAGATTGGCAACGAAAGGAGATTTCCGATGGGGACAAGACATGACAGGAGTACGAGGAACGTTGGCGCGCGGGAGCACAAAGGTAGTTAATGCATTAGTTACCCCCACTTCTAGACGTTTGGGCCAGGGCTGGCGCATAGTAACTGCGAATAAATTAGGGGCTACGCAGGAAGAAACAGCACTCAAGATGGCCGAGAAAAGCGTTGAAGGGAAATCTGTTGATGATTATGCTTACAAGATAAGCAAGAACGCAAATCCTGCAGAAATCGCCGGATTCTTGGCTCAAGCCATAAAAGACAAAAAATTCAAACAATTATGGGAAAGAAAAGACGAGTTAATAGGAGATAAAAAAATGGGAAAAGTATTTGAAGTTCTGACAAGAAACCCGAACCTTAAATCTCAGAAAGAAAGCATAGAAAGACAACTCGTCGACGATGATAAATCTCTTGGTATATTAACTAGTGCCATTAATAAAGTTACCGAAACAGAAAGAGTTGATAAAAAAACTGGCGTGGTAATCGACAAGCCGGGTCTTACGCTTGACGAATCTAAAAAATACGATAACTATAAAGACAAAGTCCTGAAAGAAATGAAGGCTCAAGACGTAGAAGAACTCCCCACAAAATTATCAAACAATCTGGAAAAGGATATAGTTAATTCCATCGTAAAGGCTGGCGGTGGTAGTATGCAAAAAGTTGCGGCCTTATACAAAAAATATGGAGATCAAATAGTAGCGGCCATACAAACAAAACTTGACGAGATGAAAGAGAGCGTGTTTGAAATTGACGAAGAGAAAAAAGATACCAAGGGAAATCTTCTATTAATAAGGCAGATAGCTAGTTCTCCTGCGGCAAAAGATATCGGACTACGCATAAATTTGGGAGGAGACGAAAAACTTAACGAAAAGATAGATAAGGCTCAAAGGGCATTAGTAAGTTTTAGGAGAAACCTTCCGCCTGAAGGAGAACAACAAAAAAGCGATGAGGAACTAAAAGGAGGATCTGAAGATTTTGGTCCAGTCAATAAAGAAGGGGAAGAAAATGATGATTATGTCGGAGGGACAGACGATTTCAACGGATAAAACTTTATATGAATTGAATAAAAATAGGGGGTAGCCCGAAGGCTACCCCGTTCTGCTCGAACCATACTCTAACCCTTTGCCTCACCCCCCTTCTGACTTAACGCCGCCACTACCTGGTTTCCCGAAGTCTGGCAGCCCACCGATCAAAGGGATCGCCCAGGCAGCCTTGATTAGATCAGATGCTACTGATCCCCCTTGGCCAAGTGTCTGGGCCAGGATAATCCTAGTCAGAGCTTCTGCATTGTTCCCTCGAAGCTTTGCACCAAGAGCCTGAAGCCCATTCGCAAGGCCCTCCATCCTGATCTTGGTAGTTAGAGCCTCGACCTCAGCCCGATCCTTCTCGATCTGGGCCCTCCTGAGGGCAGCCGAAGCATCCTGTTCAGCAGACCAGACTGCCTCCAACTTTTCTTGCTCCTTAGGGGGCAGAACTGGTCTCTTGATCCGGATTTCCCCAACCTCGATGCCAACATCATCGTTGATTTTCTTGACTGTGTCGCCCTGACCAGTACCAACATCCTTCAGAGCATCAAGGAGAATAACTCCTTGGGCCTTTGCGGAGTGCCGGAACTCATCGTATGTGTGGTCGGAGAAGTAGTCTTGAATCCCTCCTTGCAGCATAGATAGAGTTCTCTCAAGCCAGTTCTGGTTTGCGAAGAACGGCTTGACGGCGTTGATAATCTTCAGAGTGACATAGCCTTCTAGTGAGAAGGTCATGCCGTTCTTGTCAATCAGGTTAGCCTTGAATCCGTAGACGTCCCACTTGATCGGCCAGAATGCTACCTTGGCTTCTTTGCTCACTGGTTCATCGTCTGGTCCGGGGTTCGTCCATTTGAAGCTATCTGTCCGGATCCTCACGTGCGGCCAGATGCTGACCAAGAACATGCCCCCGAAGAACTTCTCGATCCATCCCTGTTTCATCTCTTCTTCTCTCTCACAGGGAACAATGCCTTTTGTCTGAGGACTGATCTTGTACCCTGCCAGAGCAAGCCTAGGATGCCGCAGCCTCTTCCCTGCAACAATGTGACACAGCGTCGACTCTGGTTGTTGAGCGAACGGCCAGAGCGATTTCTTCTCCTCAACTCTCTTCTGAGCCCAAGACAGGAAGAAATATCCGGACACAGAGAGCGCCAACGCGACAACAACAGAGATTGCCAAGAACCACAACGGTTCTAGGTAGAACACGCAGCCCGCGGCAAGAACCGCAGCCCCCAAGCCCATCCTCCACAGCGTCTTTCTCATCGCATCTCCTTTCAGTCCGTAGTTAGAGTTTTGGTTGTTAATGTGCGGATCGATACCGTCTATATTATACCATTTATCCTTCATTATAGTCAATAGTACGCATTAAATCATCTAAAATGACACCATAGGCATACTGATTGAATCATATAAAAAGACACCGAAACATGATAGATTGCCGGTAATTAATATTAGGAGG
>Ga0315289_10008922_pt1 | contig 14473 bp, 16 predicted proteins | sample YL17G11_40_MG_FD_203452 | JGI IMG/M metagenome (GOLD analysis project Ga0315289, IMG submission 203452) | Sediment microbial communities from Yellowstone Lake, YNP, Wyoming, USA - YL17G11_40 | ecosystem: Environmental > Aquatic > Freshwater > Lake > Sediment | place: USA: Wyoming | collected...
GCTTCCCGGCCGAAGCCGCGCGCGGGGGCCTTTGCGGCCGGTGCAGCACCGGCTTGCGTGGCCGACCCGGACTTCTTGTTGCGCTCCATCGCGATCTTACGCCAAGCTGCCCAGCCATCACGCAGCGACCGACGGGAGGGCGCTGCAAGCTGGTCGGGTGATTGTGCGTGGCAGGGTCCGCAACGTCAACCACGACGCCGGGACCGGTTGGCCCGCGCAGCGTCTGCGGGTAAGCTCGAACGGACCGTGCGGCGGCAGTACATACGGAGAATCCTGATGTCTGAACGGCTGAAAGAGTTTCGCACGTTTCGCGAGCGGATGAACGAGCGCATCCTGGGGGCGGGGCACCTGCCCATCAATCGCTTCTTCACCCTCGACACGCAGGCGTACGCAGACGGGGCCTTGGACGCCCGGACGAAGGAGATCGCCGGCCTGGTCGGGTCGCTGGTGCTGCGTTGCGACGATTGCGTCGCGTATCACCTGATCCGCTGCAAGGAGTTGGGGCTGACCGACGCGCAGCTTTTCGAGGCGCTGAACGTGGGCCTGATCATCGGCGGCTCGATCGTCATCCCGCATCTGCGCCGCGCGGTCGCCCTGCTGGACGAGCTGAATGCGGAAGCCGCGTAGTGCAGGCGTAGACAGACGGGACGCAGGCCGCGCAAGACCTTGGAATAAGAGCCTATCCCATAACCGCTGCTGCCCGTAGCGTGATGTACGCGCAGGCCAGGTGGAGCAGCGCGGTGTAGTTGGCGACTTTCTTCTCCCAGCGGATCAGCAGACGGCGAAAACGGTTGAACCACGAATGCGTTCGCTCGACCACCCAACGCCGCGCGCGATAGCCCGGGACACGTTCCTGGGCTTGCCGCTCTTCGCCGCGGGCCACGATGCGCGCGGTGTAGCCCCACTTGGCCACCAGTTGCCGCACGTCGGGGTAGTCGTAGCCTTTGTCCATACACATGTTCTGCTTCTGGCGGGCCGGCCGCGTGACCGCCAAGTTGTTCAGCGTCCGCCCGACCAGCTTCTTGTCATGCCGGTTGGCGCCGTCCACCGCCAGCGCCAGAGGTACGCCGGCGCCGTCGGTGAGCAAGGAACGCTTGGTACCGCTCTTGGCCCGATCCGTCGGGTTTTTCCCGCATTTTTTCCCCGCCCAGCGGGGCCTTGGTCATGGCGCCATCCAGGCTTTGCCATTGCCACTGGATGCCCTTCAACGCGTCGTACTCCAGCAACCCGGCCTGCCACAGCTTGCGGAACACGCCCCGCTGCACCCACTGCTGGAAACGGCGGTGGAGCGTGCTGCCCGAGCCGAACTCGCGGGGCACCGCTTTCCATTGGCAACCGGTCCGCAAGACGTAGAAGATGCCGTCCGCGATCTTCCGGTTGTCGATCCACGGCCGGCCGCCTTTGGGATGCTTCCGCAGCTTCGGCACCAGCGGCTCGATTCGTTGCCACATTTCGTCAGGCATCCGCCATTCCGGCGCAACTCCTCGTTCGTCCATCCCTGGACCCCCTCGCTCAACCGGCAACCCCTTGCCGCGGCGAGGATTATACCCTCAGGAATGGTTATGGGATAGGCTCTAAGTAAGGTGTCCCCCGATTTGAGCGGTCCGCGCCCAGCCCGCCGACGCGGGCAGCGGGCTGGCGTATGGCTCGGGAACACCCCGAACCTCGCATAATCTCGATGGGGGATAGCCCGCTGTGCCCTACGTGCTGTCACCCCGCCCTTTGTGCGACCGCGCTACGACGTCAGTAGCTCGATGAACGGATTGATGTCTCCAAAGTCGACACTCCCGTCGCTATTGATATCCGCGTTTTCCGGCCAGCAGCCGGGGTACGTGTCCCGGTAGCCGTTGCCATCCGCCAGCGCTTGGACGAACGGATTGATGTCGCGAAAGTCCACAGTGCCGTCGCAATTCACGTCGCCGGTCTGCGGCCCACGCACCACACCGAACCCCACGTAATCCCAGGCTGCAAGACTTGCCGCGCCGGTGACCAAGTCGCCCCACTGAGCGTACGAGACGTCCGAGGGCCCAAGGAGCGGTCCCTCGTGTACCATTTCGCCATCGATGTATAAGGTGTAAGCGTCCACGTCGCCAAGGACCACGGAGTACCACTGAAACTTGCCCATTGTGTAGGCAGCTATGGGATAGCACTCGTATAGACTGTAGATTCCAGCGTCCGCGCGGTACTCAAGGACCACTTCACCGGATGGCCCGAGCAGCGCGGCTATGCCCGGATCTGCAAAGCCAACGACGTTGTCCACCCGCAGCCGCCAGTCCATCCGAAAGACCTCGCCGGGACTTGGTAGTGACGGCAGGTACTTGTAGTACGAGTCGCAGATGCTTGGGCTCGCCAGGCTGTTAATCACTAGGGCCTGGTCTCCTTCGGGCACTTCTTCGAAGGACAGGTCGGCACCCCCGGCCTGGACGATTCGCTCCCAGCCCTGCTCCCAGGGGTAGACCGTCCCTTCGTACGCGATCCAGTATTGGTCCGCGCCGGCGGTCATGACCCCAAGAACAAGGCCCGCCAGCAGAACGCATATCCTGAGCATCTGCTTCTCCTTCTCGACGCGCCGCGGCCAACTCGTAGGCCAGGCCACGCCCGGCGCTACGACGTCAGTACTTCAATAAACGGATTGATGTCTCCAAAGTCGACACTCCCGTCGCTATTGATATCCGCATTCTCCGGCCAGCAGCCGGAATACATGTTCTGGTAGGCCTCGCCATCCGTCAGCGCCTGGACGAACGGATTGATGTCGCGAAAGTCCACTGTGCCGTCGCAGTTTACGTCGCCCGGCTGCGGCGCGGGCAAGACCCCGAACCGCGCGTAATCCCACGTCGAGACGCTTGCGGCGCCCGCGCCCGTCGCCAGGTCTCCCCACTGGACCCAGGAACTGTGGGGAAAGACGACGAGCTCGCCCACGTATGCCAGCGCGCCATCGATGAATAGCGCATAAGTCAGCATATCACTCGACGTCAGTGCGTACTCGTGATAAACGCCTGGGGCGAACTCAGCGACGTATTGACATTCGCACTCGCTGTAGATTTGGTCGATCGCGTATATAAGGATCACCGCCCCCCCGGCCGAGAAGGACACGGCGATGCCGGGGTCCTCGTAGATCACGTCATCCACGCGCAGCCGCCATTCAGCACGAAATGTATCTTGCCCCTGCGGCAGCCCCGGCATGTATTGGTAGTAGGAGTCGCAGACGCTCGTACTGGGGCTATCGATGACGAGAGCTCCCTCCTCGAAATACCGCTCGGCCCCTCCCCCGTGCACGATTCGCTGCCAGCCGCACTCCTCTGGGTAGCCGTGGGCCGGCTCGGCCTCGTAGCTGATCCACCAGTAGTCAGCCCAGGTCGATAACGGTCCGACGGCGAGCACGGTCAGCAACGCGCGTATCCTGGGCATCTCGTCCTCCTTCTCAACGCCCTGCGGCGAAGCTTGCATGGCGGGCCGCGGCCGCCGCTACGACGTCAGTACTTCAATAAAGGGATTGATGTCTCCAAAGTCCACGCTGCCATCTCCATTGATATCCGCATTCTCCGGCCAGCAGCCGGGGTACATCTGCTGATAAGCGTCGCCATCCGCCAGCGCCTGGACGAACGGATTGATGTCGGCAAAGTTCACCGTACCGTCGCAGTTCACGTCGCCCGGCTGCGGCGCGGGCACCACCCCGAACCGCACGTAATCCCAAGCTGAAAGGCTGGCGCTCCCGATCACGCAATCTCCCCACAGAACCCTGGATGTACTGCACACGCTGAACAGCGCGCCTTCATGGACCATCTGCCCATCGACGAATAAGGCGTATGTCTGCAGACCGCTCGTGGTTAAGGCGTAGTCGTGGAACACGCCGGGCGTATAGTCAGCAATGCAGCAGCATTCCAGCAAGCTGTATATCTGGTGTGCCTTGAACCACAGACTCGCTTCGGCAGACGGCGCAAATGACATGCTCATACACGGGTCCGCGAAACCGATCACCTCATCCACGCGCAGTCCGAACTCCAGGAGGAAGACTTCTCCGGGTCCCGGGGGAGAGGGCATGTACATGAGGTACTCGTCGTAGATACTCGTGCTCGCCCGGCTGTCGATGATCAGGGCGCCATCTTCCAGCGACCGCAGGGCACCGCCCTCGGCTACGAATCGCCCCCAGCCGGCTTCCTCGGGGTAGGTCGTCGCCTCGTAGGCGTACCACCAGTGCTCGGCCGTGGCGACTCCTGCGCCCACCACGACCATGGCCAGGAAGGCACGTATCCTGCTCATGGCCTTCTCCTGTTCAACTCGCCGGCCTGGGACGGAACACGCGCCCCGAGGGGCGGGCCAGCCGGCCCCGCACTTGCCCGGCGCGGCGGACGGGATTCCGTTCTCGGGGCGCTCCCAATGGCGACCACCAGGCCGAGGACGCAGCCCATCGTCCGACTCATGTGCGGCTCCTCCTCAACGCCGCCGGGCGTACAGACATGCCCCGCCCGCTATTGCAACTATACCACAAACGCTGCGCTTGTCAAACATTATCGGCGTTAAACCCAAAAACCGCTCCCGCTGCGCTCGCCGGCGACCCCGGAAGCTGACGGCCCGCCTAGGCGGTCAACAGCTCCGCGAACGGGTTGATGTCTCTAGAGTTCGCCCTCCCATCCGCATTGATATCCGCATTCTCTGGCCAAGAGCCAAAGTACGCCCCCCAATGATGAGCGGCCGCATGGCGCGATCCTCGGCCGTGCACGCGTACTTTCCCTCGCTCAGCGGGTGTTTTCCCCACGCAGCCTACGTGACCATGCCCGATTCCGCGGCGCCACTCGCAGTAGTGCAAAGCTCCGCTTTGCAGGTCTGCAGAATTGCGCTCGGTGCACGCGGCAAAGCAGAGCTTTGCCCTACTTACCCCAGCGCGCCGTCGCTGATGGCGTAGACGTGCTCCGGGCGGCCCACTGCAACGCGGTCGCCATGAACCATTCGCAGACAGCTCGCCCGTTGCTCAAAACCAGAGCCTGTCAGGAGGGCCAGCGCGGCGCCGTTCACGCCGGGTACACCCAGCACGATCGGCGCCCGGCCCCAGTCCCGGAGGATCGCGTGCAGCAACACCTCGGCCGCCTCGCGATCTGCCGCCACCCACGGGCCGATGCGAACGCCCGGTTGTGATCCGCCGCGCCGGGCAACTAGCGCGTAGCCGCGAACCTGGCCGCCATCTCGTACCCAATACGCCGCGTTGGCCTGCTGGAACAGCAGCGCAAGCAACCGGCCGCGGTCGTCGCCGAAGTGCTCCGCATCGAACGGCCCGACGAGCGCCAGATCTGCTTGTGTCATTCGCGCGACATTGCCCGGCCGTGGGGCACAGGGCCGCGTTAGGTGAAACCGCGGCGACTCCCATTCATCCACGAAGCCCAGCCGGCGATAAAGCCGGATGCCGGCCGGGTCAGCTTCCAGGCGGATCGTCCGGATTCCCTGACCCGCCAGGTGCGCCAGAGCGTGCGTCATGAGGCGTTCGCCGACGCCGCGGCGGCGGCAGGTGGGCTCGACGACGAGGTGGCCAATCCAAGCGGTCGCGCGGTAACGGATCGTGGTCACGAGGCCGATCGGCCGCCCGTCAGCCTCGGCGATAAAGCCTCCATCCGGATCGTGGGCCAGGCACAGTTGAAACAGGTCGGCGGTGGCGTCCCAGCCCTCACGGGTGGTCTGCGCAAGAGCGAAGTCGAAATCGTCCGTCGTGAAGACCCGAATGACGGTATCCATCCTACCCTGCCTGCTTCGCCGCTGGCGCTTCGGGCTCGGACCGCGGTTACAACCTCCCGCGCGGCCAGGTAGCGGTCCGCCGTCAATGCATGTTCGGCCCTTCGCCCCAGCGCAGCTTGCGGCGGAGGGCGTGCCATTCCGAGGACTTGGGATTGCGCACCAGCAGGAAGTCGGCCGCGTAGCGGGTGATCACGATGCGGTCGGTCGCCTGGAACGCGTGGTCCACGCGGCCGTCAATGGCGACGGACGTACCCTTGTTGGCCTCCGTGATGCGGATGACGATTCGTCGCCGGGAATTCAGCACCAGCGGACGGTAGGTAAGCGCCTGGGGGCAGATCGGCGTGAGGATGAAGGCTTCGCCGGTCGGTTCGAGAATCGGGCCGCCGGCGGCCAGGTTATGCGCGGTCGAGCCGGAGGGCGTAGCCACAATGAGCCCGTCGCCCCGAACGTCGGCCACTTCGTCGCCGTCCACCTCCACAATCATGTGGATCATGTAAAACGGCGCCCCGGCCAGGACCACGCAGTCGTTCACGGCCGGCGACTGCGAGCGGCGGCCATCCGCGTGCTCCAGGCACACGTCCATCATGGCGCGGCGCGTGACCGGCAGCTCGCCGGAGAAGAGGAAGTCGCCCTCGCGCTCCAGCTCGTCGACGGTAAAGTCGGCCAGGTAGCCGAGCTTGCCGAGGTTGACGCCGACGATCGGGACTTGCTGCTTCCGCAGACCGTGGGCCGCGGCGATCAACGTGCCGTCGCCGCCGAAGACGATCAGCAGGTCGGGCCGGGTGGCGAGGACGGGGTGGCTGTCGTAGGAGAGCTCGCTATGAACGATGGCGGCGCGCCCGGTCAGCCAGCGGGTCGCGCGGGCCAGAGCCTCGCTGGCGCCCGACTTGTCGGGCGAGCCCAGGATCGCCACGCGGTGTACGGGCCGCGTTACCTTGCCGAGTGCGTCATCGGGCCGCGTCATCGTCGCCGCTCGCTCCAACATTTCCTTCCGCCTCCATCCGGGCGCGCTTCCGCTCGCGGGTTCGCGCTCCTGCTGCGCAGTATACCGCAAGTCGGCGGTGCAATCAGAACGCGCCGCGCAAGCAAGCGCGCCCCCGGAGAGGCGCTCGCTTGCGCTTCGCGTTCTGATCCGCCGCGGCGGACTGTCGCGGAATCGCGCGCTGTGACTTAGAATTGGTGCGTGCGCAAAGCGTTGGACTACGACCTGCTGGCCATCGACCTCGACGGAACTCTGCTGGATTCGCAGCACGCTCTTCCGCCGCAGAATCGAACCGCGCTGCATCTTGCCCACCAGGCCGGCTTCAAGATCGTGCTGTGCACGGGGCGGTCATTCACCGAGACGCGGCCGGTGCTGGAGCAGATCGGGCTCGACCTCGACGCGACGGTCACCGTCTTCGGGGCGCTGGTCACCGACGTGGCCAGCGGCCGCACGCTGGACCGGACGACCATCCCCCTCGACGTCGCCTACGCCGTGACGGAGTGGTTCCAGCGGCAAGGCTTCCCCGTCTTGTGGCTGACCGACCCGAATGAGGCGGGGACCGACGGGTACGTGCTGGCGGGGCCCCGGCGACATCCGGCGGTGGACGCGTGGATTGAGCGCTCGCCCTGCGTAGTGGAGAACGTCGAGCACCTGCCGGCCGCCTGCGCCGCGCCCGTGCGCATCTCGATGATCGAGGAAAGCGACGTGCTCGAGGCGCTCTCGCCTCGGCTGCAGGCGGAGTTCGATGGCCGGCTCACGCACAACGTCCTGCAGGCACCGCCCTACCGGCTCTCGCTCATCGAGGCGTTCGCGCCGCGGGTCAACAAGTGGTATGGTATCGAGAAGCTCTGCCGGCGCTGGGGCGTTGATCCACGCCGCACGGCCGCGATCGGCGATGACGTCAACGACGTGCACATGCTCCGCGCGGCCGGGCTGGGCGTCGCGGTCGCCAACGCGCAACCCGCGGCGCAGCAGGCCGCCGACCGGCTCACCGACAGCAACGATGCGTGCGGCGTAGCCCGGCTCATTGCCGAATTGCTGAATTCAGAAGGGTGCCTGGCATGACGGCTCCCTACGCGCGGCGCGAAGTCACGCTGATCGCCCTGCTCGGGGCGGCCGCGACCGCCGCCGCGGCCTGGTTCCTCGGTGCGTGGGCCATCCTCCCGGCGGTTCTGACTCTGGCCTTGCTGGCATTCCATCGCGACCCCGCGCGGCAGCCGCCGCCCGGCGACAACCTGGTGCTGGCCCCGGCCGACGGCAAAGTGGTCGAGATTTGTCGCGACGGCGACGGCCCGGACGGCGCTCGTCTGCTCCGCATCACCGTGTTTCTCAGCGTTTTCGACGTGCATGTGAACCGCAGTCCCTGCACCGGCCGCGTGACCGCGGTGAGCTACCGCCCCGGCGAATTCCTCAACGCCCTGCGCAGCGCGGCTAGTACACGCAATGAAAGCAACACCCTGACCGTGCAACCGGCCCCGCCGCTGCCGGGCCCCGTCCGCGTGCGCCAGATCGCGGGCGTGCTGGCGCGGCGAATCGTGTGTACCGCCCGCGTCGGCGATCACCTGACGGCCGGCCAGCGCTTCGGTATGATCAAGCTCGGCTCGCGAACCGAACTCGGCCTGGTGGAGGACCCGCGTTGGGAGGTACTGGTACGGACAGGCGACCCGGTGAAAGCAGGGCTGACAGTCCTGGCCCGCTGGCAGACCACGAGCGCAACATGAGCGCGCGGCCCGAAAACCAGGTGGAACGCAAAGCCGGGCAGACGCATCGGCGGTTGATCGGCGTCAGCCTCCTGCCCGCCGCCGCCACGCTGGGCAACCTGCTGTGCGGGTTTGCGGCGGTTTTCTGCTGCCTGCTTTCGGTGCGCGCCGAATACGCCCAGGAAGTCTACAACGTCCAGCCCCGCGTGTTCTTCTCACGGCTGGAGTCGGTTCTTCCGACGCACATCGCGACGGGGGCGTACCTGATCGTGCTGGCGATGATCTTTGACGCTCTGGACGGGCGGTTGGCCCGGATGACGCGGCGGACCAGCGAGTTCGGGGCCCAACTCGACTCGCTGTCGGACATCGTCAGCTTCGGCGTAGCGCCGGCGGCGCTGTGCATAACCCTGTTGATGCGGCCGGCGCCGGGGGCGGACGCGAATGAGCCCGACGTCTCGCGCCTGGAGTTTCGCGTCGGGATGGTCTGTGCCCTCGTATATCTCAGTTGCGCCGCCATCCGCCTGGCCCGCTACAACGCCGAGAACGTGAAAAGCGAGGAGGGGCAGCGGGCGTTCAGCGGTCTGCCGAGCCCGGGAGCGGCGGCGGCGGTCGCAGCCCTGTTGGCGCTGCACGAGCACTTGCGGCACCTGGACTACCGTTTGTGGGGTGTGAACTGGGCGGACGTGTCCCGCTGGGTGATCGCCGCGACCGCCTTCGCGGTCGGGCTCCTGATGGTCAGCCGTTTCGACTATGTGCACGTGTTCAACGTCTATATTCGTCGCCGGCACCCGCCGACGCACCTGGTCTGGCTGATCGTGATCCTCGGACTGGGGTTCTATTCGTTCGAGCTGCTCCTGGTCGTCCTCGCGTTCGGGTATGTCATTAGCGGGATGGTGGTCGGCGTGGCGCGGTGGCTCCGGGGGCCGGACGACGCCGTGCCGCTCGTGGGGTCCGCGGACGGGGATGGCGACAAGCCTGCCGGGGCGGCGGGCGGCTAGAATTACGGGAAAGGGCGTGCACGGCTCGCAGGACCATGGACCCCAAGCTGGCCGAGAAACTGGCTGTCCTCCAGGCTCACTTGCGGGCCCGCGGGTCGGTCGTGGTCGCGTTCTCCGGCGGGGTTGACAGCGCGCTGCTACTGAAGGTGGCGGTCCAGGTGCTGGGTCGTGATAAGGTCCTGGCGGTGACCGGGCGCAGCCCGAGCCTGCCCAATGCTGAACGCAGCGCGGTGGCCGCCCTGGCGGCCGAGTGCGGCGCGCCACACGAGTTTCTCGACACCGCGGAGTTTGACGACCCGAACTACGTCGCCAATCCGGGCGACCGCTGCTATTTCTGCAAGACGGAGCTGTATTCCCGGCTTGTACCTTTGGCCGCCGAGCGCGGGTATCACGCCGTCGTCAGCGGTACGAACGCGGACGATCTCGGCGACTTTCGCCCCGGCTTGCAGGCCGCCGACGAGCAGCACGTGCAGGCGCCGCTGGCCGCGGTCGGCCTGACGAAAGCCGAGCTCCGCCAGCTCGGCGCGGAACTGGGCCTTTCTATTCACGACAAACCGGCTTCACCCTGCTTGTCGTCGCGTATCCCGTACGGCGAGCCGGTAACGCCGGAGAAGCTGCGGCGGATCGACGAGGCCGAGACATTTCTGCGCGCGCTGGGTTTTCGCGAGTGCCGGGTGCGACATCACGAGAATCTGGCCCGGATCGAGGTGCCGGCGGCAGAGGTGGGCCGCTTCGCTGACGCGGAGTTGCGAGCCCTGGTGGATAGCAAGCTTCGTGCGTTGGGTTTCCGCCACGTCGCGCTGGACCTGCGCGGCTTCCGGTCGGGGAGTCTCAATGAGGTCCTGCTAGGCGACGCAACGACTCCATGATCCCCGCGGAAATCCTCAAGAAAGTCCGTCGCATCCAGATCATCACCTCGGCGATGGTCAACGACATCTTCGCCGGCCAGTATCACTCCGCCTTCAAGGGCCGCGGGATGGAGTTCGAGGAGGTGCGCGAGTATCAGCCGGGCGACGACGTGCGGACGATCGACTGGAACGTGACGGCCCGCACCGGGCGGCCGTTCGTGAAGAGCTACCGCGAAGAGCGCGAGCTCACGGTGGTGCTGCTGGTCGACGTGAGTGCATCGCAGGAATTCGGCACCCGCCAGCAGCTCAAGAGCGAGCTGGTCGCCGAGCTCGGGGCCACGCTGGCGTTCTCCGCCATTCAGAACAACGACAAGGTGAGCTTGATCCTGTTCACGGACCAGATCGAGCGGTTTGTCCCGGCCCGCAAGGGCGCGCGGCACGTCCTGCGGGTCGTGCGCGAGCTGCTCTACCACGAGCCCATCGGGCGGCGGACGGATGTCGCCATGGCCCTCGAGCACCTCAACCGCGTGCTGCGTCGCCGGGCGGTCGTGTTTCTGATCAGTGATTTCCAGGCCCCGGAGTTCGCCGACGCGCTGCGCGTGGTCCGGCACCGCCACGATCTGATTCCGGTCATCGTGCGGGACGAGCGCGAGTGGCAGTTGCCCGCCGTCGGCTACGCGGAATTGCTGGACCCGGAGACCGGCGAGCGGCTGCTCGTGGATACCAGTTCGCGGGCGATCCGGCGGCGGTTCAGCGAGCTGGCCCAGCAGCGCCACCAGGCACTCCTCGGCGAATTCCGCAAGCTGCGCATCGACTCGATCGAGGTGCGCACCGGCCGCCCGTTTATCGAGCCGCTGACGACATTCTTCCGACAACGGGAGCGGCGCCGATGAACGCGGGGCTGCGACGCACGTGCGGCGGCCGGGCCCGCGCCTTCGCGGCGTGCCTCCCGCTGCCGCTGCTGATTCTGGGCTGCCGCCCACAGCCGGCTCCGAAGGCCGACGTAGCAACGCAGGCGGTCGAGCGCGGCCCGCTCAAGTTCACGGTCGAGGCCGGTCCGCGCACGCCGCAGGTCGGCGACACGGTCCGTATTGATCTGCTGGTCGAGACGCCGGCCGATTATGAAGTGCGTTTTCCAGCGGCGCAGGATTTCGGCGATCTCGGGGCACGAGAGCTCACACCTCCCAACTCGCGTCCCGGCGCGACGGGAGTCGTGTGGCGACGGAGCTTCGCGCTCGAACCGCTCGTTTCCGGGCCGCTCGAGATCCCGGCACTGACGGTGAAGTACGCCCGGCGCGCGGCGCCGGCCGAGACGCAACCCGCGTTCGAAAACGACCTCGTCAGCGAACCGCTGAAGCTGGAAGTCCGTTCAGCACTCACGAATGCGGACAAGCCGGAACAGCCGCGGGACATCACCGGCGCGCTGCTGCCGCCCCGGCCGCCCCGGCCCTGGTGGCACTGGGCATTGATGGCCGCGGCGACTGTCGGGCTGCTCACAGCAGCCTATGCCGGCTACCGGGTGCTTCATCGTCGGCTAACCCGGCCAGCCCCGCCGGTCCTGCCGGAGGTCTGGGCACTGCGTGCGCTGGCCGAACTCGGAACCTATGACTGGATCAACCGGGGCCGGGCCCGCGAATACTACTACCGGCTGACCGAGATCGTCCGGCAGTACATCGAGCGCAAGTTCGGGCTCGCGGCCCCGGAGATGACGACGGAGGAGTTCCTGAACATGCTCGCCCGCAACCGCGGAGCCGTGCCGTGCGATGTGGATCGCCTGCGCGATTTCCTCGAAGCGTGCGACTACGTGAAGTACGCGGCGCTAGAGCCCCGGCGCGAAGACGCCGAGGGCGCCCTGGCGACGGCACGGGCCTTCATCCACGCGACCGCCAGTAGCGTCGGACCTCCGTGTCCAACGGAGGTTGGCCAAACGGGAGCAGTGACCACATGACCCACATCCACCTGCCGCTGACGCCCGAGTGGCTGTGGTGGCCGCAGCCGTGGGTCTGGTGCCTGCTGCTGTTGCTCCTGCTGCCGGCGGGCTGGCTGCTTTGGCTGCACCCGCGCCGCCGGCCCGTGATCCGCTTTTCAAGCCTGGATGCCCTGCGCAGCGCCGCGGGCACCTGGCGTCGACGGGCACGGCTGCTGCTGCCGGCGCTACGGACCGGGGCCCTGGGCTGCCTGATCGTCGCGGTCGCGCGGCCGCAGGTCCCCAACGAGTCGCGGCGGGTGGTGGTCGAAGGCATCGCCATCCAGATGGTGCTCGATTGCTCGTCCAGCATGCTCGACATCGATCTTGCGACGCGCGATGAGGCGCAGACCCGCATCGACGTGGTCAAGCAGGTATTCCGCAACTTCGTCACCGGCGGCGGCAAGCTGCCGGGACGCCCCAACGACCTGATTGGGATGATCCGCTTCGCACGCTACCCCGACAGCGTCTGCCCGCTGACGCTCGATCGCACCGTGCTGCTCGACGTGCTCGATGCGACGCACACGGTGATCTGGCGCGGCCGCGACGGGCTCGTACACGGCAACGAACAGGAGGACGCGACCGCCATCGGCGACGCCCTCGCCCTGGCCGTCGAACGCCTGAAAGACCTCAAGCGGACCACCGGCTCGGGCAACCAGTTCGTCATCAACAGCCGGGTCGTGATCCTGCTCACCGACGGCGAGAACAACACCGGCGTCATCCAGCCGCAACAGGCCGGCGACCTGGCCGCCACGTATGGCATTAAGGTCTACACCATCCTCGCCGGCACCGGGCAACGGCGGCCCTTTGGCGGCCGGCTGCCACTGGACGACACCGATCTGCGGCGGATCGCGGAGGTCACCGGCGGCAAGTACTTCCATGCGACCGACCGCTCGGCCCTGGAGCAGATTTACGCGGAGATCGATCGCCTGGAGCGGACGAAGACGGAAGAGCATAGCTATGTCGAATGGGGGGAGCTGTCGTGGAAATGGCTGATGGCCGCGTTCGTGTGCCTGGGCGTGCAGACGCTGCTGGATGCGACCGTGTTAAGGAAGATTCCGTGAACTGAAATGTCCGACGTTTCGTTTGACAACCTGCATTGGCTGAACCTGCTCTGGGCCGTCCTCGGCGTAGCGGCCATCGGCGTCTATGGCATCTGGCGCCGGCGGCGGGCCCTGCGGACATTCGCCGACGCCCCCCTGCTCGACCGCCTGACCGTGTCCGGCGGCTGGCTGCGCCCGCTGACCCGCCTGACGCTCATCGTGGTCGGGCTGGCGTGCCTCGTGGCCGCCCTGATCGGGCCGCGCTGGGGCGCCGAGACGCAGATGCTGCTGCGGCGCAACATCGACGTGATGATCCTCCTGGACGTATCCCGCTCGATGCTCGCGCGGGACATTGCCCCCAGCCGCCTGGAGCGGGCCAAGCTCGCCATCCGCGACGACCTGCTCCCCGCCCTAGGCGGCGACCGCGTCGGCCTGATCGCCTTCGCCGGCGTGCCCTCGCTGGTCTGCCCCCTGACCTCCGATTACGGCTTCTTCCGCCTGGCGCTGGCGGACGTGAGCACGCAGAGCACCGCCCGCGGCGGCACGCTGATCGGCGATGCGATCCGCAAGGCCGGTGCGCTGTTCGAGGAAAGCAAGCTGGACAGCCACAAGATGATCCTGCTCATCACCGACGGCGAGGACCAGGAGAGCTACCCGGTCGAAGCGGCCGCCAGCGTCGCGAAGGATCAGAACATCCCGATCATTGCCCTGGCGCTCGGCGACCCGGAGCAGGGCGCGCGCGTTCCGGTGCCCGGTGAGAAGGGAGAGACGTTCCTGGAGTACCAGGGCCAGCCCGTCCGCAGCAAGGCGGACTTCGCCACTCTGGAGCAGGTCGCCCATGCTTCGGAACAGGGCAAGTTGATCGCGGTCGGCACGAGCAACTTCGACCTGGGCGACATCTACCGCCGGGTCGCCGAGGCCGTCCGGTCGGCCGAGGAGCGCGAGTCCCGGACCGTCCGGCAGCCGTCCCAGTATCATCCGTTTGCGGTCGTCGCGTTGCTCCTGGTACTGTGGGATTCATGCCTGCGCGAGGGACCGCGGCGGGCCGCGCGGGCGGCGAGTGTGCGGGAGAAGTCGCGCGAGGTAGCCGCATGAAACAGCGTGCTCAATGGCCGGCCCTGCGCTGGGGAGCGTGGGTTGCGTTCCTCCTCGGGACTGCCCTGGTCGGCCGCGCGGAGAACGTGCGCGACCTTATCGGGCAGGGCAACCAGC
>Ga0315289_10008923_pt1 | contig 14469 bp, 9 predicted proteins | sample YL17G11_40_MG_FD_203452 | JGI IMG/M metagenome (GOLD analysis project Ga0315289, IMG submission 203452) | Sediment microbial communities from Yellowstone Lake, YNP, Wyoming, USA - YL17G11_40 | ecosystem: Environmental > Aquatic > Freshwater > Lake > Sediment | place: USA: Wyoming | collected...
GAGAAGACAGCAGAAGAGGAGAAGAGAAGGGAAGGGAAGAGAAGAGAAGAGAAAAGGAAATGTGATGAAAACTAGCCGGCGGCGGCTTTCTTTTGCACTCTCCAACCCCCACCCCCCCAGAGAATTAAAAGAAAAAAAACTCTCGCCCCCTCTCCCTTTTCCCTTCTCTCTCGCCTACTCCCCGCGCGTCAGCGCCAGCTCAAACTTCCCGGCCGGCAGCGAGTGCTCCTCCCGGATCAGCTCCTCGGCCCCGGCAGGCAGGTCCCCGAGCGGCCTCCACTCTCCGCCGATCGCGCCCCTGAGCCACGCGGCCTGCTTCTCCAGCGCCGTCGCGAGCGCGGCCGGCAGCGCCCTCTGCTCCCCGCTCCCCGCCACGCCGCCTCCGAGCCAGGCGACGGCCGGGTCCTGCGCGCTCAGGCCCGCGGTCTTCCTCGCCTTCTGGACCCGAGAGGCGACCTCCCTGGCCGCGCCCTCGGCCAGGAGGTCGTCGTCGAGGGACAGGTCGAGGGCGACGAAGAGGCCGCCGCCGTCGCCGGCGCCGTCGACCGAGGCGCCGGGGCCCAGCGCCGCCAGGGCCTCCTCCGAGGGCGCGAACGACCGCACCACGCGCACCTCCCCGGGCGCCAGCTCGAAGCCCGCGACCTCGACGCCCTCCTCGCCCCCGGCCTCGATCCTCGACAGCAGCTCCGGGCCGGCGGCCGCGAGCGCGGCCCGGACGGCGGAGACGCCGCGGCCGAGCCTCTTCCCGAGGCTGGCCCAGTCGGGGACGGCGGCCGCGGAGCACCACTTCGAGGCGTCCGAGGAGAGCTCGAGGGAGCGGACGTTTGTTTGAGAGACGATGTAGCGCTTGAGGTCGGCTGGAAGGAGGGATATTTTTTTCAAGTGTTTTTTTTTTGGGGGGGGGGGGGAAGGTTTCGAGGTTTTGTGGTTTTTTTTTCTTTCTTTCGACGTTGGCTTTTTTTCCCTCGAAGGTCGGAAGAAAGGCACTCAAAACATCGCTTCGCTCTGCCGCGACTCCCTTTAAAAACGAGGAGAAACAGAGCCCCCAAAAAGAACAAAAGCAGAAAAAAGAAAAAAAGAAAACTCACGGGTGAGCAGCGCCAAGACGGCCGGGTCCGGGTGAACAATAACCATCGACCGCAGAGGCTGCCTCAGAGGCCTCACGCCGCGCTCGCGCACGGTCCTCGCCAGCTCGATCGCCCGCTGCATCGCCTCCACGCCCCTGCGGACCTCGTCGTCTCCGGCGCGGTCTTCGGTGGGGGAAGGGAAGGGGGCCCAGTGCACAGAGGCCGGGTGGAGCTCCTCCGAGGCGGGAGGCTTTCTTTCCTCGTCCTCCGTCTCGTCCCCGCCGTCGCCGCCTTTGTCATCGACCAACGCCCTGCGCAGGTTCCGCCACATCAGCTCGCACAGGAACGGCGTGAACGGCGCCATGACGACGCAGAGCTCGGTGAGCACGGCGTGGAGCGTCGACAGCGCCGCGGTGCGGTCCTCTTCTTCCGAAGCGGAGAGGGAGGCGGCAACGGCCGCGGCCGCGGCGTCAGCTCCGGCGTCGGCGCCTTCCCCTTCGTCGTCGTCGTCGTCGCCCGCCGCTGCGCCGCTCGAGTCCCTCCCCTTGAGCCTGCCCCTGTTGTACCTCACGTACACGTTGGTGAGGTCCGCGATGAACCTCGTCAGCCGCGGGACGACGGTGTAGAGGCGGTACGCGCCCATCTCCGCCGTGACGAAGCGCGCCAGCTCGCGGCTCGAGGCCAGGAGCCAGCGGTCGAGCACGTTCGGGGACGCCGCGGCCGCCGCCGGGTCGGGCCTCCAGGTTGCCTTCTCGCCCCCGCCGTCGCCGGTCTGGTCGGCCTCCCAGCGGCGCGCCGACTGCACCAGGAACCGATACGCGTTGTACCAGGGCAGGAAGACGACCTTCACGACCTCTCGAACGCCCGCCTCCTGGAACCGCAGGGGCTCGGCACGGACAACGGGAGAGTTGATGAGGTAGAGGCGGAGGGCGTCGGCGCCGTGGGCCTCGAGGATCTCCTTAGGGTCCTGTTCCCGGTTTGAGGTTGGTTTTGTGGTGTTTCCGGGGGTTGGAGGAGGGAGGAAGAGATTGTCGGGGACGAAGAAAAAAAAGTGAGTTTTTCTTTTTTTCGTCGTTTTTTCGTGGGCGCGAGGAAAAACCCCGGCAACGGAAAAACGGGAGAAAGAAAAACCTCGAAAAAGGGGGGAAACTCTCATACCGGGTAGTTTTGCAGTCTCTTGCTCATCTTCTTCCCGTCCGACGCCAGCACGAGCCCGTTGCAGACCAGGTTCCTGAAGGCCGGAACGCCGTCGAACAGCGCCGTGCTCAGGACCATCAGCGTGTAGAACCAGCCGCGGGTCTGGTCGAGCCCCTCGGCGACGAAGTCGGCCGGGAAGCGGCTCGCCAGAAAGGCCCTCGCCGCCTCGGACCCGGGGGCGCCGTCGCCGCCCTCCCCGCCGGGGAACGCGAACGGGTAGTGCGCCTGCGCGTAGGGCATCGACCCGGACTCGAACCAGCAGTCGAAGACGTCCTCGACGCGCTTCAGAGGCGGGTTCCCCGGAACCGAAGAAGGGATCAGAATGCCGTCGACAAACTGCCGGTGGAGGTCGACGACCGACCCCTCCGGCAAGTTTGCCTTTCTTTCGAGCTCGGCCACGGAGCCGATGACGACGACCTCGCTGCCGTCCTCGGAGGTCCAGACCGGGAGAGGGGTTCCCCAGAAGCGGGAGCGGGAGACGGCCCAGTCGCGGGCGGACTCGAGCCAGTTGTGAAAGCTGGAGAGTTTGAAAACGTTTTTTTTTTTTTTTGGAAAAAGTGAGCGAAAGAAAAGGAAAAAAGCGACGGGAAAAATTTTTTCCAAAAACTTCAAAACGAACTCACCGCTTCTCCTTGACGTACTGCGGCACCCAGCGCGTCTGCGCGTTGGCGCCCAGCAGCTGCTCCTTGATCTGCTCCACGCGCACGAACCACGAGGGCACGGCCTTGTAGATGAGGGGCGTCTCGGACCGCCAGCAGTAGGGGTAGGAGTGCACGACCGTGCCAGACTGGACGAGCCGCCCCGCCGCCTTGACGGCGGCGAGGACGGCCCTGTCGGTCTCCTTGTCTTTGACGTGCCTCCCGGCGAGGGAGGGGCCGACAGCGGCGGTGAACTCCCCGTTGTCGTCGACGGGGCAGGGCATGCTGCCCAGGGGGAGATCGGCAGCAGCAGCAGCAGCAGCCGGGGACGAGGAGGCCGAGGAGGGCCCTCCTTCCGCCCCCTCTCCGCCGCTGCCGACGCCTCGGGGGTCGGCGGCGCTCGCGCCGCCGTCGCGCGCAATGACGCCCCCGGCGAGGCAGACCCGCATGTCGTCCTCGCCGAAGGCCGGGGCGCAGTGCACGACGCCCGTGCCCGAGTCGGCCGTGACGTAGGGATCGGCGAGGACGCGGAAGGCGCCCTTGAGAGGGCCGCTGTCGTCGCTTCCCTTCTTCTTCTTGAGCGAGGCGAAGAAGGGGAAGAGCGGCTCGTACGACCTGCCTGCGAGCGCCGAGCCCTTCATCGTCGAGAGGAGCTCGTAGCCTCCCTCTTCTTCCTCCTTCTTTTTTTCCTCCTCTTTCGGGGCCTCGGTGGGATCAGGATCAGAGGCGGAAGCAAGAGCAGGAGTAGGAGCAAGAGCAGGAGCGGCGGTGGCGGCAGCAGCAGCAGCTTCGCCGCCATCCCCCTTCTTCTTCTTCTTGTCCTTCTTCTTGCTGCCCCCGCCCCCTCCTCCGCCGCCGCCCTCCCCGCCACCGCCGCCGCCTCCGTCTCTCTTCTTCTCCGCGGCGGTAGCGGGAGCGGCCCCGGGGAGCGCCGAGAGCCTCGCCTCGGCGACGATGAAGACCCGCCCCGTGGCCCGCTGCCTGACCGTCACGTAGTCGAGGTCGGGGTGCACGCATAGGGCGAGGTTCGACGGGAGCGTCCAGGGCGTCGTCGTCCAGGCGACGAGCGAGGGCCGGCGGTCGGGGGCCGCCGCGCCGCCGCCGCCGCCGCCGCCGCGCTCGTTCCCGCCCTCGCCCTCTCCCTCCTCCGCTTCTTCGGCGTCCAGCGGGAAGCTCACCATCACCGCCGGGTCCGAGACGTCCTTGTAGTTCTGCCCGGCCTCGAAGTTGGACAGCGGCGTGTTCAGGTTGGTCGAGAACGGCATCACCTTGAAGCCGCGGTAGACCAATCCTTTCGCGGACAGTCTGGAAAAGACCCACCACACGCTCTCCATGAAATTCTTGTCGAGCGTCTTGTAGTCGTTGTCGAAGTCGATCCAGCGCCCGGCGCGCAGCACGGTCTTCCTCCACTCGCCCGAGTACGTCATGACGATCGCGCGGCATTCGTCGTTGTACGCCGCGATGCCCATGCCTTCGACTTCCACTTTGACGCCATCGACGACGTCGAAGCCGCCCTCGACGTCGGACTTCTTTTTTATCCCCAGCTTCTTGTCGATCTCGTGCTCGATGGGCAGGCCGTGGCAGTCCCAGCCGAAGCGACGCGGGACGTGGTGGCCCGTGGCAGAGGCGAAGCGGGTGACAACGTCCTGTTTGTTTGTTTTTTGGGGTTTTTTTGGTTTTTTGGTTCTTTTCGGTTTCGGGTTTTTTCGGGGCGTCGAAAGCAAGGGCGGCGGGAGAGGGTGGAGTTTCTCTCGTTTTTTCCAACTTTTCTTTCGACGGAGGAGGAAGCAGAAGAGGAGCAAAATCGAATCCTCCGGTTCGTCAACCTCGCGCCGCCGCTCTCGAATCCCCCCACCCCCACCCCAGAAAGAGCAGCAAAAGAAGGTCTCCAGAGAGAGCAAAGGAACGAACAAAAATCACCTTGATCGTCCCCGCGAGGAGGTGGCCGTAATGAGGCAAGCCGGTCGCAAACGGCGGCCCGTCGTAAAACACAAACGGCTTCCCTCCCTCTGTCCTGCGGAGCTGCTCCCCGAAAGCGTCGACGGATTCCCACCAGGCGAGGATGGCGTCCTCGGAGCGCGGGAAGGAAAAGTCCTTGGACTCGGGGACGTCCTCCATCTTTCTTTCTTTTCTTTTTCTCTTCGAGGGCAAAAAGAGGTCGAGGTCGAGTTTTTTTCTGCCTCTTCTCTCGATTGACGACGACGGCTGCGGGGCGGGGACGAGCGAGATCAATCAACAAGACTTTTTTTGAAGCCGAATTGAAAGCGAACGCGCGCAGTTGGCGTCCAGGCGAGCTCCTGGAGAGAGTGCAGATCCTTCTCTCAGCTAGGTCGCGAGCGGGAAGTGGAGGGAGAGGGAGAGGGGCACGAACGCGCGAGCGCGAGAGGGAGAGAACGGAGCAGAGAGAGAGATGAGGCTCCGCTGTCTATCGAAAAGAGTGGAGGGAGCGGGCGACGGGTGACGGAAAAAAACGAAGTTCGCCTTCACTTTTTCTCGGCTCTCTTTTCTTCCGACCTCGTTTCGAAAAGAGCGCAGGCCTCGCGTCCCGCGCGTGTGTGATTTCTTTCGTCAGCTCTTCGTCGTCGACTCTGCTGCTGCTGCAGCTCGCATCATCTGAGCAGCAGCAGGGGCGAGAAGCAGCAGGGCGAAGGAAAAAATGGCAGCGCCGCCGCCGCACGGAATGGCGATGATGCCATCAGCTTACGCTCCTCCCCCCCCTCCTCCGCAGCAGCCGCAGCAAATGCAGCAGCAGCAGCAACAGCCGCTGGGCATGGGCCTCGACCCGGCCACAGCCCTGCCGACGACGGACACGATCCAAGCTGTGAGTGAAGGAGACGTTTTGATTTCTCTTTTCTTTTTTCCCAGCGTCGACGTCGGACGTTTTGTTTTTTCGTCGTTTTCTCTCTCGCTCGCTCACCCTCAACCTCGACCTCTTTCCCCCTCCATCCACTCTCTTCCCTCCCAGTTCCTCGAGGACAACGACCGCCTCATCGGCGCCGTCTCGCAGGCCTATGGCTCGGGCAGGCTTGACGCCGCGGCCGCCTACCAGGCGAGGCTGCACGCGAACCTCACCTACCTCGCCGCCGTCGCCGACGCGTCGACGCCCTCGGCCGCCGAAACGGCCGCAAACCCTCCTCAAGCTCAGGCTCAGGCGCATCCTCAGGCTCCTCCTCCTCCTCAGCAGCAGCAGCAGCAGCAGCAGCGGTTTCACGCGCCGGTGCCGCCGCACATGCAGCAGCAGCAACAGGGGCTGCAGTTTTACCAGCAGCAGCAGGGAGGGGCGCCTCCTCCGCCTCCTCGGCAGTATTGAAGAGAGCAAGCTCTCTCTCGCTTTTTGCCTTTGCTCTCTCCCTCTCTCTCCCTTGTTTTTGAGGTGATCTTTTTAAAAAAATCAGCACTGTGCTCTCTTTCTTGAAAGAAACGGAGAGAAATGTAACAAAACTCGAAGGCGGCGAAAACTGAAAGAGGATTAAAAAGGGAAGTAAAAGCAAGCGAGAGAGAGAAGAAAAGCGGAAATCATTCTTTCGTTTTGTTTCTCCGCTCGACGACAAGAGCGAGAGAGGGGACGCGGAAAAAGAAAGGAGTGCTCTCTTCTCTATATATTCCTCTCTCTCTCTCTCTACTCCCCCCCCCTTTTTTTCTCGTGCGTGGGACCGCTCGAGTAAGATCTTGTGTACCGCTATCCGATCACGGAAAAAGGAAACAAAGAGCGTCTCAGCTTTTTTATCGAGAAGAGTCAGCGCGTCAAGAGAGAAAACTGAACGATGGGCGATCCAATGCCCGTCGTTGACGCCGCTGGGGACGCCGCCGCCCTCGCCGGCGCGCTTCCCGTCGTCGACCTCCGCTCCGTGCTCGACGGCGTCGTCGACGAGGGGCAGGCGAGCCTGGAGAGCCTGGCGGGCGACCTGGCTGGCAAGCCCGACGGAGAACGGTAAGAGAAGAGAGGAGGAAAGAAAAGGAAATCAAAACTCGAAGGCATCTCGGTCTCGACCTTCCCGACCTGACCCTCGGCGCCGATCAAAAAAAAAAAAACTCCCGCCGCAGAAAACGCCTCCTCGCCCTGCGCTGCCACGGCCTCCGCCAGCGCCTCCTCCGCCTCCTCATCGTCTCGCAGTGGTCCAACAAGGCCCGCGCGATCTCCGAGGTCGGGCGCGTCCTGGACGCGAGCGCGAGGGCCGCCGGCGCGGCGGCCGCCGCGGCCGACCAGCTCGCGTACCTCCACTCGGAGCTGTGCGCGGCCGCCGCGCCCCCCGCGGACCCCGACGCGGCGCTGGCCCTCGCGCGGTGCGGGCGCAGCGAGAGGCTGCCGCTGGCGGCGACGGAAGAGCTCCGCCAGGGGGCCGTGCCCTCCTCCTCGGAGCAGCGGCGGCTCCCGCGCTCGGCGGGCGAGGAGAGGGAGCGGCGGGCGGCCTCGGGACGCATGGGCCGCATGCTCCGCGCCGCGCTGCTGCGGCGGGATCCGAGGAGCGGCCTGCCCGCGCTGCCCCGGGGCGCGCGGGTGGTGAGGAGCGCCGCGGGGAGCGTGACCCTGGGCTGCGGCGGGGAGTACCGCGTGCGGCTGTCGCTGGCGCCACCCCCGGAGGCGGAGGCGGAGGCGGGGGCGGAGGCTGAGGCGGGAGGCGCGGGGGGAGCGGAGGCGGGAGGAGGGCCGAGGCGGGACCGGCGGGAATGGCGGTGGAGGGTGTTGGAGGCGAGCGTGCTGCCCGCCTGGACCGCGGAGGGCGGGCCGCCCCCTTCGGGCCCTCCCGCGCGCGCTCTCTCCGCCGCTGCCGCGTGGGCTGCCGCCGCCAACCCCGCCAACGCCGCTCTCCCTCCTTCGGCGGCGGCGGCGCTCGACGGCGGCGCCGCCCTCCTCCCTCCCGGGGCCCTCGCCCCGGCTGCCCGCGGGATGCTCCGCGCCGGGCTCGAGGCCAGGGCGTGGGCGGCCGCGGACGCGCTCGAGGAAGCTGAGGTGGAAGAAGAAGAAGGGAAGAGGAGGAGGAGGGCGGCGGGAGCGGAGCAAGAGGAGGAGACGGAGGGAGACGACGACGGCGACGGCGGCGAGAGGACGTCGAGACCCTCCGCCGCCGCGCCCCCTCCTCCTCCCCCTCCCCCTCTGCCGCCGCTCCAGCTCGTCCACCGCGCCCTCCGCTCGATCGCAGCCAGGCTCATCGCCGGGGAGGCGGCCGCCTGGGCGAACCCGCCTTCCTCCGCTCCCGGCGGCGGCGGCGCGGGCGGGCGGCAGGAGGTACAGCGGCCCCGGGGGGCGGCGGCCCCCGCCGCCGGGGGAGCGGCCGGCGGCGGCGGCGCCGGCTGCGGCCGCTGGGCTGGGACCGTCAGGGTCGAGCCCGCGAGGCTCATGCGCTCGGGGGTCAGGATCAGCTTCTGGCTCGGGGCTGCCCCCGTGGCCGGCTGGGGCGACCTCGGCGACGACGGCGGCGGGGGGGGAGGAGGAGGAGCGGGAGCGGCGGCGGCGAGACCCGGAGGAGGAGGAGAAGGAGGAGGAGCGCCTCCTCCGCCCGCCGCCGCCGCCGCCGCCGCTGCTCCGCTCCCGACGCCCGCGCGCCCGGCCCCGCCGGCGATCGAGGTCGGGCTCCTCCCCGACGAGTGCGTCTTTCGTGACGGCTCTTCCTCTCCTGCTTCTTCTGCGTCTCTGCCCGGAGGGTTCCCTGGGGACGCGGGGCCCGCGGCGGTTGCCGTGCCCGACCTCCGCCCGAGAGGAGCGAGGGGGAAGCGGGTCGTCGCCGCCCCCGCCGCCGCCGCGTCGGCCGCCGCCGCCGGGAGACCTCCGCCCCCTTCCCTCGCCGCCCCGATGGCGCTCGACGTCTCGAGGCCGGACCCGGAGCTCCTGCTGCTGCGCGCCGCCGCCGTCGCCGCCGCGAGCCACCTGGCGGCGGTCGGGAGGGCCCTCTCGCGCCTGCCGGCGTTCCGGGACTTTGGGGCCTCGTCGAGCGGGGGGGGCGGCGGCGGAGGGGGAGGGAGAGGCGGCGGAGGGAAGCTCTGCGTCCGGCTCGTCGGGGCAGACGAGGCCGTCGCCGCGATGGGCACTGCCGCCGCCGCCTCGTCGGCGTCGGCGTCGTCGCACGCGCCCCCGGCGGCCCCGAGGCTCCTCGTCGTGTGGCGCTCCGAAGGAGAAGGGGAAGGGGGAGGAGGAGGCGAAGGAGAAGGAGGGGCCGAGAAGCACCACCAACAGCAACCGCCGCTGCTGGAGCTGACGATGCTGCTGCACTCGGGCGAGCTCGCCCTCATCTCCTCCCCTTCTTCGACCTCTCCCTTCGCCGACCCTGCCAACGACAACAACAGCAGCAGCAGCAACCTGCTGCTCCCGGCCGCCTCGTCGCTGAACGCCGCGGCGAGGAGGGCCGCGGCGAGCCCGGCCGCCGTCGCCGCTGCGGGGGGGAGCCCCGGGGCCGCCGCGGCGCGCGGGGCGGCGCAGGCGCTGTGCTCGCTCGTCGCGGCCGCGGCCGCCGCCGCGGCGGCCTCGGCGGCGGTGGCCTCGGCGACCGCGAGGGGCCTTCCCAGGGCGGATCTTCCGTGGAGGCTGCTGAGGCAGGCCCTGTGCGTCTCCGGGCTGCTGTCCGCGGGCGACGCCGCGGCGGCCGCGGCGGCGGCGAGCGGGGGGGGGAGCGGAGGGGCGGGAGGCGGAGGAGCGGGCTCGGGCGCCGTCGTCTCGCTCGCGCCGCTGGCCTTTGCCCTCTCGCCGGCGCCGCCCCTGCCCCCTCGGCTCGCCAGGATCGCTGCCGCCGCCGCTGCGGCCCCGGGCGGAGGAGGATCCGGGGGGGCCGCCGCTCCCAGGGGCTTCCTGGTGCTCGTCCCGCCGAGGGCGCTGCTGCTGAGCCCTTCCTCGGCGGCAGACGGCACCGACGGCGGCGGCGGCGAGAAAGTCACCGCTGCTTCTGCTCCTTCCGCCTCCGCCTCCTGCTGGCGCGCCCTCCTCGCCGTGGCGGCCACGGACGGCGCCGGAGTTCCCGACAGGCTCCTGTCGTCCGTCTCCGTCCCGGAGGCCGCCATCGTCGCGCCGCAGCAGCAGCGGGAGCAGCAGGGGGCAAAGGCGAAACAAACAAAGAGCAGCAGGAAGCGCGGCCGGAGCGACGACGGCGGCGGCGGAGAGGAGCAAGCGCAGGAGATGGAGATGGAGGCCGACGACGAAACAGCCCGAACCTCTCCCGTCGTCGCCGGCTGGGGCCCCCCGCAGGACGCGGCCCTCTCCGCCGCGGCCGCCTGGGCCCGCGCGGCGGCGCCCTGGGAGGCCCTGAGGCACCAGCTCGCCGCCGTCGGCGTCGCGTTTGTCGACGAGTGGACTCCGGCGGCAACCGCCACCGCTCCTTCTTCGGAGCCTCCTTCCGCGCCGCTCGCTCCCCCGCCTCGTCACCGCGGCCCTCGTCTGGTGCTCAAGGGGTTGGACTCTCTCGATGCGGTCGAGGCGCACGCGGCCGGGGAAGGGGGAGGAGGAGGAGCCGAGGCGGGGAGGAAGAAGCGCAGGAGGAGGGCGCTGGCTGAGCTCCGGCCGGCTGCTTCCGCCGGCGCCGGCGGAGGAGGAGGAGGAGGAGCATCGCCGCCTCTCGTCCCTCTCCCGCTTCCTTCCTGGGACCTCGTCCTCTCCTCCGACTATTTCTCGGGCCTCCCGGAGACGGCGGGCGTTCACCGCTCGGCGGAGCCCGCCCCGGCGGACTCGAGGCGGGCGAGGCTGCTGCTGCTTCCTTCGGCCGAGGAAGGCGGCAAGAACGAAGAAACGTCCGCTTCGACTGCTGCCGCCGCCGCTCTCGCGCTCCGCTACTGCCCCGCCGACGGCGACTCCCCCGCGAGGACGATCTACGACCTGCAGCGCTTCCTGCGCCTGCACACCTTCCTGCTCCGGTGCCGCGCCCTCTGCAGGCAGCGCGGCGGCGGCGGAGGAGGAGCGACTGCTGCAGCAGCAGCAGCAAATTCTTCCCTTCCTCTTTCGCCGCTCCTCGCCGCTGCTGCCGGGGGCCAGGGCCCGGGCTCCTGGCGCGTCCCGCGGACGGCCACGTGCCGCCTCGCCGCGGCGTCATTCTCGAGGGCGCTGTTCGTCTTCGAGGAGGAAGGGGGCGGCGAAGGAAAAGAGGAGGGAGGAGCGGAAGACGACGACGAAGGCTTCGCCGCCGCCGGCGACGACGACGGAGGGAAGGAGCGGCTCCTGCTCTCTTTTCGCTCCTCGCTCTCCGCCGCGAGGGAACAGGGAAGAGACAAAAGGAAGAAGAAGACGCTGATGCGCCTGCGGGTCGACTGGGGCTCCGCGGGAGGAGGAGGCGACGACGCCCTCGCGGGAGGAGCGAGCAGAAGCTGCGACGGCAACGACGGCGGCGGCGGCGGCGAAGGAGGCGGCTTCATCTCCGGCCGAGGGGGCGCCCCGCCGCGCCCTCACCTCTCCGCGGACCCCCCGCCTCCGCTCGGCGCCCTGACCGACCTCGAGAGGGCCGCGGACGCGGGGTGCGAGGCGGCGTTCCTCGACGCCGCCTGCGTGGTCGCCTTCGTGACCGCGGCGCTGGCTGAGGCCTCGGAGGACGCCGGCGACGGCGGGAGGGCCCCTCCCCCTGCTGCTGCTGCTGCTGCTGCTCTCCGCGCTTCCGTCGTCACCGCGCCCCTCTCCGTCGCCCCTGACGCTGCTGCTTCCGTTTCCGCGGCGGCGTCCGGAGGCAGAGCGCTGCCCTCTGCAGCTGCCGCGGTGGCGGCAGCGGCGGCGACGACCGCGGACGGCGGGCGGGTGTTCGAGGTCTCCGTCGTCGAGGGAGGGGAGACGATCTCTCCCTCCTCCGCTCCGCTCAGGCTCCGCCTCGTCGCCTTCGCCGGCGGCGCCTGCTGGCTCGAGGGCGTGGACCGTCGGGCCCGGCGCGCGCTCTCGAGGGAGGTGACCCGGGGGACGCGCGTCGGAGGAGGAGGAGGAGGCGGAGGAACCCCTCTCCGCTCCTCGTCCCCCTCCTCGGAGGGGGGAGCAGAGGGCAGCGGCTGCTGGCTGCGAGGGAGGGCGCAGCTCTCGGCGGCGCTCAGGCGGCTCCGGCTCTCGTCGCTCGCGCCCTGAAAACGGAAATGTTGGAATGTAAAAAAAAGGAACAGGGTGGATTATCAATTCTATCTATTTACACAGTTCTGTTTATTCGTTCGGGGGGAGCGGGACGAGAGTACTTTCAATTCGGAGTGTGTGCGTGTGTGTGGGAGGGGGGGGAAGGGGGGGGGTGACAAAAAAGAAGAAGAAGAAAACTTTTCAACTTCGCATTCTTTCTTTGCCGGCCTCTCCGTGCATCGCGCCGAGCATCAGAGGCGCCGCCTCCTCGTCCTCCTCGTCTTCTGTTGCTTCGGCAACTCCCGCAGCAGCAGCAGCAGCAGCAATGGGCCCCACCTTTCGAGACAAAAGCAGAGCGGCAAGCAGCAGCGCGGCCCCGAACGCGAAGGGCGCGCCGGCGAGCGCCGCGGGGAGCGCCGCCCTCGAGGAGACGTAGTAGATCGCCGCGAAGGCCAGGGGCCCCACCGCCGCCGCCCCGCTCCTCGCGGCGCTCAGCGCGCCCTGCACCGCACCCTGGCTCCCCGCGGCCGGGCCGGCGTCGGAGACCAGGGCCGAGGCCGCGGGGAGCGCGAGCCCCCCGAGCGCGCCGACGCCGACGGCGGCGAGCGCCAGCGGCCGCGACGCCGCGACGGCGAGCAGCGCGTGCTCGAGCAGCGCGGCGGCGAGCCCGACCCGCAGCAGGCCCGCCTCGCCCGCGACAGCCCCCGACCGCAGCAGCAGCGGCAGCACAACCGCCTGCGCGACGACCCCGCCGGCGCCGGCGACGGCCAGCAGCAGCGCCTGGTCCCCCGCGCCGAACGAGAGGCGCTGCTGCAGGAACTGCGCGATGGTGTCCGAGAGGCCCGCCGCCGCCGCCGCGGAGAGGACGACGCAGGCGAGGAGGCGCCGGGCCTGCGGGGTGGAGGTGAGGATCCCGAAGGCGGGGAGGGGGTTGGTGGAAGAGGGAGAGAGAGAAGACGGAGGAGGAGGAGAAGAAAGAGAAGACGGAGGAGGAGGAGGAGAAGAGGAGCTGCTGCTGCTGCTGCCGCTGCTGCTGCCTCTGCTGCTGCTTTTCGCTTTCGCACCTCCTCCTCCCTGCGCCTCGGGCAGCCACGCGGCAAGCACCGCAGAGACCGCCACCCCCGCCGTCGCGAGCCACGCCGCCCTCTGGGCGCCCATAAAAGCTCCCCCGCCGGCCCCGAGCAGCAGACCCGCGGAGACCGCGGCCGACACGGCGGCAAAGGCCGGGGCGCGGCCGCCGGCGGGGAGGGCGTCCGCGGCGTACGCGAGGCAGATCGCCGCTCCCGGGGCCGCGGTCGCCAGGGAGGAGAAAAGGAAGTAGAGGTAGAGCAGGGGAGACGGGGCGGGAGGGGAGGGCGAGGGCGCGGGCGGGGCCGGGGCGGGCGCGGCGAGCAGCGACTGGTGCAGCGCGAGCGTGAGCGGCGGCAGCGCCGAAGACAGCATGGCGAGCGAGAGGTACCTCGACCTCAGGCTCCTCCTCCGGGGAGGGGCAGGGAGGGTCCCTGGAGCCCCGCCGCCGCCGTGGCTGCTCGCGACGACGACGACGACGACGTCCGAGGCGCGGCCGAGGGCCGGGGCGACGAGCAGCGCCAGCGAGTTGCCGAAGAAGTCGGAGAGCGAGGCCGCGGCCGCGGCGGACGAGTGGGCGCGGGCGCACGCGGCGGCGGTCGAGCCGCTGTCGTCGCCGTCGCCGCTGCTGCTGCCGCCGCCGTTCTTTTCTGTTGCTGTATTTTCACTGTATCCACACTGCACCCCTCGGCCGAGCTCGCGGGACGCGAAGAAGTCTGTCATGACGGCGGGGCGGGTGGGGGCCGGGAGGACGGCAGCGGCGACGAAGAGGAGCAGCAGCGGGACGAGGCGGACGAGGACGAGCGACGACGAAGATGATTGCGTCCTCGCCGTCGCTCCTCCTCCTCCTCGGCCCCCTCCTTCGGGCACGGCCCGCGACCAAGAGCGCATGGCTCCCTTTGCTCCGATCGTGTTTATGATCGCTCTCTCGCTGAGTGAGAAGACAAAGAATGATAGCCGAAAGCCTCGTTTCAACGCATTGTGTTTTTTTCTTCTCGATCTGTGACACGCCGTGGCCTTGGCATTTACCACAACATCGCTCGGCATCGCCCTCTTCGCATGAGGCTCGCATCCGCAATTTAAAAGCACGGGATAACAACCCCTCTCGCCAGAGCGGGCACACGAACGTGACCTCTCGATCTAGAAGTTTGAAGGCCCGATCAGAGATAGAACAAGAGAGGGGAAAAGAGAGCGATGCTCCTCCGGCAGGCACTGAGCCGCGTGACCTCTGCTTCGTCGACCTCGACCTCGACCTCGGCCTCTCTCGCCGCCGCGCGCCTCTTGATCCGAGCCTCCTCCTCGGCCTCGAGAGAAGCAGCAGCAGGAGCGATAGCAGCAGCAGCGAAAGCTGCGGGAAGCGAACCGCCGCCGCCGCCGCGGCGGGGCCGCTGGCTCCTCTTCCTCCCCCCGGCCGCCGCGGCCTTCCTGTGCCACTGGCAGCTCGAGCGCAGGGACTGGAAGGCGCGGCTGCTCGAGGAGAGGGGCAAGGCCCTGAGGG
>Ga0315289_10008927_pt1 | contig 14469 bp, 15 predicted proteins | sample YL17G11_40_MG_FD_203452 | JGI IMG/M metagenome (GOLD analysis project Ga0315289, IMG submission 203452) | Sediment microbial communities from Yellowstone Lake, YNP, Wyoming, USA - YL17G11_40 | ecosystem: Environmental > Aquatic > Freshwater > Lake > Sediment | place: USA: Wyoming | collected...
AGAAGCAGTAGTTGTTGATGCAAGAATTGTAATGTGATTGTTAGCAGTATCTTATAACAATTCTGTGAAAAAAGACGTCACTTTCACTCTAAAATTTATTAACATTAACAACAAAAAATCATCACTTTATTGATTTCTCAACAATTTTCAAGCATTTTCTTTGGTTTTCAAATTCTAAAAGTTTCAATGCTTGCTTAAAAGAACACCACTTATAGCCATCATGTTCTGTTTTTGAGTATTTTACCTTGCCTTTTTTAACTTTGGCAGAAAAAAGTATGTATGATGCTCCTTTGTAACCTTTTTGCTTTTGTGATTTCTTATCATAAAGGAATTTTCCTTTGATATTGAATTTTTTAATTTCAAGCAATTTAAGATGAGTTTCTTCTCTAATTTCTCGCTTGACAGCCTGCTCAGGAGTTTCATTTTTTCTTATTCCGCCCTTGCAGAATTCCCACCCTTCCCAGTTAAGCTTTCTGTGCAAAAGCAAAAACTCTCTATCTGCATAAACAACACAAAAAACGCACTTTCTGTAACCATTAATCATTTTTTCATAAGATATAGAGAATTTAAAAATCTTTACAATACAATCAAAGAATAAGGTTTAAATACTGCCAGATTTCACTATCAATATGCAATCATTCGCAGTATACAAATTTACAAAGTAAATTTTTCTTAGATTGCATTATATTAAAATGACTAAAGATAATATTAAAAAAGCTGAAATGGCTAAAAAAGCCATATTAAAGAAATCTGAAGAAATAGAAAGCATTTCTATAAAAGGCTATGATTTCAATAAACAGTTTAATTTTGATGAATTCTTGAAATCCTATAAATCTACTGGATTTCAGGCTTCAAATTTAGACAAAGCAATAAAGATAATAAAAAAAATGCGCGAGGACAAAGCATTTATTTATTTGGGATATACTTCAAACATAGTTTCTTCTGGCTTGAGAGAGACTATAAGGTATCTTGCAGAACACAAACTTGTTGATGTTCTTGTAACAACTGCCGGCGGAGTAGAAGAAGATTTTGTAAAATGCCTTGGAGATTTTAAATTAGGCAGTTTTAATGCAGATGGTGCAGAATTAAGGGAAAAAGGAATAAACAGGATAGGAAATATATTTGTTCCAAATTCAAGATATGTAAAGTTTGAGAAATTTGTTCTCTCAATTTTGAAAGACTATAAAAATGACACATTAACACCATCAAAGCTGATAAAGATTCTTGGAGAAAAAATAAATAACAAAGAATCAATTTATTACTGGGCATGGAAAAATAATATCCAAGTATTCTCGCCAGCAATAATGGACGGAAGCCTGGGGGATATGATATATTTCTTCAAATCCAACAATCCTGGATTTAAACTTGAAATTGCAGAAGACACTCTTGAGTTAAACAATTCAACAATAGGTAAGAAAAAAACAGGAATGATAATTCTTGGAGGAGGGGTGGTAAAACATTCTATATGCAATGCAAATCTTTACAGAAATGGGGCAGATTATGCAGTTTATATAAATTCAAATCCTGAATTTGACGGAAGTGATTCAGGAGCTTCTCCTGAAGAGGCAAAATCATGGGGAAAAATAGCAGGAAAAGGCGAAAGTGTGAAGGTTTTTGGTGATGCAACCATAATTTTTCCTCTTATTGTCGCGGGATTTCTTTCTAAACTCAAGGAATAAAATAACCTTTATTTTATACAAAAATTTATAAATAAATGCTATATAGATAAAGGATGGCAAAATACAGATGCAAAAGCTGCAGATACAGGTTTACCCCACATGAAGAAGTAACAAAAAGCTGCCCTTATTGTGGAAAAACAGGCACTTTACAAGAAGAGCCTGATGCAGAAGAACTTCTTAGAGACATAAATTTGGAAGAGTAAAGCTAAAAACTTTATTACTAAAATTTATCCTAAGGCTATAGCTTTTTAAATATAATTACTTTAATTCTTATATGATAGGTGAAAAAGAGTTGGCAGAGATTAGAGAGTGGCTACATAGAAGCCAAAATCCTGTTTTTTTCTTTGACAATGATGTTGACGGGCTTTCAAGCTTTTTGCTTTTAAGGCGCTATATAAAAACAGGCAAGGGCGTAGCTATAAAAAATCCTTCTTTAAACAAAACTTATTCAAGAAAATTGAATGAACTTAAGCCAGATGTTGTTTTTATATTAGATATTCCTATTGTAGAGAAGGATTTTTTAGATGAGTGCAAACAATTAGGGATGCCTGTAGTAAGAATAGACCATCATCCTATAGAAGAATCAAGCAAAAATGATGAAAATGTTCATTATTATAACCCTCTTGCAAGCAAGGAGGCAAGTTCAGAGCCTGTTTCATATTGGTGTTATAAAGTTACAAAAAAAGATGATTGGATTGCAATGGCGGGTTGTGTTTCGGATTGGTTTGTTCCTGATTTTGCCGAGGAATTTGAAAAAAATTATTCTGATATTTTTGCATTAAAAAAACCCGAAGAGATTCTTTTTGAAACAGAATTCGGAAAGCTGATTAGAATATTGGATTTTGCCTTGAAAGACAGCACATCAAATGTGATTAAAATGCTAAAAATATTGCGAGATGTCAAAGACCCTTATGAAATCTTGCAAGAGAATAAGAAATATGAAGATATTAGAAAAAGATATGAGCATCTTAAAAAGAAATATGACCTTCTTTTGGAAAAAGCAATTGATATGGAAAAAAAAGAAAAAGGAAAATTATTTTATTTTGAATATGGCAGTGATCTTGGCATGTCTGCTGACCTTGCTAATGAGCTTTTGTATTTGTTCAAGGAAAAGGAAGTTTTTGTTATTGTAAGAATTAAGGACTCTATAGCCAAAGTGAGCATAAGAGGACGTGGCCACAGGGATATGAGAAAACTTGTTGAAAATGCCCTTAAGGAAACAGAAGGAAAAGGTGGTGGACATGAGCATGCTTGTGGTGTTACAATAGGAACAGATGATTTAAAAAAATTCAAAAAAAACATTGAGGAAATTTTAAAAGATTAAAATGAAAGCGTTAGGACGAAGAAAAGAGATATCAATAATATACCTTAACAATCATTATTTCCAAAGTGGGAGAATGCAATGAAAGATAAAAAGCTGTTTGGAATTGGGATATCTATTTTTCTTCTTGGCATGGCAAGTTTTTTTGCAGATGTCAGCTCAGAAATAATAAACCCTGTTTTACCTTTATTTGCTACAGCTCTTGGAGCATCCAGTATTATTATTGGTTTCCTGGGGGGATTAAGTGAAGCAGTAGCATCTATCTTCAGAATTTATTCAGGCTATCTTTCAGATAAATGGGGAAAAAGAAAAAGACTCATAATTCTCGGCTATGGAACATCAAGCATGGCTAAATTATTCATGGCTATGTCAGTTTCATGGTTTCAGATTCTTGTTTTTAAGCCAATAGAAAGAATAGGCAAGGGCATGAGAGAGCCCCCAAGAGATGCTTTGGTTGCAGAAACAACAGACAAGAAAATTCATGGCAAGATATTTGGAATTTTAAGAACAATGGATACTTCTGGAGCAGTTATTGGCTCTATTATTGCTTTTTTGTTTTTATGGCTCATTAAACTTGATTTTAGGACAACAATACTGATTGCAGGAGCAGTTTCATTTATAGCATTAATACCTTTGTTTTTTGTCAAAGATTCAGTAAAAAAACCGGAAAAGGAAAAATTAAAAACAAGCATTAAAAAACTTCCAAAAAATTTCAAAATATTAATTATGATAATTGCTGTATTTTCTCTTGCAGATTTCAGCTATATGTTTTATATCCTTAAGGCACAGGAAGTAACAAAGAGCATTTATCTTCCTGTTTTATTATATGCTCTTTATAATCTAATATATGCAATGTTTGCTGTTCCTTTTGGAATTCTCTCTGACAAAATAGGAAAGAAAGTGGTTCTTAATGCAGGCTATTTTGTCTTTGCTATAACTCTTATTGGATTTTCATTATTTTCAAGTCTTGCATGGATTGTCTTTTTATTCATGCTCTATGGCATGGCAAATTCAATGATAGTTGGAACAGAAAGAGCTTTTGCTTCAGAATTAATCAAAAAGAAATATGGTGTTGCATTTGGAACATTTCACACAACATTGGCAATTATCGCCCTTCCTGCCTCTCTTCTTGCAGGATTTTTATGGCAATTCAATAGTTCATTGCCTTTCCTTATAAGCGCAGGAATAGTTACTGCAGCTGCAATCTTGCTTACAATAAATAAAAATATAGAAGTATAAATTTAAATATCTAAAAAATTTGCTAAAAACATGAAAAAAGAGATAATCCCTTTATTGATTGTTCTTTTACTGATTCCTTTAGTAAATGCTGCAGCAACAAGCGAGATTTCTGACATTGGAGATTATTCTGTTGCTACTTTTGATGTTTCTGTCAAGGGAGATCTTGTTGTAAGCCCAGGAGGAAAAGTAAATGCTGAATTGCGTCTTTTCCCAATAGCAGATGCAAGACAAAGCATTTTAAGTTTAAGCAAGTGGTCAAATCCTCAGGCAAGCATAAAACAGCAGGAAAAATCCATTCTTTACACATGGGATGTGATTTCAAGCGCGCAATTTGGAGTTGACTCAGAAGTGCAGATAATAGTCAATAAACTGGGTCCTTCATTAGCTTCTTTTCCTTTAGAAAATAAAGAAAATTTAGAATACACAAGAGCAACAGAGAACATTGATATAAATGCTGAAATAACAAAAAAAGCAAATGAGATTGTTGCAGGAAAAACTGATGCTTTAAAAGCAACAATGGCAATAGCAAACTTTGTCCATGATTATATTACTTATGATGAAAATTTTGGCAATGCTATTAAAAAAGCATCATGGGTTTTTCAAAATAAAAGAGGTGTTTGCGATGAATATGCCAATCTTTTTATTGCAATGTGCAGAGCAGTTGGTCTTCCTAGCCGTTATGTTAGCGGTGTTGCATACTCGAACGTAAAAGATGAATTTGGAAATCATGCATGGGCTGAAGTTTATATTCCAGGACATGAATGGGTGGCTTTTGACCCTACTTATGGCCAATACGGGTGGGTTGATGTAAGTCATATTTCATTGGCAAAAAGCCAAGATACCCAGTCAAGTGTTCTTTATTCTTATCCCGGAGGATCTGTAATGGATAGTAAAGAAATAACCATTTCAACAAAAATAAAATCAAGAGTACAAAAATTGAAATAAAACTTTTAAAGGATAATATCAGGGCAGGAAGCTATGTTCCTCTTGAAGTCAAGGTAAAAAACAACCAGAATTATTATCTTCCAGTTTCAATTTATATCTCAAAATCTTCTGGATTATACGGCAAAAATACGCAAAACTTAATTCTTGCTCCAAACCAGGAATCAGCTCTTTTTTTCATAATAGAAACCCAGACAAAAGACATAGAAGAGGGCTATAAATATACCTCCATTATAGAGGTAAAGAGCAGTTATAACAACATAGAAACCACAGAGTTAACCTTTTCTAAAAATTATGAAGACGGCTTTACTCTTAGCGAGGCACAAAACATAGTCAATCAATTAACCCCTGATGAAAAAGTAGAGAAATACAATGTAGGATTGGAATGTAATACAGAAAAAGAAGCTTTTTATAATGATGAAGAAATAAGGGTGCTGTGTGATGCAGCAAACAAGGGCAATGTTCCTCTTGAAAATATGGATTTATGTATAAAAACAGACTGCAGAAAATTTAATCTTGACATAGGGAAACAAAAAACAGAGGAATTTATATTAAAAGAGGGGGGTGATTATATTGCAAATATTAAAAATTCCCTTGTAGACAAATCTGCATTCGTGGATGTTAATGTGATGGAAAAGCCTGACTTGAAAATTCTTAGTGTTGATAAAAATGAATTAAATTATGCACAGGATGAAATTAAATTAATTATAGAAACAAAGAGTGTATGTAAGAATCTAGTTGTTAATGTAAATAAATTTCAGATGAAAGTTAATGAGACAGATTTAAAGAAAGAGCTTCCATTAAACTTGGCAGGAAAGGATGCCCTTAGCGGAAGGATAAAAGTAAAGGCAGAGTGCTATGATTTAAAAGACAGAAAATATGAGGACAGCCAGACATTTCAAGTTACAATAATAAACGCTCCTTTTTATGCAAAAATCCTGCAGATTTTTGCTAGATTGTTTGGTTAATTAGTAATGTTTCTTCTCTGATGTTTTTGTTTATGGGGGGTAACTAATGAATATTATTAATTTTAAAGAAATAATTTATTAACATCTATTTTCTGAAGTCTTTGAAATCATAAAAAGTTATTAGTTAATAACTTTTTCCTATATAAATCACATGTTTTGCTTTTTTATTGCAATGAACACAATTTCCTTTTGCCTGTTGTTGCTCATTTATGCCAATTATCTTTGCGCCCTGTGTTTTTGTTTTTATCCAGTCCTCGCAGTCCCTGCTGTCACACCACTCTGCTATTGCAACTTTTTTGTTTTTTATTTCTTTCTCTAATTCTGTCATTGTTTTTACAGAAACCATGCTTTCTTTTAATTTTTTCCCTGATTTTTTAAGCATTTCTTCCTGAATATTATCAAGCATTTCTTTTACTTTCTTTTCAATATCCTTGATTTTTACTGTCTCTTTTTTGCCATTGTCTCTTCTTGCAAGAATTACTTGTCCTTGCTCAATATCCCTTGGACCTATTTCTATTCTTAAAGGAACTCCCTTCATTTCCCAGTCATTGAATTTCCATCCTGGAGAATACTCCTCTCTTGCATCAACTTCCACTCTTATTTCTTTTAGTGGGTCTTTTAATCTTTCAGCTTCTTTCAAAACTTTTTCTTTTGTTTTATCAAATAATATAGGAACTATGACTACCTGAATTGGAGCTAATTTCGGAGGTATAACTACACCCTTGTCATCACCATGAATTGCAAGCATTACTCCTATCATTCTTGTGGTTATTGCCCATGTATTCTGCCAGGCATGTTCTTTTTTTCCCTCTTTGTTTAAAAATTGTATATTAAATGATTTTGAAAATATCTGGCCATCATGATGAAAGTCTGGCCCCTGGACAACTCTGCCATTTGGCAAAACACATTCAATAGCTTTTGTAAATTCTGCTCCTGCAAATTTTTCGCTTTCTGTTTTTCTTGAGATAAAGCCTTCAATAGCCATATAATCACGCAAGATTTCATTGTAAATTCCTAAAATCTGTTTTTCTTCTTTTAATGCTTCTCCTTTTGAGGCATAAACTGTATGCCCTTCATTCCACAAGAATTCTCTAGTTCTTAAGAATGGAATAGGGTGCTTAAACTCCCATCTTACAACATTATTCCATTGATTTATTTTTAAAGGAAGATCTCTCCAGCTTCTTATCCATTTTGCATAGCTATCATACATAATTGTCTCTGATGTAGGCCTTACTGCTAATTTTTCATTTAATTTTGTATTTCCTGCTTCTGTAACCCATGCTACTTCTGGATTAAAGCCTGCAATGTGCGCTGATTCTCTTTTTAATAATGATTCAGGAATAAATAAAGGAAAATAAGCATTTTTAATTCCTAATTTTTTAAATCTCTTGTCACATTCATCAACTACTGTTTCCCACATAGCATAAGAATAAGGCTTCAATATCATGCATCCAGAAACAGCACTATAATCTGCCAGGTCTGCCTTGATAATAGCCTGGGTATACCATTCACTAAATTCATCTTTTTCAGCAGTTATACCTTTCTCATCTTTCACTTCTTTCTTCTCTTTTACCATATTAACCTTTATTTTCCATATAATTTAAATCTTTTGTAAAAGGCAGTAAATAGTGTTTTAAACAACTGGTTGTAAATTCCTTGTCTTCTGCTATTTTCTCTAATGTTTTTCTGTATCTATAAGCATTATTTTGAGAAGCTGTCCATAAATCTCTTTTAGAGAGCATACCCAAATGATATATGGTTTCCTTTCTTGCTCTTAGATTTATAGTATTTTGTTCGAATAATAAGTCATTCAGGGCCTGTAAGATCTGTTTGCATGAAATATAGTAATAACTAGAAGAATTGTAATATACAAGGAATCAAATCATGCTGTTTTTTAGCAACCATCTTTGGTCCTCACTAAAATTTAAAGTAATGAGGATTTTTAAATTTTATGGGCCTAGCAGGATTCGAACCCACATTGCCCGGTTTCTTCTTCCCCATTTTCAGGAGTTTATAAGAACCTTGGTTCTTAACCGAAGCCGGGTATGTTATCCGTTACATCATAGGCCCTTGTTATTGATAAGAAAGATTAATTTAAAAGTCTTTAGATAGAATTAGATTATCTCTATTATTTCGCCCATCTTTTTCTTAAAAGAATATAATGCTGCTGGCCGGTGCGCCACATTTTTTGTTTTCTCGCTTGTTTTCTCTATTAATCCCAAAGAAAGAACCTTTTTCCTAAAATTTCTTTTATCAAATCTTCTATTGAAAATTATCTCATAAAGGTTTTGTATTTGTCCTAAAGTAAATCTTTTTGGCAATAATTTAAAGCCAACTGTTGTGTATTCCAGTTTCCATTTTAATCTCTGCAGGGCATATTCAAGAATCTTTTTGTGGTCAAAAGCAAGGTCAGGGGTTTCATATGCATCAAACCAGTTGACATCATAAGCATCTGTTTGGGGTTTTAGCTCAATATTTTTTGAGTTAATCAGTGCAAAATAAGAAATTGTGATAACCCTCATTCTTGGGTCTCTTTTTGGTTCTCCAAAAGTGTATAATTGCTCAAGATAAACATCTTTTACACCTGTTTCTTCCACAAGCTCTCTTTTTGCTGCATTTTCTAAAGACTCATCTATCCTGACAAATCCTCCTGGAAGAGCCCATTTTCCCTTAAATGGTTCTAGTCCCCTCTTAATAAGCAGAACTTTTAAATTGTTATTTATTACTGTAAATATTATTATATCAACAGTAACAGCAGGTTTTGGATATTCTTTAATGTCCATGTTATAGTGTATTATCTACACTATTTAAAGCTTATTTTTGTCCAACAAGAATCATGTGGGTGAAAGGATAATCTATTGATACTAATTTCTTATTTTTCATCTCGAAAAAAGCAATTTTTCCTATAAATCTGTTCTTTTTTATCCATAAATTTAGTATTTCTCTTGAGCCTTCAACTATCTTAAAGCCAATCTTTTTTAGCATATTGCTGTATTGTTTGAGGGTCATTATCCCATACTCTTCATTTACTTCTATATTCCAACTTTCAGGATAATCTTTTTTGTTTATGAATTCATAAGCTTCCTGCATTGTTGTTTTATAGTACTTTTTGCCATCAATTTCAGCAATCTTATATTTAATCCCCTCATGCTTTTTGAAATCCTTTGCAAACCTAAGAAACTTGCCTTCAGTTGAAAGTTTGCTTATTTCATCAGACTTAAGCTTTCCATCTTTGTAATTAAGCCATAAATAAACAGTTTTATTTTCCGGCTTCACACCATCTCTTATTATTACTCTTCCACCCTTGTTTAATTCTTTATAAGTATTTTTCAGAGTTTTTTCAACCTCCCTTTTTCTGTAATCATTGTAGGAATAAACCTCATGAAGAATGGATGAAAATATTTTTGTTGAAATTGTTTCTGATTTCATGCTTTGATAAGAAATATTCTTTCTGTAAACATAAACATTATGGTTTGGATAATATTGTCCTTCTGCATGCCTTAGGAATTCTCTTGATAAATCCAGCCCTATGATGTCTGAACTGGGAAAGTTTTGTGAAAGATAAAAAAGTAAAGTTCCTGTTCCAAATCCTGCATCAACTATTTTTCCTTCTTTTATGAAAGGAGACATTTCAGCCCATTTCATTGGCATGCTTTCATCCATCTGGCTTCCATAAGTCCTGAATTCCCTTGATTCTGTTAATTCACCCTCTGTTGTTGTCAATATCTCAGAATAAATGTCCTGGAGCTTTTCTCCGATGTTATACTTCTCAAATAATCTTATTGAAGCATCAGAAGTGTACTCTTTCCATTTTGCACTTGCATCCTTCCACTTTTTTCCATCCTTTACAATCAAGTCCATAACTTCAAAAGGCCTTAATGTTTTGTATGTGCCATCAGGATTTATTTCTGCCCTTATTATACCATATCCTTTTTTCTTGAACAAGCCCATCACAGAAGGGGTTGAGCTGAAGAGAACAGTATTCTTGGAATTTATCACAACATTTCCCTGGCTTTGATATTCCACTTGTTTTTCAACAAAATCCACCCATTTTTTATCTTCAGGTATATCTGGAATAGAAACAATCTTATATGTCATACCTATAGATTCAAGAAATGGAATAATTCCTTCTACCCTCCTTTCTATTGCCAAAGGATTTCTCTTTGTTTCTTTATGGTCTGCCGAGGTTATAACAACAATTACTGCATCAAAGGGTTCTTTTATTTTAATTCCAAGTTTTTCTGGAGATATGTGCTTAAGTTCATATATGCTATTTTGCTGGAACTTTGTTGTTATATGCATCCTGCCTATGAATAAAATCTGTGTCATTTGTATAATCCTTTTTTTGTTATATAATCCTGAATAGGCAAGGGAATGAGATTTTTTAAAGATTTTCCTTCTTTTGCCAGATTTCTTATTTTTGTTGAGGAGATGCTGCTTATGCCATCAAGAGTATAGGCAATTTTTATCCCAGGATTTTTAACAGCATGATTTTCCCTTTGGAAGACTATAAATTCCGCTTCTTTCTTCAAATTATCATATCCATACCATCTCTTTATTTCATCTAGGATATCAGAGCCTATAATCCAATAAAAATGATGGCTATATGTCTCTTCCAGTTTTCTTAAAGTTAGATAAGAATAGCTCTTTTCCTTTGATTTTAATTCAACATCACATAATCTTGTATTTGGGATATTTTGTATGGCGAGTTTTATCATGCTGACTCTGTCCTCTTCTTTCCTCAGCTCTTTGTTAAAAGCATGCTTCCTGCATGGAAGCGCCCAGACTTCGTCAACAAGCTTCTTTTCCAGCAAGCTTTCAATTATCTCTATATGCCCATTATGAATTGGGTTGAAACTTCCGCCAAACAAGCCAATTTTCATTTTTTTGGAATTACGACTGGAAGAGGATTTGCAGCTTCTATCACTTCAAGCAGAGAATCTCTTGGCAGATCATACTCCACTGTATCAATTGCAACTTTCCCTTCATGCCCCCTGTATTTTATTTTGAAATAATTCCCTTGTCCTTTTTCTTTCCCCTGATATGGCAAAATTGCCTTATATTTCAAAATTTTTGAGTTTTTTGAATAAGGGATGAAAGCAGAAGGCCAACCAGTAGAGCCTGTTCCAGTAACAATAACAAGTCCAGAATTTTTCTGTATTTCTTTTTCTTTCCCATTATAAAGTTCATATTTTGCCATTTTTGAAAATTTTAATCCTTCTCCGATGCAAGTTTCATTTAATGCAGTACCTAATTGTCCATGATCGAAAAAAATATCCTGTCTTGTCCACTTTTCTATCTCGCAATTTTTGTCCAAAACGGCTTTAATAGCATCTTCAAAGTTCTCGATGCAAAGGGTTCCTTTACTTTTTCTGTCTAGTTTTAAATTCAATTGGGGGGTAAATGTATTATAAGCAGCAGTTGCAATCACTGTTCCATCCCCTCCTGCTGAAATAACAAGGTCATATCCCATTATTGTTTCATAAGATAAATTAATTCTTGTTGTAACTTCATAATCTTGCTTTTCTTTTTTCAGAATTTTCTCTATTTTTGCTAAATTTCTTTTTTGTTCCTTATGGCTTTCTATAAGTTCCTTGCTTTGATGATTTCCATTATAATGATACTCAAGTGCAGACATTTTTCTGACTACTAAGATTTTCATTTTTTCAATTGTTCATAATCCCTTAACACCTTGCTATGATCAAATGCCAATTTTGGAAGTGGTTGATATATATTAAATCTTTTCATTGCTTTTGCATCATCACCTGCTTTTCCCTTGCCACTATAATTTGTTATTATGTAAACATGGTCTATGACATGCCCTCTTGGATCTCTTTTTGGATGAGAATTAACTTCAAACAAGCTTAATTCTTTTATCAAATAACCAGTTTCTTCTTTTCCTTCTCTTATTGCACATTCTTCTAAGGTCTCTTTTCCATAATTGATAAATCCGCCGGGGAGAGCCCATTTATTTTGATAGGGTTTTCTTTTTCTTTTGACTAACAGAACTTCATTATTATCTTCGATGATTATTGTAGAGGTTGATGCAGGATTTTTGTATTTCATTTGAAGATAGTCTCCCTTAATTTATCTTTAAATCTTAAGTCAACATCATAAGAAACAAATACATCAACAACAACATTATTTGCTTTCTTGAATTTTACATACCCCTCATCTGCTGCTGCAGAAACTGCCAAGGCATCATACATTACTGCTGTATCATCGCAGTTTTTATAGAAATTAAACCATCTTTCTGCTGATTCGTAGATAAAGTCTCCAAGTCTTGTTCCTCTAAATTTTTTTAATTCATCTTTTGTAAAACTTATTTTCTTGCTTACTTCCTTTGTAATAAGATATTTTTTCCATGGTTGTGAGAAAACTATGCCTGTTGAGTCAGGGTCAACAATAAAATTATGGGAAGTTATCTTTTCACCCATAAGATAGACTTTTTTAACATTGCTTATTGCTCTTTCACATTCAATCTGATTGCAGATGTTTGTAAGCGGGCCAATGCATACTAAATTAGTTTTCTCATAATCTTCTGCCTCTTCATCAAGATTACTCATTGTAAAGGGCTCTTTCAAGTATCCTTCTCTGTTATTTATTGATTCTCTTTTCTCTTTCTCATCAAGAGCAAGATGCTCGAATCCGCACCAGTATTTTTTGTCTACTTCAGCGCCTATCATGATTGGAACGTTCTTTTCAAGAATCCTCTCCAGTTTGAGAACAATTTTTGCCCTTACTTTAGTGTCTCCATAAACAACTGAAATCCCCCTAACATCTATCTCTGGATTTTTTAGGGCATAGGATAAAGCAAACAAATCATCAACATCTGTTCCTATATCAGTATCAATTACTAATTTTTTCATAGCATGCATGTTTCAGGCATCTTCCTCTTGTGCTCTGAATTTTTTATTTTCTTTTGAATTAAATTATAGATTTTTCCTTCTTTTATTTCTCCTTTGAGGACTGCATCAATCTCCTGATAAGTTGCTCCAATTTCTCCTTCATCAGTTTGCCCATCCCACAAGTCTGCTGTAGGCTTTTTGTCAATAAGTTTTTTGTCAACCCCAAGATATCTTGCTAATCCCCAAATTTCTGTCTTGTATAAATCTCCTATAGGCTCAATATCACATCCACCATCCCCATATTTTGTGAAATAGCCAAGCATTATCTCAGTCTTGTTTGAGGTTCCTAAAACCATTAGATTATCTTTGTTCGCCTTTCCATAAAGCAGGCACATTCTAACTCTTGCCATGAGATTTCCTTTTGAAATTTTATTGCTAAAGTAATCTATTTTTCCATAAGAATCAACTAAATTCTTAATTTCAATGACTTCATGCGAAATTCCTAATTTTTTAGAAAGTTCAATTCCATCATTCATATTCTGGTTTCTGACATAAGGCATTATGATGCCATACACTTTTTCTTTTCCCAGGGCATTGACAGCCAGATAAGCGACAACTGTGGAGTCTATTCCTCCGCTTACTCCCAAAACAGTTCCGTCTAAGCCAGTTATTTTTTCTTTTATGAAATTTCCAATTTTTTCTGCAGTTTGTTTATAGTTCATTTTTTTCCCCTCCCAAAAAATAAGGTGTCAGACATAGCCTACAAAACTTATCTCTTGAATATTCTCTTAGCCTTTTATCGGGTTTTGTATTCGCTAAAAGCAAGACATCACTTGCTTTTAAATTTAATTTTTCTCCAATATTCAGTTTCTTTACTATTTTTTCTTGCATAGTCCTGTACTTTTCATAAAAATAACCCGGTTTAATGTTATCGAGCAGTTTTTCTGCTATAATTAGCGAAAAAATATTCTTGAACCATATGTTTGCCTCTAAAGTTTTAATTTTCTCTCTTGCAAAAGTAAATCCAATCCTGTAATAATACACACCAAAAGGCTTGCTTAATGAGGCAATTACTGCAATTATGTTATCATTGTCTAAATTGAATTCATGCTCTTTAGTCAAGCCTGCATAAGTTACATCGTATACAACTTTATGTTTTTCACAAATCTTGTTCATCAATTCATCAGGGATTATATCTCCATCTCTTGCAGAAGGGTTTGAAATGAAAAAAATGCCTTTTTCTTTTGGAATTTCATTTTCTTCAACTTCAATAACTTTTAAGCCGATTCTTTCAGCATATTCTTTATACCCCTCATACTCTCCCTTTAATATATAAATGATTTCATCTGGATTTTCTGTCTTTATTTTTACAAGCAAATGAAATATTCCCTCGCTTGCTCCGCTTGTAAAATATCTATTTTTAAAATTCTTTAGTTCAGGAAGAGTTTTTGCATGATATTTTATGAATTTCT
>Ga0315289_10008928_pt1 | contig 14469 bp, 13 predicted proteins | sample YL17G11_40_MG_FD_203452 | JGI IMG/M metagenome (GOLD analysis project Ga0315289, IMG submission 203452) | Sediment microbial communities from Yellowstone Lake, YNP, Wyoming, USA - YL17G11_40 | ecosystem: Environmental > Aquatic > Freshwater > Lake > Sediment | place: USA: Wyoming | collected...
ATCCTCGTCTCTTTTGCTGATGAGGCCGGCGATGAGGCTCATTCGAGGAGATGAGGGGCTGAAGGAATAAGGGGTTATCGCAAAGCTTGCTGAGTTGCCTGCTCTACCCTTTTGGCTGCGTCTTGGTAGTCCTCGGCGGCTTCTAGGATGGCGTCGACCTGCTCCTCTGTGAGCATCGCACCATGGAGGAACATCCCTCTCCTCTTATCTTCCTTCAGGATGGACTCCTTGATCGGGTAAGGTGTCTCTAATCGGGTAAGGCCCCTGAACGTGAGGCTGCAGTTCCAGCTGTGCCCCTTGCTGTACTCCTCCTCCTCCGGCGTCATCTCCCAGAGGATATATTACAGATATGTCGTCAATTAAGGTTGGTGGGAGTGTGTCGGAGGGCTGGGCTACCGTGGAGAACTGGAGGAGCAGGGTATCCTTCAACCACGGGTACAACGGGGAGAAGAGGCTCAGGAGGTTCCTGACCTACCTGGACCTGAACGAGCCCAAGTTCCGTGGTATGAGCCCGGACGGGCTCGTAGATTTTCAGCGTCAGGTAGGCAACGGTGATCGATACGTTTTACTCGACGCCCTTCAGAGGTGGGTTAATTCCATCCCTCAGCTCCGCGCGGAGAGCAAGTCCGGATACTACGTCTCTGTAAAGTCCTTCCTCGAGCACAACCGCGCCCCGTTACCTCCGGATAAGTCCTTCAAGATCCGCAGCGACGTGGAGCCGGTTCGTAGCAGGCTGGACGTGGAGACCGTCAAGCGGGTGATCCTGGCCTCGAAGGGAAAATACCAGGCGATCTTCATGGTGATGTTTCAGGCCGGTCTGGATGAGGAGGGCTTCATGCATTGGAACGAGAACGGGCTGGAGTCCACGCTGAGGCAGCTACGCGGCAAGCCTGAGGGGCCTATCCGAATCGACATACCTGGCAGGAAGGGTGGCAAGAACATTGAGACCTTCTACTCATTCGTGGGCCGTGACGGATGCCGCCTCCTTGGCAACTACCTCAAGCAGAGAGGGAGCGCCCCTGGTCCGATATTCCGGCTCAGCAGGAAGTCAGGCAAGAAGGCCATGATAAAGTACTGGACCCGGGTCCTGAAGAGGCTGGGCTACATCGAGCAGGTGAGCAGCAGTAAAGCCAACCGATACGGCTACAACCTTCACAGGCTGCGCGGGGTCTTCCGGTCCAGGTGGAGGCTCAGCGGCGTCGACGTGGAGATAGGCGAGTTCTACCTGGGTCACGCGCCGGACCGGCTGGGCTACGACAAGTCGCCCTGGCTGGATCCCGAGTGGTATGAGGAGAAGTATATGGAGGTCCAGCCCTGGTTAAACATTCTGAGCGAGGACCCTCTACACGTCCCGAGGCGGGAGGTGACGGAGCTGCGTAAGAAGCTCAACGAACTGGAGGCGGGGCAGGATAAAGAGGTTGAGACATTAAAGGCTCAGCTTAAGGAGATGATGCCGACGTTCAGAATGGCCCAGAGGATGTTCGGCGAGAGGAAGGAGTGGGAAAAGCTCAGGGGCTCGTCATGAAGAGGAACTAATTTTATCGATCAACCAACCAAATCTGTATATCCCCATAACCATTTTCCCATTTCACAGTTCAGGATAAACACATCATAGCGCGGTCACATCTAATAGGGGGATATAATTTTATACGTTCTTAAATAATTTGATTTTATGCGTCATTTTCAATAAATAAGTTCAATTAAGAGCCATTCATACGGCTCGAAAAAGTATAACTCCCCCTCCTTTACTGATATTCCACGAGATGCGTTGCTTTTTCATTATCTAGTTTTTGTGATATAACAATGAGTTAATTGATTGTTATACATAATAATTTTCAACGCCTATATTTGGTGCTCTCTACCATTTTTAACCATTTTATGGGGTCAATTAAAAATAGGTATAACACCCTTGGCTTACCGGTTGATAGAACGCTCGCGCGTGTTTTATATTACAACAGTGACGCATAATTTTAATAATTAAAGGGGGCATTAGAATATTATGAAAAGCATGGATCGAAAAAGATGCCCCGAGAAGACGGGCGTGTATATCTCGGGTCCCGAGCTGAAAGAGACCTGGAGATTCATGGAAGAAAAGCAGTTCGGCAGCCTCTCATGGACCGTCCGAATCCTCATAAGAGAAGGCTTAAGCTCTCTCCGCAAATCTGCGCCAGAGAATTCGCCTGAAGCTATCGTAGCCGAAGAGTAGAGGATGGGTACTGAGCGAGAGGAACCTCGATCGAGGAGGTATAGGCTAACTAAGAAGGTGATTATAGATGAAAGTTTTAGGGGTGGGAGGACACCCGCCCCTAGGAGCGCACGAATGGTTCAGACTGGGAGGCTCCACTTTGTTGTATGAAAGTAGCCTTATTAATGTTTACGCCTCAGCTGAAGGTCTCAGAGCCTACACCCCTTCTGCGGCCACGGGGAGTTCATCTTCCACGCGAATAAGAACGCGCACCAATGCAAAAACTGCGGAGCCAAAGTCTGTTAATCCTCGGTGATCTCTTTGCCTCGTGAGGAGAAGAAGTCGGCGGCTAATTTCTGGTCCTCCTATGTTCATCCCTCAAGGCGCTTCTTCCTAATCAGCCACATCTACACGAAGACGAAGCCGGCGCCGAACGATGGAATCTACCAGGGCGCGGTCCCAGAATACACCCTTTACATGGCCCGGGAGCAGAACGAATACCCTCCCATATTGATATGCGATCCCGTTGGCTTGGTTAATCCACGTGACCCCGAGCTCTGCCTAGAAATCGTCGACGAAAAAGGGAAGATCGAGAATTATCTGGGATTCATGCCTAAAAGCGTCAACAGAGAACTCATCAAAATACTTGAAGAAAACTGTGTAATGGTTCAAACAAAAGACGAAGATGGAAAACCAGTTAAACCAGAAATCGAGAAAAAATACGCCAGTTTTAAGCTTTTCTTCATGCCAATTGAACTCCTCAAAGCCGACAATTCTTTATCAGAACTTGACTGGGGCTTCTTCATCGAGCGCCTAATCAGATGGGACAGCGAGGAGAAGGACCAGCGCATCAACCATATACATAAGGCCCAGCTCCTCAAAGGAATAAACCCCCGACTGAACGTCCATAGCCTAATCGTCCTGAACGCAGGCGTCGGGAAAAGCATCCACTTCATAATCCACGGGATAAACTATGACAAGGTGAAAAAGAACAGCTTCCTCGGCTACGCAAAGAGCCCGAAGGAGATATTCAAGGGAACCGTCGACGGCTCAGAGTTGCCGATAGGTATAGACCAGATCGAGATCGGCGAATGGGACATTATGGATTTCATGTTCAACGTTATGGAGTACGGCGAGGGACGGGTCAGCAGCGGCGCCGTCGACTTCACCGTGAGGTCCAAGAGCCCCATCGCCCTCATGGCGAACCCGATAGGCGAATCCGTGGAGCCCGAGAAAAGCTTCGGCGCCGTACTGAACCACATATCCAAGAACCCGGCCATAGGTCGCCGCCTCGGAATAATCGCCTACAGCCGAGACTACACCGTGATCAAGACCAGGAGCACGGAGCAGAGCCTGGGCATGTGGCGCGACGCCTCGCGCTTCTTCCGCGCCGTCGAGCAGCACGCCAAGAAAAACTTGGTGAAGATCATGGAGGACTCGAGGATATGGAACTTCATAATGCAGCCGATCCCGGGCTACGCCGACAGGTTTAGGGAGATAGCCAGCCAGATCTACGACGCCAGTGTACGAACCTTCCTACTTGAGCACAGCGAGGCGGGTCAAAGCCGTGTGAGGTGCGCTGCGCTTCAGGCCAGCCTAGTGGACAACCTACGCGACATCGCCCTAGGGCGACACGATGTAGGGGGAATACTGGAACACGCCGAGGAGTACCTGAACGACTACGTACAGATCAATATCGAGTCAGCCGCTAACCTCGCCCGCAATCTGGAGAACGAGCTCGCCTTCTTCGCCAAGGCATGGTTCGAGAACACGCCGGACTACTTGAAGGAGATAATCTACGCCGTCGAGGAACAGCGCCGACAGGGGATCCTCGGAAACACCTTCTACCTGAACACCGTCGAATACAAGCCACGTTCACCAAGCTACCAATACCTAAGCCAATGTACGACAAACTTACTACAAAGGAAAAGAGGTATAACCGACCTCAACAATGGTTGCCGAAAATACTTCAATTTCTGCTTCGAGCCAGAAGGAAAAGAAGTCAAGATCATCATGCTACAGACAAAGCCGACCCCCTGGTTAACAGAAGCATTTTTCATGGATTTAATGAAAAAGTCGAATAATAGATATATTGAGACGCATAAAACCCCGGAAAAAAGGGTAGAAAAAGCTGAGAAACTCCCCATACCTACTACTACTAAAATTACTGACCTTATCAAAGTTCATAACTCATTAAATCCATTAAATTCATTAAAAATACTAGGCCCTCCCACCGCCTTGGGTGATGAACCCGCCAAAGAGAAAACCGACTCTAGCCTTCCAAACTCATCCTCTCCTTCAACGGCTCCAGTGAATCCTGAAGCCGCTAAGGTTGAGGTCCCTGAAGAAGAGAAGCCCATGCACCCCGCGCCTAAAATAGAGAGGGATCTAGGCAGCGCGTTAAAGGACGCGGTTATTCGGGTTCTCGAATCCGAGGATAACAGCGTAGGAATCCTGAAATTCAACGATTTAATCCGAAAACTGCGCTTAGAGCCTGATAAGGTTCTCTACGTTCTCAGGGATGATCCACGCTTCAAAATCACGGGAGCGAGCGTGTCCTACCGTCCCGAGGGTAAGGACCCCCGCCATGCTGGTGTTGGCTTCGAGGACCTTGGAACCCCCGACATTCGGGATTCCAAGGACCCCGGCCCCGAGGGCATCGGCGACGAGGAGGCTGAATAAGATGAATGTTCCTCGTCACCTTATCTCGGTCGCCGAGAAGTTTGAGGCTTGCCGGTTCTGGAGGCCTGTTAGGAGGCCTGATCGCCGCGGCTGGGTCAACAGGTACGGCCTCGCCGAGTGCACGAACCCCGCCTGGTGCCAGTACAATACTACGGATGTTCGGATAGGCGGCTGCATAATCGGCGGCAACGTGGCGAAGATTTCGGAGGAAGCGAGGCCATGACCGGTCAGCGGAGCAGGGACCGGAGAAGGGAGCCGGAGCTCGTCCACGGCCTGACGGAGCCCGTCGAGCTCGCAGACTGGGACTACGCCATCATCCTGGCGGCCCTGAAGCTCTACCGCTGCAGCCGCCTCGAGGCCGGCGACGTGACCCGCGCCAGGTACGTCGACCACATCATGGGGAAGCTGAGGCGCCCCTTCGCCGAGCTCGTCAGGAGGACGAAGCGGAAGCACCGGAAGCTGAAAGCCCTCGGCGCCGACGGCCAGCTCACTCTCACGACCATCGACCTGGAGGAGGTCGTCCCCGGTGATGTCGGCGGTGACCTCCCTGATGACGTTGGTGACGACGAGGAGGTGAAACAATATGCAAGTTCTGTGGCACCGTCGTAAACGCATTCGGCGACGCAGATTTCGATGCAACAGAAGAAGATTACCGAATCTACACAGAAAAGAGAATAATTACGCCCAGGGTGATGAGGCTGATGAAGAATGATCTTTAAACAGGTTGACTTATTCGGTCCATGCGTTCAAGGACGAGAGCCCAGGCCAGGGTCAGGTCTATCTTCTCATTCGACCTTAGGCGTAATTGTGTCTTAATACAAAAATGATGTAAAATGCCGCGGAATCCACGAAAAAAGCACCAAGAAACGTTAGAATCATAATAAAAGGTGGCCGAAACATTAACTATTTTTCGAGGCGAATAATTTCGACTAAGGTCTATTTACTGCTAATCCCCCCTCGCCACCTGGCAGTTCGCCCAACCACTTCTCCTGACCTCTGCCAATCACTTCTCCTGTTCTCTACCATTTACCCTCCCTGTCCATTACCAATCCACCCTCACCACTGGTAGTTCACCAAAAAACTTCTCCTTGTCCTCTGCCATTTAAATCGAAAAAACTAATACTATATCTTAGATACAAGCACCAGCATTCGCCATGAATGCTGTATCAACTGGACTCGTCTGGAACGCTCCGTGTTCCCGTTGCGGTCGATGGGTCCAGTATAGTGCTTGGGATATCTGCGCGGGGGTCGGCTTGCTTGCCCTGCCGGAATCATAGTGAAGGCACTGGGCTTCTATAGCATCTCCAATTGTGCTAGGCCCTAAGCTAGCGAAGTTTGACGACTAGAGTTTGCTCCTCATCATGGAGCGCGCGCAAACATTAACTATCAGCCCGCAAGGAGTTGCTGTCATAAAAATAGCGCTGAGAAATTACCTATTTCGCTCTGGTTAGTTCCAGCGGACGTACCAATCTGGAACTGAATATATACTATTTCTTTAATAGGACGTTAACTCTCAGGTTTATTGCGTATAACGCGCACAGTTACCAACATCACCTAAAGATTTTCAACAGAGCCAGTGTATGTTTTAAATAGGTAGCGGATGAATCGATGTCAACACCCGTAACGAAAGATTATTTGAAAGACTCTTTAGTTCGTGTTTGTAGAGAAATCTACAAAACAGGGACTGACAAACGTTTCAAACTGAGAACTAGACCCTACTTGAGGCGAACAGTAACAGAAATTGGAGTTGACAAAGATGATGTTCCAACCGGTGGCGCAAAATGGGAAGACCATATCATTGAAAGGCCATGGGTAATAGATGTACTAGAGGACGCTGAGCTCACACAAGCTATTCAAGATGCAGTCGATGCAATCGTTCAACTGTACGATTTGGAGAGAACAAGAGCAGAGTATGAAGTACGCCAATTCAATTTATGGATTGCTGAGAAAGCGATTTCTACGGGATTTGATCAATCGGTTATAAACGAAGGCGCTCAGATCTTTATCGCAGACCTAGAGAATGCACCCGTCAGCGCTACGGTTAAAATCTTTCTTTTAGGGATCACACCAAGACGCTCTTCGATATCTATTGGAAAGGATTTGAGGATCAGGAAAGTGTGCAAGGATGATTTGACCTTAGAATACGACGTGGCCTTTCCTCCTCCTCAGAAACTACGCATTCCCCATTCCATAGCCGAGATCAGAATGGATGTGTTCGATCGAAAAGATCTATTAGAACATCAATTTGCCGCAGAAAGGCTGGTATCATTCCTCAGACTCTTCAGATTCTGGCCAGTTTATTTAACTAGTTACAGCATCATTTTCCCAACTATTACTACATTCGGGACTGTCAGCGACCCCTCAGTTCCAATGTTAGGGGTCAAGGGAAACATCATTGAGCCTGAAGATGAAGAGTGCTTGGAAAAACTATACCAGATACTCTTACCCATGTTGCCTAGAAATATTGTATATAGAAGCGGAAATGATCCAGTTTCAATTGCCTACAAATTATATTCCAATGCTTTAACCGGCGAAGAGGGAAGTGATTGGAAATTTGCGACAGCAGTCGCAGGTCTTGACGCCTTGTATGTTAGTGGTGGAGTTGACCAACAATACAAACTGGCGCATCGTGCCGCTAAGCTCTTGAGTTTTTTCGGTGAAACCCCGGAAAGAGTTTGTACAATAGTAGAAGAGTCTTACGATATTAGGAGCAGAGTCTTCCACGGGGATAACCTGAAGGCCAAACAAATCAACGCGATTCCAGAATATCTGTCTTTCATGTATGAATATCTTCGGAAATCAATTCTCCTCTTCTTATTCCTCGCCAAAAAGGAAAGCCTTGACAAAAAGTCAATAATAGACTACGTTGACGATTCGCTCATAGGAGTGATAAGATCTGATGGGAATATGTTGATCGATAAAATAAGATCGGTTGAGAGTAAGATAAAATTCAGCTTCAAGGAACTCGGGATGAAGAGTCATGTAAACTAGAACATGCATTTCCTCTCTTAGTCCACTCTCCTCTGGTCCAACCTAGCGGCAGAAGGTTAAGCGACCCTCAAAATAATTGAGCATTAGCGAGTCCAGTACATGGACACTATCCCATACTCAAGTGGTCATAGTGGCGGAGATTGTAATTGTTAGCTCGCCGTCTTCGTCTAGGACGGCGACCTGACACATCTTTTTATGGATGTCTATTCCCACGTACTTCACGGGTGTCACCTCTCGGGTGGCCTGCGGGCGGCACGCTCCTATCGGGTCTCGTCGGGACCAGTCGGGTAGCCGCTCGGGTCTGGCCCAGTCTAGGGCAATGGTCTCTGCTTGGATCAAGCGCGCGACGGGCCTAGGCCACCCGCGACACCCTCACTGTCTCCCAAGAAAACGTTTCTCATACCGTCTAGGGTGTTTAGAAATGCGCGCGCTGCTACTCACGCCGACATAGGAGGCGACTCTATCAGAACTAATATGTATTGGTGTTTGCCATAAATTTCCTCGACAACCATTTTATAATTCATGTCTTGACACTCTTTTAAGAAGTCGATTGTATTAGGGATTTTTGGTGCTATCAGAAGATAATAATCAGCAATACGTTTACCCTTTCTCCCGAATCGAATTTCATTCAACTGGCTCTTACCACCATGTCTGGTCGCCTTAAACTCGATCTTCATATCCAGATTGGGTAGGAGAAAATCGTAGTTGTTGATCTTGTTACCTTTTATAGTGGCGTCTTTGTCGACTTGCGTTAATGCGTAGAGTACATCTGCCTCTAAGACTTTCTCGAATGAGGGGCGTCGGTCTGGATGTTCCATTATGAAATCTAAAATAAGTTTCCGGTTAGACTCCTCGAAATGTTGCTTAATGACAGAGACAACTTGGCGCATTTTGTCCTCGACCAATTAATTTACCTTCCTTCAATTGTTCATTGCCGAATTAGGATTATAAAATCTTACGCGCGTGCGGTTCGGGAATGGGGACTTTACGCTTATGCGTAGTAACGAAAATGTCGATTATCTGAGTCCCACCGTGGGACGCCACTTCTCAAATCCTCTTTCTGAGGATCTCCTCAAGCCACAGCCAGCCATTATCAATGGTTTGTGATATGCGCGCGCGTCTTGTTCACCATTAAAGGTCTTAATATGATTTGACCCTCGATAGTTAATACGTAGGGCCTTTGCAAAAAAACTATTTCGGTAAACCCATTACCAAACAATGTTACGTTCTCTCCATGCATCTTTATGAAGCTACCAAGAAAGTATTCACCTCTTGCGACTCTTATTGCACCACCCATAACTTACTATCCCTCAGATTTGTGAATATCTGAAACCAAGATTTTCTAAGAAAACGCGTAGACTTTGGAATAACTCATCATACGTAACAATGTCATAATCTTTAGCGTATGCTCTATCTTGGTAAAACCTTTTTTTCTGTTCTGATGAAAGCTTTATGCTTCTACCTATGACTATTAACCCTTTAATTTTCTCCTCACTTAAGAATGGAAGTTTTTGACGTAAAAAAAGTATGTTGTTACGTGCATAACTCAAATATGATTTGATTTGAGTGTCAGCCTCCCTTAACTTACGAGACGGTCGTGGCGGGATTTCTGAAGTATACAGACTTGCGTTTGGGCTCTCAATTTCAACCATTATGTATCTAAAATCTGATGTTTCAACAATAAAATCAGGTATTAAATCGCCACCCATATTGAATTTTGGGATTGCTCTTTTAGCACCTATTTCAAACAATATCCAATTATTCTCCAAAAAGCCTTGCATATCAGGCTCTGTGGTATTTTTGTTATCAATGAGCTTCTTAAAATAACTGAGTGTTCCAATTAGAGTTTGAATAGGTATTCTATTGACAAGAATAGATGCAAGCTTTTCGTATTCTAAAGTCGCTAGCAGCTCTGCCGTTGCTCCATAAAAAGATGAAGATTGATTTGAACTAAATAGCCATAAACAATCTATTCTCTCTATAAAATCCTTTTCTCCCTTGCAAAAGGCTAGTGTACAGTCTATTAGTTTTAAATCTCCCGAAACAATCTTTACAAATTTCTTCGCTCCGTCCATGATGAAGTTCGATGATCTTGTCAACTTTTCGACTAAATCTCTATGTTTGTCATAAAATTCTTTTGTGAGCATGTTTATATTTTCGAGAACCTGATTCTGCCCATCCAAAACGAAGAAAAATCCACCAGTTGGTGACAATTGTGGTAAAGCTTCATCTTCTATCGACTTATCAGTATCTTCAAAGGCTAAGGATTCTTTACTCTCTGTTACATTGAACCTTATGCTTACACCTCTGACTTTTGATATTGTCCCTATTATCTCAGATTTCTTGTCTATGTATCTGGGTAATAACAGGTGTTTTTGAGGCTCTGACAAATTAGCTGTGAAAGACGAAAACTTATTGAGGTATGTCTCGATGAATTTTTCTAATTCTGAGTGTGTTACAATTGACATTATATTTTCAGCGTCAGCCAAAACGATCTAAATAACATTATATGAAAGTGGATAAAAACATTAAGAAAATAGAAAAAGCCAGAGCGATCGATTCTTATATTCTAGGCTCGGTTCGTCGATCACAACTAAACTTTGAAAGCACTTATCCAGGTTAAGATTCGAGACAGCAGTCTTTCAATTTTAGGTTGAGCCAGTAAAGTAAGGAAAATCGTTACCAGAGTAGTTCCCAGAAAATTAAATGGGGAGCAAAGACGCTCTCTTGGTTTTTTGCATAGACTACCTGAACAGCATAAGTAAGTGCCACAACGCCAACCAAGTGCCTGCCGATGAAGAAGAGGAGGACAACCGTCTACATAGACGACGAGGTCTGGAAAGAGTTCATGGAATCCCTGATTAGGAAACATGGTAAAACTCATGGAGGAATAATCTCCCAGGAAGTGGAAAACGCCATCAAGCGACTCACTGAACGAGGGAAAACTGGCGCTAAGAACTGACCCGTTACCATCGTCTACTAAACCCTGAGGAGAGTGAACAGCAATAGGAGAGGGTGGACTGGCAGATTTCTCCAGTCCTCTGGCAGAGGTTGGTAGACGACTGGCAGATGGCAGCGGATCTTCTCCTGTCACTAAGCTGTATCTCAGGAGAGTTTCTCCTGTTAAATCGGCAAATGTAGAGAGAAATTTGGGAAGGACAGCAGGAGGTTCCCAGTTTACTGGAGATAAGCGCGTGGGCGACAGGAGACGATCAGACAGGTCCAGCTGATGTTCAGGAGATAGGGCAGACAGGACATAACAGCTGATATTCAGGAGATAGGGCAGACAGGACATAACAGCTGATATTCAGGAGATAGGGCAGACAGGACATAACAGCTGATATTCAGGAGATAGGGCAGACAGGACGAGGAAAGAGGAGGTCGAGGAGGACAGAGAAGGCACCAGGGGTGGAGAAGGGGGGCCCCCTGAGGCCGTCTACGGGGCATTACCTTCTTCAAAGCCATCTCAGCGCACGTTTCACCCCCTTCTCATTTCTCTGGCTGATCGATTCCCATCATCCCAGTACTATCCTGAATGGCCAGTACTGCCAATTTATTGCCAATACGTGGCACTGGCCATTATTCTCTGAGGCGTCTCAGATGTCTGCCAGTCGTCTGCCATTCTCTGGCGAATACAGGAGAACTCTTGCCAGTCCACCCTCTCCTATTGCTGTTCACTCTCCATTTTAGGTCGGGAGACATCTGCCAATCCCGTCCCTCCTCCTGACGTTCGTCCCCCCCACCGCACTTCGACCCACTGCCAGTGCGCATGCTCATCACTCCCTCGTTGGGACAGTTGTAGGGGGTGAGATCCGATGGGATTGGCTGTCCACAGTCCGATACACATGAGGACTGGGAGGAGATCCGGGAAGGCACTGCCAGTCGCTGCTTAAGTGGCCATCCTGTGAACGGCCGATAGGTCTCAGTCCTCTGCCGTCGGCCCTGTACATGGCCTGCATCATAAACGAAGAGAATCGCACCCAGAAGATGATGGCTGAGGCGGCGGACGTGACCGAGGTAACCATACGCAACAGGTACACGGAGCTGAAAAGGGTCCTAGACCTAGATAGGTTCAAGCCCGAACGTGGATGAGAGGCATTCTCCCTAGTGAAGCAGTTTATGATCGATGAGGATGGCTCTGATCTTGTCGGCGGCCTCATAGACCTGCTCCTCCCTCCTGGCCCCGGTTATTACGAGCTTCCCCGAGGAGAATACCAGCAGGACCACCTTGGGATCATTCATCCTGTAGATGGCGCCGGGGAACTGCTCAGGCTCGTACATAACGTTCTCCAAGATGTCGGACATCGCCTCCAAATCGATCTTGCCTCCGACGTCCGCGGTTCCGACGATGTTCACGATGTCGATCTTCGGACTCCTACTTATTATGAAGCCTTCCTTCCTCAGCTCCCGCACAATCCTCATCACCGCGCCGAGGGCCTCCTTCTCCGACTTCGCCCCCGGGCACACCATCTTCCCCGTGGAGAAGATCAGAGTAGTCATCTTTGGATTCCTTAGCCTGAAGACGAGCCCGGGGAACTTCTTGGGACGGTGCTCGACGTTCCTGAAGACCTTCATGATAGCCTGGAGGTCTATTTTCTGGTTGAGATTCGCGATGGCGACCACGTTCTGTATCTTCACATTGCAAGGGCTTGTTTCGCTCATTCCTCAGCCCTCCTCTAAAGCTCCCCTGAGACGTTCTCGTAGCTCCTTGTAACGCCGGATTTTTCCTATGCCCGCCGTAAAAAGCAGACATAGAACCCCGAATGATAACGAAGCTACGCTGTGAACCAAGACCCTCGAATTCAACTTCACTTCAAATCTCCGCCTTGTAACTGTCCGGCGTCTCCCTGCCCCTCGGGCTTAGGGCAATACCCGAAGTCATGTCAAGGTCCTTCCTGTGTTCGAGCACGCCCAGCTGGATCAGCCTCCTCCTGACAGGCTTCGGAATCAGAGGTTTTATCTTCGCACCCCGATCTATCATCTCAAGCTCCTCGCGGTAGAACAAAACAAGGTTTTCGTCGCCGATCTCTTCTAAACGTTCCATCCGTTCGGCTATCCGCCTCCGGGCTAGGTGCAAACCAGGGTCAGGGTCGAGCGAATCTTATCTATCCGCCTTATCTTGAAGCGTATGATGTCAGCGAGTGTACGCTTCTCGCTAACTCTCTGGAGGCCGTCATCGGAGCCATCTACCTGGACGAGGAGAGCCTTGAGTCTACTCGGAGATTCGTTGAGAGAAAGGTCGCCGCACTCATTGTTCTAAAGTCGTGCGCGTGCCGCCTCAAGGGAAACGGCGGAGAGCTGAAACGGGCTCCAGGAACCCATGAAAATTCACTCCTCCGTTCAAAGACCCGTGAATTTGGCCCCCCTGACTTTGAACGGATCAAGGCGGACGAAGATTGATCTGTGTGAAACCCGGTTGCTGGGAATCCCGGGATTCACGCCGTTATCTACGCAACCGAACAAATTGAACGCCCACAACTAGACGTTCGAGCAAAAAGCGCGCGCGCTGAAGGTGGCTAATCGACTGTTTCTAATCACGGGCCAATTCCAGATGAATTCGGGAATAATGAAAGGGAGCCATCTACTTCCATAAGCTTGAACGTCTCCCCCAAGCCAAAAGACGATCTAGCATATTTGATATCGACAATCATTTTCCTTGAAGAATCAGCCGCAGCCGAAATGAGTTCTCCATCGAGATGAACTTGGAGGCTTGAACCAGTCACAACGTCCGCTGGAAACGCCTTCAATATAATAATGAGGTCGTCCCTTAGGCGGGCAATGCTATCCACCTTGATCCAGGAGAGCTTTGTGGAGTCAGAGATATTGGATAACAGCTTAAATGACGTCTGCTGATTTAGATCCAATGCGAACCCAGATAATGATCCCAGTGCATCTCTCACCTGAATCCAATAACCGGCGTGCTCTGTGTCCAGCCTAGAGAGGAAATCGCATTGACTCGAGGCCTTCACGAGGTTCCCGTAAAACGCATCGAGATCAACGTAGCCCAAGTCTCCCCTCGAGATCGTTGTGTTCAGTGTGCCTATTGACTCGACCAATAGTCCCCTCGCCTGGATCAGTGACGCCCCAATGGCATTCCCCCTCTCAACCGACTGAGATTGAACAACGAAAATAAAGAAGACATTTGAAAGCACCAGAACGGAGACTAGTCCAAGTGCTAGCATCCGGCTTTCTATCCTGTGGCCAAATATGTTCACCGAGCTGGATCTCCTCTTTACAGGCGCCTCAACTCTGGCGGTTAACGACTGGGCTGCTGCTCCGAACTCTGAGAGACGGTACCTTCCCTCCCCGTCCTTCGAGATCAGTTCGCTGAGGTTCTCGAGGTGGTAGTTCAGGAAACCGGTCTCGACGTCGAGCCTGTTGAGCAGTTCGGTGTATGTTAGCGAACCCTCGCTGAGGATGGCTAGGATCCTCCTCCGCACAGGGTGTTTCAGGGCGGCGAATATCCTTGAGTAGGTGTCCTCCTCGAAGCTCATCGTGACTCATAGGGCCGTATAGCATGACACGTGAAAAGGGTTTTTGACAAGAAACCTTTCCAAAGCCCCAGACCCCTCGCATGCGTTTCTTGATAACATTTCTTTTCAAAACGGGTT
>Ga0315289_10008930_pt1 | contig 14468 bp, 15 predicted proteins | sample YL17G11_40_MG_FD_203452 | JGI IMG/M metagenome (GOLD analysis project Ga0315289, IMG submission 203452) | Sediment microbial communities from Yellowstone Lake, YNP, Wyoming, USA - YL17G11_40 | ecosystem: Environmental > Aquatic > Freshwater > Lake > Sediment | place: USA: Wyoming | collected...
CCTTGGCCCAGCGATTTATGGCTGTCTCCTCTTCCGAGGAAAGAATAATTCTCTCCGCAATATTCATGAACCATATCATACAAAATACAATATCAAATGTCAAGACATTTATGACGCACTACACTAGCCGTATCCTCCTTTCCCCCATTGACTGGCGCCTGTCTTATCGCTTATAACGAAATCGTGAGTGTCGAAGACAACGGCGGCGGGAGCCGCACCGCGAGGTGGGCGGGATTCCTTCTGGGAATTACCCTTTTCCTCTTCTTCCTCATTTCCTCGGTCGGCCTGGAGCCAAAGGCAGCCAAAGTAGCGGCGGTGGCATCGCTCATGGCCTGCTGGTGGATCAGCGGCTGCATCCCCATCCCGGTAACATCGCTTCTGCCTATCGTGCTCTTCCCAGCGCTGGCGATTATGCCATCCAAAGACGCCGTGAAATTCTACGCCGATGATAATATCTACCTCTTCCTGGGCGGGTTCATGCTGGCCCTGGCGCTGGAGAAATGGGAGCTGCATCGCCGTATCGCTCTGACATTGGTTCGTTTCGTGGGGACATCCCCGCGCAAGCTGGTCCTTGGATTCCTGAGCGCCACCGCATTGATCTCGATGCTCATCTCGAACACCGCCACCGCTATGATGATGTTTCCGATCGCCCTGGCCATCGTGCGCGCCACGTCCGAGCTCTCAAAGCAGAAGGACGACAATTTCGCAGTCGCCATGATGCTGGCCGTAGCTTATGGCGCCTCCATAGGCGGCATCGCCACCCCCATCGGCACCCCGCCGAATATCGTCATGCTCGGGCAATTGCGTGAAAGCTTTCCCCAGGCCCCGGCCATAACATTCTTCTCCTGGAGCAAGGTTTTCTTCCCCCTGGTCGTCATCTTCATTCCCATAGCCTGGCTGGTTTTGATCAAAATCGTAGCTCCTCCGCGTGTCAAAACATCTGCCGGCCGAGAGGTCATAATGGAAGAACTGCGGAAACTTGGAAAGCTCCGGGGAGCAGAAACCAGGGTCTTCGTGATATTCATCATTACGATTCTCCTCTGGGTTTTCCGCCAGCCGATGGATTTGCAAGTCATTAAAATTCCTGGCTGGTCCACGATTTTCGGGAAGTCGGAGTTCATATCGGATGCCACCGTTGCCATCGCCATGGCCGTCGTCCTTTTTCTAATTCCCAGTGGCAAGAAATTTGGGGAATCCCTGATGGATTGGAAGACCGCTATCAAACTTCCCTGGGGAATCCTGCTCTTGTTTGGTGGCGGATTCGCTCTCGCGGGCGGTTTCAGGCTGTCGGGCCTCGATGCTGCTCTCGGAAACGCCATCAGGCCTTTTTTGCATATCCATCCCATTTTCGTGGTGGCGCTGGTATGTCTTCTGGTTACTTATCTGACCGAGGTAACCAGCAATACCGCCACGGCTGCGACTATCATTCCGATAATGATCGGCACGGCCACCGCTTTAGGCTGGAATCCTCTGCTTTTGATGGTGCCTACTGCCATTTCGGCCTCGTTCGCCTTCATGCTGCCAGTGGGGACACCCCCCAACGCTATCGTCTTCAGCTCAGGCCTAGTGCCGATGTCGAAGATGATCAAAGCTGGGATGATTTTGAACCTGGTGGGGGTCGTGCTGACGACCCTATGGGTTTATTTCGTGGTAATGCCCGCCTGGGGCGCCAGCCTCGGAATTCCCGATTGGGTCTCTCCGACAGGCCCCTGAGGAGCTTCGGCCCCATGTAGCGCCAACTGGTTTTGGCTTCATAAAGAGCCAAAAATCTTATCTGTGGTGTCAACTCCCCGTAGTTGACGCCTGATCGGTGGTCAATTGTCGATTACAGACGGCACGTCGGGCTGGTTTGGTGACATCAAGGGTGAATCGACCATAATGTCATCTGCATTCGGCCCCGCATTCGAAGATACTATAGTATCTCTGCCGGCGCTTTGAATTCCGCGGTCCTGGGAGGGTTGAATAATGATGCCAGCGGCCAGCAGGCCACGGTTTCGGGCGGCGCCGACAACACAGCCTCTGGAGACTACTCTTTTGCTGCGGGCCGAGGGGCACAAGCCACTCATTTGGGTTCTTTTGTCTGGTCAGATGCTTCAGGGACTAATTTCAATTCGGAGTTCAACAATCAATTTAGCGTCTGAGCTTCCGGCGGCACTGTCATATATTCCAGTTCCGACCTGCGTGCCGGCGTCAGGCTGCCGGCCGGCACGTCCCAGTGGCAGATCGTCTCGGATAGCAATGCCAAGCGCAATATCCGGCCCACTGATGGAAATGAAATTCTCATGAATCTGGCGCAGCTGCCAATCAGCCGCTGGAGCTATAAAACTGAGGATCCTGGCATAGAGCATATCGGGCCAATGGCTCAAGATTTTCATCGTCTTTTCAGTGTGGGCGAGGACGACAAGCACATTTCCGAATTGGACCCTGCCGGCGTGGCCCTGGTTGGAGTGCAGGAGTTACTGAAGAAAATCGAGGCCCTTGAGAAAAGAGTCGCCGAACTCGAAGCCGAAAACAGGCAGGTGACCAAATGAAGAGAGTTATGCTCGTCATTGTCTTTCCCACGGCCCCCCTTTGCTTGGCCCAGAATTATCAGATAAACTGGTGGGTCTTAGGGAGCGGCGGTGGCCACAGCCAGTCATCCAGCTATCGACTTGACGGCACCGTCGGCCAATCGTCGTCACCAAGTTACACTCTCAATGCCGGATTCTGGCTCGGTGACATTTCCCGGGAAGCTTGTCAATACGTTCCCGGTGATGCCAATAACAACGAGACATTCAATGGTGTGGATGTTACCTATTCTGTGAATTACCTCAAAGGCATAGGAAATCCTCCCCTTCTTAGCTGTGATTGTCCTCCGCACGGGATGCTTTATGCAGCAGCCGATGCGAACGGCAACTGCCAGTTCAACGGTGTGGATGTCACTTATAGCGTCAATTATCTTAAAGGCTTAGGGGCTTCACCGCTGGGATGTCCAGACTGCCGCCCGGCAGGCCTGAAGCCTTCAGGCGGTACCGAAACTCATTAAGCATATTAGCCCCCTGAAAGCAGGATTTGAAGCCGCACCCCTTTGGGGGCGGCTTTTTTCATTGACATAGTACTCTGAGTTGAAATGTTAGGCAATGGAGCAGCATCCAAGTATCTTCATCTCTTGTCTTCTGCTCACTCGCGGTTGTTTTACGGGCGTTCGAGATTTTGCTCTGAAGGCGAAAGAACTTTCGTTGGGATGAGTTGTTGTTATCACTCGTCGTTCACAGATTATCGGGGTGAAAATTCCTCTTGTGAATGCGCCAGCCATGCCAGCGAATCTCAAGCATCGATTTCCATGAGCGCAAATGCGCGGCGCCAATTCCGATGTCGCAGGCATGGCCCTGGCAGGATAATTGCCTTGACAATGCCCTTATATGACACATACTTACTTTCAGAGTGGCTTCACGGTTTTTGCCACCGAAAATTTAATGATTTGACATCTTTGGGCTGACTTTTTCGCACATCTTCATAATTCGTCTTAATCGCACCGAGTGACCGGCTGGGATAGCGGTGATCAAATTGACAGAATCCTGTAAGTGTATTGCTCTAATTCAAGGTAACATGGGAGGTTTTATGCGAGTCGTGATGGGATTTGTTCTGGCCTGTCTTTGTCTCTTTTGGGCAGGAGGTTTTGCTGAAGAAGGCCGGAGAGCGGATTCGCCGTCGGATCAAGTTGCGCTCTACGTGCCCCGGACTATCAGCTATCAGGGGATGCTGAAGAACGCTGTTGGCGACCCGGTGCCTGATAGCACCTACAACCTTACTTTCAGAATATATGATCGGGCCAGTGGGGGCGCTGCTATTTGGACCAGCCCCTTGACACCGACCAGCACTGCTGGCGGGAGTTTCCATGCTTATATCGGCCCGATACCGCTCCCTTTTGATACCACATATTACCTTTCGGTTCAGGTTCAGGGAGACACCGAGATGGGTCGTTTGATGATGGCCATGGTTCCCTATTCGGCCAGCGCAGATACGGCTAACTACGCCTTTAAGGCCGATACTGCCGATTTCGCATTGGGCGGCGGCTCTTCACATTGGACAGTAAGTGATTCGGTGCTCTACACTAATGGTTATTGGGGGATTGCCCGGGGCGAGGCTGGCAACTTGACTTTGGGGGACAGCGCTCACACTCATACCAATCTTGGAAATCTGAGCACCACCGGTAGGATCGATCGGAATGTAGGATATTGCACTGTAGGAGGTGGCTACCAGAACGTGTCCTCGGAGTGGGGGGCTACCGTTTGCGGCGGGATTGCGAATGCTGCATCTGACACGAACGCTACGGTTGCGGGTGGAGTAGGCAACGGCGCCGCGTACTGGGGCGCAACTGTCGGCGGAGGCAGGTTTAATTGTGCCTGCGGACGTATTTCGACCGTCGGAGGAGGTGGAGATAATCGTGCTTTGGGCATTGCAGCCACCATTGGCGGTGGTGAATACCAAGAAACCTATGGGGATTACTCATTTATTGGCGGCGGTGTAGATAATCGAGATTGGGGACCTTTTATTACCATTGGTGGTGGTTACCATAATACAGCTGGAGACGAGGACATCGATACTGCTGCGACAATATGCGGGGGAAGGAGCAACTCAGCTCTTTCAAAATATGCTGTAATTGGTGGCGGCAATTCAAATACTGCGTCAGGTGATCATAGTTTTGTCGGGTCTGGGTACCACAATCAGGCTCGGAGCGAATACTCATCCATTATCAATGGTTTCGACAACGTCTGCGAGGGGTACGGTTCGACAGTTCTTGGGGGTGTTAAGGACACCATTCTCAACGGTTATTCCACAGCATTTGGATACCACGTTTATCTCTCTGAGTCCTATAGGGTGGCGTTCTTCTGCGCCTACGCTTCCGGAAGGTTTGCTATCAATAGAGATAGCCAGAATGGCATATCCTATCCTATCCATGTCGGCACTGTCGTCGGTGATGGCAACGGGGCCTACCTTTCCGCCTCCGGTGTCTGGACCAATGGGTCGTCACGCGCCTTTAAGGAGAACGGCCGGTCAGTTGTAGAAGAAGGATTGCTCGACAAGATTTCCAATCTTCCAGTGGATCATTACAACTTCATCAGTTCAAACGAAACCCATATTGGCCCCTACGCCGAGGATTTTGTGGCCGCCTTTGATGTCGGCGCCATTAGGGAATCCGATGGCAAGCGCGATGACCAGTACCTGGCCGCCTCGGATGTAGCTGGTGTGGCCCTGGCGGGAGTGCAGGAGTTGCTGAAAAAAATAGATACTTTGGAAAAGAGAGTAGCCGAGCTTGAGGCTCAGCAGGGCCGGAGGTAAGGATATGATAAAGAAATTGATAATTCTCGTGGTCATTTGGACTTCGCTCAGCCTCGCCCAGAATTACCGCATCGATTGGTGGGTGATCGGCGCTGGCGGCGGCCATTCGCAGTCGGGAAGTTACCAGCTTGACGGCACCATAGGCCAGCCGATTGTAGGCTCATCATCCTCACCCAATTATCTCATTGATGCCGGATTCTGGGTGGGCGCAGCTCCTGAGGGAGGTTGTGATTACATCCCAGGTGATGCCAACAACAACGCCCAGTTCAACGGCGTGGATGTGACGTATTCTGTCAATTACTTGAAAGGGGTAGGGGCCCCGCCGCCGTTTGAATGTGACTGTCCTCCACATGGAATGCTCTACGCCGCTGCCGATGCCAACGGCAACTGCCAGTTCAACGGTGTGGATGTGACGTACAGTGTCAACTACCTCAAGGGCCTGGGGCCAAATGCCGTGGGATGCTCCGACTGCCCGCCTGCAGGGATGGCGCCATCCGCGCCCACGGTGGTTCCGGCAAGTGCGCCGACGCTCATAACCAAAGGGAAGATAGCACCGCACGACTGAAGATCTTCATAGATGTAGAGGCAGCGGGAATATCTCCCTTATATTCTCTCAAACGCCCTTTTCAGGTCGGCAACCAAGTTGTTGACATCCTTCCTGCGCCGTTGGGAACTCCTTCCCGACGGGCCAGGAGTGCCAGGAAAGGATTCCTGACACCGCGCGGAAAGAGGAAATGCGCTGGGTACTAATCGCCCTGCTGATTACTCAAAGCAAAATGGAAATCAGGCTTTGAAGGTCTTAAGCCATTGCCGCGCTCGCTGTACTTCATCCGGCATTATTCCGTGGCCGGAATCGCTCCAGTGAATTGAGACGTCGGCACCGGCGGCGCGGAGAATCTGCGAGAGCCTTTCCGGCTGAGATGGCGGCACAATAGTATCTTGACGGCCGGCCATGATCAGCACGGAGACTTCCGAAAGGTCCGGTTCGACCTCCGGCTCAAGCGGGACCATCGGCCGGAAGAGTATCGCTCCCGACAAAAGCCGCGGAATTAGCAAGAGCAGGCTGGCTGCCATGTTGGCCCCGTTGGAGAAACCGACAGCAATGATTTCGTCCAGGTCGAAGCCGTATGTGGCCGAGGCCTGCTCCGTAAATTGGGCCAGACTACGTGTCTGCAGTTTCAGGTCGTCTATATCGAATACTCCTTCGGAGAAGCGGCGGAAGAAACGAGGCATACCTTTTTCAAGAACTCGTCCCCGCGGGCTCAGGATATTCGCCTCCGGGGCCAGGCTTGTTCCTAACGGTATCAAGTCATCCTCGTTGCCGCCAGTTCCGTGTAAGAGAAGCAAGGTGCCTCTTTTCCCATCAGGTGAGGCGGTATACTTATGAATAAAACTCATTTTCTCGGCTTCGGCGGTCATCTAGAAACTGTACGCTGGCTGGCCAGGCCGACCGAAGGAAGATTTTGCTCGATGATTTCACGTTTTTTCTCAAGCCAGGGGGGCAAACGAAGCCGGCTTCCCAACTCCTCTCTCGATTCGTCGATAGTGAACCCCGGCTGGTCCGTGGCGATTTCGAAAAGGACGTTTCCGGGCTCGCGAAAATAGATGGAGTGAAAATAATACCTGTCGATCACCGGCGTGACGTGAACGCCGCCGCTGAATAGCTCCCGCCGCCAGGCGACATGCTCGACATCGTCCGGCGTCCTCAAGGCTACGTGGTGAATCGTCCCGACCGCAATCAAGCCAGCGTCTTTCTGGTTGGCCTTTTGCACATCCACAATTGTCCCGGCCCCGCCCGGGCCGGTTTCGAATCTGACCGTTTCCTGGGATTCGCCAGAATGCCGGAATCGCAATTGCTCGACAAGGTGTTTTCTGGTAGGCTCAAGATTGAGTTCGCTGAGTGTCGTGCTGTAAAAGCCCCTCAACGCATGCTTCTCGGGAATCGAACCTCGAAACCAGCCACTGCGTCTCTCGGCGCCGGCATGGGCGACAAGCTCGAGCATCAGGCCGTCAGGATCAAGGAACGTAATTACGTCCTCGCTGAACCTGCTCTTGACAGGCTGATGCTCGACATTGTGCCTCTTGAACCGCTCAAGCCAATATCCTGTTGCCTGTTCCGGTATCGAGAAGGAGTAGGCGACCGCTTGGCCGGTGCCTCGCCATCCCTTCTGCGCGCCCGGCCAGCTGAAAAAAGTGAGAATGCTGCCGGGATTCGCTTCTTCGTCGCCGTAGTAGAGATGATATGCCGACGGGTCATCGAAATTGACGGTCAGTTTGACCATCCGCAGCCCCATGACCTCCGTATAGAAGTCGATATTCCTCTGCGGGTCGCCGGCTATGGCGGTGATATGATGAATGCCTATTAGCTGTCTCTTTTCGGAAACCATAATCTGTGCCCTTTCAGGTTGACGATCTTAACTGACTATAGAAAGCCGAGACGGCCGATTATGGTTCCTGGAAAATAAATCCTTATAGTCGCTGGCAGGCGAGGGCATCCATACGGACCCGTATGGGTCTGCCGCACAGGGAATGGAATCGCCAACTCCTTGCTATCGGTGTCTGATAGAATTAAGAGCGGTCAGGGCAAGCCCTGACTCACAGCCAAACAACGGACAGACGAGGGCGTCTGCCGGGCAAGGATAATTGCTCGCGCGCTTTTATTGCTTAGACTGAGAACAGCGTCTGTTTTGCCCAACCCCCCCTTCTCCAGACGCTACTGCTCCCGATTTGAGCCCCAGCGGCCACTCATAAGCGTGCCGAGCCTCATCTGGCGGACAATCGGCGCAGAATAAAATCCTGGGCTTAATACCCTTAAGGTAGTTCACATAGAAAGTGACATCGACCCCGTTAAAGGCGCAACTCCCATTGACATCCCCGGCTCCGTAGAACGGCCTCGCGACCCCCTCGCAATCACAGTCGACTGTTGGAGGCGGGCCGAACCCCTTGAAGTAATTGACGGCATAGACAATGTCGCCTCCATTGCACTGCCCGTTATCATTCAGGTCTCCCGGTAAATAGCGGCAGCGCTCCGGCCCCTCGTATATTGAAAACTGGTGTATAAGAGGTTCCCAGGGGATCAGATCCGCCGGCACCTTGTGATAGATAACCTTGGACTCGGTGCCGCTGAGGTCATACCCATCCAAGTCCGGGATCGTAGCATCCCGGTCGAGGATATAGGCGATGTGCAGGGTGTCATTCACCAGATCGTTGATGGAAGGCAGAATCTCACAGGCGCATTCCCATGGCTCACAATCCGGTGTATGGGTGTTGGTGATGTCAGTCCCTTGAGACCAATTTAAACCATCGTCAGTTGAAACACTTACCCAGATCTCCCCATTAGGATGCGGCGGGGAATGAGAGCAATCCTCCAAACCACTCCTCTGATAAACAGCATACAGATACCTGTTGTTGGGGTTCTCGGCCAACTGCACTTGATTTACGGGCCACCTGCCCGAAAAATCGCAAGTGTCTCAGGGGGGCGGTTGGTGTATCCAGTTCTCGGCTATCAGCGAAAAGGAATCGCTGGCCTCGCTCCAATGCCAGATATGAGTCATGAAGGGATTCACTTTGGTGCTCTCCGGCGTAATTGAATCCACGAGCACCTCCCAGGTGGTAAAAGCCAGATGAATCCGGTCATTATGGTCTACCAGCAGGTCTGCATCGGCTGCAGGCCTGAGAGGGTTAATGTTATCGAAGTGCGTTACATTCGTCCTGTCCTGCCAGTCCCATTCAACGCCATCGGGCGAACTCAAAAGAAAGAAGTCACAATCCCATGAATATGCGTAGTGGTGATTCTGTACATTCTTGGCCTTGTCGTAGCATATGGCTACCCGCTCGGAGACGGGAGAGGCGGCGACGTTGTAAAAGCCATGGCTGAGTGTATCGACGAATTGCCAGCCCGAGAAAACGTAAGGGTCTGTTTGATATCTGCCGTAATAGAAAATCTTTGTATGGCCGTCGACTCCAATGACACTGACGGCCCCTCCGGGGCTTATCGCCCGCCGGTCGACCCACTCCCAGGGGCCAAATAAGGTATCAAGCGGCATGGAGCGGAAGCTATCCGGTTCCCACCAGGCCCTCAGCGTTTTTAATCGAGGATCCATCGATTCCAGACCAAACTCAACATCCCCAAGACCGCCAACAGCGTCTTTGACCATTAGGGTGTGAAACTGGTGGTCGCTGACCCCCGGAAACATCCAGCAGCCTGGTTCAGCATAGGCCCAGCCGGCCTGGGGATTAAAGCTGTTGTAATAGCTTCTTCTAAGATACGATAGGCGTGGAGCGTAAGTCCAAGTGAGGTAGATGGTGTTATCCACCGTGTCAAGAGCGATCATCTCGTCAACGGGGCAGCCCCCCCACTGCCATTCCTTCCACGTATTACCGGCTATGTAGACGTCCCCTACCGGTTGCGCCTCCACCTTGGCGCAAAACAGCATCGCTGCCAAGCAGGAAAAGGCTATACTCCTATAACCGGTATGAATCCGCTCAAGAGGGAAGATTAGATTTGCTCTGATACTCATCAGCTTCTCCTTTGTGTCCCAACAAATGCGCCTCCTATGGATCCGCAGGATCGGCGCATAAAAGTTCACAGAAGCTGAGCGCTGTTATAATCAAATATATGAAACCGTATCCTCTTAACAAGAGAAATCTGCAGAAAACTTGAGAGACACTGCTGGAATAGGCTCAATTTTGTGGCCAAGATGCTGCTGTGCCTCTTCCAGCACCAGTATCGGGGCCTCGGCCGGCACACCTAAGCGAAACGGAAACCAGTGGCCCATTCCTCCCGATGTGTGCATGGTGGTCTGGCGGCGCCGGTATATCCCCCAGAGATACTTTTCCGGAAATACAGGCTCGAAAAGGCTTCGGCCCCCAAACCCCATTTGACCGCCGTGCGTATGCCCCGACAAAACGAGATCTATACCCATCTCGGCCGAATGATCAAACCCCTCGGGTCTGTGGCACATGAGAAGCCGGAATGAGTCCGGAGAGGCTGCCCCCATCGTGCGTTCGATGGTTCGCCTCAAGAAGGCGCTGTTGTCCTTTCTCAACACCCGGGGATCGTCGGCACCGCCGAGAAATACGTTTTTGTTCTCGACATTGATATTTACGTGCGAGTTTATCAAGATCGGGAACGGCCCCCCGCGAAAGATCTTCAACACCTCGGTAATGCCGCGATAATACTCGTGGTTGCCGACACTGGCATAGATGCCGTATGGCGGCGACAATGAATCTATGATCCGCAAGGCATTGGGCAGAATTTTCAAATCGTCGGATATGTCGCCGGTCACGAGCACAAGCTCCGGCTCGTAAGCCCTTACTCTTTCGATTGCATCCTCGAGATCATCGAGATGAACGTAATATCCCAGGTGCATATCGGAAAGGTGCGCTATTTTGAAACCCTGAAGCCCCGGCGGCAAACCGGCAACGGGGATTCTGCGAACCGGCACCCCGATACTGCCGTACGATTCGGCCACGCCGGTGATGGACGAGCCGAGGGCGGCCGCCGGCATGATGGCGGCCACGGTTTTGATGACTCGTCTTCGGCCACGTGAAAATCCGCTATCCGACTTTCGCCGCAGCCGGTTGATGCTGTCGCCGATCCGATTGATAGTGTTGATCATCCCGGCCAGGATGAAAGACACAACCAGGGCGACCTCGACCACGAAAAATGCCGGCGCCGAAATTGCCCCCGTGCGGTTCAATATGTTGGAACCGCTTCCAAACCCGTAGGCCCAAATCGCCACCGAAAGCGCCGTCAAGAGAGGCAAGAGCATCACCGGCAGGCGTATGGTTTTCCGCTTCCACCAATCGGGGAGCAGAATTCTCAGCGCCAGGATGCTGATCCCGCCAAGAATGAAAATGAGAATACAGGCCGCGATTATCAGGTTTACCAGGCGCATTGCGGAAGATTAATAAGCGTTTTTCAAGGCTGGGCGCAAGATATTTGCAGATGCTGGCTGCCGTTAAAGGAGCTCATTCTACCGCTTCATGATAGATCAAGGGGCGCAATTTTATCCTTGCGAGAAAGGAGGCTTGTCAGCCGATTGTATGGGCTCTTGTTCCCAATGCCCGACTTCGCTGATTTCAAAATCGTCCACGGCCCCGTCGGGCATGCCCATGGCGGTGCTGTTGAATGACGGTGTCGGCACCGTTGGCGCCGCCTCTTCCTCGCCGCCCGTCTTGGGCACATAAGTGGCGAAAAAGTAGGTCTTGTCGAGTGACAACTCGGGTATCACTCTTTCGGAATCTATCATCGAGGCGATCTCCAGGTCGCGGGTATTGCCGAGCCCAATGAGATAGTTGCCATGGGACGATTCACGGAGAAGCTTCAGTACGTCGCGGTGATAGTAGTCAAAGAGTATTTTGGCGGTCCGCGAGGCGTCGTTCAAAGCCACTTCATGCGTCCGGTCTTTGATAATCTCGTTGACAAACATCCCGGCGCAGACCGCATCCTCGAGTGCAAACCGTCCCATCTTGCCGGCGCAAACCAGCGCTATTCTGACGGGAAACATGAGAGTCTCCATGACCGCCGAGATGTTGTTGAATCCGCCCACCAGAACCCGGTCGGCGGCGTAGGACGACAACAGCGCCTTGGAGCAATTTGTCGACGAGTATATCAGGTCCTTTCCAGCCACGATTTCCGGATCGTACTCAACCGGCGAGTTGCCCAGGCTGAAACCGTCGACTTTGACGCCGTTGCGCTCGGCACAGAGTAGGTATTCGCCGGTAGGCCATTCGTCGGCCATCGTCCTGGCTTCTTCTATCTCGTCTGCCGGAATAATCTTGGCGGCGCCACCTTTTAAGGCCCGGATCAGAGACGATGACCCCCTGAGAACATCGATGACTATGGCAATTGACCCTTTTAAGTCTATGCCGACCATCTCGGCCGGGGTAAATAAGGTTATAACCTCGGTGATATTTGGGCTCCCGCTCATCACTGTCTTATATCGGAATATATCGCAAGGGATTAACCTGCTTCAGCGTCTGGTGCCGAATTTATAGAACGGCGGCTTGACAACCTCCGCCGGTATGATTCTCCCTCTGATATCGATTCCGATCTCGGTCCCGATCCTGGAGGACTCAGCCGGGATGTAGCCGCTTCCTATCCCCCGTTCCAGCATCGGCGAAAACGTGCCCGATGTAACCTCTCCGGCTTTCTGGCCGTTGACCACTATCGGATAGTGCTGACGAGGGAACCCCTTTTCTTTCAACTCAAACGCCACGTTCTTGCGCCTGGGACCCTCGGCTTTGACCTTGGCGATAGCTTCCCGGCCGACGAAATCCCCCTTGTCGAGCTTCACCACCCAGCCAAGACCGGCTTCGATAGGGTTGGTTGTCTGGTCGATGTCGTTCCCATAAAGGGCGTATTTCATCTCCAGGCGCAGCGAATCCCTCGCCCCCAGGCCGATGGGCTCGCCATCGAACTCCCTGGCCGCCTCGGTCGCCGCATTCCAGAGCGGTTCGGCATGTTCGGGGGCCATGTAGAGCTCGAAACCATCCTCACCGGTATACCCTGTGCGCGAAAAAAGCATCTCGACTCCGGCGATTTTAGCCTGCGCCGACCAGTAGAAGGGGAGCTTCGGCAGGTCGTAATCGGTCATCTTGGCGAGCACCTTTTCGGCGTCGGGCCCCTGGATAGCCAAAAGTGCGGTCTGGTCGGAGATGTTCTCCAGCTTGACGTCATCGGTTTTGCGAAGCGACGAGAGGTACGCGAAGTCCTTGTCGATATTGGAAGCGTTGACGACCAGAAAGAAGATGTCGCCTAAGTTGTATACCAGAAGGTCGTCCACGATGCCGCCATGCGGGTAGCACATGCAGGTGTACATGACCTGCCCCTCCGCCAGAGCGTTGACATCATTTGTGACTGAGCGCTGCACGAACTGCTTGGCCCCGAAACCGCTGACCGTGAACTCGCCCATGTGCGAGAGATCGAAAAGCCCCACGCTTTTGCGCACCCGCTTATGCTCCTCGATTATGGAACGGTATTGTACCGGCATCAGATATCCGGCGAACTCGACAATCTTCGCCCCCAACTTCTCATGAATATTATAAAACGCAGTTCTCTTAGGCATAAAGCTTAATCCTTTTTACTCGGTCATTTCATGAACTTTCACATCACATTATCATCACGACACTGCTAAGTTTTCACAATGTGGAAGGAATATAATACACGAAAATTATTAATGAAAATACATTTTGGCATTAAACTAATAGAAACATAAAAGGTAGAACCATAATTCCTTTTGGTCGCAAAATTAGTATTGTAATAGCCAAGATATATTGTAAAATTAGATTGGATAGACAGGTATGAAAAGGAAAGCCTGAATCATGAAAAAACAAGCCATAGTCGTCGATATCGATAACACTGTAATCGACACTGCCATACGAAAACAATCTATTTTGATTAGTGAATTAAAGAAAGATCAGCAGGAAGTAGATATTCAGACTATCCGTACAGACTATATGCTCAATTCTATCATTGGCGCAGGTAAAACAGTTGACCGGCAAAATTTCCTCTCTATTATCTCATCCGAAAACGGCATACGCAAACATCCTGCACCTGTTTTTGACGGCACACCCGAAGTTCTTAAGAAACTATCGGATGAACAAATTGAAATTATTTACTTAACCGCACGCCCACAAATACTTTTAGAGGCTACGCTTGACGAACTATCTAATGGTGGATTGCCAATTACCAAAAATAATGTGAGAATGCTCGATGATCCTTGCCTAGACACCCAAGAGATTCCGAAGTTACTGCAAAACTATAAGTCCAGTACGCTTGAAGATATATTAGAGCGATTCGACATTCTCGCGCTTATCGGCGACAGACCCGAAGATTTCGATGCCGCAAGGGTCCTGAATATTCCCTTCATCCTTTTTAAATCCACATTATCAGATAATGAGATTAATGAAATGCAGGGACTTGGACACGTGGGATTTTACGTTGCGTCATCATGGCATTCAATTCATGGAATAGTTAGTTACCTTAAAGAAGGAGCAATGCAGCTTAGAAAAGAAAGGGAATTATATTCAACTCAATACTCCGATTGGCTTGGTCAACTAGTGTCCTGCGTCTAACGCTTCTTTACATTTGGATATTTTGTTCATGATGGATTGAACCGATGCTGTCCAGACGAAAACCG
>Ga0315289_10008932_pt1 | contig 14468 bp, 20 predicted proteins | sample YL17G11_40_MG_FD_203452 | JGI IMG/M metagenome (GOLD analysis project Ga0315289, IMG submission 203452) | Sediment microbial communities from Yellowstone Lake, YNP, Wyoming, USA - YL17G11_40 | ecosystem: Environmental > Aquatic > Freshwater > Lake > Sediment | place: USA: Wyoming | collected...
TGATGTGATGAAGCTCTCTAACTTCGTTGTTCGTTAGTTTAAGCCGCTCATCAAGAAGCCGCATTTCAACGTATCTTAGGATACTGTTGATTGCCCTCCGATGGTTATCGTTCATACGATTCTTATGGGTATGTAGAAAACTGTAAATATCAAGCTACCTCAACCTATTTTCGGCGATGAGGCTCGCCTTCAACCGCCCCCTCTCCGGGGACTGATAGCTTCTACAAGGAGATGAGGCGAGGTGGGCAGTAACACAGCAATACTCATACGGGATCTGGTGAAGGTCTATAGACTCGGAGGAGTCGAGATCCAGGCTCTAAGGGGCTTGAGTCTAACCGTATCCGATGGAGAGATTGTTTCGATAATCGGCCCCTCTGGCTCTGGAAAGAGCACTCTACTAAACATGATCGGTGGGCTTGATCGAGCGACGGCTGGTTATCTGAAGGTCATGGGCGTAGAGCTCGCTTCTTTAAACCCGCTACAATTAGTCGAGTTTAGACGGAAACAGGTTGGCCACCTTTTCCAGAATATGAACTTGATTACAACCCTGAGCGCCGCCGAGAATATTGACTTGCCGCTGGCGGCGCGTGGAGTAGATAAGAAGGCTAGGAAGGCGCGGGTCCAAGAGCTCCTCAAACTTTTTGGTCTCGAGAACAGGGCAAACAATAGGCCGCATCAGTTGAGCGGTGGCGAGCAGCAGCGAGTAGCTTTGGCAACCGCTTTGTCTAATGATCCACCTATAATCTTGGTTGATGAGCCCACTGCTGATCTGGATACCGAGAACGCGATGATTATAGTCGATTACCTGGTTAAGACGGGTAAGTCTCAGGGAAAGACTGTGGTTATGGTCACCCATGATCCTAGGGTGGCGAGGGCTGGGGATAGGATTCTGCGAATAGGCGATGGCGTGATCCTAGAAGGCGTCGAGTCGATCGAAGCTCTACATGACGTTGCGGATTACGAATCTTTCCTCAAGATGCGTGTCACGGAGGTCAAGAGTGATATGGCATCGTTAGAAGCTGAGTTTAGGTCTGGTCACATTTCCTCAGATGCTTTCGCTCAAAGGCATAATGCACTCAACGATAGCTTTGAAGTATTGGAGGCGGAGATTCAGAGACTTGGTTCACTATCGTCTAAATAGTGTTAATTTGATGAATCTAAACGCAATGTCTTCTTTCTCGTAGACCGGCGCGCGCGCTCGTATACCCCTATTGTTGCCGTGTTAGGTTGGGAACGCAGAGAGATATTTACAGTATTCGATAGTTATGTGAATGATTATTCTCGACGCTGGTTCATGACATGAAATCTTATCCCCATGAAGAGGAATAACACGGCGTAACAAGTCAAGACCACGACGTTGAGGAGCGGGCCAAAGAACGCGTCTCCCCCGGTGGCGTACCTCGCGAGCTCGACGGTGTGAGTCAGCGGGGATGCAAGAGACACAAGCTGCATCAGCAGGGGCAGATCCCTGACCGGAGTGTATACCCCACTTATGAATAATAGGGGTATGCGAACGAAGTTCAGTGGCATCATCACCTGGCCCGGAGTCTGCCCAGGAATTGAGGCAAACATGATGCCGAGGGCGGAGAAGGCGAAGCTCGACAGCGCGAAACACGCTATTAGGGCCACCAGACTGATTATCGAGGACCCAAAGAATGCGATGCCCACAAGTACTGGGATAAGGGAGATGCCGACGCCGTAGATCACTCCTGCAAGCGTTTTGCCCATCAGGATGCTGAGCAGGGAGACGGGCGAGGTTATGAACCTGTCGAAGGTCTGGTTCGCGCGCTCCGTCGGTATTACGACGGGACCTATGGACGAGGAGGCGAAGAAGAGCGTCTGGGAGATAAGCACCGGGATCTGCGAGGCCAAGGATACGTTCCTACCTATGCTGAAGGAGAGGAAGAGGCTGAACGGGAAGAGGATGCCGAACATTATCGACGGCGGCTGAGTGTAATAGGTTCGCATATCCTTCATGGTGATCGCCCAGGCCACCCTGACCTCCCTCCGAAGATGGCTTCGATGCTCTATACTCATTGTCTCCTTCCTCCATCCCTCTTACCTCGGCCCTGAACCCTGTACAGGTCTTGCGCACTAGCGGTCGCTGGGGATATCCCTGTGAGCTTGACGAACACATCCTCCAGGCTTGGGCCTAGGGTGCTGAGGGTTATGACCCTGAGGCGTTTGCCCTCTGCGAATCCCCAAATTGATGCTAGGACACTTGGAGGGTCGTTTGTGAATAACCTAAACTTGTCTCCCTCCTTGACCACCTCGCCGACGCCCGGGAGCGCCCTTAGGCTCTCGAGGGTCCCGGGGAAGGTCGAGTCGAAGGCCACCTCCACGGACTGGAGGCTCTCCACCATCCTCTTTAGCCGTTCAGGCGTGTCTATGGCCGTGACCCTGCCGTGGTTGATTATGGCGACCCTGTCACACATCTGGCTAGCCTCCTCGATGTTGTGTGTTGTTACGAAGATCGTCAGGCCCTGCTCGTTCAGCTTCCTCACCAGGTCTCTTATGATTAGGACACTCTGCACGTCGAGACCAGACGTGGGCTCGTCGAGGAAGAGGATCCCCGCCCTGTTCATGAGCGCCATGGCGATGCAGACACGCCTCTTCATCCCCCTCGAGAACCCCTTCACCCTCTCGTCGCGCCTCTCGTATAGGCCGAACATCCTCAGGAGCTCCTCGGCTCTGCTCTCCCTGAAGGTCTTGGGCATGTCGTAGAGCTTGCCGGTGAAGATGAGGTTGTCCCAGGCGGAGAGCTCGCCGTAGACGTTGCTGACGTCCGGGACGATGCCCATCTGCTCCTTAGCCTCTATGGGCCTGCTCCGGATGTCGAACCCCATGACGCTGGCGGATCCCTCTGTAGGCGTCGAGGCCCCTGTGAGCATTCTTATCGTAGTCGTCTTACCGGCGCCGTTGGGCCCTAGAAACCCAAAGATCTCGCCACGTTTTACCTCGAAGCCGACGTGGTCGACCGCCAGGAAATCCCCGTAATATTTCGTCAAGTCTTTTGTTTCGATAGCGTTCTCCATCTTTTCTTTCATCTCGGAAAAACGTATTTTAGAAAAAAATATGAAGCTATGCCTTAAGCTTCTGAAGCCTGGTCTCAATGGAGTTAAGCTGATCTTGGAGTTCAGCCTTCGCACCCTCCAGCATCTCAATCTCCTCCTCCAGGGTCATGGCTCTGTATCCGTGATGACCTCCGCAGCCGTAGCCGCCGTGGTGACCGTGACCGTATCCATGCCGCTCACATTGTCCACACATTTTGTTTTCATCCTTCAGTCGTGCTTCCTCAGGTGCTCCTCGTAGTAGGAGGCGAGGTCGTCGATGAGGGCTTTCCTTAGGAGCATCGCCTCGGTGCCCCGCATCAGGAGCTCCACACCCTCAGACGTGACCTTGTAGACTCTTCGATCTGGGCCGGACTCCTTCTCCTCCCACTCAGATGTGAGGAGCCCCCCGTGCTCCATCCTGCGCAGCACTGTGTAAGCTGTGCCGGCCTCGAGGGTTCCCGGCTTGACGAAGCCCCTCTTGTTGAGCTCGTCCATGAGCTGGTAGCCGTGCATCGGCTTCTCGTGGATGAGCCGTAGGAATAGGAGTTGCAGCCATCCCCTCTCGGGGTTGTGGCGTGGGCACCTCGCCCTATGCTCTTCGTTGCACCCTGAGTCACACATGACTATCGGTTATATATAACAATGTTATATATAAACCATAATGGTACATCGTCTCAGTCGCTGGTTTCGTGGACACCCATTTTCTTCATCCTCTCTGCGCTAACGTGGTTCGACGAGGTTTAAGTAGGGTCCTCCTCTGTCCCCTTCTTGACCGGGGCCGTCCTTCTCCAGTCGCCTGACTCTTTAGGTGGTCCACCAACTAGCGTCGGGTCTTAGGCGGCTTCGGTAGTATTGTGAGAGGTGTGATGTAGCTAGTTTAGGGAATCGTTCGATTGGCCCTTAGACGCCTTCGTTTATCGGAGTTTAGCCTGCCTTAGAGAATAGCTGTTTGTCGCTCCGCAGTGCAACTAGCGCACTAAGCTGCATCACCAGAGCGAAACCCATCATTGTGAGACCCGTGAAACCCTGGTCTATGAAGAAGCCGAAGACGATACCTCCCGCAAGGGTACCGACGCCAAGCGCCGTGTTGAAGATCCCGTAAGCGGTCCCTCTTGCACTGAGAGGCGCGAGATTGGAGATCGCTGCCCTATAGATGGACTCCTGCATACCCAAGACGACCCCGTAAACCACGCACGCTGCCACTACGCCGACCAGCCCTCCCCACTCGACGAAGAATGCCGGCAGGATGGAGAGTATGAAGGGAACGGCTAAGATTTTCACCCCCATCTTGTCGTAGATCACACCAGATATCAGTGCCATCGGCGCGTCGATGAGCTGGACAACGACGTACAGAAGCGGCACGATCCACTGCTGCCCGATCGGACCCAGGATGCTTGATCCCCTGAACAGTATGAGGGCGACCGGTATCAGGCCAACGGTGTTGAGAAGTATTGCTGCGCAGTAGAGCCAGAAGCCACGGCTGAGGGATGCCTTTTCTCTGCTGAGCCCCCTCGTCTCCGCGTCGACGCCTTTACCTATCTTGCGGTAGGTGAAGGCGATAGCCCCGAGCATCAGTACGTAGGGTATTATCAGGATCCTGAAACTGATGGAATAGTTGTTCAAGGTGTAAAACATCACCGCGCCCAGGATAGCCGGGCCGATAATAGCCCCTATCTGGTCAATCGCTTCGTGGAGCCCGAACGCCTTTCCGGCCCCAACACCCTTGCTCACAATTGACACAACAGTGTCGCGTGAGGGTGAGCGGAGGGCCTTCCCCAACCGTTCCAAAAGGAGCAGCGCCATCACAGCTTCGATGCTCGTTGTGAATCCCATGAGGGGTATGGCTAAGATTAGGCCGTATCCGAGGAAGATGAAGAGCCAGTAGGCCCTGCTTCTATCCGCGAGATTGCCGCTCACCAGCCGCATGGCGTAGCCGATGAACTCTCCGGCTCCGCTTACGGCTCCGACCATGAACGCTGAGGCGCCGAGGAACCTGAGGTAGTCTGGCGCGATGCCTCTTCCGGACTCGTAGACTATGTCGCCGAGCATGCTCACGATTCCCATCGACAGGATCGCGACGTATGCGGTCCTCTTCGAGATCAACGGATTTTCAGTCAACTCATTTTCCATGCCTGTTTGTTTGCTGTAGAAGCTATCAGCCCCGTCGTTCGGGCGGCGGCGGTTAAAGGCGAGCCTCATCGCCTTAAGGAGCAGATACGAGGTTTAGCGTATTTGTGCGTTTTCCTCAGCTTTATCTCTAGGAGGCTTCTTCCTAGTCCCGCCGACGAAGACGATGCCCACCCGCTCCTCTGCGATCAGTCCCTCTTTAATTATCAAGTCCAGCTCAGACTTAATCCGGTCGATGTTCGGGCCTGCCAGCTAAACCGCGACGTTCGTCCTCAGCGTGTACTGGACCGTCGCCGTATCTCCCGGATCTACGGCAACAGCTCCGGCGAGGACATCGCGGACGATGCAGATTTTATAGGTTTGACCGGTCAGGGCGTAGATGGCGACCTCGGCTATGTTCTTAGTGACCCCCGTGTGATTGTAGAAGCTCCTTGAGCAGATACAGTCAACGTTACCGGACACCTCGGTGCTGGTAGTCCAGTTAGCGGTTAGGAACGAGAGATCAGAGCTAGTAAGCGGCGTACCGAGAACGTGATCGTAGAAAGACTCAGCGCCGCTCCCACTTCCCACCACTACGCCGAGGGCGTATGTATCATTCGTCTGGTCCGGGTTGGCGCCCATAAACTGGTAGCCCTTCTCCGCCATGTCCGCGGAATCCGTATCGGGTAAGCATTCATGTTCGTCTCCGTCGGTGCAGGACGCCATGGTAGACATGTCGAAGAATAGGCTCATGAGACCCTTCCACAGGTTTATTGTGAATCCCGCGCCTATCCGCAGGGTGTATTGGACGACCATAGTGTCGCCATTAGCCACCGTCTTGCCGGAGCCCTCGACATCCCTCATCATCATGAAGGTGTAGCTGTGATTTATCGCGTAGCATCCAAACTCCTTGACGGTGACGCTGTCGCCGCTCCCGTTGTAGAAGCTCCGGATCAGGATCAGGTCACAGTAACCGCCGTTTACTTGAGGGTAGACGTAGCTCATGGGGCCGTAATCGAGTTGCCCGGCACCTACGCCGCTGGCGATGAGGGCGACGAGGTGGTAGTCGTTATTGGTCTCAGCGGTGTCGTCGGTTCCCACCACGATGCCCTTGGCGGTGGAGCCATCTTCGCCGTTGACCGCCCATTGAAGGTATCGGGATCGATCTCGGTAGACCCCATACATGTTCAGGTTGCGGCTCACGTTGTTGATGTCCTTAGCCGATATGGTTGGGTAGACGCCGTGCCCGCCGCCCGTGTATGTATAATAGGAGCGGAGTCGCCCCTCGAGGAGCTTGAGGAAGTTTATCGTGTAGCTGTGGCTGGGGACATCGCCTGTGTCCAGTTTAAGGCGGCCTTTCTTGTCAAATATCTGAACACGCCTCATCATACGGGCTATTGTCTTCTTGGAAGTGGCGCTCCTCTTCAGGTTCCCGCTGCTGTCACGAACCTCAACCACGGCTACCGATCCAAGGCACGATGTTTCGCTCATTAACCCGTCGTCACCTCTAAGACTGTCTTAAGTTGATAGACTATACCCGTCACACCCGTAATAGCATCCAACTCGCTCGATGGCTGGATTATCTCTATCTTAGGGTTCCAGAACTCCTCGATGAATGAGGAGGGCTGGTGGATCTCCGGGTGCGTAAATATGATACTAAGGGGCGCCGAGATCGGCTTCACCGATATTTTGACGATCCCTGTGTGCGGCTTCTCGTAGATGCGTGCCGCGACGAATCGGTAGGCGAAGACTCCCCCGTTCTCGCCCATGAGAGCGTCAGCCGCGTAGGGAACGGCGTCGTAGATGTAATAGTTCGTCGGGTTCCCATCCTTATCCCGGCAGTTTAGGCGGAGCTCGTATATGGGCTTCGAGTCCCCGTCCTCGTCCAGGTACTCGTCGAAGGCCGCGTTCCTTCCGAGGACATATATCGTGACTATTCGACTCCGGTGGCCCTGCAGGTATCCCTTCGGGGTCTTCTGACTGCTCCCCAGTCGAGGCGTCAGCGTCGGGATGTCCTTAACGTAAGCCTCCCCAGTGGTGTTGAGGACGTCGACGTTGTCGGCGCCGGCGCTCACCATCTTCGCCGGAACCCCGGAGCCCAATCTCTCTTCGGGGGTTACGACGTTGAATAGCTTAAGCTCCGCTGAGAGATTTCTAATCTCCTGATACGGGAGGAGAAATAGGTCTAACTCGCTTAATAGTTCCTTTGCTTGTACTAACGTCCATGTAAGAGTAATATCCTCGGATACCGAGCCGGAGTCTATGACCGTGACGCTCTTAAGGACAACCTTAAGGACCGCTTCTGCACCCGAACCCGCGTCAGTGACTATAATTACCTTGTCTACTAGAGGAACTTCGACACCGAAGCCGGAGTCCGTGACTGTGACGGCTTTCGCGCCTGCCTCTTCCCACTTGTATAGCTTGACGTTCTCAGCGACGGTGGCGCCGGCGCGAAGTTTAACGTCGTTGGGGTTTGTCAAACAGCCACAGCCGTAAGGGTTCGGGTCGTGACGCCTCGGACCTCCTCGACCCCCGCCTTGAAGGCCACCACCACATACTGATCCGCAGGGTCGTCCACGTAGAACAGGTAGTTACCCGAGGCATCGGAAGTACATTTCTGCACCATGGAATATCCCCTAAAATCGCCTCTGAGCAGGTAGACCTCTGCACTCGCCACCGGGTTCTCGTTCGAGTCTACGGTTACTCCGATAACCTTGTAGGGCTTCAGAGTGTGCTGAGTCGGTGCCCCGAGCGAGTCGAGGAAACTACCCGCCGAAGCATCTTTAATCCTCGTCATGGTTCTGGTCGCGAGCCAGAGCCTCTCATTAGTGGATGTCTGCACCATCGCGGGAACGACGTCGGTGAGAGCCGATAGTTCATCGAAGAGGTAGACGTAACACGCGTAAGCTAAATCCGTTATGGATAGTGAATCGAAGGCCCAATCCGTAACCATCTCGACGTCACGCTGACCTTATCCACCACCATCCAACCATGTATGCGCTTGATTGACCATCACCGATTTGACACAAAGCCAGGAGTCCAGTGCCGGTCGCGGACTTCTTACCCATGCGGGTGAAGGTATCCGTGTCGTCGAAGGTGTCGTCCTCACCCTCTATACCTTCCTTCATCGTGAATCGGATGATGTCCAGCGGAATCCGGTAATAGAGCTGATAGGTTTTCGCGACAGCGCCCTCCCGTCTCCAGATAAGGAGGGGACCGGCTCTGACCTTGTTCGAGGCGAAGCTGACTCCGAGGCCGTAGATGTACGGGTAATAGCCGCAGTTGTCTCCGAGGACGTGGACGAAGTTCGTCTCGGTAAGGCAGGGAGCATAGCTGTCGTCATAGGCGCCTCCACCGACCTGATTAAGGACCTCCGGGCTGAGGCACATGCAGGTGTTCGCGGCGGCGTCGACTGCCTCCACCTCCCCCACGTAGATGAGCCACCTTGCGTTGTCTGCGATGGTGGGGTCGGCTAATACGTCGATGCAGATGTGCTTCGAGTCTATCCAGCCCTTCACATAGTATTTCTTGGTAGCCGAGGCATGATGGTCTGCGTTATAGATCATTCTGAATCGGGCGTCCCCTCCGTTGGCGTTCGTCGTCGGGACGTGGGTTCCAGAGTTGTATGTAGCCCGGCAGTGGACCGTTATATAAGTGAAGTAATAGCTGCTGGAACCGCTAGATCCGTTGATAATGCTTCCGTAGAGGCTTTCAAACAGCACCTTGAATCCGGAGTAGCCGCTCGGATAGATGGTGTCATAACCAACCTCCTCCCGGGTCCATCCCTCCGCGATGGCCTTCGTGGCGAGGTCGCTCACGAAATCCACGATATTCACACTATAGTTGTAATACATCATTTTCTTTCATCTCTCCTAACTGAACGTGATCTGCACGGTGAGGGTCCAACTCTCGCCGGCTCCCTTCGTTCCTTTACTCGTCACCTTCCGGTTCAGCGTCTTCCCGCTGACGGCTCCATTGTCGACCACGAACTCCTCCCAGTCAAACTCAGCGACGCCGTCTCCGAAGGTTCCGCGCCATGACAGGGCTTGACTGCTGCGGCTCGGATAAGTCGCATCCATCCCGGCGTAGGCTTTTGAGGCGCCGATAAGATCGGTTTGAACGTGGTCCGCAGCCGTGTTGCTATTCCCTACGCCTACCCTCGCGTTAGCACTATCCCAGAGAACGGGAGATCCTGCAATCCCGGTAATGATGTCCTCGAAATATTGAATCCCCTCGTTGAGTAGGCAGTTCCCTTCATCTCGCTCCACACCTATGAATCTGTCAGGGTAGAGCCTCGCCATCTCGTCAGCATCTATGCCTGCCTTTAGGAGAGGCGTTAATACGCCTTCTTGGTCTCTGAACTTGTGGATGATCCACGTTGTCCGATGCTTCGCCGCTTCCTTCATGTTTACTTCTCCTTCAAACCGATTCCCGGGATACTGTACCCGGCCACAGGCTGAGGCCCGAGGCACCCAGAAGCCCCACTCAAATAGATAGAGATAAAACCAATGAATCCAAGATTCAGTCGATGGACGACACAACCCAGCTCATAACCGAGGAGGACAGGCAGCTCCTCCAGCGCGTCGGCGACCTCCTCGAGGAGGTCATCGAGACCCTGGAGATCACCGGGAACCCCGAGACGATGCGCGATGTCGAGGAGGCCCGCAGGGACGCCCGCGAGGGCAGGGTCCGGGACTACTCGGAGCTCAGGGAGGAGCTGAGGAAGGCTGGCAGGATACGCGCTGAAGGCGACTAGAGCCTTCGAGAGGGCGATGATGCGTCTGGACCCCCGGGTCGCCGGGAGGATCGATGAGATGATCCTGGGCCTAGCCGACAACCCCTATTCCGGGAAACGCCTGAAGGGAGCCCTCAAAGGGGAGTGGAGCCTCAGGGTCGGGGATTACCGCGTCATCTACCAATTAGATGAGGCGGCCCGGACGGTCACCCTCTACACCGTTGACCACAGGTCGAAGGTATATCGAGCGAGAAGCCCCCATTGAGAAGTGCGGTAACTGCGTTGTCTGGGTCCCTGAACTTGCGGATGGTCCACTCGGCTTCGTAATGCGCTTTCTTCTCCAACTTTATCACTTCTCCTTCAAACCGATTCCTGAGATGCTATACTGAGCTATTGGCTGTGAGCCCAGCCGCCCCAGATCATAGGCACGTGTCCCCAGGACGCAGGCCCCGACCCTCATCACGTGAGCCCAACCCTTCCCCACGTCCTCGTAGGGCGATACGACGTGGTCGATCTGCGTCGCGTAGAAGTTCTGGTTCGTGATGTCCATGTCGAAGTCTGCGACTAGGCTGAGGCCGCCATACCGTAGCCCCGCGTCGCCGCTGAAGTCTCCGATGATGCTCTCTATGGCGGGGCTCTGATGCTGCAACAGCATCGTATCCGCCGCCCTCTGCACGGCGCTCTGTGACCGTAGGTCCGCCCTGGTCCCTGAGAATGGCCGCCTCTGCTTCGTGGTGCTGAAAGGAGCGGCTGTAGCTATTGCTATGCAGGGGAAGGGTAGGACGAGGCCGTCCAGGTATATTGCGTCGGGGACGTCGTTGGCGTCCTTGCTCTCGTAGGAGAAGCCGATCTCGGTGACGTGGGCCCAGTCAAATTCCCCCGCAAGCGGCGTAGGCCACCACTGGTCACAGTAGTTGACGCTGGTGGTGGGGTCTTTCCCGATGGGTGCCTCTATGCCACACCAACGATCCTTCACGAGCTTAGTCTGGTTGATGACGCTGTAGATAGCCAGGCTTACGTCGCCGCTGTAGAAGTTGATGGTATTCGTCCCGTCTTTCAGCTGAACCCTGACGGCGCGGGTAGCCTCAGCGTCGTCGCCCTCGTACATGAACCACGCCGAGAGTGGCCCCTTGCTGAGGTCGAAGCTATCGTAATTGAAGACGGGGGCGACTAGCTGCAAGCCCGGGCTCACTGACTCATGCACCGTATTGTCGAACTTGACGCTGTAGTGGCCGACCATCTTCTTGGTGGCCTCGTTGCTGATGTGTTCCTCCATGCCGTCGGCTTCCCAGCTCGAGGCTTCTCCCTCGGTGTAGCCGTCGAACATGGGGTTCTTCCCGTAGAGCTTGACGTAGTTGTAGAGCTTCACGGCGTCCTGCCGGTGATACCTGAGTTCACCGATTAGGTTGCTCCGGCTGAGGGTTACGCCGCTTGCGGTTAGTCTTGGTAGGCTCTTGCTCTGGAAGGCTCCCGAGTCATTCACGTAGAATACGCAGTCTACGTCTCTATGGAGCTCCTGTAGGAAGGATAGGAGGCTAGCCCCTTCTTTCTTCTCGTGGAACCCGACCTCGAGGTCGGGGCATGATCCCTGAATGTAGGTGATATGGTAGAAGGTGGGACCGTTATTGAATATGTCGTCCAGGATGTCGTCTAGTTTCTGCCCCAGCACGCTGTAGGACTTCTCGAAGTCGTCCTGAAAAGTTAGTTCCTCGGCCTGATCCGAGGCTTGAACGTAGGCCAGTTTCTCCCATCGTCCCTTATCGTCTCGGCCTACGGTGTCCACCTTCGAGACGTGTCCGTAGAAGAACTGGGTTCCATCAAGCCAGAGTTCTACGGGGTCGTGCTCCGCACTGATCAGGTCGTCGTATGTTCCGTCCGTGTTGTCCAGGTAGAAGGCCATGTCGCCGACGGCGCTCATCCTACGGGTGATCCGGATGTCTCCGGTGTGATCCGATTTGCGCTCCACGCCGTTTATCTCGAGCTTGCTTATCGTCGTCATGGCTGGAGACCCTGCGCCTTCCTCATCTCCTGCTGACGACTCTCCCAGTCCTGGTTAGCCTTCTCCTGGGCCATCCGGTAACTGGCGAGGCCGAGGAGGGTGAGCGTCGCCGCGGCGAGGACCGCGGCGGGGATCGTGTATGGTCCCAGGGCCGCAATACCTGACTCGACTCCCGCCCCAAAACCCGTTAAAGTCTCAGGTAGAGCTCGCACTCGACGAGCCGTCATCTGGGCCTGCATACCCAGCCAGAAGGCATTGCTGAGGCTCGGGTCCTGAGACATTCTCGCGGTGTCGTTGATTAGATTCCTTACGCTATTGACCTCAAACATAAGGCCCCTAACCCTCATCAGGCTGCCCTGAAGAGTGGCCTCGTCGACATCCACCTTGATCTCGTACTTGTCGCCGACTCCCTCAGCCATCATATTCACCCCCTAATGGATGAATCGGTTTTCGCCTTGAACGCGGCCCAATCCGCGTTCTGCCCCGTGAGGATCTTCACGGCCTCCTCAGGCGGTAGAGCTCCGCCGACGAATACTTCCTCGTCACCTTGTCCAAATAAGAACGGGGCAACGGCCTGGGCTTTAAGATCCTGAATCACCGTCTCGAGCTTCTCCTGGATCAGGCCCCAGGTCATCTCCGAGACCGCCTCATAAGTGGTCTCAAGGGTGTGGGGGACGCTCTCCTGAAGCTCATCAGCGTCGTGTCCTCGGCCTCTATCCCTGAGAAGTTTTAGGTATTGGCTGAACGTCAGGCCGTCAAGCGTCAACTTTGTAATAGGCAAGCCCCCTAACGATCGTGATGACGTCCTCCGTGTCGCGGAAGGCGATCTCCTTGGTGGCGATTATCGCACCGGTGAAGGTCGTGGTCTTCGCGCCTCCGGCGACAGTCAGGTAGTTGGCGACGAAGTACCCGATCTCGTAGCTGTCCCCGTCCTCATCATAGGCTTTGTTCGCGCTTCCGTCTATGGACTGCGTCGTGAAAGCCGTATGATCTCCGAGTAGAGCCAACTCCCAGACCATCCAGCTGTGCTTCTGGTTCCAGTGGTCGGGAGTCTTCTGGCTACTCACGAAGGCCCCGACGACGTCGTGGCTCCTATTCCACCTCATGTAGACGACGTTCGAGATGCTGACCTTATCTCCTGCATTTACGCCTATGTCTAGGCTCGTTATCTTTCCCTTGAACTTTACCGCTGCGCTCATCCCCTGATCGTCTCCTTAATCGACTCCTCTACTATCCTGTTTAACTCGCGCTGAATCTCCATCCTATACCCGGCGACGGACTCCTCGACCATGTGCTTCCCACTCATGAAACGTGTTCCCTCCTCCACGAATCCGCCGTAGGGCGCCCCAGCGTAGACGACCAGCCTACTCGGAGTCACCCTGAACCGGATGCTTCGGCCCAGCCGACCCGTCGACTTCTCGGGGTGAAGCATACGTTGCCTGAGAAGTGCCCTGGCGTTAGCCGAGATCAGTGGACCATAACTATTCAGCATCGCCTGGATGCGGCTTCTAAGGTTCTCCCTGAGACCCGTGAAGTCGACGTCGTCCACCACCTCGCTCTTGCCGAGGTAGTTCAGCCTAAGCCTGAGACTCATGCCTCACACCTGTCGCTACTCTGGCAGCGGGTCGTTCCAGCTGAGAAGCGCGATGCCCTCCGCCCCCGTCTCCGAGGCGCCTGACTTTATGCTCTCAACCATCGCCTCGTATCTCCTGGTCAGGGAGCCGTTCGCGCCGATCATCTCCGCCGCGTTGTTGCGGCGCTCGACGGTCCATCTGGTGTCCTCGGTGCTGAGTAGGGCGTTGATGGCGAGGATGAGTGTGAGTGTGCTGACGATGGCGAACTCCTCATCCTTCACCGTGACGGTTTTAGAGCCGGCTGTTCCTGCGAGGTAGCCTATGTTGAGGCCAACCTCGGTGTTGACGATACCGATGGCTTGGTCGATTATGGGCTCGAGGTCTGTCGCCGCGATGTCGCTTACGGTGACTACCCTCAGGGCGTGGATGGCCGCCGCCGTTAGCGTTTTAGTCAATCTGGTTACCAGCCTGAGGCGTAGGCTGTTACCTTGCCCTGAGCCGAGCCTACACTTGCCTTAATCTGGAGATCCAGGTAGGGCCACGGCTCATCTATGGCGGTGAGCTTGATGCTTGCATCCTGTAGCAACTCGGCCTCGGCTACAACTTCCTCATAGACCACGTCGTCCATGCTGCCGAGTACCTTATACTTGACATCGTTGGTGTCGTTCTCCTTGAGGTGAAACATCACCTTCTGCATCTGCGTCGGCACCTGGAGCTTCAGGGCGCTCGCATAGGCATCAGTCGTTATTTTAGCTAAGACCTTCCCGATTAACTCAGGCATCTTTCTTCCTCCTCCTCTGCCTTGGCTTCTCCGGAGGAGTTAGCTCAGCGGCCTTCTCCTGTGGCATCCCCATGCCGCTTACTAGGAGTTTCTCCTCGACGGGGATAGGGGTGAGACTTGGCTCCGGCACAGGCTCGAGATACGTCTCCCCCAGGTAGCTTTCCGGGAGGTCGACGACGTCGCCTGGGGCGTAGCGCACACCCTTGAGCCTGACGCCGCT
>Ga0315289_10008933_pt1 | contig 14466 bp, 4 predicted proteins | sample YL17G11_40_MG_FD_203452 | JGI IMG/M metagenome (GOLD analysis project Ga0315289, IMG submission 203452) | Sediment microbial communities from Yellowstone Lake, YNP, Wyoming, USA - YL17G11_40 | ecosystem: Environmental > Aquatic > Freshwater > Lake > Sediment | place: USA: Wyoming | collected...
AAAGTTGATGGATGCGATGATTTCGACGGTAGTAACGATTATGTTAATGTTCCTGATAGTAATTCGTTGACCCCTGGAACTAAGTTAACATTGAGTGCTTGGGTTAATGTTGACGTATTCCCAACACAAGGTGGAACGTATAAGTTTTCGCAGATCATCGGTAAATGGAGTCAAAGCAATGATGATGAATATTTCTTGGATGTGGATGATGATGGTAATCTAGTTCTTTGTTGGCATACAACCGGGAGCAACACCTGGGGTAACCCCTCATATAATCTTCAGTTAAGTACTGGTAAGATTAATACGGATATATGGGCTTTTATTGTTGCTGTTCGTGATGGTACAAATGTACGATTTTATATCAATGGTAATTTAGATAGTGCGTTCTCAGGAGTTGTTGATTCCAATCCATTTAGAAACGGGGTTAATCCGGTTAGGATCGGTGCTGAAACTACCACTACCACACCACGGTTCCTTAATGGTTTAATTGATGAGACTCGTATCAGTAATGTTGCTAGGAGTTCAGGATGGATCAGGACATGTTATTATAATCAGGTTAATCCAAGCTCGTTTTACAATATTGGCAGTGAGGAAGCCATAGCTACTGAATATCATTATAGTATTTCTCTTAGTAACAAATGGAATCTTATTTCTTCCCCAGTGAATCAATCATTCAATAAAGACAACATCACAGTGAATCACCTTGGGATGAACTATACTTGGCAGCAGGCAGTTGACAACAATATAATTCTTGGTTTTATTTATGGATGGAATGCAACCAGTCAAAACTACAAAACTACAGACATATTAATGCCTGGAGAGGGATACTGGATATATGCCTATGAGGATAGTAATTTATGGGTATCGAGTATTACACGAAACGATGATAATTATATAATAGATCTGATAACTAAATGGAATCTTGTTGGATTACCATATGATACATCTGTGGTTAAAGAGAATCTTACATTGTACTGCAATGGAACAGATTATACTTGGCAGCAGGCAGTTGACAACAATATTATTCTTGGGTTTATTTACGGATGGAATACTGCTGGTCAAAACTATGTAATTACTAACATGTTACAGCCTGGGGAGGGATATTGGATGTATGCGTATTCTTATTGTACTTTAAAAAAGGAGGAATAATGATTATAAAAAAAAATTATGATCTAAGTAGGAAAACGCTGGTGTTGATGACTGTGATGCTCTTTATCGCAAGTGCATTTTTCCCCGATATAGGCTCACAAATAATTCATCTGAATCCGTTGTCGATAGATCAACCGAATCAAACGCCAACGGTTGTTCCTGAAGAACGTAACGACATTGCGACCGATAGTAAGACCAATATCATTGAGACGAAGGAGATTTCGAACAATCCTGCTGCTCCTTTGGATCGGGGTGACGACCCGTGGTGGAATACCAACTGGTCTTGTAGGAAAATGATTACGATTGATTATACAAAGGTGACTGGAAATCTGGCCAATTTCCCGGTGGTTGTCAACCTTACTGATAATGATCTGAAAACAAAAGCACTATCCAACGGGTACGATATCGTTTTTACGAATAAAACCGGGACAAAGCTGAATCATGAAATAGAGCGTTATCGGAATAGTGACGGCCGTCTCGTCGCCTGGGTGAATGTCACTGCGCTTTCTAATACAGCTAATACTATATTATATATGTATTATAATAATACGATTTCTGGGAATCAACAGAACCCATCTGGTGTCTGGGATTCGAATTATGTGATGGTGCAGCATCTTGAAGAATCCTCTGGTATTATTACTGATTCGACCTCATTTCATAATAATGGAACAGAGTATGTATCTCCTGATACAAATATGAATGTTTCTGGAAAAATTGATGGTGCTATTGATTTCGATGGTACTGATGACTATGTCACATTTGGGCAGCCATCCAGCCTTAATTTCCAACCCAATATTCATGTCTTTACGGTGTCATTTTGGGTCAAAACCACGGATACAAGCGGTGCATTTTTATCAAAAGCGGGTACGGCAAGCACAAGACAATATCATTTATATACTGATCCAGCAGCCAATGGTCTAGCAGCCGTAATCGGAGGTACACAGCTCATTACAAATAGACAGGTGAATAATGGAATATGGCATCATATTGTTGGAGTGAATTACAATGATGCTGGCACGAGACGGTTTCGATATTATATTGATGGCACGGCGGATTCAGCTGTTATCGCCTCCGGTGCAACCACTAATTCGTTTGATGTGTTAATTGGTGCCCGGAGAGGAAGTAGTAATTCAGATTATGCGGCAAACCTTGATGGTATGCTAGATGAGGTGCGCGTTTCAAATATTGCACGAAACGCTGCATGGATAGCTACAGAATATAATAATCAAGTCAACCCGAGCTTGTTTTATACAGTAGGACCTGAAATACCTAAGCCTGGGCCGAATCCACCGCCGGTGGTTACAAACCCTAGTCCTGCTCAGGGTGCATCTGGTGTTTCATTGAATCCCGCTCTTACTATCACTGTGGGAGATAGTGATACGATGAATGTCTGGTTTTCAACGAATGCTACTGGGAGTTGGGCTGTTATCGGTTCGAACCTCAGCGTTGGGAATGGCACCTATCGTCAAATCCCAACAGTGATGAATAATTATAATACGAAGTATTATTGGAGTGTGAATGTCACTGATGGGACGCAATGGACGAATACAACCTACTGGTTCAAGACAGAAATAGCACCTGGTCTTTGGTGGAATACAGATTGGTTATATCGGAAGAGCATCGTGATAAATCACGCGCAAATCGCTGCTAATCTTGTAAACTTCCCTGTATTAATTAGTTTCTCTGCGGATGCTGATCTTGCCAGTTATGCACAAGTTGATGATGATGATATTGTTTTTACAGATTATAATGGTAACAAGCTTAATCATGAGATAGAAAGATATGGTAATGCTGTTGGTAATCTAGTTTGTTGGGTGAACGTCACCACGCTCCCCAATACAGAAGATACAATTCTATACATGTATTACGGCAACCCGAGTTGTGGTAACCAGCAGAATCCTCTGGGAGTATGGGATTCGAATTATGTGATGGTGCAGCATCTTGAAGAATCCTCTGGTGTTATTATTGATTCGACCTTATTTCATAATAATGGAACAGAGTATGTATCTCCAGATGCAAATTTGAATGCTTCTGGAAAAATTGATGGTGCTATTGATTTTGATGGTGCTGATGATTATGTTGATGTTGGAAGCGATGTGAGTTTGGATGACATAACTAATTTAACCGTTGATGCTTGGATTTATCTTGAGGGCTGGGGACAATCAAATTATGGAAGGGTATTGCAAAAATCAACTGTAGCTGATATTTTGTCAGGTTGGGGTATTTGGGTAGATGGATCTGCGGGAAACATTAACTTTTTAAGAGGGTGGACTACTACATATGGTCAGTGGCTAACACCCAGTGGTTCACTTTCTTTAGATAATTGGTATCATGTAGTAGTTGTTTATAAAAGTAGCTCAGTTAGTAATGACCCCATTGTTTACATAAATGGAATATCACAAACTATTACTGAATTTTCAGCTCCTGCGGGTGCTTTTGAATCTGATAATAATGCGAATTTGTGGATTGGTAGACGACAAGATGGTAATCGGGCTTTTAATGGAATTATCGACGAAGTTCGTATATCCAAAATATCACGAGACAATTCATGGATAAAAACAGAATACAACAATCAACTAACACCTAGCGCGTTCTATAACATTGGAAATAAAGAACAAACAGAAGCACCAAGGATTTCAAACCCGAATCCACCAAACAACGCCAATAACATCCCTGTCAACCTCCCAGAACTAAACTTCACGCTCATTGACTACGAAAATGATCTTATGAATTACACTATAACCACAAACCCGGATATCATCGGTGGTACGCAAATTGGCAATAGTATAGCTAATGGAACAACAATACATATACCAATCACTTCAGGACCACTGCTCTACGGATCGACCTATCTATGGCGTGTTAATGTCACAGATGGAAAACATTGGTCAAACATGACCCTTCAATTCACAACAATTTCACAAGCACCACATATCACAAATATCTTCCCAGCAGATGGATCAATAAACATCCCCATTTCCTTATCAGAAATAAGGTTTACTTTAATAGATTACCAAAACGATAAAATGAACTACACGATCACGGCAAACCCTGATATCATCGGTGGTATACAAACTGGTAACAACATAACCAATACCACAACCATCCACATCCCAATAACCTCCATCCTCTACTATGGAACCACGTACCAGTGGCGCATTAACTGCACCGATGGGAAAGAATGGACGAACAAGAGCTACACATTCACGACGAAAATTAGCCTTGATCTTCCACTCAAATGGACAATAAACACTGGTGGATGGGAAGAGCGAGGACTACGACTAGCAGACATAAACGGAGACGGAGCAAAAGAAATATTCTTCCACTCCGCTAAAATCGACGGAACAAGCCCCCTATTCATAAGAGCATACAACGGAACCGATGGGAGTGAAATCTGGAGCTACTACGACAACAACATCAGCGACATCTATGGCCCAGGACGAATGGAAGTAGTTGATTTGAATAATGATGACATACCAGAAGTAGTGTTCAATACAGTGGACCATAGCAGACCTAGTAACCAGAACCGCTGTGGCATGGTAGCACTACATGGCAACAACGGAACTATTTATTGGAAACTCTCAGGATTAGACGGACCCGACTCTGCGGGTAACCCAGTAATATTTGATCTTGACCTTGATGGTTACCCCACGATTTTCACAGCAACAAGAAATTACGGTGGAACCACCCAGCCAGCAATCTATTCCATAAGCTATGATGGGAACATAAACTGTAAAAACAACCTTCTTAACATCGTTTGCGCTGGTGGACTATCTATCATGGACTACAACAACGATGGACATTTCGAAGTCTATGCAGGAGACTGGTATGACCCAGGTCAAGATCCAACACACCCAGAAGCATATGGAGTGGTCCGTGCATACTACGCTGAAAATCTGACAAATATCTGGTCATCTGCCCTTCATGGAAACCCAGATTACATACTCGGACCCGCAGCAATGATACCGATACTTGCAGATGCTAACGGAGATGGTATCAGAGAAGTGATCACACAGGTATACCAAAATGGCTCAGGCCACCCAAGGATTGGGTTCGCAGTCCTATCTGCGAAGGATGGAGAGATACTAGATATCTATATACTGCGAGGATCTGCAGGTACACAAGAACCAGCAGTCTATGACATAGACAATGATGGGCATAATGAGCTTATCATGGTCGGTCATGAGGAGAGTCCACGGTCATTCACTGTGTTCGATCTTATAACCAAAACTATTGATTTCCAAACAGGTGTAAACAGTGGTAGTTGGATGCATCCCACGATTGCGGATGTAACTGGTGATGGAAACATGGAGATATTGGTACCGGACAGCAACCGAATCCTCATTTACAACAAAACATACAGCATGATTAAACAGCTAAACCTCGTTGTAGGTGGTGAATTTACAAGTATTTTTATTGATGATGTCGACGGTGATGATCTTGTGGAAATTGTTGTAAGTGCCACAACACATATACAAGTTTTTGATACAGATGCACCTGTTCCAACTGGTGGAATACGATCCGGACTCGAACGGTTTAGCGAATACCGTACTGGGGTAGCTGAGTACGTTTCCATATTGGGTTTAAAAGAGGAGTACCCACCACGAAATACTGTTGGTGTCTCGTTAAATCCAACACTTTCCGTTAACGTAACTAATTACCAATATGAGCTAATGGATATCACTTTCCGGACTAATGCATCTGGTATCTGGCAGGATATCACAAGCTACACCAACGTGGGAAACAATAGATACATAGCAACATCAACAAACATGAATACAAAAGGTAAAACATACTACTGGAGTGTTAATGCCACTGATAGGATTAACACATGGACGAATATGACGTATAAGTTTACTACATTTACTGATTATCCTGTGTTATCTAGTGTTTATCCTGGTAACAACTCAGTGGGTATTCCGTTGAATCCGACTTTATCGGTTTTTGTTGAGGATCAGCAGAGTGATGAATTAAGTGTGAGTTTTATGACTAATAAATCAGGTAGTTGGCAGCAGATTGGTAGTACCCAAACAGGCTACAATAACACCTACATCCAATCTACAACCATGTTCAACACATTTAACACAAAATACTGGTGGAGTGTAAACAGTTCTGATGACGCAGGTCATTGGACAAATAAGACATTCTGTTTCACTACGGGTGGTAACACACCACCGATTGTGTCGGATATATACCCAGCTGATAACGCTATGATGGTACCAATCTCTTTAGCTGAACTTAGTTTCAACATCTCTGATGTTGATGGGCAAACCATGGATTATGAATTATCTACTATTCCTGATATCGGGTCAGGTAGCGATAATGATGTTTCTAATGGGCGATATTCGGTATCTATTTCTGGTTTAACATATAATACAACCTATATATGGTATGTTAATGTGTTTGATGGAATAGATTGGACTAATAAGACCTTCAGTTTTACTACGCGTATACATTTTGCATCTTGGTGGAATTCTAGTTGGTTGTATAGGAAGGAGATAATTATAGATCATAAAAAGGTTGCAGTGAATCTAACTAACTTCCCAATATTGATCAAACAGATCGATGTTGATCTTGCCGGTCATGCACAAGTTGATGGTGATGATATTGTTTTTACAGATTATAATGGTAACAAGCTTAATCATGAAATCGAAATGTTCAATGATACTTCTGGTGAGCTGGTATGCTGGGTAAAGGTAACCACTCTCTCAAGTACAGAAGATACGATTTTATACATGTATTACGGTAACCCGAGTTGCGGTAACCAGCAGAATCCTCTGGGAGTATGGGATTCGAATTATGTGATGGTGCAGCATCTTGAAGAATCCTCTGGTGTTATTATTGATTCGACCTTATTTCATAATAATGGAACAGAGTATGTATCTCCAGATGCAAATTTGAATGTTTCTGGAAAGATTGATGGTGCTATTGATTTTGATGGTACTGATGATTATGTAACTTTTGGGCAGCCATCTAGCTTGAATTTCCAACCTAATATTGATGTTTTTACTGTATCATTTTGGGTAAAAACCACTGATACAAGTGGTGCATTTTTTTCAAAAGCGGGTACGGCGAGTACAAGACAATATCATTTCTATACTGATACTGTAGCTAATGGTTTAGCAGCTGTAATTGGTGGTACGCAGCTCCAAACAAATAAACAGGTGAATAATGGAATATGGCATCATATTGTCGGAGTTAATTATAATGATGCTGGTACTAGGCGTTTTAGATATTATATTGATGGCACGGCGGATTCAACTATTATCATCTCAGGTGCAACCACTAATTCGTTTGATGTGTTAATAGGTGCTCGGAGAGGAAGTAGTAATTCAGATTATGCGGCAAACCTTGATGGTATGTTGGATGAGGTGCACGTTTCAAATATTGCAAGAAGCGGTGGATGGATAAGTACAGAATATAACAACCAAGTCAACCCGAGCTTGTTTTACACGATGGGAAATGAAGTAATGTATCAGCCAGAAGAACCCATTCTCTCAGATGAAACCCCTGTTAATAATGCCCTAGGTATTCCTGTCGGCATCGTGACCTTAAGAATTTCGATAAATGACTATCAGAATAATAATATGAACGTTACATTTAGGACAAATGCAAGTGGTAGTACCTGGTCTGATATTGGGTCTAATACTTCAGTCCCAAATGGAACCTACTCGCAAAATTATTTGTATAATGATTATGGAAGAAAGTATTGGTGGAGCGTGAATTGTTCTGATGGACAGAGTTGGACGAATAAGACATATATGTTTACAACAATCAATGCATCCAGTCAAATTGTTTGGGATGTGCTTCTGAATGTTTCTGGGCCAGAGAGTACCAATGATTCTGTTGTATTTGGTGAAGCATCTGATTCTTCCGATGGACAAGATGGATATGATGTTCCGAAACCAATGGCACCGCCAGCTCCATTTGTGTATGCATGGTTTGATGCCAATCTGAGTGAACCTTATAACCTCCTTTTGAAGGATTACCGAAGCTATCCTGATACCACGAAGATTTGGGATTTGTACGTGCGTTGGGAGGATACTGGTTCTGCGAGTATCACCATTCGATGGGATCCTGATAGTCTGAATGGGAGCGAGTATGTTGTAGTCATGTTGGAAGATATCGATGAAGGTGTTTCCACAGACATGCTCCTTCACAATAGTTACACCTATGTTGCGTCTGCTACTACAACTCGTCATTTCCAGATCACTTGTAATATTACATCAGTTGAATATTATTACAGGGTTCCTCTCAAGGAAGAGTGGAATCTTATCTCATTACCGGTGAATCAATCCATTTCTAAGAACGATATTACCGCAAACTATCTTGGATTGAATTATACCTGGCAGGAGGCAGTCAGCGCTCATATTGTTCTCGGGTTCATCTATGGCTGGAATGCAACGTATCAAAACTACGAACTTACAGATGTGCTGTGTCCAGGGCAGGGATATTGGATGTACACGTACCATGATTGTGACTTAATAGTTTCCGGTATCGGAAACAACGATAGTTTTATTACGCTGCTCCAGCAGAATTGGAATATCATGGGATTACCCTACAATATATCAGTTGCTAAAGAAAATCTCATCATAAACTACAGTGGTGTAGATTACACATGGCAGCAGGCTATTGATAATGATATCATACTCGGGTTTGTTTATGATTGGGACAGAAACACTCAGAATTACATATTATCAGATGATTTAGATCCAGGTTTCGGGTATTGGATGTACGCTTTTCATGATTGTATTTTGAAAAAGGAGGTAAATTAAAAATGAAAAAGAAAATATATGAAAAAAAAGCTGGAGATACACTAATATCAATGGTACTGGCAGTAATATTAATCACTATTAGTTTTTCAACAATAGGAATTGCTGATTCAGTTGGACCATCAATTACAAATATTGATAAAAACCCAGATGTTCAAAGGATAAATGGATATGTAAATATAACCTGTAATGTGGTTGATCCTGATGATATTGATAAAGTCTACTTACATATCACTGATCCAAACAGTAATATACAGAATTTCTCTATAACTGCAAATAATACTGGAAATACATACTATTGCAATAAAACATATGATATAGCTGGACAATACCATTTTTTCATCTGGGCAAAAGATACCAAGGGACAAAGTACTAGATCATCAATTTATACTTTTTCCATTATCCGATGGAACGTGCTTTTAAATGTTACAGCAACGAATGGCAAATATGATACTGCGATTTTTGGTGAAGTTGACGGTGCATCTGATGGAAAAGATATTTATGATATACCTAAACCTCCTTCACCAGGACATCCTTATGTGGATGCATGGTTTAATGCCGGATTAACTAGCCCATATGATAAATTATGGGCGGATTATAGAGACTACCCTGGTACAGGAAAAGTTTGGGATCTTTACATTAAATGTAACACTACGCTACCTGGTGCGGGTGATACAACTTTAACTATTACTTGGGATAAAGACGAAATAAATGCTACTGAATATGATCATCATATACAACTTTGGAATACTACTAAATTGGTTGCAGATATGAAATCTGTAAATCATTATTCTTTTGAAGCTGATTTCGACGTTGTTTATCATTTTCAGATTAAATGTGATGTTAACGATCCTCCGGTGGTAAGTGGTATTCCTGATCAGACGATCGCTGAAGGGTCAACGTTCACTACAATAAATCTGGATGACTATGTGACTGATGTGGATAATACGGATGCTCAGATGACATGGACATATTCTGGTAATTCGTCACTTACTGTTACTATTGATGCAAGCCGTAAGGCAAATATTACCATCCCAAGTGTGGATTGGAATGGTGCTGAGACGATTACTTTCAAAGCAACTGATCCTGGTGCTCTTTATGATAATGATAGTGCAACATTTACGGTGACACCAGTAAACGACCCGCCAGTAGCAGATTTTACATATACTCCACTATTGCCATCAACAATAGATCTAATATCATTCAATAGCACATCTACAGATATAGATGGAACAATTGTGAATTGGACCTGGGACTTTGGCGATGGAAATATAAGCTATGGTGAAAAAGTTACACATCAATACTCAGCAGATGGATCATACACTGTAAATCTCACAGTCAAAGACAATGATAATGCAATAGATTCCATTGAAAAAATTATAAATGTTATAGCTGTAAATCGCATTTACCTACAAAAAAACTGGAATTTAATATCCTTACCATTTAACGAATCAATTAGCAAATACGATATAATGATATCATATGGAGGAACAAATTACACATGGAATGAAGCAGTCACTGCTAATATAATACTGAACTTCATATATGGATGGAAAAGAGGACCAACAAATCAAAGCTATGAGAGTACGGACACATTACAACCAGGACATGGTTACTGGGTATGGTCATATCATAGCAACGTCGAGTTATTACTATCAAGTGATGTAAGTGGTGATGGCCATATAACAGCCCTAAAACAAAAATGGAACATTATGGGACAACCTTACAATACAACATTAGACAAGAACAATCTAATTATCCGCTATAACGTAACAGACTATACCTGGACAGAAGCAACCACAAACAACAATGAAGAAGGAGAACCACTACTACTAGGATTCATATACGAATGGAATAGAAATAACCAACAATACATATTATCAGATCTACTTCAACCAGGATACGGATACTGGATGTATGCATACTATAATATTACGTTATACCGACCGATGCCATAAAAAAACAAGTAAAAAATAGCCTAATCTTAAAGCTATTCTTTACTTTCTTTATATTTATTTGGAAAAAATAGAGAATTACGGACATACAGCAACATCGATTATAAAATGGTTATAGGATAATACTTAAAAAATCAAAAAAAGATTAAAATACCTCGTAAGGTTACACAAACAAAGGTAGATCTATCATGAAAAAGAAATCTGTGTTAGGGGTTAAAAAAACTTTTACGATTTTAACCATTTCAATACTGATATGTAGTACAATTTTAACATTATCATACGTTGGTATCATAAAAAAATCAAAAGCATCCGATGAAGATATAAAATGGAGTCTAACCTTACATATTGAAGATGAAAACAATTTGAAGGATTACGTGGTTTTAGGAGAAGCTATCAATGCTTCTAATGGAAAAGATCTGTATGATATGCCTAAACCTCCATCTCCACAACAACCTTACATTCGCGCTTGGATTACCACCAGTTTAGATATACCCTATAATACTTTGTGGGAAGAATATAAAACATATCCAAGTAATCAAAATATCTACAACCTTACTATTTTTTTATCTTCTGAAAACAACACCCAAAGAAATGTTACTATATCCTGGGATCCTACTGAAATCACACATTCAGGTTATAGTTCCATTGGTTTATATAAAAATAATATACTTCTTTCAGATATGACAACAAATGAAAATTATCAGTATACCACATCCCCCAACATCCCTGATCTTTTTACAATTAAATGCAGTAAGGAATCAATAGATAATGATACTCACACAGCAACAAACGGAATTAATTATCTTCCAATAATAGTCCTAATAATCATTATCATAGTTATAATCATTGCCTTAGTGCTATGGAGAAGAAAAAAATAATATGGCATTAGTGATTTCCCGTTATTTTTTTCTAAGTCTATGAAGGTACTATATGAAACGATTAATTCGGTTACATAAATCAAATCTCTATAAATTGAAAAGAATGTTTTCCGTTTTACTTTTACTTTTAATTTTCATTGGATCTCTAAACACAGTACGTTCTCAAAATGATACCAAATGGGCTGTCACAATTGATTTGAATTCACCAGATGGAACGGGTGATATCATTATTTTTGGTGAGGCACCAGATGCAAATGATGGTCCACCAGCTGATAGCTATGATTATCCTAAACCACCTGTGCCTATGCCTTCTTATGTTCGTGCCTGGTTTAATAATGGGTTACCAGATCCGTATACAAAACTAGGTAAGGATTACCGTCATTATCCAGGTGTTGATAAGACATGGGATTTGTATGTTCAATGGGTTCCATCAGATGATACATCACCAACCAATATTACCATGAGTTGGTCCATTATTGATGATAATTGTGAATATTATTCAATTTTAATGTACAATGACGATATCATTGTATCAGATATGATAAAAAATAATAGTTATTCTTTTACTATTCAACCTCTGACACCTGAAAAATTTCAAATTATCTGCAACAGAAATAATACACCACCAAATATCCCTTATGATCCCGTACCAGAACATAATTCAACAAATATTGACATCAACAATGATGTATATTGGACTGGATCAGACCCTGACAATGACACAGTAACCTATGATGTGTTTTTTGGAAAAAACAATCCACCAGTACAAGTTGTATCTAATCAATCTAAAAATTTTTTTAATCCAGGCAAAATGGACTACAATACAACCTATTATTGGAAAATAAGAGTATGGGATGATAAAAACACATTTAACATGAGCCCTATTTGGAAATTTACCACTGAATCATATATTCCAGGTGATCATCAAAATGGTGGTGGTTCTACCCCCACTGAGAATATTCCACCTTTTGCTGATGCTTCAGCTAGTCAAAAGTTTGGATTGGTAGGTTCATCAATAACACTCAACGGTTCCCTTAGCTATGACATAGATGGGTTTATATCAAATTGGTATTGGGACTTCGGAGGTAATATAACAGGTAATGGTGAAATAACCTCACATAAATATTCAACAGAAGGAACTTATAATGTCCTATTACGAGTAACAGATAATGATGGCGCTTCAAGTACTGACAACATCACAATTGTAATTAAAACATTAAATACACCACCATCAAAACCGGTAATAACCGGTCCCAAGAAACTTGAAAAAAATAATGAATATACTTATCTTATTAAATCAATTGACTTGGATAATGACAGCATTCAATATCTTATTGATTGGGGAGATAACACAACTAATAAAAGTGAATATTTAACAAACAATTCAACGTATCAGATAAAACATACATGGATATCAGCAGGAGAATATATAATCTCGGTCGTTGCAACTGATAATAAAACAATTTCAGAATCTACAAGTTTAACTGTTTTAGTAGATAGTACGTATATTCAGGATAAAGGATATTTGATGGATATCGATGGGGATGGTTATTATGATTTATTCTATTCTAATATTAGTAAACAGATTAGTACAATTTCTAAACTTGATGATGGAAAATATAAAATTGATTTAGATGGGGATAATACATGGGATTTTATATATGATTTTACAAATGATATATTAAGTAAAATTGAAGATAAAAACAAAGATGTATTTCCTATTTTACCGTATATAATATTTATTGCAATTTTCATAAGTATCATATTAACGATACTCTTTATGTATTACTTCAAAAAATAATTAGTAAATTATTATTTAAATTAAAGTTATAAAATATAGAAATCTTTTATATTACACAAAACATTTAAATGTATAATAAATATTATTAGTTTAACAAACCAATTAAAACTTGATATAATAATCCTTTAAAAGGGGGAGACAATTTATGAATATTAATAAAACTATTAATATAAACAAGAAGAAGAAATATAAAATTATAGTACCAATAACAATATTTATACTTCTAGTAAATATCTCTATTGCAACCACATCACCCGCAATAAACTTAAAACAAATTATTAATGAGGTTAACTCTAATTTCTCTAATTTAGAAATAAATAATATTATAAAAAACAACGATATATCTCTATCGAGATCAATAATTTGGGATGTTACTTTGAATGTAGTTGAAACAGGTGGTCTTAATGATTGGGTTGTTTTTGGTGAAGCACCAGATGCAAATGATGGTCCACCAGCAGATAGCTATGACACTCCTAAACCACCTGCGCCTATGCCTTCTTATGTTCGTGCCTGGTTTAATAATGGGTTACCTGAGCCTTATACCAAACTAGGTAAGGATTACCGTCATTATCCAGGTATTGATAAGACATGGGATCTATATGTTCAATGGGTTCCATCAGATGATACCTCACCAACGACTGTTACAATATCCTGGAGCACTGTAGCTGTAGATAATAGTGAATATGACGAAGTTAATTTATGCGATGTTAATGGGAACCCTTTAAAAAATATGTTAACTCAGAGTAGTTATACTTATACAGCATCTGCTATTGTTATCACCCACTTCAAAATTATATGTCATAGCTCAACAAACAATCCACCTAACATGCCGAGTAGTCCTGTTCCTGCTAATGGTACGACAAATGTTGGTATTACTACTGATATTAGTTGGACTGGTGGTGATCCTGATG
>Ga0315289_10008935_pt1 | contig 14465 bp, 12 predicted proteins | sample YL17G11_40_MG_FD_203452 | JGI IMG/M metagenome (GOLD analysis project Ga0315289, IMG submission 203452) | Sediment microbial communities from Yellowstone Lake, YNP, Wyoming, USA - YL17G11_40 | ecosystem: Environmental > Aquatic > Freshwater > Lake > Sediment | place: USA: Wyoming | collected...
GCCCCCGCCCAGCAGCAGCCCGGTGCCCGGCTCCGGGTTGTGCGCGGGCGCCGGCTCGAGCTTCCCCGCCAGGGAGAAGAACCGGCCCCTGGAAGCGTTGATGTCCGCCAGGGCCTCGGCGTTGAGCGCGATCACCAGGACCTCACCCGGGGACCCGGGGTTTTCGGCCGTGGCGAGGCCGTAGGTGTCGCCCGTACCCCACAGCACCGCGTTCACGTCGGAGAGCGTGTAGCTGAACAGGGGGGGCCCGCCGGTCCAGTACCGGGTCGGGCGCAGGGTACCCGAGGTGGCCGTGCCGGAATAGCCCGTCAGATCGAAAGTGAAGAAGTCGGTGAGGACATCGGTTCCGGTCAGCGCTACGGCGTAGCCTTCGGGAGCGGTCCAATTGATGGCCGGCCCGCTCCAGGAGCATCCCCCGTTGAGGACGAGCTCATGAAACGGGCCGGCACAGGCCGGAGTCAGCATCCAGCCCAGGCAGATGACGGTTCGTAGCGCCATGAGTTTCCGGAGCACAAGTTGCATTGAAGGCAGGACCAAGCCGCAGAATAGCATCCGCCCCGGCGGGTCGGTACCCTACGGAAGATTCATCCTGCATGGTACTCCAGGACCCCTACCGGAGTCCTACCGGGCGGCGGAGAAAATGGGGCACATCAGGCTGAGCTCTTTCTTGCTTGCTTTCCGGCCACCGTCGGGGTAGGCTCGTTTTCGGGTCCTACCCCAGGGAGGTGAATCATGTTGGGCTGGTGGAGCCGGCGCGATTTGTTCAGCCGGAGCGGGCTGCTGGCGGCGGTGGGCCTGATGCCAGACCGCGCGGCCGGCGCGGCTGGCGGCGACGTCTACCGCGCGATCGGCGTGCGGCCCCTGATCAACTGCAAGGGCACCTTTACCATCGTGACCGGCTCGCTGACCCTGCCCGAGGTCAAGCGCGCCATGGACGAGGCCTCGCGCTACTACGTCCACCTGGACGAGCTGATGGAGGCGGTGGGCCGCCGCCTGGCCGAACTGACCGGCGCCGAGTGGGGCATCGTCACCGCCGGCTGCGCGGCCGCGCTGACCCACGCCACGGCCGCCTGCCTGGCCGGAGGCGACCCCGAGAAGATGCAGCGGCTGCCCGACTTGACCGGCCTCAAGAGCGAAGTCATCATGCCCCGCTACTCGCGCAACGTCTACGACCATGCGGTACGGATGCTGAGCGTGAAGGTCATCGAGGCCGCCAACCTGGAGGAGTTCGAGGCGGCCTTCAGCCCGCGCACCGCCATGGTCATGGTACTGGCCGGCCCGGCCGACACCGGCCCCTTTGGCCTGGAGCCCATCTGCGGCGTCGCCCGCCGCAAGGGCGTGCCCGTGCTGGTGGACGCCGCCGCCGAGCACCTCACCATCCCCAACGTGCACCTGAAGCGCGGCGCCGACATGGTCGGTTATAGCGGCGGCAAGTGCATCCGCGGGCCGCAGTGCGCCGGGCTGCTGCTGGGCCGCAAGGACCTGCTCCAGGCGGCCTGGATCAACAGCGCCCCGCACCACGCCTTCGGCCGCCCCATGAAGGTGGGCAAGGAGGAGATCATGGGGATGCTGGCCGCCGTCGAGGCCTGGGTAAAGCGCGACCACGAGGCCGAGTGGAAGATGTGGGAGTCGTGGCTCGATCACATCGCGCGGCGCGTGGCGCAGGTGGAAGGCGTCACCAGCCAGGTGCTCCAGCCCGAGGGCCTCTCGAACCGCTCGCCGCGCCTGCGCCTAAGCTGGGACGGCGCCCGGCTGGGGATCACCGGGCAGGAAGTCGAGAAGCTCCTGCTGGACACCGACCCGCGGATCGTCCTGGGCGGGGCCACCGGCAATCGCCGCCAGAACCTGGCCAGCACCGTGAGCATCATGCCCTACATGATGAATCCGGGCGACGAGAAGGTGGCCGCCGAGCGGCTGTACGCCGTGCTGTCGCGCCCACCCAAGATCGAGCCGCCGGCGCGCCCCGCTCCCGCGGTGAACGTGACCGGCCAGTGGCAGGCGCGCGTGGAATTCGTCCTGGGCAGCGCGGCGCACAGCTTCATCTTTGAGCAGCAGGGCGCCGACCTGGTCGGCACGCACCGCGGCGAGACGCTGGCGGGCGACCTGCGCGGCTCCCTCGAGGGCAGCGAGGTGCGCTTCCGCAGCTCGCACCGGTACGAAGGCACGCGCATCGGCTACGAGTTCATGGGCACGGTCAACGGCGACCTCATGGAGGGCACGGTCGGCCTGGAGGAATACGGCCAGGCCCGCTGGAAGGCCCAGCGCCACCGCTACGGCGCTCCCGGCGGCGTGGTGCGCCCGCTGAAGAACCTGTAAGACGGGGGTCGCACGTGTGGCTGCTCTGGGGCTTGCTGCTGGCAGCCGGAACGGGGACAGACGGAACTGTCCCCGTCCGCGTAGAATCCGCCGCCGCGCGCGGCGTGCCCGTTCTGCTGGAGGCGGATCTGCCGGAGAAGTTCAACCCGGATTCGGTGCGGGTGCTGCCGGCGGGATCGAAGCGCCCCCAGCCGGCCAAGGTGGAATGGACCGTCCCCCGAGTGCGGGTGAGCTGGCTCTCAACCGGCGCGCGCACCTACCACGTGTACTTCGACGAGGCCCGCGGCGGGGAGACACGCCGGCTTCTCGAGCCCGCCATGGTGGGCGCCGGCGAGCGCGTCAGCTACGGCCGTCCCGGCGTGCGCGGCAGGCTCTCGGTGGGCCTGTGGGCCTATCCGGCGCCGCTCGATCTGGACGGTGACGGCGCCATGGACCTGATCGTGAGCTGCACCGACCGGCCCTCGAACGGCACCTACCTGTTTCGCAACCTCGGCACCAACGCGCGGCCGCGGTTCGACCGCGCGGAGTGGCTCGGTCCCGGCCGCAAGGATCTGCTCGCCGCCGACTTCAACGGGGACGGGGCCATCGACCTGGTCACCAAGGGCGGCTACTTCAGCGATGTGCGCCGCAACCGGCTGTCGCGCTTCGTGAAGGTGGAACTGGAACGCGATTACCACGTGGGCCGGGACGACCTCTGGCGCCCGGTGGATTGGGACGGCGACGGCGCCATCGACCTGCTGGTGGGGGTCAGCGATTGGCGCGGCTACGGCTGGGATGACGCCTTCAACGAGAAAGGCGAGTGGACGCGCGGGCCCATCCACGGCTACGTCTTCTTCCATCGCAACCTCGGCACGAACGAACGGCCTGTCTACGCCGATCCGGTGGCGCTCGAAGCCGGCGGCCGCCCCATCGACCTGCGCGGCAGCCCGGCCCCCAACCCGGTGGACTGGTTCGGTCGCGGGCGCCTGGACCTGATCGGCGGCGACTTCATCGATACCGTCACCTGGTTCGAAAACACCGGCACGCGGACCCGCCCGGTGCTCGCTGCCGGGCGGCTGCTCGAAGTCAACGGTAAGCCGCTGCACATGGACTTGTGCATGATCCAGCCGCGCGCGGTGGACTGGCACGGCGACGGGCGGATGTCGCTGGTCATCGGCGAGGAGGACGGGCGCGTGGCGCTCCTCGAGAACCTCGCGCCCAAGGGAGCCCCACCGCGGCTGGCCCCGCCCCGCTACTTCGAGCAGATCGACCCGTACCTGAAATGCGGCGCCCTGGCCCGCCCGGTGGCGGCGGACTTCAATGGGGACGGCAAACTGGACATCATTTGCGGCAATTCAGCCGGCTACTTGCAGTACTTCGAGAACCTGGGCACCCGAGCCGCGCCGGCCTTCGAGGACCGCGGGTACCTGACGGCCGGCGGGCAGGTCCTCCGCATCATGGCCGGCCCGAACGGCTCCATCCAGGGACCGGTCGAGGAGAAGTGGGGCTACACCAATCCCTCGGTGGCCGACTGGGACCGGGACGGCAAGCCGGACATTCTCCTGAACAGCATCTGGGGCGAAGTGCTGTGGTACCGCAACACGGGCACGCGCACCCGGCCCGCGCTGGCGGCCGCCGAGCGCGTCGAAGTCGAGTGGGACGGCCCGCCGCCCAAGCCGGCCTGGAACTGGTGGAACCCGCGCGGCAAGCAACTGGTGACCCAGTGGCGCACCACGCCCAAGGTGGCCGACTGGAACCGCGACGGCCTGCCCGACCTGGTGATGCTGGACCACGAAGGCTACCTCGCCCTCTATGAGCGCTTCCGGCAGGAGGGCAAGCTGAAGCTCCGCCCGCCGCGGCGCATCTTCCTGGACGCCCAAGGCCAACCGCTACTGCTCGCCGCCGGCCGCGCCGGCAAGAGCGGCCGCCGCAAGATCGAGCTGGCCGACTGGGACGGCGACGGCGACCTGGATCTGATCGTCGATTCCGACAGCGCCGCCTGGTACGAGAACACCGGCAACCAGGAAAGGCCCGTGTTGGTGTTCCGCGGCGACCTGGTCCCGCGCAAGCTGCCCGGCCACAACCCCTGCCCCAACGTGGCCGACTGGAACGGCGACGGCCGCCTCGACCTCCTCATCGGCGCCGAGGATGGCTTCCTCTACTTCTTCGAGCGGAGGTTCCTGGAGATGCCGGGTCCGGCCTTGCCGTGAGCGGCCGTCACTCCAACAGGCCGCACTCGAGAGCGTTGATTTTGTCGGCGATCGCCACCGACAGCTCCGTCTCCGAGAGCACCCGGTGCCAGCCCGGCACGGGCAACCGGGCCGCCAGCCGGCTGAAGCCGTCCTGGGGCACGGACCCGGCTGCCATGAACCCCAGCGCGTCGGCCATGCGGCAACTGATGCCGACCAGCGCCAGCTTGTCCAGGCGGCCAGCGGACGGCTCCTCGTGGTGCCGCCCGGTGATCTGGCGGAACTCCTCGGGGAACCCCCATTTCTCCACCAGCCACTCTCCGGCTTCGCAGTGGTCCAGGCCGAAGACGCCGCGTTCGCATTCCAGCATGTCCAGGTTGTAGTGGTCCGCCAGCTTCAGCGCCTCGACGTACTCGGAGGGAAAACTGCCCAGCAGCGCCAGCCGGCCCACGTCGTGCAGCAGCCCGGCGGTGAAGCACGGATCCTTGGGCAGGAAGTACATCCCCGCCAGGTGCTCGCTCAGAACGCCGCAGGCCAGGTTGTGCCGCCAGCAGCGCAGCAGGGCGGGGACCTCCAGCGCCCGCGACAGGGAATTCCGCAAGGCCAGGGTGAGGACCAGCCCTTTGAGCCGCTCCAGGCCCAGCATGACCACGGCATGCAGCACGCTGTTGACTCTACCCCACGACCCCAACAACGGGGAGTTGGCTATGCGCAGGACCTCGGCGGAAACCGCGGCGTCCGAGCGGATTAGCTGCGCAATCTCGTGGAATTTCACCTCGTCCTCGGACACCACGCGCACCAGCTCGACCACCACTGGCCGAAACGGTTCGAGCCACTTCAAGCGGGTCAGGACCGTGGCCTTCTCCAGGGACGGTGCCGGGGCTCCGAGCAGCAACCTGAAAGGACCTCTCTCTCTTCATCGTCCCCCAGAGCCATGCGCTTTATGGGCAATGTGAGCCCCGGCGCCATTTGATAAGCTTTTCAGACGGAGCAGACGCATGGATCCTGTCAACTACCTGATCTCGATACTAATCTCGCTGGGCGTCGGCCTGGCCGGATTCGTGACGGCCTACAAGATCTTCGACTGGCTCACCCCCGGGGTGCACTTCTCCGACCAGCTCAAGGCGGACAACCGCTCGGTGGCCATTTTCCTGGCTGGTTTATTCGTGGGTCTGGGCCTTCTATTGGGGAATGCGGTGAAATGAGGCGGCCATTGATGCTGCTAGGGCTGGCCGCCGCGGCCGCCGCCCAGACCGGGCCCGCCGGGCCGGGCATCTGGGAGGGCCTCCAAGCGGTCATCGAGCGCCACTTGGAACGGCCCTACGTTTGGGGCGCTTGCGGCTTGAAGAGCTACGACTGCTCGGGGTTCGTCTGGCGGGTGATGCTGGAAAGCCGTATTCTCGTCAAGCGCACGACCGCCCGGAAACTCTACATGTCGATGCCTGCCGTGCGCCGGCAGGAGCGCTTTGAACCCGGCAACCTGGTCTTCTTCGGCAACCTGAAGCACTGCGGGATCGTCAGTAGCCGCACGGAGTTCTATCACTCCCAGGTCAGCAGGGGCACCAACCTGTCGGAGTTCGACCCCTTCTGGCGCCCCCAGATCTGCGGCTTCCGCAGGATGCCCAAGCCGTAGGGGCCGGGCATGCCAGACCCCCTGCCGTGCTAGACTGCCCGCGTATGCCGAGACTGACCATCGCTGTGGCGCTGCTCCTCGCGGTCCTGGGCCGCGGGCAGAGCCTCTTTGTGCGCTCCGAGCGCGGCGCCGCCACGATCGAGATCAACGCGGCGAAGACGGCCAACTACCGGATTCCCCGGACGGTTTACGGAACCTTCCTGGAGCCCATCGGGCGTTCCATCTACGGCGGGCTGTGGGCGCAACTGCTCGAGAACCCCAGCTTCGAGGAGAACCTGTGGAGCGCCGAACAGGTCCGCGCCATGATCGAGCGCGAGCCGGCCCTGGCCGCCGCGTCGCGCCAAGGGCTGCCCCTCTGCCCTGGGAGCCGCTCGAGGCCCCCCAGGGCGCCCGCTACGAGCCGCGCTGGGGCGACGCCGCCAACTCCTCCTCCCGCTCCCTGCTGGTGATGGCCCTGCCCGGCCGCGAGACCGGCGTGCGGCAGCAGGTCCACCTGCCGGTCCACCGGGTGCTGCGCTACACCGGCAGTCTCTACGCCCGTCACTTTAGCGGGCCGGCGGAGGCGGAAGTCTCCCTGCGGCGACGGAATCATCCCGAGATCGTGCTGGCGCGGGCGCTCCAGGCCCCGCTGGTGCGTTACGGCGGGAACTTCACCTCGGGCTACCACTGGCGCGACGGCGTCGGCCCGCTCGACCAGCGCGTCAGCAGGCTCAACCAGGCCTGGGGCATTCCCGAGTACAACCATTTCGGCACGGACGAGTTCCTGCGCTTCTGCCAGTTGATCGGCGCCGAGCCGCAGATCACGCTGAACCTGGGCAGCGGGACACCCGAGGAGGCCGCCGAGTGGGTCCGCTACGTGAACGCCCGCTGGGGGGACCGCTCGGGCGGGCTGCTCTGGGAGCTGGGCAACGAGCTGTGGGGGACGTTCCAGATCGGCTACCCCACACTGGAGCGCGTGGCCGCCCTCAACGAGGCCCGCGACCGGCTGACGCTGTTCGTCGTCAACCGCGACCTCCACCGCGACCTCCCCGCGCGGGTGACGCTGGCCGGCTTCGCGCCGGCGGCGCGGGCGCGGGTTCAAACCCTGGCCGGCACGAGCATCCACCAGCCCAACGATGAACTCCGCCCGGAGGCGGTGCGCCCGGTGGAGAGCATCCTCGAAGTCCGCGCGCCGGAGTTCAACTACATCTTCCCCCGCGCCAGCGTGTCGGTGATCGAGCTGCCGGGGCGGTGAGTTGCCTGAGAGTGCGCGAAACTGGAGGGCAAGAGGAAGAACACCATGACCCATCACCATCGTCGCGATTTCCTGAAGCTGGTCGCCCCCGGTGGGGCCGCTCTGGCCGCACGCGCCAGCGGTGCACGCCCGGCGCGGCCCAACGTCCTTATCGTCCTGACCGATGACCAGGGCTACGGGGACTTCTCGTGCCACGGCAACCCGGTGCTCCAGACCCCCAACATGGATCGCCTGCACAGCCAGAGCATCCGGTTCACGGATTTCCACGCCGCGCCGATGTGTACGCCCACGCGCGGCCAGCTCATGAGCGGGCTGGACGCACTGCACAACCGGGCCACCTCCGTCACGGCGGGCCGGGCGGTGCTCCGCCGCGACCTGCCCACCATGGGGGACATGTTCGCCTCCGGCGGGTATCGCACCGGCATCTTCGGAAAATGGCATCTGGGCGACAACTACCCCTACCGCCCCATGGAGCGCGGCTTCCAGGAAGCCAAGTACTTCCTCGGCTGGGGTCTGTCCTCGGCTCCGGAGTTCGACAACGACTACTTCAACGGCCGCTACCGGGACAAAGGAGTGATCAAGCGTTTCGAGGGCTACTGCACGGACTTCTGGTTTCGCGAGGCGATGGACTGGATGCGCCAGCGCCACGAGAAGCGCGAGCCGTTCTTCTGCTACCTGCCGACCAACACGCCCCACGGCCCCGCCTGGGTGGCCGAACAGTACTCCGCCCCTTATCGCAAGCCGGGGCTGCCGGCGGACTTCTTCGGTATGATCGCCAACCTGGACGAGAACCTGGGAAAACTGGAGAGCTTTCTCCAGCAGACCGGGCTCCGCGAGAACACCCTCGTGGTCTTCATGACGGACAATGGCGCGACCGCGGGATTTCAGGTTTTCAACGCCGGTATGCGCGGCCGCAAGACGCAGATCTATGAGGGAGGTCACCGGGTTCCGTGCTTCGTGCGCTGGCCCGCGGGCGGACTGAGGGTTCCCGGCGACATCGACGTGCCCACCGAGATGCAGGACCTCCTGCCGACCCTGATCGACCTGTGCGCGCTCCGCCAGCCGCGGGACGCCCGCTTCGACGGAGGCAGTCTGGCGGGACTTCTGAAAGGCTCCGCCAGCTCCCTGCCTGACCGGATGCTGGTCGTGCAGTATGGACAGATCCTGAAGAAATGGGACGCCTGCACCATCTGGGGCAAGTGGCGGCTGGTCTACGGCAAGGAGCTTTACGAGCTCCGGACCGATCCGGGACAAAAGGATGACGTCTCCGCGCGCCACGCCGATGTCGTCGCGAAGATGCGCGACCACTACGAAGCCTGGTGGGCCGGTATCGAGCCCACCTTGGGCGACTTTTGTCCCATCAGCATCGGGTCCGGCCACGAGAATCCCGTGGCGCTTTCCTCCTCGGACTGGCAGGACGTCTACTGCGACAACGTCCGGAACGTCTCCGAGGCGGCGGGGGGGCCACGCGGCGCCCCTTGGAACGTGCTGGTCGAGCGGGACGGCCTCTACGAGATCGCGCTGTCCCGGTGGCCGGCCGAACAAGCCCTGCCCCTGACCGCCGGTCGCCCGGCGCAGAAGATGACCGCCGGCACTCTGCCGGCCGGCAAAGCGGTGCCCATCGCCGGCGCCCGGCTCGCCATCGCGGGCCAGGAGTTCTCCTCGAAGACCACCGCCCAAGACCGCGCGGCGATCTTCCGCGTCAGACTCCGGCGCGGCGCGAAGACCCAGCTCCACGGCTGGTTTCAGGACGCCGCCGGCCAGGATCTGTGCGGCGCCTACTACGCCTACGTGAAGCGCCTCTGACCCCCGTGGGACAGGCGGTCTCGCCGGTCCGCCCCCCTCAGCCCCCCTTGTTCATGTCCCGGTGGGTGGTTTTGACGCGGAAGCCGGCGCGGGCGAGGAGGCGGCGGATCTCGTCGGCCATCATCACCGAGCGGTGCCGTCCGCCGGTGCAGCCGAAGGCGATGGTGAGGTAGCTCTTGCCCTCCTGGATGTAGTGCGGCAGCAGGTAGATGAGCAGCTCCGAAATGCGGTCAATGAACTCGACCGTCTGGGCGAAGGAGCGGATGTAGCGCGCCACCGCGGGGTGCCGCCCGCTGAGCTTCCGGAACTCGGGCCGGTAGTTGGGGTTGGGCAGGAAACGCACGTCGAAGACCAGGTCGCTGTCCGCCGGCACGCCGTAGCGGTAGCCGAAGCTGGTCACGTAGACCATAATCTTGGACTGCTCGCGCTCCCCGCGAAACCGCTCCTGGACCGCCTCCCGCAGCTCGTGGACGTTGAACTTCGAGGTGTTGAGCACCAGGTCGGCCAGGGCCCGGATGGACGCCAGGGCCCGCCGCTCCGACTGGATGCTCTTGACCACCGAACGGCCCGTCCCCAGCGGGTGGGGCCGGCGCGTCTCGCTGAACCGGCGCACCAGGGTCTCGTCGTCGGCCTCCAGGAAGACCAGCGTGGTGGGGATGCGCCGCCGGATCTTCCCGTACAGGGAGGGAAAGTCCTTCAGGCCCTCCCGCTCGCGGATGTCCACCACCAGGGCGGCGGCCCGGATGTTGGGCGAGTCCTTAGTGAGTTCGGCGAACTTGGGGATCAGCTCGATGGGCAGGTTATCCACCGAGTAGTAGCCCAGGTCCTCCAGGCACTTCAGCACCGTGCCTTTGCCCGATCCGCTCAGACCGGTGATGATGACCAGTTCCGGGCGGCGGGATGCTGCGACCACTCGTCTGGCTCTGCTCACGCCTCGATCAGCTCGAAGTTCCCGTCGCGGCGCCGCACCAGCACCGAGACGCGGTCGGTTTCAGCGTCCCGGTAGACCATGTAGTCGCGGTCCGGCTCGATCTCCAGCAGGGCCTCTTCCAGGGTCATCGGCTTGCGGCTCTGGTGGTGGTTGTGGCGGAAAACCCGTTTGCCGGGCCCGCCCTCGGTTTCAATCTCGGCGGCCACGTCGGGCGGCAGAACACCCAGGGCTTCCTCCTCCAGTTCTCCCGGCTTGGGCCCCCGCTTGATATCCCGCCATTTCTCGTGCAGTTTCAGAATCTGCTTCTCCAGCTTGCCGGCGGCGTCCGTGATGGCCTGAAAGACTTCCGTGCCCACGCCCACGCCCACCAGGTTGTGGTCATGGAAGCGCACGGTGATCTCGGCGCAGTGGATGTGGCGCTCCTGGGTGAGGATCACGTGGGCCTCGCGTTCGCCCTGCTTCATATCCAGCAGGCGGGCCAGCTTGGCGAACTTGGCCTCCAGCCGGCTCCGCTGCGCCGGAGTCAGAGCGTCGTGTTTGCCGGTGTAGGTGACCTTCATGCTTGCCTCCGAGTCGTTCGCAATCGGGCTTCTCAGTCGCGCACACGCCTATGGTGCGTCGAAGGAATCCGCATGTCTTCCCGGTACTTGGCGACGGTGCGCCGCGTCACCTGAATGCCCACGACCTGGAGCCGGGCGGTGATCTGCTCGTCGGTCAGGGGATGGGCGGAGTCTTCCATCCCGATCATCTTCTTGACCATGCGCTTCAAGGTGATCAGGGGCGTGGCGCCGCCCGAGGGTCCCTGCACGGCCTCCGAGAAGAAGTAGCGCAACTCGAAAACCCCATGGGGGGTGTGCGCATACTTGTTGGCCACCGCGCGGCTGACGGTCGAGGGATGCACGCCGATCTCCTCGGCGACCTCCTTGATCATCATGGGCCGCAGGCGGTCGATGCCGTAGTCCAGGAACTCGGTCTGGCGGCGCACGATGGCCTCGCAGACCCGCAGGATGGTCTGCTTGCGCTGCTCCAGGTTCCGGATCAGTTGTAGCGCCGAGGCGAACCGCTCCTTGATATAGTTACGGATTTCCCGGTTGGGCTCCTGCGTGCGGTCCAGCATGCGCCGGTACTGGCCGCTGATCCGCACGTCGGGCACGCTTTCGTCGTTCAACCGGACGACGTAGCGGTCGTCCTCCTTGACGATGTAGACATCGGGCTCCACCTGGCGCGCGCCCGGTCCGGAGTATCGCAGTCCCGGACGAGGATCCAGATGCCGGATGACCTCCACCGCCGTTTGAACGTGCTCCGGGGGCCGGCTGAGGATCCGGGCCAGCTCGCGGTACTGCCGCAGCTCCAGCAGCTTCAGGTGATCGGAGACGATCTCCCAGGCGACTCCGCCCCGGCCGTTGCGGCTCTCCAACTGGAGCAGCAGGCACTCGCGCACGCCACGCGCGCCTACCCCCGCCGGATCCAGCGACTGGACTACCCCCAGGGCGGTCTCGAGGTCTTCCCGGCTGTGGCCCCCGGCCGCGGCGATCTCCTCCAGGCAGGCCGTCACGTAGCCGGCCTCGTTCAGGTCGCCGATGATCGAGTCGGCCGCATCGTGCACCGCATCCGGAACCGCCAGCATGGAGAGCTGCGAGCGCAGGTGGTCCGCCAGGGTGAGCGGGGCCGATACGAAGGCGTCGAAAGAGGGCCTCTCGACCTGCTCGGAGGCCTGGCTCCGGTAGCCGGGATCCAGATAGTCATCAAAGAAAGTGCCGTAGTCGATTTCGTCGAACGGGTCGGTGGTCTTCGCCTCCGCCGGCGCGGCGGCCTCGGATTCACCCGGCGCCTCGGCCACCGCCGGCCCGGCTTCCACCGGCGCGTACCCCTCGGAGAACTCGTCCGGCACGTCCGCAGCGCCTTCCGCGACCACATACCCGGCCCCGTCGGTGGCCTCCAGGACGGATTGATCCGCGGGATCAGCCACCCGCTCGGACTCCAGCAGGGCCTGCACTTCCCCCGGGCTGAGTTCCTCGCCGCCTTCCTCGGTGGCCTCTTCCAGGACCGGATTCTCGGCGATTTCCTGGTCGATCATCTCCCGTAATTCCAGACGGTTCAGTTGCAGGACCTTGACCATCTGGACCAGGCTGGGCGTCAGAATCTGCTTCTGCACGACCCGCAACTGCAGTCTGGGAGCCAGCGAACTCATCTGGCTCAATGATAGCAAACGGAAAGCGGGCCGGACCCTGGACCCGAGGTACTATTCGGCCGCCGCCCGCGGCTCCGCCAGATTGAAGCTTTCCCCCAGGTACACCCGCCTGACTTCCGGGTCGTTGCCCAGCGCCTCCGGGGTACCGGCCCGAAAGATGCACCCGTTGTTGATGATGTAGGCGCGGTCGGTCACCGCCAGGGTCTCCCGGACGTTGTGGTCGGTCACCAGGATGCCGATGCCCGTCCGCTTTAGGTTGAAGATGATGCGTTGCAGCTCCAGCACCTGGATGGGATCGATGCCCGAGAACGGCTCGTCCAGCAGCAGAAAAGCCGGCTGGATCACCAGGGCCCGCGCGATCTCGACCCTGCGGCGCTCGCCTCCGGAGAGCATGTAGCCCTTGCTCTGCCGCACCTTCTCCAAACCCAGTTGCTCGATGAGCTGGCTCATGCGGGCGCGGCGCTGGCCGCCGTTCAAAGGCAGCGTCTCCAGGATGGCCATCAGGTTCTCTTCCGCGGTCAGCTTGCGGAAGATGGACGGCTCCTGCGACAGGTAGCCGAGGCCCTTGCGCGAGCGCTGGTACATGGGCAGCGGGGTGATGTCCTCCTCGTCCAACAGGACGCGCCCGGAATCCGGGCTGATCAGCCCCACGATCATGTGGAAGGAAGTGGTCTTCCCCGCCCCGTTGGGCCCCAGCAGGCCCACCACCTCCCCCTGCTCGATGGACACCGACAAATCGTCCACCACGCGGCGGCCGCGATAGGCTTTCGAGATTTCGTGAGTGTGCAGCTTTCTCATGGGCGGCGCCGCAGGCGGCTGACGACCGGGCGCTCGGCGCCGTTCACGAGCAGCTTATCGTCATCCGCCCAGTAGGTCAACCGGTCGCCGCGCGTGTGGCCGCGCAGGCTGTCGATGAGGGTGGGCGCGCCGCCCCACAGCAGGATGCGCGAATCCGCGGCGTAGTACTCGGCATGGTCCGCCGTGCCCTTCCGCTGGCGGTCTCCTTCGCGCTCGACGATCTCGACCCGCCCTTCGGCATAGGCCCTATCCAGCGCGGAATCGGAGTTGGCTTCCTTGAAATACGCCCGGATCTCCTGCCCCCGGACCTCGAGCGCCAGCCGGGTGAGCCGCGCGCCGCCACCGAAGCGGGCCAGGCGGTCCTCTTCCGTGTAGAGCAGCTCGGCGGACTCGACCACCACCACCGGCGGCGGCCCCTGGCGCTTGGCCGCGCGCGGGCCTTCCCCGGGCGCGTCCACGAACTGGGTGCGCACCCCGCCCGCGGCCGCCAAGCGGCGGACGCGCCGGTCAATCTCGATTCGCTCGGCGCGGATGCGGTTGGCCCCCTGCCACAGCACCGCGCCGCCCTCGTAGCGTACCTTCTGGTTGCGGTCCGTGCTGAACATCCGCGCGGCCCGGGCCTCCAGCGGGTCATCCTGCGAAAGCAGGGCCGAGGAGGGACCTTTACGCTCCGGCAAGCGGCTGGAGAGGACGTCGCCCTCCGCCGAGACCTCCCCGCTCTGCTGGTGCAGCACAATCCGATAGGCCGAGGTCGAGCCGGTCGAGTCCCACAGCCGCGCCGCCTGCTCCAGCGTGATCAGGTGGCGGGCCTCCTCCAGCCTGGCGTGGACGGCGCGGCCCTGCCGCTCGCCCTCCTGGTAGCGGAAATCGTTCCACTGCTCCAGCCGCGCCACCTGGCCGGTCTTGGGCTCGAACTCGGCCGCGAGGTCCTGGCTCGAGGTCAGCACCGGCGGCAGCGCCGGCTGGCCCTTTTGGGCGGGCGGCGGGTCGGTGCGCGTCTGGACGTTGACGGCGCGGAAGGACCGGATCTGGTTCTCCGGCCCGTAGGTGATCCACATCCGCTCCGCTTTCACGCGGCGGTGACGCTGCGCCGCCCGGTTGGGAACGAACTCGACCTCGCCGGGCGCGCGCGTCTCGACCGCCTGGATCTCGCGGCCGCCCGTCCGCATCGTGAGCTGGATGACCTCGCTGCGCAGCAGCCGCGTCTCGGGCAGCGCGGCGCCCGGTGGCGCCAACGGAACCGACTCCATCGAGCCGGCGCCCCTGGCCAGGGCGCTCTTCAGCACGCTCTCTCCCGTTGCCAGGTCGAACTCCAGATCCACCCGGTCCGCCCGCACCGTGGTGCGCGCCGCCTCCGAGAGGGCCGCCAGCCGGGCGCTCCCCTCCGC
>Ga0315289_10008937_pt1 | contig 14463 bp, 16 predicted proteins | sample YL17G11_40_MG_FD_203452 | JGI IMG/M metagenome (GOLD analysis project Ga0315289, IMG submission 203452) | Sediment microbial communities from Yellowstone Lake, YNP, Wyoming, USA - YL17G11_40 | ecosystem: Environmental > Aquatic > Freshwater > Lake > Sediment | place: USA: Wyoming | collected...
CTGACTCATCGTGATAATGTCCCTTTCTGCCATCCTGCCTCCTCTCCAAAACAGGCAGTTTAGCACTCATGAAATAGGACATTTCTACTTTGCTCTAATAGGACATTATCACTTTGCTGTTACAGAAGACAATATAGTTTTTGTCAAGGCTTCCTATTTCCACAGACAATTCTGGCCTTTTTAATGAATTTCAAGACGAACCAGAAAGAGAAACATTCTCAACTCAGGCAATGCCAAACGTGTGGAAAATTCTGGTTGCGAGAAAAAAGACGGGGCCGGTCTCAGATATTTTGCGATCCGAAATGCGAGAAGCTTTTTAACCGGTTACCCAAAGACAAAAAAAAAGAAGTGATGGCAGCATGGAGAAAAGAGGCCAGAGAGAAAGAGAAAGAAAAAGAATGTAGAGAGATAACTAAACTCTTGCTAAAGAGTGGTGATTATACTGAGAAGGCGGCGGCCAAAGAAGCAAAAGACTGGATTGAACAAGGAAAGACATTAAATCAATTCAAGAAAGACCTCTAAACCTTTATCCTTTACCGCGCCTGTTGTGGTAGCTTAATTCCTCGTTTTTACCTGAATTAAAATTCTACACCCTTCTTAACAAATAATTATTATTAAGAAGGATAATTGAGCCGCGATCGAAAAGGTCACGGCTTTTTATTTTGTGGGAGGATGTATGACAAACAGCAGGCTGAGAATTTTAAGGGTTGAACGAGGGTTGCGCCAGATCGAACTTGCGCTACGGTGTGGGATCAATTGCGCCAGAATTAGTCACATAGAGAACAACCTGATCGAAGCAACCCCTACTGAGAAGCAAAAAATAGCGAAGGCTTTGAATGTCAGGCCCGCAGAGATCTGGGATGATCCTGGATGTGAGTGAAAAGACGGCGCAGGTAACTGTCTCGCGGCGGAGTGATTATGGAAACTGATACCCTTGTGGGTGCGCGAAAGAAGGCTCAACGACTGATTGAGATTTTAAGTTTGGAAGGTTTCGGCTTCTCAGAGATCCGGCCTCTTATTCAATCGTGGAATGCACAGAACGGTTACATATTGTTTGACAATACAATAGACGCAATACTTGCCGAAGCAATTACAGTGGAAGAGAAGAGCAATAACTCCGTAATTGACCTTATCCCCCTCCTTCCCAAAGGCTCAGATCTTCAGTTGATGGAGTGTTCGGTAGAATGGAATATTGACGGGTTAATCCCTAAGCAGAGCATTATTCTCTTACACGGTAAGTCAGGTATAGGCAAGACCTGGTTAGCCCTCATCATGGCTAATGCTATTTCAAAGGGTATTCCTTTCATGGGCCAAGGGACTAAAGAGTTACCTGTAGTATTCATTGACTTTGAAAATTCCCTCCCTGTTTTAGTTGATCGGATTAGGAAGATCGGGATCGAGGATGTTCTTTTTTGGCATAGCGCTAACGAGAAGATAAAGCCATCAAAGCTTGATCGAGAAGCCTGGGACCTCTATAAGAACCTTCCCCCTGGTAGTCTCCTTATCTTTGATACTCTCAGAGCTTCGCAGGATAAGGATGAGAATGATTCAAAGCAAATGGCTTTTGTAATGTCCAGACTCAAGGAACTCAGAGATATGGGCTTTACCATCCTACTACTTCACCATACACCAAAAAGTAATGAGAAGACATATAAAGGATCGACAGCCATAAGTGACCTCTGTGATCATGCCCTGAGTTTACACAAGGTGAGAAAGAACAGACCGGATGAAGAAATAGACGATGAGGATGATTCTGGCTGCTATTACAGGCTGGGGACACGGGACAAAACCCGTTATGAACCTTTCCATATCTTCTTGACCTTTAACCCGGAGAGGGGATTTGAATTAGCTCCAGACCCGGACACAGAGGACCTGGAAGCAATTCATCAACAGGTTATAGGCAAAGACCCCCTAAATCAATCTCAGATTTATGAGCTGGTTAAGGGTGAGTTGGATATTAAGAGTAAGGGTTATTTGGTAAAACTTCTCAGGAAGGGAACTGGTAAATTTTGGGAGACCCACAAGGAAGGGAAGGCAATATATTATTCTGCATTGTCCAGCTGTCCAGCTATAGATAGACCGGACAATAGGACAATAGAACCTGAACTGTCCAGACCTGCTCAGACAGATACCCTTTTTCATAATGCACAAACCTGCAATAATTCTGCATTGTCCAACTGTCCAGACCCTTCTCAGACAATACGGACAGATGAAAAATCTATCTGTCTGGACGATGCAAGAGAGTAAGGGCATGAAAGGTTGTCTGGACAATATCGATTTTGGGGTTTGCACAAGTGAGGCTAAAGGATATGGATGAGATTCTTACCCCTCAAGAGCTGGCACAAAACCTTAAAGTGAGACCTGGGACTGTTTACTCCTGGCTTTCCCGGGGTGTTGACATTCCTCATGTGAAAATTGCCGGTACGGTTCGGTTTAGGAAAGAGGCAGTCGATGCGTGGATTCTGGAGAAGGAGAGGGCCAGGAAGAAAAGGAATTTTGAATGAATAAAGCAGGACATCTCATATTTAATGCACAGCGCGGGAATCAGGAAGGGATTGAAATTCCAAGTAATAACCTTAGCGGCCAGGGCAGCAAAAAGGGTGATGCGGGGGGAATAGTGACGGGAGGACCTAAAAAGAGGGCCAGGAAGCGGTTAAAATTACCTGCCCGAAGTGGCAGTCTCAATTGTCATTTGATTTCAGCCTCTTCTTCCCCCTACCGTAAAGCATCTGTAAAACATCCTGGGAATGACCTATCACATTATCAAACACTTACATTTTGTACCCCCCTTCATGAGGGGGTTATTAATTTTTAACACAGGAGAAAAATTATGAGAGAAATCAGAGAAGAAGTATCATCAGGGGCGTATCTTTACCGTAAAACTTCACAAACATTGGATCTGGATTATGATTGGGTTCACCTTTTTGTCAGGGATCAGGCTTTGAGACAGGAAATTAAGAGCATCGAGGAAGAGATCAAGGCGACCAGAAATTTACCGATTGCAAAAAGCGAGCTGCGAGAAAATTTTAAACAGCAAAGGGAAGCCATAAAGTTAAACTTCGTAGCACTCGTTCGTGATTCTCTGGGCGACATTCAGAAGAAAAAGACCAACGAGCTCTTTAAAGACGTGGGACCTGGTATGTTGCGTCTCGTCCCTTTGCTTATCCTGGACGAAGCCGATGTCGACACGATTTTTCAGAATCTGGAAAATGGCGTTTCTCAAGACATTATCAATAAGAAGGTCAGTAAGTTGGAGGCACGAATTCAGGAGATTCAGCAGGAAATTGACCGAGACCTTTCACCTAAGAGCCGGTGGTACCACACACCGGAAGGCGATGTTGAGCCGTATCCTAACGGGTGCCGATGGTTTGAGTTTGTAAACGAGTGGAAAGATATTGCCAGACGGTACACCGAGCCGGTAAATTACCAAGGGAATAAATTAAGCACATCAGGCGAGATAATGGCCTGGAATATGCTGGGGTTTGACAAATTGGAAAAGATTTATCCTTTGCAGAAACCATAAGGCGAGGACCATTCCAGGGCGAAAGCCGACCGTGTGCTCATCGCCTCGCCGGGCGGGTCTGGGCAACCGCTTTTTTTACGGTGAGTACACACTCCGCCACTTGGGGAGAAGGAATGTTTCTTCATAATTCCTCTCCCCTAAAGTGGTTCCTTCACGGATGTTAAATATAGATTGACTCCCAGGCTTGAGATCGTCCCGGCGGTAATGGTATGGGTAGGGGGTGAAATGGAAGAATTTATGACAGAGAAAAGAATAAATGCGGAAAAGGCGCCTCATAATAAAATCCCCCAAAAGATCTTATTCCGTCCCGATGAGACGGCGGAGATTTTCAATGTATCTATCCGCACAATCTACTGCTGGGTTGAAGAGGGTAAACTTGAAGTCATCCGTCCCAATAAAGGTGTGATGCGGATATTTAGGGATTCAATTATTAACCTTTTAAGGGAGTCAATAAGATGAGTGATATCACAGTAGATCAAACAAAAAAGATATGGTCCAGGGCGGCTGAAATTGGATTATCAGAAGATGACCTCCGGGATCTCATTGAGGAGATTTCAGGGCAGAGGTCCGTGAGGGGTCTCACGAAAGAGAAGGCAGGCATGGTTATAGATGTCCTTGAAGGGAAGGCTGCGAAGCGAAGAGAGCCGGTTCCCAAAGGCAACCCGGATATAATCAACCTGGCAACGCCTGACCAAATATCTTACGCGGAAGACCTTAAAGAGAAAGCCGGATGGGATGATGATCACCTAAAGAATTTCATCCGGAAGACCTTTAAGAAAACTCGATTGAGAAAGTTAAAAAATGAAGAGATTGGAGTTATTATTCACGTTTTAGAAGAAGCCGTTGCGAAGAAAAAAGGAGAGGGTGTCTGATGTCTTTTATCAATACTGACGAAGGCCGCAATCTCTTTCTACTTCCTCTCCCCTAAGGTGATTCCTTCACGGATGTTAAATATAGATTGACTCCCAGGCTTGAGATCGTCCCGGCGGTAATGGTATGGGTAGGGGGTGAAATGGAAGAATTGATGACAGAGGAAAGAATATCGGAAGCCGCTTTCAAAAATATCGGTAAAGGTAAAAGGGAAGTTATTTAGACCATTTCAACCGAGTTTAGCATTGAGGAAAACAAGATGAAAGATTTTTTTACCATTAACGAATTAGCTGAGATCTATGAGGTCAGCACCAAGACGATTTATAGAAGGATATGGGCCAGGGCAATCCCCGCTTTCAAGATTGGAGGGCGTGGTCAGTGGAGGATTGCAAAGAAAGACATTAAATGGCTGAGGAGATAATTTTTTTTATTTTCAATGTCCAAAGTTGTCTAAAGAATTTTCTTGACATCCTTTTTCGACTGGCATAGAGTAAAAAATGTGTAAGAGGTTAAAGCGGTGTTTTTTTTAGGTCACAACCATAGCCGTCTTAGTCTTGGGGGAGGAACCTTGCCAAAAGCACCGTTGCCTCTTACACACCCCGGGATTGAGGCGGCTTTTTTGTTGGCCAAGCGGCCAGAAAAGGAGGATTATGGAGAGAAATGGGATGTTTAAACTTACACCCATGCTGTTCAGGGAACTCGATGTTTTATCCAGGAATGAGGCCGGGACTCCTTTGGTTGTTGAAGAATATCCCATGGAGCAACCTGGGTTTGCTTATTTTTCTCCTTGGGCAAAGAAAGTCTACTTAAATGTAAAAATAAACCTTACCGGTCTCTTATGTGAGAAAAGTCTTATTGTGATCGCAAACCAAATCCCCATAGAACTTTTAAGGGAAGCTGGGGTTGAATTAGACTGGAGCAAAATACCGATTAATCTCATTTACCATTTCTTCGTTTACCACGAAATTTACCATAAGTTTTATGATTATTTTGAGATAGAACTTTTTGCCAGTCGATCAAAACCTGCAACCGATATTTTACGGGATAGAGAAAACCGTATGTTGTTTTCCTTTGCACGCGAGATGAGGGCTGATCGGTTCGCATGGAGACGTCTTTTCCCTCGGGGACCTTTGCCGATCCATGCCCGGCATAAAGAAATGGTTCAAAGGGCAAGGACTTTTATGAAAGAATATAAACAGTACTTCCCGAAGAAACCAAGGTGGACATCAACGCCGATTTCTACCAATCTTGATGAGATGGTCCCGGCTCAACATGCGGAGAAGGGTATACCATTTGTTGTTTAAATTAAAAGAGAAAGGAGGTGATTTGAATGTCAGTCTATAAAAGAGGGAAGAACTGGTACATTGATTTTACCTTTCAGAGGGAGAGAGTGAGAGAGATGATCGGACCTTCCAGGAAGATTGCCGATGCTGTAATTGCCAAGAGGAAGGCAGAGATAGCTGAAAACAAATTCCTGGATGTGAGGAAGGAACCCGATCCGGTCAGGTTCTATGACTTCGCCAAGGAATATCTGCAATGGTCAAAGGCTAACAAGAAGCCGTCCACATACAACCGGGATCTCTCACTTATGCGGCAGTTGAATAGGGAATTTGAAACGAAGGCTATTCAGGAGATCACGACCTGGCAGATCGAGAAATTCAAGACCAGAAGAAAGGAAGAGGTCAAGCCAGCCTCCGTAAACCGTGAACTGGCATTAATCAAACACATGTTCACTAAGGCCGTTGAATGGGATAGGGTCAAGGAGAGTCCAGTTAAGAAGGTCAAACTTCTCAAGGGTGAAGTAAAGCGGATGAGGTTTCTCGTGCCGGATGAGATCCAGAGGCTATTGTCAAACTGCGCCGATCACCTTAAGCCCATCGTAACCGTGGCCCTCCATACTGGGATGAGGAAAGGTGAACTTTTGGGCCTCCAATGGGACCAGGTTGACTTTAAACAGGGGATAATCACCCTCCTGGACACAAAGAACCATGAGAGAAGGGATATCCCTATGAATGAGACTGTAAAAGCTATTCTGAAGGCAATGGAGAGAAGAGGCCCCTATATCTTTTGCAACGGAGATGGTGAGATCTTTGGTACTGTAAGAAAGTCCTTTGAGACCGCCCTGAGAAAATCAGGGATCAAGGATTTTCGTTTTCACGATCTTCGCCACACCTTCGCGTCTAACCTGGTTATGGAGGGAGTGGATATTATGACGGTCAAGGAGCTCATGGGCCATAAGACTTTGAATATGACTCTGCGCTACGCCCACCTCGCACCTAACCACAAAACAAAGGCTGTGAATATTTTGGACAGGATCATGTCACTGAATCCCCCACAACCTGCTGAAACAGCCTCTAACGTGATTCATCTAACTGCTTGATTTTCAATGGTGCCGAGGCGCAGAATCGAACTGCGGACACACGGATTTTCAGTCCGTTGCTCTACCGACTGAGCTACCTCGGCACAATTTTGGGTTACCAATTTATCTTACAGGCAAATTTATGTCAATACTTTGTACATCACCTTGAAAAACCCAATTGGATGTGTTACTTTGCCTGCAAATGCGAACTAAATCTTTTCTCCTTATTATTGTTATCTTCTCTATCGCATTTCCCACTCTTTCTTTCCCCAAGGCAATTCCTTTCAAGCCTGCTCCTGTTGCTCCAGTCGGTGAACAGCCGGTAAGTATCACTGCCGATGTGATGACCTTCAACCAGGCAACCAGCGAGTACCTCGCCCAGGGGGATGTGGAGGTCACGCAGGGCAATCAGACCCTCAAGGCAGACCGAGTAAGGTACAACTTGAACACCCAAGATGCGGATGCTGCCGGTAGAGTCTTGCTGATTCAAGGAGAAGATACTCTGGCGAGCGATGCCATGAAGTTGAACTTGAAGACCCAGATGGGAACAGTAACGAATGCACGTATTTTTGTAAAAGAGATGAACTATCGCATTACCGGCAAAGAAATAGAGAGGACCGGGCCAGACTCTTACCACGTGAGTGATGGTATAATCACAACCTGTAACGGAGACAAACCTGACTGGAGGATCACTGGAAAGGACATCAAAATTAAACTCAGTGGTAATGCCGTAATCCGGGACGCTACGTTCCAGGTAAAAAACGTTCCCCTCGCTTACTTTCCATTCGCTGCCTATCCAATGGTTACCAAACGGCAGAGCGGTTTCCTCCTCCCCCGACTTGGGTACTCCTCCACGAGTGGAACAGAGGCTGATTTAGCTTACTACTGGGCGATCTCGCCCAGAACCGATAGTACCTTCTATCTCGATCTGGCATCCATAAAAGGGGTAGGCGAAGGTCTGGAGTACCGCTACCTCCTCAAGCCGGACAGCGAGGGAAAGTTTTACATCTACCACACCACGGAGAGCAACAAGTATTTTCATCATGAGTACGACGATCCGCTCGATCGAAAACAAGAAAGGCTATACGTAAACTATGAGGGCGAATATTACTTTTCACCCACCTTTTATACCAAGGCACTGTATAACTACGTAAGTGACCGGGAGGTTTACAAGGATTATGCCGAGGAGATAAAGAGGTCCGAATCGCTCGCTGGCTGGATAAGTTTTCGATCCAGAGAAAAGGATGAATCGCTCATCTTCTTAACTAAGAACTGGACTAATTACAGTTTAACTGCTGATCTTGACTACTTTGAAAATCTGTTGAAGAGGGATGATAAAACCCTTCAGAAGCTTCCCCAGATCGTATTGAGCGGCAGAAGGCAGAGCATCTTAGGAAGCCCGGTCTTTTTCAGTTTTGAATCTTCCTATAACATGCTCTGGAGAAAAGTGGGAATGAAAGGTGAGCGATTTGACCTTCATCCTACATTCTCGCTCCCCTTTAACTTTAACAATTATATAAAGTTCAACACTGCTGTCGGATTGAGAGAGGTATCCTATTTCGGATTAAACAGAGAAAATTTTGATGAGAACCGTACCCTCTTTGATGTACATGCAGCACTCTCTACGAACTTCTTCAGGGTATTCACCTTTGCCGGTAAGCAGATCGAGAAGATCAGACATTCCATTGAGCCAGAGATTACTTATATCTATGTACCTGACCGGAATCAGGAAGAGCTTCCCAACTTTGACCCCTTGCATGATTTTGATGAGCAGAATACCGTTGTCTATTCTGTAACCAACCGTTTTACTGCACGGATTCTCAACCCCGATGGAAGCTACAGTGAAACAGAACTTGGTTTTTTCAAGGTCGGCCAGGGTTACAATCTGAGCAAGCCTGAAGGAAAATCGATCCCGGAGGAAGAAAAGGGGCATGACTTTACCGACGTCTTCAGCGAGTTGAGGTTCACCCTCCATCCTCTCATCTACTGCAAGTCACAGCTCGGCTATAACCCTTATGACAATAATCTCAGGTACTATAACATCTTTGTAAATTTCGAGGATATAAGAGGTGACTATCTCAATGTGGGATACCGGTATGTGCGGGAAGCCATAGAGGGCCTCCAAGTCAGGTCAAAAATCAAGCTGTCCAATACCTGGGACGGTTTCTACGAGATCAGGAGAAATGAATTTTACCATACTGACCTAGATTCAATCTATGGGGTAGGCTACAATGCCCAGTGCTGGGGAATCAGGTTCTACTACCACGAAAGACCAGCACAGGAAGGGAAGAAAAAGGAGAATAAATTCGCCTTGCTCTTTACCCTCACTGGCCTGGGAGAGATTGCTAGTTTCTCTGGTAGTGTCGATTAAAAGCTCTTCATGAAGAATCAGGTCTATTTTGCCAGCCTCAAAGCTACCGTACAGAGGAATCTCTTCGATAAAATTGATACCCTCCTTGAGAGGATCGATCTCTCTCAAAGAGTCAAGAATAACGACCTCGTTGCCATAAAGCTACATTTTGGCGAAAGAGGAAATGCCGCCTTTATTAGGCCAATATTCATACGAAGGATTGTAGACCAGGTAAAGAAATATAAGGGAAAACCCTTTCTCACTGATGCTAATACTCTCTACCGGGGAGATCGAAGTGAGGCTGTATCTCATCTTACCTTAGCAGTCGAACATGGTTTTAACTATGCAGTGGTAAATGCCCCGCTCATTATTGCTGATGGCTTAAGAGGTAACACCTATGAGAAGGTAAAGATAAACCAGAGGATACTCAAGGAGGTGTACGTCGGGGCAGAGATTATCCACGCCGATACGCTAATCTCCTGTGCCCACTTTAAAGGGCATGAGCTCACTGGATTTGGGGGAACGCTCAAGAACCTCGGTATGGGTTGCGCCAGCAGGCAAGGGAAGCTCAACCAACATTCAAGCCTTTCACCCAAGGTTGATAACAAAAAGTGCACGAGCTGCCAGGAATGTATTATACGATGTCCTGAAAATGCAATCTCTCTTTCCAACCAGAAGGCCCGCATTGAAGAGAAGAAATGCATTGGCTGTGCGGAGTGCATTATGACCTGTCCTGAAGGTGCCATCCAGATAAGATGGAATGAACCTTTTGATGTCTTTCAGAAGAAGATGGTAGAGTATGCCTATGGAGCTTTAAAGGGAAAGAGAAAGAAGGCCATCTTCCTGAATTTCTTAACCCAGATCAGCCCGGCCTGCGACTGTTACGGTATGGCTGATGCGCCCATTGTACCGGATATTGGAATCCTTGCATCGACTGATCCGGTGGCAATTGACCAGGCATCCTGTGACCTGGTGAATCAGAGTGTGGGCCTTGAGGGCACCGCCCTCAAGGCGAATAAAAAAAGAGGCGAAGACAAGTTCAGGGCCGTCTATCCCAAGGTGGACTGGACCATCCAGCTCGACTACGCACAGTCAATCGGACTCGGATCAAGAGAGTACGAACTGATAAGGGTCTGCGAGCAGGTGGGGCGACCTACCGATTCGCCCCTACAGATTTAAATAACGATGACACGTCATAAATCCGACCTCCATCACCGGCAATGCATATGCCTTCGAGGATATGATTATGCAGAGGCCGGGGCGTATTTTTTGACAATTTGTACCTGGAATAAAGAATTGGTATTGGGTAATATCCCCATCACAAACGATTGTTGCCATTATGCGTGGTTTCAAATCCGTCGTCACCAAACGGATCAATGTCACTCGCGGCACGCCGTGCCCAAAATGTGTAATGGCATAACCACGGTCAATGAGGGCGCAACAAGCGGCGCCCCTACATAAAACGTTCGGTCGTTCTTATGATAATCCTTTCAACAGGGGGTGGAAGATGAATAAATGGATTATTTGTTTCGCAACGGCGTTCATTTTTCTTATGGTTGAGGTCGCTTTTGCCGGCACCATTCAACTGCCGAAGACCGGCCAGACAAAGTGCTATGACTCAGATGGCAACGAGATCATGTGTGCAGGTACTGGCCAAGATGGAGAGATCCAGGCGGGGGTTGCGTGGCCTGATCCACGATTCACGGATAACAGCGATGGGACAATGACGGATAACCTGACCGGGCTCATGTGGACAAAAGATGCCAATCTGCCCGGCGGCACAACGGACTGGCAACTGGCCCTGGACTATGCCAACAGTCTGACCCTTGCCGGATATTCAGACTGGCGCCTTCCCAATGTGAACGAACTGGAAAGCCTGGTGAATGGTGCGGAAGCCAACACCGCCGCCTGGCTGAATGCCCAGGGTTTCACCAATGTGCAGGCCGACAGTTACTGGTCTTCTACTACCTACGCCCCCAGTACGGACGACGCGTGGATCGTCAATATGTGGTTTGGCTACGTGCACGCCGTCTTTAAGTCCAGCTACTACGTATGGCCTGTGCGTAGCGGACAGTGTGGGTCATTAGATCATTCGGTTATTTGTCTACCAAAGACCGGCCAGACGAAATGCTACAACACATCAGGAGGTGAAATACCCTGTGCCGACACCGGCCAGGACGGGGAGATTCAGGCAGGGGTCGCCCGGCCCGATCCTGGCTTTACCGATCACGGAGACGGAACCATCACCGATAACCTGACCGGGTTGATGTGGACGAAGAATGCCAATCTGACCGGCGGCACAACGAACTGGCAACAGGCCCTGGACTATGCCAACAATCTGACCCTTGCCGGACATTCAGACTGGCGCCTTCCCAACAGAAAAGAACTGCACAGCCTGCAAGACTTTTCACGATACAACACTGCCTTACCCGCCGGTCATCCCTTCACCAATGTGCGGGCCAGCTATTACTGGTCTTCTACTGCCTACACTCTCGAACCGGTCTACGCGTGGTTCGTCGATATGTGGAATGGCTACGTGCACTACGGCAGCAAGTCCAGCTTCGTCTACGTTTGGCCGGTGCGGGGTGGACAACTCCTCACCCTCATCAAACAAGTGGACAAGCTTTTTGCAGGCACTGGGAATGAACTCACATATACCTTAACATATCGAAACTTAGGTAAAAAAGATGCCACAAACGTTGTCATTGAAGACACCCTGCCTACTGATCTGGAATTAGTAGAAGGAAGCATCTCAAATGGAGGCACCTACGACCCGGAAGCAAAGCGTATAACGTGGAATATTGGTTCGCTGCCAATTGGGGGAGATGCGCAGACCGTTACCCTTAAGGCAAAGGTGGTTGAGGGTACAGCCGATGGGACGAAAATAGTTAATACTGCACGAATATCTTCAACCGAACAGACAATAGCTACCATCTCAAGTGTTACCACGACCATTGGTTCACCCTCCATAACGAATATCTCCCCGAATAACGGTGGCAACGCGGGCACGGTAACCGTAACAATCAAGGGGACCAACCTCGACCCAAGCGCCCAAGTTAAACTTATAAAGACAGGTGAAGCAGAAATTATAGGCACCGGTATTACTGGTTCATCTGCGGGTACCCAACTTACAGCAACCTTCGATCTTGTAGGAAGGCTGCCGGGAATCTGTGACGTAGTTGTCATTAATCCGGGCGGACAGACATCTACGCTTTCCAACGCCTTCACCATCGAATCCGGGGGAGAGGCGAAGTTGTGGGTGGAGATTGTGGGGAGTGATCGAATACGAGTGGGACGGACTTCCACCTTCACAGTACGGTATGGGAATGCGGGTAATATCGATGCTACGTATCCGTGGCTCGCTATTGGGCTACCACAAAATGTACCTAACAATGTGGACATCCCTTGGGCACTACCTCATGTAACGCCAGAAGAGCCTTCTGACTCAAATGGCATTAAAGTTACGCTCATTAACTTGCCTCCTTTAGCCACTGGTCAAGCAGATTCCATAAATGTATATATAACACCAAGCACGGCTGGTTCTGTAAAGGTTCAAGCAAGGATCACTGAGGATCCAGATACCTATTTTCAGTCGATGCTGAGTCTGCCTGATGTAATTCATCTGGCAACGTCATCTGATATACCGACTTCACTCTTCATGAAGAAGGCTAGTCCAGATGAATATCCCCAGATTGACATGGGACTAACCCCTCCACCTGGATATGTCATGATGTGGGACTTGCGCCAGCAGGGTGTAAATAATTGGGAATTTCATATAGCGAAGTCAGTTGGTGACGGGAAATTCATTGAGATGACACCCAGTGATTCGGGACCGGATCTGAGGATTAGTGATACTCTTGCTACAGACCGCCTCTCTGTACTTAGTCCCAGTTATGAAGGTGCTCTTCGGCCCCCTCTTTACACAGAACAACATGGCCAAGAGATACAGGAAATGGCACAAGATCTTATAGAATAAATATGGCAAATATGATTATCAAAGTGACTGGACAGATGGTCTCTGCCAAATTAGCACCTCGGATATTTTGAGGACGAACTGTATTGGTGCTTTTCTTCTGCTTAATCCTGAGTTTCGCGATATGGGAATGACAACTAATGAAATGATCTTCGACTTGCTACATCCAACGGAAAAATGGGACGACAAGGGAAAGTTCAAATTTAAATACGAAGGGATATCAACAACGAATGGTGAAGGGATTTTTATCCGCACAGAGTCAACGGCTAACGACTGTTCATCTATGGCCGATGACCTAACCAAGGGAATATCTAAGGAAACAACAGGCGTGCAGGCAATTGACCCCAACGACAAATCCGGCCCCTCCGGCTACGATCCTGAAGGTACGTCGGATGATGAGCGCGATCGGCATATTGCTGGCGACCATCCACTTGGCTACATGGTCTCTTTTGAAAACCTTGAAAGTGCTACTGCTGCCACTCAGGAAATCCTCATTTCCGATCAGCTCGATACCAATCTTGACTGGTCAACATTTGCCCTTGATACCATACAAATTGGCACCCATACTATTTCAGTGCCAGAAGACAGTACAAGTTATACAACAGAGGTAGATCTGCGTCCTGAATTAAATACCATTGTCGAAGTAGATTGTAGCTTTGACTCTCAGACCGGGATGATCGAATGGTATTTCAAAGGCAAAGATCCTGACACAGGTGAGTGGGCCGATATCCTGCCGCCAAACACAGAAGATATTGATCCCCGTGGCCGGGGCTGGGTTTCGTACAGTGTGAAGCCTAAAGCAAACTTGCCTACTGGCACAGTCATCAAGAACAAAGCGACAATTGATTTCGAGGTTGATATCCCACCTGAGCCCATGGACACACCAGAAGTGTTCAATACCCTGGATAACTCGAAGCCAACAAGCCAAGTCGCCCCACTTCCTGCAACCCAAACCTCTACCAGTTTTACTGTCTCCTGGTCAGGATCAGATGAAGGTTCAGGGGTACGGGATTACACCATCTATGTCTCGGACAACTTAGGGCCATTTACTGCCTGGCTTACACAAACCACAGATACATCAGCTACCTTCACAGGTTCAAATGGCCATACCTACAGTTTCTATAGTGTGGCACGAGACAACGTGGGCAACCAGGAGGATCTCCCCACATTACCGGATGCTACTACCAGTATAGCCGGAGCAGAATGTTCAGACTGGCAGGATGTAATCACAAAGTACCAAGCATATGTCAATGACCAGGCTTTCTGGGAAGATGTTATTGCGTGTTATCAAGCATACGCCTTATAAAAAACTAGGTAATTATAAATGATCTGGCACTAAATCACAGATATTTTTAACCAACAAATGAAAGATATTTCTACTACGATTA
>Ga0315289_10008938_pt1 | contig 14463 bp, 13 predicted proteins | sample YL17G11_40_MG_FD_203452 | JGI IMG/M metagenome (GOLD analysis project Ga0315289, IMG submission 203452) | Sediment microbial communities from Yellowstone Lake, YNP, Wyoming, USA - YL17G11_40 | ecosystem: Environmental > Aquatic > Freshwater > Lake > Sediment | place: USA: Wyoming | collected...
TGGATAACGGACACAAGGACGTGGCGGAACTGCTGCTGGCCAACCATGCCGACGTCAATGCCACGAACATCCTCGGCACGACGCCTTTGCATGCGGCGGCGTTGAGGGGATACAAGGACGTGGCGGAACTGCTGCTGACCAACCATGCCGACGTCAATGCCAAGGACAAAGACGGCTGGACGCCGCTTGACGTGACACGATCACGCGAAGCTTGGCAATGGTTGAGGAGCAACGGGGCGGAGACTGGAAGAAAGGACCTTGACAAAGCCCTTGGCGAGGCAGCAAAGGCAGGCATTCCTGAAAGCGTCGCCTACTTCATACAGAAGGGTGGCAATCCAAATGCGAAGTTTGACGACGTTCTCCGTGAGCTTAGGGTGATAAAGATCGGTAGCTTAAACACGCTATCACTTTGGACTATGGAATATCGAAGCATAACACCGCTTCACTACGCTTGTTACGGAGGTTCAGAAGCTGTAGTCAGGCTGCTTGTTGAGAAGGGTGCTAGGGTCAGTGTTCCCGATGGAGACGGGGAAACGCCATTGGATTTTGCCCTCTTTCGTGGATTCAAAGAGATAGTTGGTTACCTGCGTTCGGTTAAGGCAGAGGAGGGAGTGAGCGGAGAACTAATGCATATCCGGGCGGCAATTGAGAATCTGCCGGAAGGGTTTCATCGATGGAGCAATTGCTCGTTAATGCCTTCCTATGATTTCTCAAAAGAATATTCCGGCAAGAAGCCTGAAAGCTTGGATGATCTGAAAGGCACGGTCATCGGTTTCAACGCGGAATGGGGCGGCTGGGATGAAGAACCAGTGTCCTTCCGAAATGGAATGATTGGGAAGTGCAAGGCCATTCGCTCCTATGTGAAGGAAGGGACGGAAGCCAAGTGTTTTGAGAATTACTACCGTTTTGAAAAGAACAAGTGGGTTGAAGTCAAGAAATGAGTCATGTGCTGTTCAAACCACCTAGGCCAACAAGGCGCTGGAGGCAAAAATGAGGGCTTTACGCCTTTGCACGTAGCTGCGGGTTATGGCCACGAGGAGGTGGCGGAATTGCTGCGTCAGCACGGCGGCCACGAGTGAACTTTTGCTGCCCGTGTGGGGCGGGCGTTTAGTAATTTGAATTTTATGATGAACACCGAAGAGTTTGTTGCGATTGAACGAGCCGTCAAGGCCAGCACCGCGCCGGCGGAGATTGCGGCGGCGTTCAACGAGTTGTCCACGTTGCGCGCGGAATTGAAAAAGCTTGGCGAGCCGGAAGGTTATTACCTCAAAGCCATGAACTGCCCGCATCATCACCGCATTTTTGCGGCTGAGCCGCGCAGTTACCGCGACCTGCCGTTGCGCCTCGCGGAATACGGCACTTGCTACCGCTACGAGCAGAGCGGCGAGTTGTTCGGCCTCATGCGCGTCCGCTCCATGCAGATGAACGACGCGCACATTTATTGTCAGCCGGAAAAATTCGCCGAGGAGTTCAACGCGGTGAACGAGATGTATCTGAAGTATTTCAAGATTTTCGGCATCGAGAAATACGTCATGCGCTTCAGCACGTCCGCGCCGGAAGGCATGGGCAAGAAATACGTCAACGAACCCGCGCTCTGGAAGCAGACCGAGGACATGGTCCGGCAGGTGTTGATTGATTCGAAGATCAACTACGTGGAAGTGGCGAACGAAGCGGCGTTCTACGGCCCGAAGATTGACGTGCAGGTCTGGAGCGTCATCGGCCGCGAATTCACGCTGGCGACCAACCAGGTGGACTTCGCCGTGCCCGCCAAGTTCGGCCTCGTCTATCGCGACAAGGACAATGTGGACAAGACCCCGCTCTGCATCCATCGCGCGCCGCTCGGCACGCACGAACGGTTCATCGGCTTTCTGATCGAACATTACGCCGGCAACTTCCCGCTCTGGCTCGCGCCGGACCAGGTGCGTGTCATCACGCTCAACGACGATGAAGCGTTGATCAACTACGCCAGGCCCATCGTGACCGAACTCCGCGCGAACATGGTGCGCGTGGACGCGGATTTCAGCGCGACGCCGTTCAAGGCCAAGATCGCCAACGCGGAACAATTGCGTGTCCACACGATGCTCGTCATCGGTGGCCGCGACATGGAAGCCGGCGCGGTTTCCGTCCGCGTACACGGCAAAGGCAATCTCGGCGCAAAGCCGAAGGCTGAAGTCGTGGCGGAGGTTGTGCGCGCGATTCGGGAGCGGCTTCCGTAGCAGACGAAGGCCCGAGGCATCTATGTTCTCACTGGTGAACTGAAAGCGTTTGTGCAATCTTTTGCTTCACCTGAAGCAAACTTTTGTCTAAAGCCGTTTGCCCTCGAAAGTCCGCAATTGCTGCGCCGCTCGGCGCAGCAATTGAATCCGCTGTTGCCAGGCGCGACAACCCAGGTAATCGGGCGGCAAGAGCCGTCTCGGTAGCAGGGGATCACTCTCTACTGCCGCGTGCCAGGCTGCTCGTTCTTCTGCCGCCCATCGTTGAAGGGCTTTGGCGGCCGCGTGGTTGTGCAGGGGTTGGTCCGGACGCTGGGCGAGCAGTTTTAGCTGCCGGGCATATCGACGGTTTATAGCCTCGAAATCCCACGCGCCCGCCACAATCTCCGCGTCGCTCTCTCCCGCGCATGGCCGAGCCTCCAACAGGAGAAGGGATTCCACGTTGGTTTTTCCACCCGCGAGAATCTCGCGCTCGCCATACACGGGGTCGGGCGTAATCCACACGCTGCCCTGCAAGTAGCCGAACCCGCGCGCGCGCAGATAGCGACGCAACCGGCCTCGATGGACATGCTGTTCCATAGGTACATCGAACAAAACGAGCCGCCATTGACCATCCCAGCGGCGTGACCACTGGATTTCGGGGTCACGGCCGCCCAAAGCATGAAGCCGCCCCTTCTCCGTGAGGCGATAGAGCCGGTCGCCAAGTGCGTTGGGGTCGCGCTCCAGCAGTTGATTCCTCTCCAGCGTGGCGACCTGACGCAAAAGGCCGTTACGATAGACCCAACCTTCATAGGAATCGGTCAGGTTGCGAAAAGTCGGCCGCATCAACATGTCTGCCGGCCACAGGAGGAAATTCAGGAACTCTTCGGTCTTGGGTTTCACGGCTGGATCATGTTCACGAAGCGGGCAGAAAGACAACTGCAAAATTTTGCTTCAGGTGAAGCACAGTTTCGTCACAAGTCACCCAGTGTCATTGCAGCAAACTCGACCGTTGTGCCGCCGCTCCGTATAGTGCCAGCATGTCCACAGGCGTTTTAGCTCCAGGGAATGCAGCCATGCGGGAAAGTGATGGTACGGGGCGCGGCAGGCAGGCGGTCACAAAAGATTCTACGCCCGCCGCCAAGATCCAATTGTTTCGGTCGCTGTTTGGCGGGCGCACGGACGTGTATCCTCGGCGTTTCGTGAGCCGAAAGACCGGGAGGGCCGGTTACGCGCCGGCTTGCGCGAACGAATGGGCGCGGGGCGTTTGTGAGAAGCCAAGGATCAAATGCGCCGATTGTCCAAACCGCCGACTACTTCCGGTCACCGACGAGGTGATCCGCTGGCATCTTTCAGGGCGGGACGACCAAAGCCGGGACTTCGTCATGGGTGTTTATCCGATGCTCCAGGACGAGACCTGTTACTTGCTGGCGGCGGACTTCGACCGGGAGAGTTGGCAGGAGGACGCGAGCGCATTCCTGGAAACATGCCGCCGGCTCGACCTGCCCGCCGCCTTGGAACGGTCCCGATCCGGCAACGGTGGCCACGTCTGGCTTTTTTTTGAGGAGGCCATCTCCGCCAGCCTCGCGCGAAAGCTGGGTTCACACGTTCTCACCGAGACAATGGAGCATCGGCCCGAAATCGGCCTCGGCTCGTATGACCGGTTTTTCCCAAACCAAGACACCTTGCCCAAAGGCGGGTTCGGGAAGCAGGGCATGCCGACGCCGAACCCGAATTACAGCGCCGACCCGGCCATGACCCCAGCCGGAAGTCCGCGCCAATCCGCAACAGGAGGCAATCCGCCATGACCCGCATCCTTCTCACACTTGCCACGCTGCTGGCGGTGCCGGTCGGCGCGCTCCATGCGGCTGACGCGCGGCCTAACATTCTCTGGCTGGTGAGCGAGGACAACGACACGTTGCTGGGCTGTTACGGCGACCCGCTGGCACGGACGCCCGCGCTCGACAAACTGGCGCGGGGAGGCGTGCTCTACGAGCGCTGCTTTGCCCAGCCAGTCTGCGGGCCGTCCCGCTTCGCGCTCATCACCGGCATGTACGCCGTCAGCCACGGGCCGGCGGAGCACATGCGGGCGCAGGGGAAAATACCGTCGTGGCTCAAAGGCTTTCCGGCTCTGTTGCGCGAGGCCGGCTACTTCACGTCGAACAATTCGAAGACAGATTACAACTCGCCGATCAGCGTCCGGGAGGCGTGGAACATGTCGAGCGGGAGCGCCACCTGGCGCAACCGGCCCGACCTGCGACAGCCGTTTTTCAGCGTCTTCAATCACGAGGTCACCCACGAAAGCTGCCTGTTCCCCACCAACGACCTGCCGCTGGACTTCACGCCGACGGACCCGGCGAGGGTGCGCATCCCGCCCTACCAGCCCGACACGCCGGAGATGCGGGCCGACTGGGCGCGTTACTACGATCACCTGGCGCTCATGGACGAGCAGATCGCCGCGAAGCTCAAGATGCTGGCCGATGACGGTCTCGCCGAGAACACGATTGTCTTTTATTACTCGGACAACGGCGGCGTGCTGCCGCGGAGCAAGCGCTTTCTCGAAGAGAGCGGCACGCACGTGCCGCTCATCGTCTATTTCCCTCCGAAGTGGCGGCATCTGTCGCCCGCGCCGCCCGGCTCGCGCATCAAGGAGCCGGTCAGTTTCGTGGATTTCGCGCCCACGGTGATGTCGCTGGCCGGGGTGAAGATTCCCGATTACATTCAGGGCCGCGCCTTCCTCGGGCCGGCCAGGGCGACGAACCAGTTCGTGTTCCTCACCCGCGACCGCATGGACGAGCGTTACGATATGATGCGTTCGGTCGCCGATGGCCGCTGGCTTTACATCCGCAACTTCCGTCCCGACCTGCCCTACGTGCAGCCGCTGGAGTATCAATCCCGGGCGCGCGGCTACCAGTCGTGGGCGCGAATGGCGCGCGAGGGCAAGCTCACGCCCGCCACCGCGCAGTATTGGGGCGAGAAACCCTCGGAAGAGCTTTACGACATGCTGGCCGACCCCGACAGCGTGAAGAACCTTGCCGGCGGCGCTGCGCATCGCGTCACACTGGAGCGGATGCGCGCTGCCCTGAAGCGGCACTCGCTCGAAGTCGTGGACAACGGCTTCCTGCCCGAAGGATCAACGCTGGAAGGGTACGAGGCTTCGCGCAAACCCGGCGGCTGGTCAGTCGAACGCGTGTTCGACCTCGCGATGCTCGCGTCCGACCGCGACCCGTCAAACCTGCCGAAGTTCATCACTGCTCTGGACGACGCAAACGAGCCGGTTCGCTGGTGGGCGGCGCAAGGCTGCGCGAGAACGCCGCGTCCGCCGAACCCGCGCTCCGCCGGCGGCTCGACGACGCTTCCGGCGCGGTGCAGGTCGCGGCCGCCGAAGCGCTTGCCCGCATCGGGAAAGTGGAAGCCGCGTTGCCGGTGCTGGAACGATGCTTGAAGGACGCGCAGTCGCCATGGTTTGGCCTCCAGGCTGCGAACGTGCTCGACCGATTGGGCGAAGCCGCGCGACCCGCGCTGCCCGCAATGCGCGAAGTGCTTCAGCGCGGTGGAAACACGAGCGGCGCCGCCAACCCGCTTCAATTTCAGCGGCGAATCTTGGAGCACGTTGTTGCGGTGCTGGATGACAAGACGCCGGCGCTGGTTTATCCGGTGTTCACGCAAGCCTATTGAACCGGGGGGGGCGGCGAGGCTCTTTCTGCTCCTCAAGGGAGGCACATTCGACGCCAACCTAATCATAGCCAAGATCGCCGACGCCGAACCCGCGCGCGTCCAAAAACCATGCTCGTTATCGGCCCGCGCGACGCGGAAGCCGGCAACGCCTCCCTGCGTCTCCACAGCAAAGGCAACCTCGGCGCGAAGCTGAAGGGCGAAGTCGTGGCGGATATTTTGCAGGCCATTAAAGAGCGGCGCGCTTGACGCTTCCCCAACGCTTACCTACGCTGCCCCACTCGCTGAACGGCGGATACCCAATTCAAAGGGAATCAGTGGCAGTGTCCGTGACGGAATCGAGAGGTTTTTGTGAACGTAACGGTCGAGAATCTGTCCCCGTGCAAGAAGTTGCTGCGGGTGGAAATCGAAGCGAAGGAAGTGGATGCAACCTTCGATTCGGTTACCAAGGACTTTCAAAAGCGGGCCGCGCTGCCGGGTTTCCGCCCTGGCAAAGCGCCGCGCGACATGGTGCTCAAGAAGTTCGAGAAGGACATTGAGGCGGAAGTCAAAAAGAAGCTCCTCTCCGACTCCTACCGCAAGGCTGTGGACGAACAGAAGCTCGATGTCATCGGCTACCCCGATATCGAGGAAATCCAGTTTGGCCGGGGGCAAAACCTTTTGTTCGCCGCGACGGTCGAGACGGCGCCCGAAATCCAGTTGCCCGAATACAAAGGGCTGCCCGTCCGGTGCGAGATCGCGTCAGTCACCCAGGCGGATATCGAGCGCGCGCTGAATCTGCTGCGCGAGCGGCAGGTGAATTTCCAGCCGGTCAACCGCCCGGCCCAGAGCAGCGATGTGCTCGTGGTTAATTACTCCGGCACGTGCGACGGCAAGCCGCTCACCGAGACCGCGCCCGCGGCCAAGAGCCTGACCGAGCAGAAAAAATTCTGGGTCAGCACCGAGCCTAACGCGTTCATCCCGGGTTTTGCGGCGCAACTCATTGGCGCGCAGGCCGGCGACCAGCGGACGGTCAGCGTGGATTTCCCCGCCGATTTCGTGACGAAGGAACTGGCCGGCAAAAGGGGCGTTTACGCCGTGGAAGTGGTCGAGGTCAGGGAGAAAATCTTGCCGCCGGTGGACGACGCCTTCGCCAAGACGTGGGGCGCCGAGAACCTGGAGAAGCTCAAGGAGGGCGTGCGCCGCGATTTGGAAAACGAACTGAAATACAAGCAGGACAAAAGCCTCCGAGGACAGCTCATCCGGGAGTTGCTCAACCACGTCAATTTTGATTTGCCGGAGTCGGCGGTGGCGCACGAGACGCGCAACGTCGTTTATGACATCGTGCGGGAAAACTCGAAACGCGGCGTTTCGCGCGATCTCATCGAGAAACAAAAGGAGCAGATTTACGCCGCGGCGACGAACAGCGCCAAGGAACGGGTCAAGGTCGCTTTCCTCTTGCAGAAAATCGGCGAGAAGGAGGACATCAAGGTTTCGCAGGAGGAAGTCGCGCGGCGCGTCCATTCCTTGGCGGCGCTGTACCAGATCACGCCGGAGAAATTCCTCAAGGACCTCAAAAAGCGCAACGGGTTGGTCGAAATCTACGACCAGATTGCGAACGAGAAGGTGCTCGATTTCCTCCAGGCCAACGCGAAGATTGAAGAGGTGCCGGCGGCCCAGAATCCAAGTTGATTCTTGTAGGGGCCGACGTGAGGAGGCTCTGACTCAGTGATTCCTGTAGGAGCCGACGTTAGGAGGCTTTGACTCAAAAAGGCGGCCGCTTGATCTTGCCGGCATTGGGATCCTTCGCTCGCTGGTAAATCGGCCAGAATTTCTCCCAATAATCCGCCTCCAATGGGTTCAGCATGGGATAACCCGGAACGACTGCTCCGCTGAACGGCCACTGCTCCGCGTGTGAGGCCAGACCGGCCCGGACGGGATTGGCAAGAACATAGAAACATACCTTGGCGAAAGCCCCGCGTTTCCGTTGTTCCTCCCGCAAAACGTGGTCGTGCGCCTGCGGTTGAAACCGCGCCGGTGCCAGTGATTTTTTGAGATAGGTTCGGAGAAAGGCCGTCCCTTTTCGCTGGTCGGTGTCTTGCCGAAGCCCCATCCAAACCAGATGCACATGATCCGGCATCAAGCAATACGTTGGACAAAGCAAACCATCGCGCGCGGCTGCGTGCAGCATCAACTCCCGAAAACGCGCATGGAACCGGTCGGTCAACCATCCCCTTGTCCGGTCGTAAACGGTCAGCGTCCAGTGGACAACCGCATCGCCTTGGTAATACTCACGCGGCAGCCGGGGCAAGTAGTTGGGGCGAGGTTTACTCATGATTGGAGCCTCCTTACGTCGGCTCCTACAATTTTCATTGCAGATGGAGCGAGGCTTGTTCATGACGAAAGCTCCCTTACGTCGGCTCCTACGGTCTGGTTTGCCTCCTCACGTCGCAGCCGGGGCAAGTAGTCGGGGTGAAGTTTGCTCATGATCAGAGCCTCCTTACGTCGGCTCCTACAATTTTCATTGCGTCCGCCCGAACTTCTTCTCCAATTCGCGATAGTTCATCTCAATGAGGGTCGGGCGGCCATGCGGGCAGGTGTAGGGCATGGCGCAGCGGCGCAAATCTTCGATCAGATTTTCCAGTTCTGCTCCGACAAGAGGATCGTGCGCTTTTACCGCATGGCGGCAGACGGTCTTGGCAACGGTATGCTCGCCCAGCCGCAGAGAATTGACCTCTTTGCCGACGGCCTTGAGTTCGTCCACCAGATCGAGCACGAAGTGCCGCGGGTCGGACGCCTTCACGAACGGCGGCAAGGCGTCGAGCAGAAACGTGCGCTCGCCGAATTCGCTCAAGCCCACGCCCAGGCGCGTGAGCGCGGGCAACTGCTCCCGCAGGAACTGGGCGTCGCGCGGCGACAACTCGATCGTCTCCGGCAACAACAGGCGCTGCGACGGCGCCTGGCCGCCCTGCTCCAGCCGGTTCAGCATCTGCTCGAAAAGAATCCGCTCGTGCGCGGCGTGCTGGTCGAGCAGCACCAGCCCGCGGTCGGATTCCAGCACCACATAAAGTTTGCCGATGACGCCGACGAGGCGGAGAGGGACGTTCAACAGAGGCACAGGTTCGGTCGAGGGCCAAGAGTCGAGGGTCGAGGGCGCAGCGGAAATTTCCGATTTCCGATTTCCGATTTCCGATTGTGGACCGGCAGGCTGGGCGATGGGCGATGGGCGATGGGCGATGGGCAACGATTCGGAAGGCGAAGTCGGCGGCGCAAATCCCATGCGCAGTGGCGGCGGCTGTTCGGGCGGTGCCGCTGGTTTTGGGGGCAACGGAAATTCCGGCAATGACGGGGTGGAAAGCTCCGGCACGGGTTTCGTCGGCGCAGCGGGCACGCTGGACCGGTGGGGCGAGACTCCCGGCGAGCCGAGCGGCGCAGTTCCCACCGGCTCGCGAGGACGCTCGCCCCACCGTTTGGAATCGGCCGCCGATTCTTGCGTATGAAACGCCAGCAACGTCTCACGCACGGCTTGAGCGACGAGTTTGCGCACTTCGGCTTCCCGATGGAACTTCACCTCGCGCTTGGTGGGATGGATGTTCACGTCCACTGCCGCGGGATCAATTTCCAGAAACAGGCAGCAAACCGGGTAACGTCCCTTCATCAGCGCGGTGTGGTAGCCTTCGAGCAGCGCGAAATTCAGGCCGCGATTCTCCACGGGCCGCCGGTTGACGAAGAGGTGCTGGTCTTCGCGCGTGGCCCGGGAGACGCCCGGCGCGCCGAGGAAACCCCAGACGCGGAAAGTCGAGGGTCGAGAGTCGAGGGTCGAGGGCTGGGCCAGTTCATCATCTGACGGCGCGAAGGAACACATCTCGGTGGAAAAGTCCACAGCCAGGAGCTTGAGGTCGTCGCCGTAGAGCGCCCGTAACCGTTCGCGCAGCGCGGCGAGCCGGCCTTCCGCGTCGTTTGCCAGTTTGATAACGGGCAATTGCCAGACCGTGCGACCGTCTTTTTGAAAAGTAAACGCCACCTCGGGAAACGCCAACACCGCGAGCATCAAATAGTGTTGGATGTGCGCGGCTTCAGTTTCTTCGCTGCGCAAAAATTTCCGTCGCGCCGGCACGTTGAAGAAAAGCTGGCGGACTTCGACGCTGGTGCCGGGCGCGCTGCCGCCGGCCTTGACCGCGACGATTTTGCCGCCGCTCACAACGATCTGCGTGCCTTCGACCTCTTCCGCTCGGAGTTCCGCGTTTACGCGGCTCGGGTCAGCTTGACCGCCTGAAGGCGGGACTCCCAACCGTTCGCGCGTTGTCAGCGTGAACCGGCTGACGCTGGCGATGCTGGGCAACGCCTCGCCGCGAAAGCCCAAGGTGGAAATCGCGGCCAAGTCCTCCGCGCGCTGGATTTTGCTGGTGGCGTGGCGTTCGAGGCAGAGCAGGGCATCGTCGCGGCTCATGCCGAGGCCGTCATCCGTCACGCGCATCAGGCTGCGCCCGCCGGCCTGGATTTCGACGGTGACGCGCGTCGCCTCCGCGTCCAGCGCATTCTCGACCAACTCCTTGACCACGCTGGCGGGGCGCTCGACCACTTCGCCCGCGGCGATTTGGTTGGCGACCTGCTCAGGCAATAATCTGATTCGATTCATGAACGTCGTGGAACCGTTACATCGTTAAATCGTGAATCGTTAAATGGTTGAATCGGTGCAGTGGTGCAACGATGTAACGATTTAACGATTCACGCTGCAACGTAGCACGCTCATTTCGGCACCGGCAACGAAAAGGAGAACACCGCGCCACCTCCCGGCTCGTTGCGCGCCCAAATCCGGCCGCGATGATCCGCGACGATGCGTTTGCAGATCGAAAGGCCCAGTCCGGTGCCGTGCGCTTTGCCATAGCTCGCGAACGGCTCGAAGAGTTGATCCTGCATTGGGGGCGGGATGCCGGGGCCGCCGTCTTCGATTTCGGTGATGACTTCGGCGTCAGTCTGGATGAACCGCAGGGCGATTTCTCCGCCCTCGACCATGGCATCGGCCGCATTGTGGATGAGGTTGAAGAAGACGCGCCGCAGACGTTTGGCGTTGATCAGCAGCGTGACTGCCGGTGGGCGGTTGACCAGGTTGAGTTTCGCCGACTTGAGTTCCAACTCGGGCTGAATTTCAGCGATGGTCTGCTCGACAAGGGCGGCGTAGTTGGTCGGCACAAACTCCGAGGCCACGCGCGGGGACTGCGAGAACTCCATGATGTCGTTGACCAGTTCGCCAATCCGGCCCAACTGCCGGCGGATGCGCGCGGCGGTCGCGCGTCGCGTTTCGGGAGTGGCGTTGGCGTCGCACGCCGACTCCACCGTAAGCCCGATGATGGTGAGGGGATTTTTCAAATCATGCACCACGGATCGGGCGAAACGGCCCACGACGGCCAGGCGCTCGTGCTGGAGAAGCTCGCGCAGGTATCGGGTGTCGAACTGCCGGAGGCGCTCGCTCACGACGCGCAACAGGCGGAGCGACACTGCTGGCGAACGCCGGAGCAGCCCCAACATCGCCGCGCGCGGAATGAAATAAAGAGTCGTGTCGTTGACGGCCACGGCGCTGGCGGAACGCGGTTTCTCATCCAGCACGGCCATTTCACCGAAGAAATCGCCCGGCCCGAATCGTGAGAAGGCGTAACGGACCTTTTCCCCCACCAGCCCCGAAATCTCCACCAAGCCCTCGCCGACGACGTAAACGCCGTCGCCCGGGTCGCCTTCCTTGAAGACCTCGCCGCCTGCTACGAACCGCCGCTCTGCCACCGTCCGCCGCAGGTTTGCCAACTCCTCCGGCGCGAGTTCGCTGAACAGGTTGCAGGACTCGATGTGCGCCACGCTGCCGATATTAGCGGCGAGCGCCGTCTCGTAAAGCACCAAAGGCTCGTTGCACAAGTTGAACGTGTTCCACTGGCACCTGGTGGATGACCAGGGCTGGCGGATTGAGATTCGGAAGTATCCGCGCCTGGCGGAAGTTGGGGCCTGGCGCAAGGCCATCGGTTTTGATCTGGACCCGAAAGACAGCACGGCTTACGGGCCAGACGGGCGGTATGGGGGTTATTACACGCGGGCTGACGTTCGTGAGCTTGTGGCTTACGCCCAGGCCAGGCACATCACGATTGTGCCGGAGATCGAGATGCCGGGACACTCGAGCGCGGCGCTGACCGCCTATCCCGAGCTGAGTTGCACCGGCGGGCCGTTCAGCACGGACATCAACGGCGGCGTCTTCCACGGCGTCTATTGCGCGGGCGGTGACAAGACGTTTTCCTTCCTGCAGGGCGTGTTGACGGAGGTGCTCGACCTTTTCCCCGGCAAGTATATCCACATCGGGGGCGATGAGGTGCCGAAAGATAATTGGCAGAAGTGTGCGAAGTGCCAGGCGCGCATGAAACAGGAGGGGTTAAAGACCGAGCACGACCTCCAAAGCTACTTCATCCGCCGGATCGAGAAGTTCATTGACGGCCAGGGCCGCACTTTGATTGGCTGGAGTGAGATTCGCGAGGGCGGCCTGGCTCAAAACGCTGCCATCATGGACTGGAAAGGCGGAGCGGTGGAGGCTGCCAGCGCCGGGCATGACGTTGTCATGTGCCCCACCAAGTATTGCTATCTGGATTATTATCAATCCACGAACCGGGCGGCGGAGCCGCGGGCCATCGGAGGCTTTCTGCCGCTGAGCAGGGTGTGTTCATTCGAGCCGATACCCGCAGACCTGGCTCCGGAGTGGCACGCCCATATCCTTGGCACTCAGGGCAACTTATGGACCGAGTATGTCCCGTCGTTGAAGCGCATCCAATACATGGCATTCCCGCGCCTGTGCGCAGTCGCTGAGGTTGGCTGGTCGTCCAGGTCGTCGCGTGACTGGGATGCTTTTTTGCGCCGTCTGCAGGAGCATAGCCGAAGGCTGGACCAGCTCAACGTCCACTACCGCCCCCTCTCCCTTGACGTTGCTCCATCAAAACTGCAGGCCGAACGATGAGCGCCGCTGCTGACGCCGGGCCGGCTGCTCGCCTTTAGGCTTGTCCATTTTCTGCCCCGGAAGAAAATCTTTCTGCGATTATGAGTACCATGACCGAAACTCGCTCTGCGGACGTGCAAGCGGGCAAAACAGGCTACAATCGCTTTCTGCTGCTGGTCGCCGGGCTCGGCGGTTTGCTCTACGGCGTGGACGTCGGCATCATCGCCGGGGCGCTGCCTTATCTCGAAGCCACGTCCGGTCTCAACGCGGGCCAGCTCTCAATCATTGTCGCCGCCGTGCTGCTGGGCAGCGTGGTCTCGACGCTGTTTGCGGGCCTGCTGGCCGACTGGATGGGCCGCAAGAAACTGATGGCGTGCAGCGGGGTCTTGTTTGTGATCAGTATTCCGATGATCGCCCTGGCCCACGGCTATGGGCCGCTGGTGTTTGGCCGTTTGCTGCAGGGCGTCAGCGCCGGGCTGATCGGCGTGGTGGTGCCGCTTTACCTGGCCGAGTGTCTGGGCGCGTCGAGCCGCGGCAGGGGCACCGGTATTTTCCAATGGCTGCTGACCTTGGGCATTGTGGCCGCAGCGCTCATCGGAATGTATTTCAGCTTCCGCGTTGAGGAGGTGTCAAAGCTCGGCGACGCCGATAAACTCTTCGCGTTCAAGGACGCGGCCTGGCGCAGCATCTTCTGGGTCTCCTTGCCGCCCGGCATTCTCTTCGTTGTCGGCAGCCTGATGGTGGCGGAGTCGCCGCGCTGGCTGTTCCGCCGGGGCAGGAAGGATGCGGCCCGGACCGCGCTGCTCCGCTCGCCCGCAGGTTGAGCCAGATGCCGTGGCTTAGTGAGAGCAGACACTTATGCGGAGTCAAAATGAGCCGCTGAAAGCCATGAACGCCAAACCCGCTGTGTCAGCGCCGTTGGACCCCGGGTTCCAGCCCGCAGTCCTGGCCAATCACAGTTATGTCAGAGCGGCCAGGGCCTCTGGCCAGGCGGTGCCGCCGGTTATCGGTCTGGAAAGGGAAGGCGGTCTGCTCTCCCGCTACGAAACCATCGTCAAACCCGACGCTGGCGCCGAGACGCTCCGATATGTCGAGCGGATAGTGAAGTTCCTGCTTTGGGCGCGCGGCGGCTGGAGGCTTTACTTCGGTGGACCGAAAGTCATCGGTCAGCAAATCCAGCGGTGTTAAAGAAGGAATTTCCCGAAGTGGAAGCAAAGGTCAGGCTGCAAGTTCCGGACGAAAAGAGCCGGCGCGTCGGGCAAGCCGTCGCTGCGGCCAGCTTGCCGCCGATTCGGAAGTGAGGCGATGAAACCGAGCCGCGCCAGACCGCAAGACCGCCGGGCCAGGCAAGGTACGTCGAGTTCCATGTCACGCCGAACAACCAGCGATTGCAGTTGCAGTTTGCCGACGCCGGCGCGGTGGAACGTGCAAGAGAGTCAGGCTCGATTGAGAATTTCCTCATCCCCGGGGAGGCGTTTCGCTCCGTGACGTGGGTGGAGCCGGAAGGCCGGAAATGGTTTGTTTGTGCGGCTATTCCGGCCGGGCCAGTATCCGACCAGGCCGGGCCGCTTAACCCGCATATTTCACAAACTTCGTAGCCGCCGACGTAAGGAGGCGGAGGTGCAATTGACCCACAACGGTACGCCTCCT
>Ga0315289_10008939_pt1 | contig 14462 bp, 13 predicted proteins | sample YL17G11_40_MG_FD_203452 | JGI IMG/M metagenome (GOLD analysis project Ga0315289, IMG submission 203452) | Sediment microbial communities from Yellowstone Lake, YNP, Wyoming, USA - YL17G11_40 | ecosystem: Environmental > Aquatic > Freshwater > Lake > Sediment | place: USA: Wyoming | collected...
CATGGTCTGAAACAGGGAGATCCTGTACTTATCGAACTACAGCCAGACGATTCTCTAAAGATTTCTTGCGTATCATCTATTCAGGCCAAATCGCAGGAGGCTGGCGTCTAAGAGTTGCGGTCGCCCATAGCCGTTTGCTCTGAGCAGGAGCATAATATGCTAAAATATATAATTATCAAATCAAACAATGAAAAATTCTCCAACTATTGCCTTGAATGCTTCAAGCCTGCAGAGGCTGCATTGAATCACGACGCAAGGCGGCACTTCAGCAAAGACATGTTCTGCCAATGCGGGAGAGGATCTTGATAGACTCCAAAGTTCATCGGCTTGGATTCTACGAAGAGTCCATTGGCGATCTTCACAAGATCAGGGAAGTAGATGGCTATGTCCTAGCAAGCATAGGGCCAGCAATCGTAGTTCTGCCACATGAACTGGGAGCGAAGCTCAAGCCTCTAATCGGATTGAGGATCGGCATTTTGCGAACTGAACAGGATTATAGGCTCAGGATCTTCCCGGCATCGAAGACCTCTGAGACCACTAAGAGCACACTCATAAACACTATTAGGTGTCAAGCATGACCTCCAACCTTTGCAATGCCGCCAATCCATCAAGTTCACCATTCTATAGGGCTTTAAGGCGCATCCCCTGGCAGCTCAGACGGCCTGAGATCCGATTTACCATAATCCCTCTGAGCCAGAAGAGTCCTATCGGCAAAGCCTGGGACGAGCCTGGGGGTTCAAACTATGGCCATGTTGATCCTATGCTTGCCGGATATCTGGCATCCGGCTGGAATTATGGGGTAGTTACGGGGCTTTCAGGCCTGGCAGTAGTAGATATTGATAACATGCAGGAGGCCGAAGCCCTTGGAATTCCAGCCAGGCTGCCTCGGACATTTCAAGTGAGAACCGGAGGCGGAGGACAACACCACTATTATTGGTGCCCGGGCATTAGGAGAATAAGCTTTTATCACCAAGAAAAGCTGGACGCCTGTGGATCTGCTCTTCATCTCGGCGAAGTTCAATGTGAGGGGCAGCAGGTAGTGGCTCCGGGGAGCCTGCACAAGTCGGGACGACGTTACGAGGTACTTCGCGATGTCGCCATTTCTTCCATAACCGAGCAGGAAATTATTCAGGCACTTGTGGGGCTGAAGTTCTCCAGGGCTAAGGAGAAGGGACTCAAAACTGCTGGCCACGCGGAAGAACTCCAGGCACCGAGGGATAAAGATGGCATCCTACTGGGTGCACTCATCCCCATAGACTCCATCGCCTGGCCTCGAGGCCAGGTGGAGAGGCACGGCCTGGAAGTGAGAGGCGCCCACCCGCTGCACGATTCAGCATCAGAGGACAACTTCTCCATAAACCTGGGCCAGAACTGCTGGCACTGCTGGCGTCACGAGACCGGAGGAGGACCTCTGGAGTTCCTGGCCATGCAGATGGGTCTGCTGGACTGCGCAGAGGCGCGCCCTGGCTGCCTGAAGGATGTCTTCCCAAAAGTGGTCAGGGAGGCGAGAAGAAAAGGATACTGCCTGCCAGGGGAGAAGAGATGACCTCTGGGGGGCAGGATAATGGTGCTCAAGAAGAAAAGCCCAAGAAAGGCAGGAAGAAGGGCCGAAATGAAGATGAAGAGGCCTCCGGGAAGGATGAATACCAGCTTGAGATCGAGGCCGAACTAAAGGTGCTGGAGAGGCACCGTCATAAGGCCCTGGAGATCTTGGAGCACGGAGATCCCCTGGACTTCCTTCTGGACACCTTCAACAAAATCCATGTGGGAGACAGGGACACAGCCGAGGTCCAGTTCATAGCTTTTGGCTGCCAGGCATCCTGCAACTCCCATGGGATTCAGGCCAACTGGACCGGTCCATCGGGCAAGGGAAAGAGTGCCGGTGCTGAGGCCTGTTATCATCTTTTACCCAAGATGTTCATACTGAATGGCTCTGTATCGGCGAAGAGCCTATTCTATCACAAAGATCTGCCAGACGGGGCTTGCATCTTCCTCGATGATTTTAGGGTGGATGAGGGCTCGGACCTGGAAGCGACCATCAAGAGGAGCACTTCTGCCTTCCAGGAAGGTGCCTACCATGAAACTCTGGACGGCAACCGGCAGCTCCTCCGGATGAGGCTGCCCAAAAGGCTCTGCTGGACGCTCACCTATGTCGATGTGATCGAGAGCGGAGATCAGTTCCTCAATCGCATGTTTGTGATCAAGACCGATTCGTCCAGGGAGGCCGATGAGCAGGTATGCAGACATATCCTGCTGCGGGCAGAGCGCGGTGAGTCTGCGCTTCCCTTGATCGAAGAGGTGCTGATCTCCAAGGCCATGATGCTGGACATCAAGAACAAGCCGCCTTACCGGGTAGTAATACCCAAGCTATCTGAGAGAGTGAGCTTCACTGACCGACGCAACCGAAGAAATCCTGACCTTTTCGTGGACCTGGTGATAGGCCTGGCATGTCTGCGACACCGCCAGAGGAAGAGGGAGCACGTATCGGAAGGGGAATGGACTCTGTATGCCAACATGGAGGATATCCGAGAGGCGGCCAGGGTAGGAGATGATCTTTACTACTCTCTTCGGCCCATGTTGGCTGTTTCCAGGGGGCGGCTGCTTGCTCTCTCCACGCCCTTTGGCAAGCGGGGCTGGTTCTTCAATGAATGGTCGGAGGAAACAGGCTGGCAGAAACATGCCATCACGGCGCTGCAATGCCCGCGAATATCCAGAGAGTTCCTGGAGGAAGAACGGCGGTCCATGCCAGCGGCATGGTTTAACGCGGAGTATATGTGTGAGTTCACAGAGGCGGTAGACAGCGTGTTCAGCTATGAGCATGTCATGGCGGCAGTGGCAGAAGATGTTGAGCCTCTGGATTTTGGAGGAGAAGAATGATCAAATTCTTTGTGGGACTGGATTTGGGTCAGTCTCAGGATTATACGGCTTTGAGCATACTGGAGCGCTTGAAGAATGACAAGGAATACGTCTATCACGTCCGTCACCTGGAGCGCATTCGAGGCGCCCCTTATCCTTCGATCGTTGATAAGACGGCCAAGATAATGCAATCGCCAGGACTGAAACGTGAAGCTTCTCTGGTGGTAGACCAGACGGGAGTGGGAGCGCCTGTGGTCGATCTCTTCCAGCAGGCAGGACTTAAGCCGATAGGGGTGCAGATACATGGGGGGGATAAGGCATCGCACGAAGGCGAAAGCTGGAGAGTTCCGAAACGGGATCTGGTCGGCGTTCTGCAGGTGCTCCTCCAGACAGGGCGGCTCAAGGTGGCCAGCAAGCTCAAGCTGGGGCCAGTTCTTTCGCAGGAGATGCTGAACTTCAAGGTGAAGATCGATCCCATGACGGCGCACGATAGCTATTCAGCTTGGAGGGAGGAGGATCACGATGATCTGGTTCTATCTGTGGCGCTGGCGGCCTGGTGGGGGGAGAATGGGCCGAAGGAGATACCTATCGTAAGTCCTGCGGTTATCAGGAGAAGATCGAAATGGAGAAAGGGGACGGGCTGAACGAGATTGAGATAAATTACCTTTCGGATGCATTAAGCAGTAAGCCAAAGGCATCGTTGACCGTGATATATGTCCTTACCCGGCCACGGTCCTTTTCTGGTCGAGGCCCCAGTCAACACTGATTATTTGTAGAGATCTTCATCTAGCTCAGCACGATTATCTTCGTGATGTGCATCTGCCTCGTAGCTATCGGCAATCTTTTTCATAAGCCGGGCTGTGCGCGGCCAACTACTGCTTAGGATGCGAGCAAGGTCACGATAGCGTTCGGCGATGGCTCTTTCCTGGGCGCCACCTTCGCCGATCGAACGCGTCACAACTCCTCTGCCATTATAAATACCGGTACTGATGCCATCCTCGATATCATCGCTTTCTAGATCCTCAAGAAGACCACGGAGTGTTTCATGCGGCCAGGCACCGTCAGCTCCACTGGGATAATATACGAGCACCTGGCCAATATGATGATCGGCGATTTCTCCTCTGCCGCTTGCACAAGCCAACTCATGAGCTCGGCTAATCCAAGACCTTAGCTTTTCAGGGTTCAAGCTTCCATTTTCATTTATCCCCGGAGGATTTCTCCAATCATGTAGAAGGTCGATGCTGAGATGAGAACGAATGCGCTGTTCTTCGGTGGGTATGCTCGGTTCCTCTCCCTTAGCCCTGTATGACAACCCTATCAGCTCAACAAAGAATTCAGGATCTTCAGACAGCCTTTTATGCAGAATTTTTGGTGGGCGTTGATGTCGAAGCAGAGGGAGGAAGTACCATTCGAAGTGGCCTAACTGAGTCTCCTCTATTTTGCCAGATGCTTCGAGGAGGTTTAGCAAATTGCCTATTCCATAAGATAGGGAACTCCAGTCTATCTTTTCGGTAATTTTTCCTTTGAATAAACTGATCGACTATTTCAGCCACTAGTTGAGGGCAATGACATAGCTTGTTGCTATAATGGCCCATGAACTCCACTGCGGGTCCAAAGCGCCCATACTTTGACAATTTTAGAGCTGCACGCTCACATTCCTCAGGTTCTAAATCACCGTGGCCAAAGATGCCCACCTTTGACCAATATAGACGCTGTGTTTCGGCCTTTTCGGTCTCAAGGGTATTCCATGTTTGCCTGGAAAATGACAAGCATAAATAGTAGTCAGCCTGCTGCTCTGGAGTCCATGATCCCCAAGACTCGCTTAAACGCAGACTATCAAGCCATTCTTGCCCTTTGGTCGCGGCTCGACCATATAGCAGGCCAATGGCTGCATCGCGCAGTGCTGAATCAACTGAACCTAGTCCCTGGCTAAGAAGCTGTTCTTCCTGGCCCTCCAAAACCCTGCTTTTCCCTAGAGCCCAGCCTACTAGGTAGGGACTTTCTGACTGGTGGGCTAATTCAAGTACTATTGGCAGGCCTCCCAGACCAAAAAGCTCCTCTATAGCATGTACGCGAGCCTCATTGATTACTTTTTCTCGTTCTCGCCCACGGGTGTGCCCAGCCTCAGGGAAATCGCAGCGGCCGGAAAAGAGCCAACTTCTTTTCGATATGGGGTCTTCTGGTTCGAACTGGTTATAGCATTCCTGCAAGAGCTCAATAGCTGGCTGTGGAAGGGCCCAATCAGCATGGGAAAATTGCAGATGCTTCACGAGAAGTCCACGCAAAGCTTCCCAGATCTGGAGGCGATTGGGAGAGAGTGCTTTGAGATCCATCCTGTGCAAATGATCAATGATTGCATCAAACTCGGTCTTAGGGAGTTGATCAAGTACCCCGATAAGGGTACTCCACCGTATACCATCGGTGCCAACATCTTCTAGAAGTCGACGAACAATTTCGCCGCTAGCTTTAGACAATTCTCCCATCGTAATAGAAATATCTTCCTCAGGTACCCAATTGCGATATTCTGGCTTAGCAGTAGAACGGGCTACATCGTGAGTACTCGGAAGCGACTTCACAAGGAGATCCCACGCCACTTGTGGTTCTTTATGCCTAATAGTGTCTAGAATCTTCATCCGATCTTCAAGGTTGACCGCGGTGCAGGGATGCCCAATAAGGAAAATCTCCCTTAAACTGTTGATTGGCCGGTTGGTAAGATTCCCGCCGGGATCTAAGCGGGCTAGCTTCGCTAGCAATAGGGCTGATTGGCTTAGGTGTTCAGGTGACCAGGCGAGCACTTCCAGCGCCCAGAGTAGATATAGTAGATATGTATGTGGCGAGCTCTTCCCAAACTCGTATTTGGCATCTCTAAATAGATTGACCAGACTTGGGCTCGGCGCCGATAGATCGCGTCCTACAATTTCCAAAAAGATCTCAGGGGCAGATTCGGCCAACAAGGGTAGAACTGGGGATAGAGACGCCCATATATGCCAATCCATACTTCGATCCAATAGCTTTCTTATAATGCGATCTGCCCATCCCTGTCCTTTCATGGTACTTAGGGAGCATTGATCGCTGAATGTGGCCATCAATGCTAAGCTCTCAGCTAGGCCATTTCTGAGATAGCCTGAACGCATGAGAACAATGCCGCGAATACTTGCACTCAATTGCTCGCCTACTGAAAGCCCAGCCTGTGGATCAAGCTCCCCCAAAACGTCTAATATTACAGCTTCGAATCGCTCTAAATCATCGTCAGTTAAATAGCGAGCCAGCAAGAGCCATGAATCCTCCCTGGCGGCCATCATCCAAGTACGGTCTATCAGTCGCACCGGCGGATCTGGTTTGTAGTTCCATAGAATTAGATTCTCTTGCAGCTTAGAGTACTCTTGTCCTGCCAGGCGTGCGATTTCCCCTTGATCACCGATATTCTCCTTGTTCCAGCGCCCTGCGAGTAGCACAGGTATCAGAAATCTAGCACCCTCTGGCTTAGACCACTCTGGAACGAGTATGCTAGAATTTACGGCTAACTTTCGCCTTAAGGCTCCAAGGCTTCGCCTAGCTAGTGAGGCAAGGTCTCTTGCACGAGCCTCAGGTAAACCCATTGCTATCAAGGCTTTTTCTGCCTCTGTCCGGCGCAGGCGAGGTAGGGAAAGAGGTTTTCCTATATCAGGTTCGCTTCGATCTAACGGAATGAGTATGTGATGCCCCTTTCTAATGGCTTGTGCAACCATTCTGCGATCGGAAAAGGTTGGAACTAGAATTAGAGGACTATCGCATAAAACCAGCAGATCCCAGGCTGTAGCATCCTCCACCACGATTGCCCGAGATAAAGCACTTTCTTTTTCTTCTTCGGGCATTCGAGACAAAGATGCAATAAAATATGCTACAGCTTCGTCTCGCGTATCCGCTCGTAGTCCCATGATAGAAGGTTCCGAGAGAAGCCACTGATGAATCTCGGAGACTTTCTCTTCTCGCCCAGCAATCAATAAGTCAAAGCTCAGCGGAGGTTCTGTAGCACCTGACCAGACATCCCAAAATCTATCCGGGTCCTTAACACCAGCGGGTTGCTTGCCGATTAGAGTCGAAAACCAGATATCCACTGCGGGTGCTTGTTCTAGCCAGGTATCAAGATCATCGGCATCGTATGCTCTAACGTCTTTCCAGATCCCTTCCTGTCGTTTCTCTATGGCCCACTTCCATTTTTCATCTCCTGTCTTTCCCGGCCAACGTCTGGCTGTAACAAATACAAACGATGTGCTAGCAGTATTCAAGCCATGTGGATCGTCGGATCGTTTTTGATAATTCTCCATCGCTCTGCCCTTAATATCCCCACTCGTGCTCAGCTCCCAGCCCGAAATCCCATCAGGCACAAAAGCATTCCCGATAGGAGCGTGGATGATTCCATCCCACCCTCCAAGCTGAACTCCTTCATCAGATCGGAAGTGAAGGCGTTCCACTCTCGTTATTGTGGCTAACACAAGTCGCCGGATAAGTCTAGGAAGTGTAGCCTGAGAATCTCGTTGGTCAGCCCAACGATCGATATCGGTTGCATTGGTGCGGATTAGGCTTTTCATGTCCTGTCATTCTGCGTATAGAATGTTAGGGATATTAGATTTACTGAAGCAATTATATAGATAGCAAAATCCTTTTCTCGTTATGAAACAGACTCCTTTGATCCGGCGTCGCCCCCCGGCCCATATCCGTATCAACTCGCCCCACACGCTTGCAGCGCGGTGCAACTTATGACCGTCTGGTCAGATCAAGCCGTCGGCCCTTCGGGCTTCCCTGACGGCGACGGCATGATCAGCCCAGCCGTCTTGTCAGCTGTTGCACTCGCGCCTGAGGAACGCGGTGTGGGGCGAGACTCATTGTACGGATATGCTTCGAGGCCGAGCGGGATGCCATGGCCGCTTTTGCCCTGAGCCCTGTGTTGCATGTCAGACTCGAGTGCGTGAGGAGGTCGGGCAGGAAGGGGCTCGATCTATTACCGGATATGCTCCACATGGCGACCTAAGCTGAATACGCTGCAACCATGGAGCCCAAAATGGCTCAAGCGTCTACATTTTGGATCTTTGTTCGTTAGATCAGAATCCTGTCAACCAATAGCCTATATGAAGGAGATCTACAGCTTGGCCTTGTCTTTGACAGTAAAGGCGGAGGGCCTGCCGGCATGCCCGCATGAAAAGATATATGTCATTTTAGTTAATTATTTATACTATGACATAGACATATATCCTAAGAGGGCTGATAGAATGACAAGCAGAACAGATACCATGGAGCGCGTGAAGGACCTAAGGACCGAGGCCCGCAAGGCGGAACAGGGCTTGAAGGCCGCCCATAAGCTGGCCAGGGCAGGCATCGATGTTAATGAGATCCTTGAGGACTTGAGAAGCAAGCAAGCTGATGCCTTAGGGGAAGCCAGGGAGCTGAAGCCACGGGCCCGCCTGGAGGATCTAAGTGTCTACAAGGTCGAGAAGAAAGGCAAGAAGGGAAAGACCAACGAATACTGGCATGCGACCTGGAGGCACGGCCAAAAAGTATGCAATTTCTACTTGGGGAGCTGCAAGAAGCTGGCCCGCGAACAGGCATTGCAGAAGGCTATGAAGCTTAAAGCCGAGGACCTTGGTATTAAGCCCCTATCTACGACTTAAAAACAATAATATTTGAGAATGACATAGATCAAAGTGCAAGCTTAAAGCCAGTAGCGCCGTCATCTCCGCTCTAATTTACTCTTATTAATAACGCTAATTGGAACGGAACAATAAAAATCTGCCTAATTTGGCGAAATTGGGTCTTTTTGGACATATCCAAATCCTATTTGGATCCATCCATATTCGCCAGATATCGGAAAAGTTGCCTCCCGATCTCCTTCTTGATGTACCTGCGATTCTGCGCGGGTCTTTGGATTCCACCACACATTCTCTGCCGGTAAACAATGCTTGAGATTCACTGAAATTTCCGATACAGCCTCTCTCTATACTCATCCGCCAGCGCAGATATCCTGTCGCCTATAGGCACATCCATTCCGAATTCCTCTTCAAGTTTCCCGATGCCTTCCTCGATATAGGTGATCCAGATCTTCTGCTCCACCTCGCCGGCCTTGAGGTACTGCGCCTCTATCTCCCGGTAGACGGCATCAAAGTCCAGGCCTGCAACGACGAGAGCGGAGCAGTCCGGAGAGTCTCCCGGCCGGTTGGCAATTAGCTTCATGACGAAGATGTCCTCCGGGGAGGCATTCCTGACCACCAGACTGCCAAAAGACCTTGGTTGCGCCGCCCTCTGCCACATGGCATCGGAGAGGCCGAAATCATAGGATATCCGCCCGGCGAAGATGTCCAGATTATGCTCGCCCTTCACTGCCAGCCTCTTGACGCCCAGCCGCTCATGCCTCTTCTCCGGGCCGAGGATCTGGAAGCCCAGGGCTCTGGCCGAGCCCAGCAGCCTCTCCTTGTCCTCCTCGGTCCTGCAGACGATATCGATATCCTTGGTGGAGTCCTTCAGCCCCAGCTCCAGCATTGCTGCTCCGCCTATGAGCAGGGCCTCGACCCTCTGATCCAGGACATTGCCGAGCCGTTCGAGCAGCTCGTTTATCTCCGTCTGCCTGGAGGCACGTTTAGAGCTGAATGCCATAGAGATCCGCCCTGTCCCTGACGTCTTCCAGGGTGGGATAGCCTCTGATCCTCTCACCCTGTAGCACTGCTTTCAGATCCTTCATCATGGGATGATCGATAGCCTCCAATTTATCTCTATTTTTGCTATAGAACAGTATGCAGAAAAGCCTTTGTGAGAGCTCCCCTGCCGAGTCCAGGGAGTGGATGAAGACCTCCTGGATGGATAGCTCCCTCTTAGGCAGGGTGTAGTAATTGTCCCGCAGGCGCAGCTCGATTCCGTAATCCCCGTAGGCGGAGAAGGATGTGGACGTGGCATCCTGTAGGCGTATGCTCTTGAAGAGCATGCTGTTCCCGTAGCTCTTGATGAGCAGCGCCTCACGGGGGACGAGGCGCAGGACCTGGTACTCGAGAAGAGATGCCACGAAGTCCTTGAGTTCCGGCCAGAGTATGTAGTTGAAAGAGTAGTGGTAGGCTTTGCCTTTCCTGGACCGCTTGACCACGCCCAGACGGAGGAAGCCTTTCAGGTAGCCATAAAGGGTATCAGCCGGGATGCCGGTCTCCATGGCCAGATCCTCCAGGCTCTTAGGACTCTGGTCCCGCCTGGCAAGAAGCTCCAATCTTCCAAGGGAGAGGATCTTCGGCAGGGGCGAGGCCCGGTGGCTGTAGTAGAGCTTCTTGAAGGCCTCGGCTGGGGGCGTGCCGGCCAGGACGGCTTCGCGCCCTCTCCGCTCTACCAGCCCCTTCTCCACCAGGTGAGTTAAGAGCCTGGACACTGTCTCCCTTCTAAGTCCCAGTTCCGCCAGGAGGGCGCCGGGATTCACCGCCTCCTCGGATCCGGCGATGAGGACAAGCGCCCTGATATCGTTCTCGCTCAAAGGCATTCTCTTTAAATAGAGTCAAATACGTATATAAATGTGATCCTATTTCAAGAGTATGGTATGTTAAAGTGCCGCAGGGCCGTTAGCACAATATGGATACGATATGGAAAAGTTCGTAGAGGCATATCGCTATTGATCTTCAGAGATACGGCCCGCGTTATGGACAATCTATTGTAGGCCAATCCATACCTTCAATCCAAAATTGATCTACGGACAAGGCCCGCTTTTTAGGCAAGGACAGGCCAGCCCAAGCTCGAACGTGTCAATGTCTTATGTGCCATGAAACGCAAGCTTTCATGAAGAAGCACACATAAGACATTATCTTTTGAACCGAGATTGCATTGCATTAACTTAAAGAGAGAAAACCCCAATAAGGCAGGATAGGAGGGGATCACATGGCCGTGAAAAAGGAGCCCGGGCCGATACCTATCTATCAGCTCAAGGTAACTCTGGAAGACATCAAGCCGCCGATCTGGCGCAGGATTCAGGTCAGAGGGGATGTAACGCTATTCAAGCTGTACAAGATCCTTCAGGCTGCGATGGAATGGGAGGATTATCACCTGCATCAATTCATAGTCGGTGAGGATAACTACGCCATTCCTTCGCCAGAGGACCCCTGGCCCATGGAGACAAAGAATGAAAAGCGAGCCAAGCTCTTCCAGGTCGCACCCGTCGAGAAGGCCAGGTTCATTTATGAATACGACTTTGGCGATAGCTGGCGTCACAATATTCTGGTGGAGAAGATCTTGCCTCCAGAACGAGATCTTGAGCATCCCATCTGTCTAGCTGGCAAGCGGTCCAGACCGCCAGAGGACTGCGGCGGGATAGGAGGCTACTATGAGTTTCTGGAGGCCATCAGCGACCTAAAGCATCCTGAACACGAGGACATGCTGGACTGGGCGGGAGGAGAGTTCGATCCGGAAAGGTTCGATAAGGAGGAGATTAACCGCCTCTTGAGCAAGATAAGGTAGATGTAGATGCAAGGCTAATCGGATTCTTGCCCTTTGCCTCGATCCAGCGCTACTGCATGTTCAAGAGTAGCTGCCGAGCTTTGGTTATGGTTTCAAGGTGACGATCCAGTGCATGGAAGTCTAAGAGGCCTCACTCGAGACATTAGACATTGCTTCAGGGCCTGGACAACCTATCCCGCAATATCCCTGGCCCCTTTTTAGAGCATAAGGTCTAAAAGCACACATTCGTCCGGCGATTCTAAAGGTTTTTAAATTCGTGGATCGATTATAGTTCAGACAATGGAGCTTACTTTTGATCGAGGCACCATTCTGGTCAGAGGGGATATACGGGTCCCAAATTCTGCCTGGGATGAGCGATCCAGAGCCTTCAGGGCGATGGCCCTGCATTACAGGGACATCATCGATTTCTTGAAGGTATCCGGCTTCGACTTCAGGGATAACGTCCTCGATCTCGTTCCCTGTTCTGAGCTTCATAGCAGCATTGTTCTGAGGAACTACCAGAACCAAGCTCTGGATGCGTGGATAGCTGGCGGCAATCGGGGCATAATCGTGCTTCCAACGGGAAGCGGCAAAACGCTTGTCGGAATCAAAGCCATATCCTTGTTGAATACCCCAACAATAGTAATAGCCCCCACCCTTGACCTAGTAGATCAATGGCGTTCCAGACTGAAGAAAGAGTTTAAAACAGATGTAGGCGTCTTGGGTGGAGGCGAACGGGACATAAAAGCCTTAACGGTCTCCACCTACGATTCCGCATACATTCATGCCGATAAGCTTGGGAATAGGTTTGGCCTGATAATCTTTGATGAGGTCCACCACCTCCCTGCAGCAGGATACAAAAACATTGCAGAGATGTTTGCCTCTCCTTTCAGGATGGGCTTGACGGCTACCTATGAGAGAGAGGATGGTCTACATACAGAGCTAAACCGCCTTGTAGGTGGAAAGGTCTTTGAAAGGATGGTAAAAGACCTTACTGGAACGCATCTTTCCCCATTTCGGCTTGAGAAGATCGTGGTTGAGCTGACCGAAGAAGAGCAAGAAGAATATGAGAAGAGCCAAAAAGTTTTCTCGGACTATCTTGCAAGGATCAATCTCATTATCAGAAGCCCGGCCGACTTCCAGAAGCTGGTCATGAGAAGCGGCAGAGATCCGGGGGCTAGGAGAGCATTGCTTGCCAGGAACAAGGCAAGGGACATAGCCTATAACAGCGTATCGAAGATAGGGAAACTATCCGAGATCTTGAAAAAGCATGATGATGGCAAGATGTTCATCTTCACTGAGCACAACAAGCTGGTCCACAGAATCTCAAGGCAATTCCTGGTACCCTCAATAACGTATAGAACCACGATCAAAGAAAGGAGCGAGATTCTGGACAGGTTCAAATCGGGCATATACAGGGCAGTTGTAACCTCCCGGGTCCTCGATGAGGGCATAGATGTCCCAGATGCCGATGTGGCTATTATTCTGAGCGGCACAGGAAGCGAGAGGGCTTTTATCCAGAGGCTGGGCAGGATTCTTCGGAAGAAAGAAGGAAAGGAAGCAGTGCTGTACGAGATCATATCCGCAGAGACAAGCGAAGTCAAGACGGCAAGGAGAAGAAAAAGACCGTTGAAGCAATAGAATAGGATAAGAAAATGCTTACTGGCGATCTGCTTGTCGTAAAGACTTCTAAGGGAAAAATTGAACCTGTTTATGCCCTTCTGGATCAAGATAACCTGGAGATGGCCCGCTCGGTTATAGACGTTTTCCAGGGGCATGTGGGAAGAACATATGGCGAGCTTATCGAAGAATTGGAGGGCATTGAAGAGATCAATTATCGCCTGATTAGAGGACTTGCCCAGATCCTTGAGAGGAGATGCGTCATAGACTCGGACTCGGCGATCGAGCCAATTGCTGCCAGGAAGACGGTCTTCGAGGAATCAAGAGGATTTATTACCAGCCAGGAAGAGAGGGAGAAGGTTCTGGATAAGGCCGCCAGAAAGCTATTAATCGAACCTGATGACCTGGAAAAGGCTCTATGGGCCGATCAGGAAGGGAACCTGACAATTAGAGAGCTTCAAACCATATCTCCGGAGGATCTTCTCAGGCAGTATAATTTATCCCTGGCTCAGACTCTCCTCTTCAAAGCTACTGGAATGGAAATTCAGATAGAGGATAACTACCAGCAGGTATTCAGGAAGATCAAGCAGCTGGGCCTCATTTACTCTATACGTGGTAGCAAGATCTCCCTGGAAGGACCCATCTCCCTCTTCAAGCTAACCGAAAAATATGGCTCCGCCTTTGCAAAGCTGCTGCTTACCCTAATGGAGTCCAGCAAATGGAGTTTGAGAGCCAGTATTTCAAGGAAGACATTTCAGGGAAAGAGGATTTTTGAATTTAAGCTTGACGATACGAAGAGACCGATTTTCGGCGAAGAATCCGAACCGGCGGAGGTTGCTTTCGATAGCGCCATTGAGAAGGAATTTTATCAACTTGGCTTCAAAGGTTGGACAGTAAGAAGAGAGCCAGCAGTACTGCAGGCCGGCCAGTATGCCTTTATACCAGACTTTTCCCTGGAGCGAAATGGCAACAAGATATACGTCGAGATCATCGGCTTCTGGACACCGGAATATCTCAAGAACAAGATCCAGAAGCTAAATCAGCTAGAGCAAAAAGAAGGCATGATCCTGCTCGTTAACAGGAACCTGGCATGCATGGGCTCAGAATTTCAGGCAGACAACCTCCTCTTCTACGATAGAAAGATTCCCCATCTGGAGATAATCAAGATTCTGAGGAGATACGAGGAAAAGCAGCAAGCAGAAGAGATTGCAAAGCTCAAGGGCATAAAGATTTCATTTGGCAGTGATATGACTGTTATCAGCCTCGATGAGGTTGCCAAGAGATACGGCGTGAGTCTTGAAGCCATAAAGGAAGTTCTCAAGGGCCAGAATGAACCCGGCTATTCAATTTTGGGCGACCAGCTTGTCAGCAACCAGGTTCTTGATGATATCCGGGGTGAATTGAAGGATGTAAAGCGGCATGATGATGCTCTCAAAATCTTCATGAGATACGGAATAAAATCACATGGCCAGACACTCAGTTTGCTTGGATATAAGGTAAAATGGAGCGGGTTAAACCCGGAAGATGCCGAAATTCTCAAAATGTGAACT
>Ga0315289_10008941_pt1 | contig 14462 bp, 10 predicted proteins | sample YL17G11_40_MG_FD_203452 | JGI IMG/M metagenome (GOLD analysis project Ga0315289, IMG submission 203452) | Sediment microbial communities from Yellowstone Lake, YNP, Wyoming, USA - YL17G11_40 | ecosystem: Environmental > Aquatic > Freshwater > Lake > Sediment | place: USA: Wyoming | collected...
CGGTCCCATAGACCTAAGATCCCCCGTCTTCGATTTCATATTCACCGATTACTACTCCTCCGAAATGGGTGGCGATCTGAGAAAGCGGTTCTACTCGTTTGAAGGATTGATTGGGCCCGAATCCCTTCCCGATATCAAGAATTCAACGCGCCAAATCGAGGCCGACTTTTCCGAAAAGAGCAAGAGGACGATTAATATTGATCCGGGATATCTCGAGGAATCCAAATTGGTTCTGGCATCGACAAAGAATTTTTCTCACCGCATATACCTGAGAGATAATATCTGGGCCGAGGTCACCATGCGTTATATGGGAGGCAAATTCGTCAAGCATGATTGGACTTATCCCGACTGGAGCCAGGACCTGGCGATAGATTTCCTGATGGGGGTCAGGGGAATATATCGTAACCAGCTTGAATTGAATGCTGAGTGATTATCTTGAAATTTCATGTGCCGTCGACTCCCTGTAGAAAAAAACCGGGGACCACAGGGGTCCCCGGCTACAAGTTCATGACACTGATACGTTCAGATTGCCACGTCCCGGTAAGACCGGGACTCGCAATGACACCTTTTGCCCTGTATTCCTGTAGGAGCGTGGCATGCTGTGCCCGAATGAAAAAAGCAAAATAGTAGATCAATAAACCGGCCCTATTTCGTCGCCGCCGCCACCTGCTCCATCAGCTTGGGGATCGCCTCTTCGTAGATTTTATTGAGCTTGTCAATCGGAATATCGATGAGGTCGTTTATTCTGAGGTTCGGTCCGCCGGTGACTCCGATCCTGGAAATAGGAACACCGTGTTCGCCGGCCAGTTGGGCGATTCTATCCCGGTCTTCAGTTCTGGCGGATATTATCGCTCGCGACTGCGATTCGCCGAATAACAGGCTGTCGGCCCGTATGGCGCTCTCAAGCGTGACACTGGCCCCGATCTTCTTGCCAAATGCGCATTCACCCAACGCCACTGCCATGCCGCCGTCTGAAATGTCCTGAGCTGAACGCACCAGCCCTGAAGTAATGAGTGTGAGCAGAAACTCAATCGTCCGCTTGTGCTTTTCGAGATCGACTTTGGGAATCGTTCCGGTCACAAGGCCGTGAATTACTTTCAGGTATTCGGTGCCGCCGAGCTCGTCTTTGGATTCGCCGATCAGATATATATCGTCGCCCGATTCCTTGAACCAGATGGTAGTAACTTGCCCGATATCTTCAAGTATTCCAATCATCCCTATGACCGGTGTGGGATACACCGTTCTTTGCGGGTCTTCGTTGTAGAAGCTAACGTTCCCGCCGGTGACAGGCGTTTCGAGCACGCGGCAGGCCTCTCCCATGCCGCCCACGCACTCCGCGAACTGATAGTATATTTCCGGGTCGTAGGGGTTGCCGAAATTGAGGCAGTTGGTGATCGCCACCGGCTTGGCCCCCGATACAGCCACGTTGAGCGCCGCCTCGGCAACCGCGACCTTTGCGCCCCCCCGAGGATTCAGGTAGCAATAACGCCCATTGCAGTCTGTCGATGCCGCCAGCCCCTTTTTTGATTTGTGAATCCGCAGCACCCCCGCCGATGAACCGGGGCCGACCACAGTCGATGCCCTCACCGATATGTCATACTGCTGGTACACCCAGCGCTTGGATGCGATATTCGGCGATGATAGAAGCCGCTCCAGGACCTTGTTCATTTCTAGTGGTACAGGAAACTGGGAAAAATCGAATCGTTCGGTTTCGTCAAGATACGATGGTCTCTTCTGCATTCTGACATAGACGGGAGCCTCGCCGCCGAGGACAAGCGAAACCGCGGGGACATTAGCCACCTCTTTCCTGTCCTGCAAGACGATCACCTGGCCGCCTGACGTGACATTTCCGATCTCGACCGCGTTCAGCCCCCACTTGTCGAATATCGCCTTGACATCCGCGAGCTTCTCAGGAGCAACAACAACAACCATCCGCTCCTGCGACTCGGAGAGCATGATTTCATAAGGGGTCATCCCCTCTTCGCGGACAGGCACCCTGTCGACATCGAGCTTCATTCCCGATTTGCCGCGCGCGGACATTTCTGTTGAAGAGCACGTGAGACCGGCCGCCCCCATATCCTGTATGCCGACAATCAACCTTCGTCGGATGACCTCCAATGTAGCCTCAAGCAGCAGCTTCTCCGTAAACGGGTCTCCAATTTGCACCGACGGGCGTCTGGATTCCGATTTCTCCGAGAGCTCTTCTGATGCAAATGTCGCCCCGTGAATGCCATCCCGGCCCGTGGATGAGCCGACGACAAGCACGATATTCCCCTCCCCCTTGCTGGTGGCCGATATCAGCTCTGAATGCTTGGCTATACCAATGGCCATGGCGTTGACGATCGGATTGCCGGTGTAAGAGTCCTCGAAATATATCTCGCCGCCGATATCGGGTACGCCGAAACAGTTGCCGTAGTCGCCGACACCCCGCACTACACCATCAAAGAGATACCGCACGCGGGGATTCTCCAGGGAGCCGAAACGAAGCGAATTGAGAACCGCCACCGGCCTGGCCCCCATAGTGAAGATATCGCGCAGAATACCCCCAACGCCGGTGGCCGCTCCCTGGTACGGCTCCACCGCCGATGGGTGATTGTGCGACTCAATCTTGAAGACCACCGCCAGCCCGTCGCCGATATCGATAGCCCCGGCGTTCTCCTCGCCTGGCTTGGCCAAGAGCGCCGGCCCCTCACGCGGCAACGTTTTCAACTGCACAATTGAATTCTTATATGAGCAATGCTCCGACCACATGACCGAGAAAATTCCTAACTCGGTATATGTTGGAGTCCGCCCCAGGATAACGATTATGCGATTATATTCTTCTTCGCTGAGGCCATGTTCCCTGGCCAGATTCAGGTCAACTCTTGGTTCCATATCCCATTCACCATTAGAGAGGCTAATATACTTTGATGGATTGGGCAGTCAACTGCTTTTGTGGTCTTTCCTAACTGTCATCGCGAGGCCCCACGCTTTATGTGGGGCCGTGGCGATCTGAAGGCATGGAAAATTGATACGTACAGATTGCCACGCCCCCATTTTCAACAGGGGGCCCGCAATGACATTTTTTATCTCGCAGAGGCACAGCATGCTGTGCCGTAAATAATTGGTGCGCACGGCGCACCCTACGCTACTGTCATCGCGAGGCCCGACATCCTATATCGGGCCGCGGCGATCTGAAGGCGCGGCATGTTGTCAGGTTCAGTTTGCCTCGTCCGCCAGCTGCCGGACGTAACCTGGCGCCAACTGCAAAGCCGTCGGGTCGCGTCCTTACGGGTCTGCGACCTGAGTGGCTTGGGAATGCTGAAAGAGGCTTGAAAATAATAAGTTCCTAGCCTATAATTGGGCGTTTTGGAACTAAGTGAAACGGAGTAGACTGAATTATTCTGCAAAACCACAGATGATTAAACTCTGGATTAGAAAACATGAACTAATCGCCTTCTTCATCTTGGCCTATTCGATTTCATGGATTATTGAAATAGCGCTGATTCTTTCACGATTAGGTGCAATCGCGCATGTTCCCTTGTGGTTTCATTATTTTACCGCTTACGGGCCGCTATTAGCCGCATTTGTTGTCCAGGGTGCCACTGGAGGATGGCGAGGAATAACCAGTCTTCTGTCAACGATGGTCAAATGGAATGTCGGTTTACGGTGGATCATCATCGGAGCTTTCTCGCCAGTTGCCCTTTTTGCGGCCTCGGCCTTGGCGGTGTTTTTAATCAGTGGTCAAACGTTAGATGTTGAGCTTCTTGGGAGAATAAACTTCTTACCGAATCTGGGGCTCTGGGCCTGGCTGTTTTGGATTTTCAATTCGGGCATTGGAGAAGAGACCGGCTGGAGAGGGTTTGCCCTTCCCCGGCTGCAACGAAACAGGAGTGCACTTTCAGCATCATTAATTCTCGGTCTCTTGTGGGCTTGTTGGCATCTACCGGCTTTCTTCTATCTGCCCAATTATATGAAAATGGGCATTTCTTTTTTCCCAGTATTCGCCTTAGGGGTCTTTTCGGGAGCCATTTTGTTTACATGGCTTTTCAATAGTGCCAAAGGAAGCGTCTTAGTAGCAATCCTATGGCACGGAGCATTTAACTTTGTGACCGCCTCAAAGGCCGGCGAGGGGGTTGCTGCGATAATCACAAGTAATCTTATAATGGCTTGGGCTATTTTGATTGTGCTTATCTGTAAGCCAAGAAACTTGTCCCTTTCGGGAAAATTAGAAGAACAGAACGAACCATGAAGCTTATGTAGCTCAGGTCCCCGCCAAAAGGATGGCGGGGGCCCGACGCCACTTAATTGAGCCCTGCCAGCAGCGCCCGCGCTTCCTCGGCGTCGTCGGAGCTGACCCGGAACGCTACCCGACCGCCACCTCGCCAATCGTCCATTATCAAATATTCGATGCCGGCATCCCCGAGGATCGATTTGGCAATGACGGCATTCGCACGATCACTCGATATATATACCACCACCAAGTCGGATGGCTGCGCAGGCTTCTTAGTCGAAATTGCTAGGTTTGGCGGAAGCTTATACACCAAATCCGCGCCGCAATCCGGGCATTTTGTGACGCCGAGGACATATACATAATGGCAATTGGGACGGATCATGATCTTTATCCTATTTCGATTGCCTGTCAGGGCTTGCCCTGACCACAATCTATCGTGATAAACCCGTTCTTGCCTTCCAAATAATCCTTGATGCTGCTGTAGGGATAATCCTCCCAGTTTTCCACTAAGCCGTCCCTGAGGGGATTTCCATGTATATAATTTACCTTTACTTCAAACTGCTTATCGTCTCTAATGGCAAAATCATCAAAGCGTGGCATCCAAACCTGATGATTTTGGTCTTTCCGCACCTTATAGTGCCGAGCATTCTCCTCAAACTGCATAATCCATTCCGGATGAAATGGCGTGCTACGGTCAATTATAATCTTGGCGCTTAAGCTTTTCCATCTGCGCATGAAAATCGAGATGTCCCTCATTCTGGCTGATTTCATTATGGCATGAATATGACTTGGCATTAAGCAGTAAGCAAAAACGGTCATATTCATTTCAATTCTAAGGGATTCGAAAAGCCGCAGGCTTTCTACTGCAATCTCCGTGTCTGAAAAGACAGGAAGCCACCGGATAATAGTGGTGGTGATAAACAGTGGATATGCAGAATCTTCGATGAGATTGCGCTTTCTCTTCATAACCAGAGGCTGCGGTCAGGGTGAACCCTGACACGCAGGCTAGCTCGCCTTTTCCATCCTAAACCCCCTCTCATCCAGCACCACGTAACTGAAGTTCTCGAAGAAGTCGCCGCAGTTTATATATAGGCCTTTGCCAAGGTCCTCGATCTGCGGGATGTGGACATGCCCCATGACGACGGCGTCGTAGCCATCGGCAATCTTCTTTCGGGCAAATTCGATATAATCCGCGGGGTCGCCTTTCTTGCGGTTGGTGGTGTAGTCGCGGGAGGCTTTCGACGACCGCATGGCCAGCCGGTACGCCAGGTTCACCGGAAGCTGCGAATATAGCCAGATACAAATCTTGTTGCGGAAGATCTTCTTTAGAATTCGATACCCAGCATCGTCTTTTCTTAAGCCATCTCCGTGAGTGATGAGGATCCTCTTCCCAAAATGACAAACTTCGAATTCGTCGCCGGTAAGAGTCACCCCTGCCTCGCGGTGGAGATAATCCCTCATCCAGAAATCGTGATTGCCGGGGATATAGAACACCTCGATGCCGGAGCGCGTTAGGTCAAGAAGACCTGCCAGCACGTTAAGATAGGCCGCCGGTATGGCGTATCGGTATTCGAACCAGAAATCGAAAAGGTCGCCCACGACATATAGATGCGATGCCTGCGCCTTCACCTCATTGAAAACCGCCAGGAGCTTGCTCTCTATGGCTGAATTATTCTCCTGCGCCCGAAGATGAGCGTCGGAAATAAAATATACTTTCTCGCCGCCAGGGTGCCTTGGACTTCCTGCTTGCTCCATGTGCCGCATTATAATATAATGGGCAAGTTTGGAGCAAAAGTTTTCTCCGAATAGTATAACCGATTAGCTGTTCCGTTCAATGAAGCGAAACAGAAAGGCGCAATGGATAAATTCATAGTCGAAGGCGGCAGGAAGCTTTCGGGAAGCCTGAAGGTCTCCGGCTCCAAGAACGCGGCCCTGCCGATTATCGTGGCATCGCTCCTGGTGGAACATGGCAAAACACACCTCTCGAATATCCCCAATCTGGCTGATATTCACACCATCACCGGGGTATTGCAAGGTTTGGGAGCGGGCATCGAGCACGATCTGGAATCGGGCGAGATGACTATCGACGCGGGGAGCCTCAAGAGCCATGTCGCCCCTTACGACCTGGTTCGCAAAATGAGAGCCTCATTCCTGGTCATGGGCCCCCTATTGGGGCGACTCCATAAGGCACGGGTGTCGCTGCCAGGGGGGTGCGTTCTGGGGTCACGGCCAGTGGACTTGCATATTTTGGGTTTCAGGAAGCTGGGGGCCAAGGTGACCGAAAGCCGGGGATATATCAACGCCGATGCCGATCGGCTGACCGGCGCCGAGATATTCTTCGACCGTCCCAGCCATACCGGCACCGAAAATATCATGATGGCCGCGGTTCTGGCCAGGGGGACGACGACTATAATCAATGCGGCCTGCGACCCCGAGGTGGTGGACCTGGCAAACTTCCTGAACAAAATGGGGTCTAAGATAAAGGGCGCGGGTACCACTCGAATGGAGATCACAGGCGTCAGAAAGCTCAGGGCGACGGACCATAAAGTCATGCCTGACCGCCTGGTCGCCGGAACATATCTGCTTACCATCGGGGCCTGCGGGGGCAAGATTGAGCTTGCCGATGTCAACCACGAGGACCTGGAAATCGTGATCTCGAAGCTGACCGAGTGCGGCGTGAAAATCCGATTCAAGAGCCGCCGGATAACGGCCATCTCAACCAAGCGGCCAGCCGCCGTCAAGGTGACCACGTACCCGTATCCAGGCTTTCCGACAGACCTTCAGGCCGCCTGTATGGCGCTGGCGGCCGTTGCCAGGGGGACCTCATATATCAGGGAGACGGTATTTACTGAGCGTTTCACGCATGTCATGGAAATGCAGCGATTGGGAGCCCAGATTAAGGTCTCCGGCGACGAGGCCGTCATCACCGGCACGGATCGACTCGAGGGCGCCTCAGTCATGATGTCGGATATCAGAGCAGGCGCTGGCCTGGTAATCGGCGCCCTGGCGGCCAAAGGGGAATCGGAGATTCTTCGCATCTACCACGTCGACCGGGGCTATGAGAAAATCGAGCAGAAGATTCAGGCCCTGGGAGGGAATATAAAGCGAGTCCCCATGTAATCGATAGGAACGCCAAATGGAACTGGCAAGTGTGTATCGGTGTTTAATCTCTATGAGAAATAAAGGCGTGGAAAAACTCGGGGGGGCCGAAAAATCTCTTGGAACGTCGCGATCGGGTGGGTAAATTGATGAAAAAGGCGATTTATTTCGTTGTCACGTTTTTGATTCTCCAGGGCGCTTCGGCCCAGGAATCCTCGTTCGGCCAGAACAAAGTTCAATACAAGAAGTTCGATTGGTACTACATCCAGACGCCCAATTTCGATATATATTTCTACAAGGCCGAGGATACTTTGGCCGCCTTCGCCGCCAAGGCGCTCCAGGACGCCTACGAAAAAATCCAGGCCCAGCTCAACTACTCCCTTTCCGACCGGGTCCCGATTATCATATACGCCTCGCACAACGAGTTCCAGCAGACGAACGTCGTTTCGGAGTTGATCCCCGAAGGGGTCGGAGGATTCACGGAAGTCTTCAAGAACAGAATCGTCATCCCCTTCACCGGCTCCTACGAAGATTTTCGCCACGTTTTGCACCACGAGTTGACGCACGCGGTCTGGTTCGACCTTTTGTACGGAAACGCCTTCAAATCACTCCTTTCGCCAGAGGCGCTGTTCCGGCCGCCGCTCTGGTTCTCCGAGGGGTTTGCAGAGTACTCCTCGCGCTTCGGCTGGGACCTGGAGGCGGATATGTTCGTGCGCGATGCCGTCATTCAAGGGTACTTGCCTCCTCTTGAGCAACTCGATGGTTTCCTGGCCTACAAAGCGGGCCAGTCAGCCTTGTTGTATATCGCAGAAAAATACGGCCAGGAAAAAATCCCGGAAATCCTCAACAAAGGGAAAGCGCTTCTAACCATGGAGAGGGCTGTCAAGGCCGCCGTTGGAATTAGCGAGAAAAACGTTTCCGAAGACTGGCAAAAAACTCTCAGGCGGGTTTACTGGCCCGAGATTGCAGAGAGGCAGGAGCCTAAGGAATTTTCCAGGGCGCTCACCGATCACACTAAAGATGGTTCTCTTTCGAATCAAAAGCCGGAATGGTCTCCGAAGGGCGACAGGCTGGCATTCTTCACGGACCGCTCGAATCCCCAGAACGGATACTCCGACCGCTATAATGAAATCTATATCATCTCCACGGTCGACGGCAAGGTCATCTCGCGCCTCGTAAAAGCCGAGAGGTCCGGCGACTTGGAATCGCTGCATTCGTACCTTTCGGGGCTGGCCTGGTCTCCCGACGGCAGTCAGCTCGCCTTCATAGGCAAGAGCAACGGGCGCGACGTGCTGTTCATATACGACGTCAAATCGGGACATGAAAAAACGAAATTCGATCTTAAAATGGAGGCCATGCGGAACCCCTCGTGGTCGCCTGACGGCAAGCGGATTGCCTTCGAAGGCATGACTTACGGTTTCACCGACTTGTATATTTATAATCTCGAAACCAAAGAGCTCTCGCGCCTCATGCAAGACAAGTATGATGACAACGACCCCTCCTGGTCCAGCGATGGGCGCTACCTGGCATTTGCCTCGGACCGACCAACGAACTCGGCCGATTCATCGGATGTCGCCGATACCACCCTGTTCGCTCATGGAGACTACAACATATTCCTGTATAACACCGCCACCGACTCCATGCGAGTCATCGTCGATTCGCCTTACAGGGATTTCCAGCCGGCGTTTTCCCCCGACGGTTCCCGGATAGCTTTCGTTTCGAATCGTAACGGCATCGACAACATCTACCTCTACGAATTCGACAGCGGCAAGGAATTCCCCATAACAAATATCATCTCTGGGGCTTTTTCACCCAGCTGGTCACCGGATGGCGACCAGATCGCCTACTCGGCCTTTTTCGACTACGGCTTTGATATCTACATCCTCAAAGATATCAAGAACGTTGGAGACGAGGACGGCAAGTTGACCCTGACGAGCTACATGCAGAAGATTAGAGCCAACGACAAGAACATATTCGTGCCTGAAAGCCAGGTCGTTCCCGAGACACTGATGGCGGAGACGGATACAGTCAAATCCTCCGCTGCCGATTTCAGCACCTATGTGTTCCATGCCGGGGAAGAGGAGATCAGCAGACAGACAGTGGGAGCGCCTCCCGATACGCTGAAGGAAGAAAAGCCGGCCGACACGACTCTGGCCCTGGCGCCCGAGGACACGCTCAAGTACCTGCTTCCCGACGGCAGTTATAAGCGCAACAAATACAGGCTGAGATTCTCGCCCGAGCTGGTGACAGGCGGATTCTCGTACGATAATTTCTACGGCTTGCGAGGGCAGTCTTATCTTTCGATCTCCGATATCTTCGGCGACCACCATTTCTATATCTTCACCGATCTCGTCAACACCATAGATCAATCCAATATTCAACTGGCCTATGCATATACGGCCCGGCGGCTCGATTACTCCGCAGCCATTTTCCATTTCAAAAATCTCTACTATAACGATGCCACCGGTTATTTCTTCGGCGACCGTGTCTACGGCGCCCAGGGATACGTGACTTATCCCTTTTCCAAATTCACACGCCTGGATTTTCTGATGACTCAGGTCACTGTTGCCCGCGAAAATATCGCGGCGCCCCAGGAGCTATATCCTGATAGGACCACAAACATCTTGTTCTGCTCGCTTCAATTCGTCAATGACGCCGTAATCTGGGGCTTGACCGGCCCCGTCGCTGGCCAGAGATATTCAGTGAGCGTCGACAATTCGATAAAGACGGTGGGCACGGGCCTGTCGTTCAGCTCGGCTGAATTCGATTACAGAAAATACTGGTTCTTCTGGGGGCGATACAACCTGGCGTTACGTATGGGCGGCGGCCTTTCCGGCGGGCGCGATGCCAAGAGCTATTATGTCGGAGGCACATCGAACTGGATAGACCCCAGGAGAGTCAAACAGGACATTTTCAGCGTCCAGGACATTTACATCAACGAGCTTGTTGTGCCCGTAAGGGGTTACCGGTATTTCTCCGATACCGGCAATCGTTTTGGCATATTCAATCTGGAATTTCGTTACCCGTTTATAGATTATTTCAGGCTTCATTTCCCGCTTCCAATTACCCTGGCCCAGGTCAGCGGCGCCATTTTCTGGGATATGGGAGCCGCCTGGGATAAGAACGAGGACAAAGAATTCTTCGACAACCTGAGGCTATATAACCCTCGAAATACCTTCGCGCCCACCTCCGGGAACATATTGGCGGGGTTCGGATTTGGCCCCAGGATCAACCTCGGCATTTTTGTGCTGCGTGTCGACCTGGCATGGGCCACCAACCTTGACAATGTCGCGCCCAAGCCACAATGGTATTTCTCATTCGGCGCCGAGTATTAGCCCGCCTATTCAGGCCTGAGAAGCCATCTGCACCCGCACCGCCCGCGGCCCGCAAAGAATTGAATTGACAACGACAGCGCGATTATTAGATTTCGAGTGATTTGAGCGCGGGGGCTGACAGCTTGAAAGTGATACTGCTTGGGCAAACAACCGCCAATCACTCCCCGATGAGGTCAGTAATAGTAACGATCATTAAACCATTCAATATACATGCAACCGGGAGAGTCTCATGAAAACCAAGCCTTTTTTGACGCTGGGCCTGATTCTCGTTTTGACCTCGGCCGTGTTTTCGCAGACGGTCGAGACCAAGAAGGCGCCGGATTTCACGCTGCCGAATGTCGAAGGCAAGACCGTGTCGCTCTCGAAAAGCCTCGGAAATGGACCGATATATATTTCCTTTTGGGCCACCTGGTGCAAACCCTGCCTGGAAGAGATGAAAATCATCCAGAAGATCTACGAAAAGTACAAAGACCAGGGTTTCAGAGTCATGGCTATCAATACCGAAGGTCCGAAAGCGTCCGCCAAGGTGAAGAGCTTCATCAAATCATACGGATTCACTTTCGACATCTTGCTGGATAACGATGGTGAGGTGTTCCGCCGCAAGTTCAAGGGCGCGGCCATGCCTTACACGTTTCTCGTTAACGCCGCTGGGAAAATCGTATTCTCGGCGGTGGGATTCAAGCCCGGCGACGAAATCGAGATCGAAAAACTGATCGTGGCCAACCTGCCGGCCGCCCCGGATTCCACTGGTCAATCCGGATCGGAGCAATAGCATGAAGAGAAGCCTCCCTCTCCTCGGCGCAATGGCCATTTTGGCTCTGTCCGGCTTATTCGCAACGAGATCGAACCTGGCGCTGGCGCAGGATGACAGCTGGTCCGTCTCCGCAGCCAATTGGATGCAGTACTGGTACCACAGACCTGAGCCTTTCGATTCGCTCATCTACAGCAACAGGCTGTCAAGGCAGGATTCTCTCGATAATCGTTTCATCGTCGATTTCGATTTAGGCCAGTTCTACGCCGGCGCCTGGCTCCGTGTCCTCGAGCCATATCGCCTAAGCGATTCCTATGAACGGATAACTCAGAGATACTTCGGCTGGAATCACGATGGGCTGACTATCCACGCGGGCAATTTCTACCAGACCTTCGACCGTGGCCTGACTTTGAATGCATTCCTCGACGACGTCGTGAATTTCGACAACAACCTCGATGGCATCAAGGTCTCGGGCCTGTTCGATCGCTACGATTTCGACGCCTTCTCGGCAAGGGGCTTAAGACTCGGAACCGATGAAAGGCCTTACACCTTGAGGGGCGTCAGGGGCGCCGTCAAGCCGATCACCGGTCTCAGAAGCGGCTTCTCGTATGTCAGATTTATGCAGAACAATGAGATGGAATTCGGCAGGGCCGCCAATACCAACCTGACGTCGATCAACAGCGGCATCAACAGGGGGCCGATTGAGCTTTATGGAGAATACGCCTGGAGACGCGGCCAGAGCGCCTTTGGAGAGAGAACCGACGGCGACGGCACCTATCTCTCCGGGTCCATCAGCCATAGGCTGGCAAGCATTTACGTGGAATACGAGAATATTATCAAACTCTTATATCCGGAGCAGGGCCCCTTCAATACACCCCCGCCGGTCAGTCACCAGGGACGAAGCCTGATTTCCAAATACGGCACCCCCGGCGCCAGATCATATCAGGTGGGGATTATTTCGGGGCCGACTGAAAACCTGAACATGGATTTGGCGTATGCGGAGCAGTATTCACGAGGCATAAGTCCAAGCAGCTACTTGTCGGAGAAATATGGAGGGGTCAGGTGGTCGCTGTCCGATCAATTGACGTTTAATCTTCACTGGGACCGGCACGACTACACCGCCAACGGAGTGGATTCGTCGCGCGGCTCCTATGAAGATGAGATCGAAAACTATATAGATGCTTACTATTATCTTAACAGCACTCAGACCGTTTCATTGGTCTCCTACACCAAGAGATTCACCAGCGACAACTCGTTTCTTTTTGACGATTACCACGAAGACTACTTGATCGTCGGTTATGCTCGCGGGAATCTGCTGCAACTGAGCGTCGGAGGCTCTCTCTCAAATAAGGATAACAGCCTCGATCCCGAGAAGCTCGCCTTCGCCGAAGTGACCCTGCGCTTCAAATGGCACGAGCTGGTCGTATTCCATGGCGGTGAGCGGGGCGGCTTGATCTGCTCATCCGGCATCTGCAGCTACCGCCCCACCTTTCAGGGGACCAGGGTTATCCTCTTCTCCCGCTTTTAGTTAACCGCGTTAGACGCTTGCGGTCCGGGCCTCTCAAGCGGCTTGGCGGCCTGAACGGACACTATTAATAATAATAGTGCTGAATTTTATGTTCAAATTTCGCTTGCATCGTAGGCTTAATCAATCTATATTCTGCGTGTATCGAACAAGAATCCGCCGTAAAGGAGGCCGAATGAATATTGTTAAGATCTGCTTGTTTGCGTCAGGCATAACGCTGCTGGCAGTTGGAGGTCCCAGCGTCGCCGGCGACCGAATGGTAATCGGTGAGATGTTCACCAACACTTCGTGCGGGCCCTGTTATCCCGCGGAACTCAGGCTGGACCAGATTGCGGAGGATTACGTCGACGTCCTCGCCCTTATACGCTATCATGTCTGGTGGCCAAGCCAGGGCGACCCTTATTATCAGTTCAACACCGCCGAATCCGTCACCAGAAACAACTACTATCAAAACAACTACGTCCTGCATTTCTTCATCGACGGCAATATCGACGGCCAGGAGGTATACGGCATGTGGGAAGGGCAGATTGACAACGAGAGCTTTAACCTCTCTCCCTTGACGATGGAGATGTGGGGCACTTTCGATCGCGATTCCCTGGCCGGCACCGTGAGCGTCAGGATTATACCTGACGACGACCCGGGCTTGAGCAACCTAAGGCTGAGGCTGGCCCTGACGGAATCTAATATCCACTGGAACGCCCCCAACGGCATCACCGTCCACAACCAGACGTTTCGGGATATGATCCCCTCCACTTACGGCCAGGTGATCTCTCTGGCGATGGGGGACACTCTGGAGTACACGTTTTCGTTCAATACACGAAGTCCCATCGTCCCCGTTAATAGTGAAATCGTAGCCTTTGTGCAGTCGGAGCAAAACCGCAATATCCTCCAGGGCGCCAAGATATCTATACCTGAAATGGATCCCACGGGGATAGCTGACGACGGCAGTATTCCGAAGTCGTTCTCTTTATCGCAGAACTACCCCAATCCGTTTAACGCTGAAACGAAGATTGATTTTGCGACCAGGGGCGGGCGCCTGAGTCTGGAGATATTCGACATAACCGGGGCCAGGATTGCCGGCATTGCCGGCGGCGACTACCCTCCTGGCGCCTACTCGGTCACCTGGGATGGCAGGGACTCCCGCGGAAATCCCGTGTCGTCCGGCACCTATTTTTACCGCCTGACCGATAACTCAGGCAGCCAGACCAGACGAATGACGCTTCTTAAGTAACAATCAATCAAAAGATTAGGGGGACACTTCGTTGTGTCCCCTTTCCCCCTGGGTGCCTAATCAAAGTAAAATAGATTTCTATTTCATATATTTGCCTTCTCAGGCCGTTCTTTGCAGGTGAAATCGGTCACAATATTTCTTGTCCATTTTACAAATTTCAATGGACTATTCTACATGGTGGCCATATTATATTATGAACAACCCGAAGCCTAAGGAGGTCAAATGAGACTTGTGAAAAGGTTGATAGTGCTGTTGGCGGTCTTGGCCTTACTGGCTCCGAGCATAGTGACCGCCGTCGACCGCATGGT
>Ga0315289_10008942_pt1 | contig 14461 bp, 19 predicted proteins | sample YL17G11_40_MG_FD_203452 | JGI IMG/M metagenome (GOLD analysis project Ga0315289, IMG submission 203452) | Sediment microbial communities from Yellowstone Lake, YNP, Wyoming, USA - YL17G11_40 | ecosystem: Environmental > Aquatic > Freshwater > Lake > Sediment | place: USA: Wyoming | collected...
TGGCAACACTTCACAACCGAAAGGTCCACGAGTGTTTCTGGGTTCAAGTCAGCCAGAAAAAGGACTGTGGAAAACGTGTACGTCCTTGGCCAGCCAAAACCAAGTTTCAGGGAGTGAAGAAAATGACGCTGTTGTCACGAGAAGAACTAGATGCTATTGAACACGAAGTTCACCAAGGCTTAGGTGGGACCGAGTATTGTAGGTCGGTTCTTCGTCGGCTGCTAGACCACATAGAAGAATCGGGCAGGCAAGAGGCTACAAGAGTCGACGTTGATGACAAAGCAATAGACGGGGCCAAAACCAAAACAATCATTTGGGTTCATAAATCATTCTTGGATGGCAGAAGGGGAAGAATTGAGGCGTGGACGGACCAATGCCCAAATGGCCTCAGGAGTGAGGCTTGGTTCAAAAACCTGATACCTTTTGGACAGGAAGCCCACCGCAACATTGACGCACCGCGCTAAAAAGTAGCGTGAACCAAACCTGAGCGAAGCTGGGGGCAACGATGGGTGCTGTGGGCATTAAAGAAGTTTTGGTTGAGGCAAAGCAGGCTATCACTGACCTCACCTTTCTAGTTCTCAAAGCCATGGACGGTAAGGCCAAACGGGAACTTGTCGAGAGGGGGCGAAACAACAGGCTCCTTACGCGTTCTCACGCGTCAATGTACGAGAGGGAGATTAACGCGGTGGTGGCCAGCCTGGAAAAGCGCGTTGGGCCCGGTACAGACGCCGAGACCAGGCAAAAGATTGAGGACCTGATTTTGGCCGCGAAAGGGCTAAAGAAAATAGCCAAAATTTGAGTCTGTGCGCCGAGGTCCTGACGATTGACCTCGGCGGGTTTTAGACTATGGGGCCACTACCCTGCCAATCTCTACCCAGTTGGCGGGAGTCGAATACTGAGTCCGAATGGTCGGCAGTATTTCATCTGGCGACAGGCCAGATTTGAGTAGCAAGGCTATAACGCCAGCCATGTGAGGAGCGGCCATTGAGGTTCCCGAAATGGTCTTGTACGCACCATTGTTCCAGCTGCTATAAATGCCCTCGCCTGGAAGAGACACCGCGACCTCAGGGCCATAGTTGCTGAAAGAGGACCGCTTGTTGAGCTTGTTGTGGGCTGCTATCGAAATCACACCAGCAATGGATGATGGATAGGCCGCGTTGTTAGCACCATTATTCCCAGCAGCAAAAACAAAAATGACACCCTTTTCCATTGCTGGCTTAATCAGGTCCTCATAGGGCTCGTCCGGCCCATCACCACCACCCCAGCTATTGGACACCACCTCTGCGCCCCAATCAAGAGCGGCTTTAGTGGCCCTTATAGCAGAGGCAATGTCGCCGGACCCCGACGAGTTCAAAAATTTTCCGGCAAACAAAGTAGTAAACCCACCTGCCACCCCGTAATTTTCTGGGCCAGCAATGGTGCCGGAGACATGGCAACCATGGCCGTTATCGTCGTTTGCTGGGGACCTTTGGTTGATACCATTGAACCCGCCCGCATAGACAGCCTTGAGGTCTGGATGACTGAAGCATCCACCAGTGTCTACCACAGCTACCTTGATTTTCCGGGCCACCGCAGAGTCGCCAGCTGCTAGCTTGCGAAATCCAGCGGCGTTGATATTTTGGATGCCCCAGTCTGAACCCTGGGTTGCTTGGTCGACTGACTGAATGCCAGACGGCTCGATTAGTTGAACTCGGCGGTTGGGGAACACCATTTGGCCGGTAGACGCGATAAAAGTGTCGCTGTCCGTGTAGTAGTAGTCGCCGTATAAATGCTCAGCACCATCCAAACCGCGTGGCGACTTCACAATGAACCCTTTGGAGTAGCCATTTGTTGACCAAACAGCCAAAACAGCCAAAACAGCCAGAAACATAGACAGGACAATACGCCTAATCATTCCTCACCCCTCTGTGGATATTTGTATCAAGGTAGGATTGGGCGGACTAAGGTGAGTTAGTGGTCCTTGACCAGGATTGCGCAACATGTTAAAATCACCGCATTGAGGAAATGAAGTAGCTGCGTGTTCCGACACTGGGGTCTCCACCTTAGCTTCATTTCACTCCCTCAATTGAGCGGTGAGTGAGTTCTATCTGGATTCTTGGCAGGTCATCTTGGGCCCGCTCGCTCGGGATGGCAATAGGTAGCAAGTGGGCGTAACAGTCACATATTCGACTTTATCCGGGGGCGTAACCCCTATTTGCAGTAGCTGTGGGTGTGCGCTGTGTTGGGACATCTCTGACCACGAGTACGAAGAAGCCCGCCAGTTTTGGGATGACTGGCGGTGTTCTGGATTACAGTCAGAACACCAAGGGGCCCTTAAAGCCTGGAGACAGGGACTATGCAATCCATAGCCTAGCCTAGGTCAATCAACTTGGGTTGTGCCTATAGCCGAGCATGTCTGTTATCTGGTCCGCGTCCGCGATATGTCTCTCCAATTCTCTGTTAGTCTAGGCGCAGGTCAATCAACTTAGGGTATTTCTTGTGTAGGTCCTCGTACCCGCCGCCTTTACCATACATTAGACTACCGGAAGCGATGGTTTCAGCACCCGATACTTTGGGATTTGCACTACCTTCTGGACAGGTGATGTACACAACCCTAGCTAATTTCTCCTGATAGCTACTGTCCTCATCGTCTAGGGAAGCACTGAGGTCCCAAGAGTCAAAGCCCATTATAAACCGGTCCGCCTGGGGGTCATAGCCCAGATAGCATTCCTGGACGGAGTAATTTCCCTTCTCTCGAGCTAGGGCCTCAGCCTGAGCCATAACCTCTGACTCGTAGATGGTATCGAAGACATCGAGACCGTTGTAGGTGACACCAGGCCAATCATCGTCGGGAATTTGGCTTGCCATAAAGCGAGGGGTCTGCCTCAGTAAGCTCTAGATGTCCATGCTCATGGACCTCGCCGACTGCAGCGTGAGCGGTCTTGATTAGAATAACGCGCATGTTGCCATCTCCATGCCAGGGCCCACCATCGTAGCCTTTCTCCGACCCATACCAGTTGTTTCCCCGGTAAATGTACTCAGCCGGGAGTTCGTGCTCCGGGGCGAACTTAAAACAGTCACCTTCTTTAAGACGGTTGAGCAAAGTGATTTCACCATTGGCTGACGCAGACGCTTTCGCGCCCAGTTTGACTAGCCCCAGTTGCTGCGCCAGTTTAGAGGCCAGCCCCTGGGACTGCTTTAGAGACAACTCGTCCTTATCAGATGCGGCCCACACCGAGCTGGTCAGCTCAACAGCTGCATTGTGGGCGGCTATCAACGACGCATACAGGTCACTCAGAGCTTTTGCTGGGTCTCCTGGCTGGGCCCCTGTAGCCGCGTTGATTTTGTTTACCGAAGCCCCCGGCAGCGCGAAATTGAGGGGAAAATCCTTGTCCCTCTCAGCCCAGTTTTCTTTCACTGCTCTTTGGGCGATGATGTCGGCCTCTTCGCGGCTGTCGTCAAGTGATGCAGTGGACCCCTTTGCCAGTTCAATTTCGTTCTGGGTGCCAATCATATAGTATACGGACCAGGGACACTCTTGGCCTTTCTTGCAGACCGTTGCGGTTACGTCTCCCTCGTAGTCCTTTCCGTATGCCATCTCCAAGCCGTTTTGGAGTAGAACCCATGGACCTACGGTTTTGGCAGCCGCAGTGACCTTGGCACCCGGTTTTTCTGGGTACACTACCGGATATACCAAAGGCTCAACAACGTGCATCCCACCCTCAGAATGCATGACCTTAAAACGAGTACCATCGGGAGCCACCAGTTCCAGGTGCTGAGACTCGGCGTTAGAATGCTCGCCCTCTTCTGGTTTAGGACTTTCCTTAGGGTTAGCACTATTCAAGGACTGATTTTTCACAGAGTCCCAGACCACTTTCTCTTCTGTACCAGTCTTTTCAATTACCCTGGGCTTGGACCCAGGCAGCCTGTTCATCAGCTTGGCGCTCTGGATGGCTGCCTCTTTAGTGCTATACGTCTTAACGTTGTCCGAGAACTCACTGGCTAGACCACCGTCCTTTGTTGCATACTTGGTGCCGAGAAGCATTATGAAAAACTCGCTTTTCGCCGCTTTCACGACCCAGCGGTTGATATAGCCAGCCACGGCCTCGACCTTAAGTAGAAGCGCTCCGGCTTTTGCTTTGGACTGCAGATGGCGGAGTAGCGCCACCGATTCCTCAACGCCGAGACCGGACAGCGCCCTCTTGGAGTCGCCTTTCCAAGCAGTGTGGACGCCTTGGGCGATGACCTTGTCCTTAAAGGTACCGCCGTTGAACATGGCTTTCACCGCCACCTCAACCGGTGCCTCCTCAGGCTCGTCTGGCGCTAGGTATGGATTTAGAAAGCCTTTGTTTTTCACAAAGTCTGAATATTTGACAGGCTTTGGGTAGACCCATAAGTCCTCTATCCATTTCATCATAGGTTGGGACTTTATTTGTCTGCTGCTATAGGACGAATAGTTGGATTGCGTCGTCACACTCCTGTCTACAATCATCATATTACCATCCAACGAGAAGACAAACATAGCTTCGGGCTCGGAAAAATAGTCGCCCCTACTATACAGCACCACCCCAGGAATGTCCTCGTCTTTCAGGACAAACCGGGCGGGATTGTCGCTATAATCCAGGGTGTAGAAGTCTTTACCCCGGTTCTTAATAACCCGCAAAAGAGACTCGGGCATGTCTTCGAAGAGTATCCTCTCTTTCTCTTTGGAGGCGGAGGCGGCCAAAGCCTCGGGAAGTTTTTCCTGCAAAAACAGACTATCCCCTTCGTGCGGCATCATCGGTAGGTGGTTGTCGTCATCCGACGAGCGCTGGTACGGCTTGCTGCCCTCGCCGAACTTGAACTCGCCGTTTTTTGATGGAATTTTCTCTTCGCCATCGGAGGGAAGGGCAATAGCGCTAGTCTTGCTTCTCATTTGGAAAGTCCCCTGAATTGGTTCCTTAAAGTACAGATAAACAAAATCGCCACCACTGGACGCCTTGGGGCTTTCTGGAACCAGACCGTTTTTGCGGATACTGGCAATACGTCTGGTGTTTGTGCCATGGTACAGCACCGTCTTCTTACCAGCGGCCTGTGCTTTGGTTCTTTTGCCAAAAAAACGTGGGTTGCTGTCAATAAGTTCTTTTGCATGCTTGGTAGCCCGGGGCGACGGCTTGAACCCACCTTTGCCAGCCTCGAAGTCTCGGAGCAGAGCTTTTGCGTCCTCACCTCGGACGACGCTGCCCCGGCTGCCGCTATGGGCCGTGTACTCTTTCACTATCTGGTCCAGCGACTGCCTACCTTCAACGTCTAGGGCGCGGCCTCGGTCGTCAATCACAAACGCGTGTGGATAGTCGACGTATGGCCCGGGCTCGTCGCCCTGAGTGTATTCTTCACGCACTAACGCAAACTCGTGACCAAGCCTGGACAACTGTGCTGCGAACTCCCAACACCAGCCCTTGGTAAACAGCTCAACGTCCCGGTCCGAAATGCCAGCATCCATAATGGTTTCATCCCTCACCGGTCACCTACCTGTAGACGCACCCATTTAAGAAGCTTCTCCACGCGGCCGGCCGCTATCATTTCATTCGGGGTGACGTCGCCCAGCAGTGAGTTTTTCTGCTCAAACCAGGCCTTCGCTTTAGCCTCGTCCCCACCGAAAGACCGAAGAACAAGGATAGTCACCTCCCTAATTCTCCCGGCTAAGCGTTCTTCGTCAGACTTAGATTTCACGGTCTTTCCTTGTGCGGTGCACTATAGTCTGCTATTGTATCACTTTGTTGTCACCTAGTCAACTACCACAGTAGACCGTACTTAATGAGGTCCTGAACGATGCCACCAATCTGGTAGTTGTTGTATTGTGCCACCTTGAAAGTGAACGATGGTTGTTTGAACGACATCCAGCGCCCGGCCACAGTACCAACCGATTGGCTTTTGCGAACCAGTGCCATCTTGGCAGCGGGTAGCGTCGAGTTAGTGAATTCTTGCCATTTACCCAACGTCTCTGATATCGTGGACGACTGGTCGTAGTCGAAGCTTACGCTCTGGCCTGAAAAGTTAAGGGACAAGTCTGCATTGAGTATATTCTGTGCAGTAAGGCCGTACCAGCCAGCCATGAGCAGCACATACGTTTGCAGAGTCCCCGGCATGTAGCCGTACCCATACGACGTGCTTGGGTAATACGCGTTGACCAAATTGTGGCCCTGCACCAGGTAATTGTTGAGGTCCGAGTCCTCATAGGCCTGAACAGTGCCCAGTCTCTTTTGAAACTTGTCCATCAGCATTCTAAGGTCGGTGATGGTGCCAAGCACCGATGGTGTCACCGCATTGAAGGCCTGAAACACGTTGAGCATCGGGTCCTGGATGTTGTACCTGTAACCCCAGATGACCTGGTACCCGCCTGGCCGAAGAAGGCAGGGCGGGACATCGAAGTAATAAACCTGACTGTCGCCGTCCTGAGCTACCAGCATATTCTGTGGGTAGTAAGCCGTCGAAATCAAGTTGTCCTGGCCGGCAAAAACCTTGGCCTGCACCTCAACTGGCCTAGACCCCAGGCGCAGTTGCAGGCGGTGGGCTGAGAACGCTAAACATAGCGACTTCTGTTCGCGAGTCTCCGACGCCGTAATGACCACATCGTTGACGTCAAAGTCCTCGACGAAGTCCATTTGGCGCAGGTTTATGTCGACAATCGACCATTCAATCCGCCACCTGGACAAGTCACCAGAAAGCATCGCATCAACTGGTACTAAGAAGATGGCCTTGTACTGCCCAGGCGTGTTCGTCGCCTGGCCAATACCGGACTGAATAAGCTGATTCTCGGGGTCAAAAATGCTGTAAGCGGGATACTGAAGAGCGTCGAGAGGAACTAGGGGAATCGTGTTCGAGGAATCAGCGAAAAAACCAACCTTAAAGGTCGATTCATTACCACGAGTCAAGATTCTGCGAGAAGAGTTTTGGACAGACATTTTTTGGCCCTCAGTACGTAAACTAAGGGCCAAGTGGAGCAAAAGAAGACCTTACTTGGCAGGGGCCTCTGGAGCTGCCGCAGCAGCGCCTGCTGGGCCAGCGTCTTTGGCTGCTGCTTTAGCAGCCTTAGGAGCTTTAGCCTTCTTTTTCTTAGCCTTGGCTGGTGCAGCCTTGGCTTCGGCTGGTGCGGCGGGTGCGGCGGGTGCGGCGGGTGCGGCGGCTGGGTACTCTGCGGCGAACGCTGGGGCCGACAGACTCAGAACTGAGAGCAAAAGCAGTTTTTTCATAGTAGTGGTCTCCAAAAATGGAAAAGTGGCGTGGTAGCATGCCGGGAAAGTAAGACCGTGTATAAAAACATCTGCGTCAAAACAATTTGGAGGTCGATTAGGATGTTTTTCAAGTATTTGTGCAGTTTAACAATTTCTGTAGCAGCATCAACTGCTAGCCTGGCAGCGGGCCATCTCACCGACCGGCCAGGTCTGTTTTCCAAAGGGGCGGTGGTCAAAATAGACCGGACTCTCGGGGAAATCAGTGAGGCGGCCGGGGAAAATGTGACTATTGACGTGTTCCAAAAGGCTCCATCGACCCAATATGCTGAATGGGCCGTTTCGCACGCGCCGGGGAAGGGCGTCTACATCGTCATCTCTAGAAACCCCGGCCACTTGGAGGTCGTAAACACTGAGTCGGTGGTGTTTACCGCCTCCGACCGAACCAGGGTAGCGGACAGCATTCTTAAGGGATTTAGGCAGAAAGACTATGACCAGGGGATTTTAGATGGCCTAGAGGTTTTGGACAACCGCGCCCGTTTGTATTCAGCTGCGCAGCGCCGTGTAGAGAAAAAACATGTGGCCCTATCTGCACACACCGAACAAAACACGCAGAATTTGAAGGAAGCCCCGCACACAACACCTCACTCTGGGTGGAGCATCCTTTGGTGGTTAGTTCTTTCCGCCCTACTGCTCATCGTACCTTACCAGGTATACAAATGGGCTAAAGCTCGTGACCGGCCAGTGATTCCACCTTACCAGCCCCAAAACAGGTATCCACACGCCGGGGTATCCGTCCCAGATGTGTCTAGACCACCAGCACCAGCACCAGCACCAGCACCAGCACCAGCACCAGCACCAGCACCAGCACCAGCACCAGCACCAGCACCAGCACCAGCACCAGCACCAGCAATTTATTACAGCCCTTCGGGACCAGCAGCGTCGGGGCCATCTGCGGCGGGTTCGTTTGTGGCCAGCGCTGCGGGTGCAGCAGTTGGGGTCGGGTTGGCGAGCGCTTTGCTTAATCGCGAGCACAGCCAGGACCACCACGGGTCTAAGTTATCCGGTGATGCCCAGGGAGACCAGGCGAACACCGACTCAGGAAGCTCTGGCGGTGACTTCGATAGTTCCCCAACAAATGGCGGTGACTTCGATAGTTCCCCAAGTGATGACAGTGTTAACAGCGAGGCTGCTGGCGACAGTGATGACGATAATGACGACACCAAAAGTGTCTCTGGCGGTAGCTTCGCCTGGGACTCTGACGACAGCTCGTCTTCGTCCAGCGACGACAGTAGCTCGGGGGACGACTTTTGATACACCTAGTTGCACTGTTTTTGGTCTACTCCTGGGTGCCATGTGGCGTAGCCTCGGGACTGTTTGTGAGGCTCGCCGTAAGGAAGGAGCCCATGCCACTTCTTCATTGGCTCGGTTTTCTGTGCCTGGGTCCTGTGCTGCTCATTTTGTATGCTCTAGATGAGATAAGGTTCTAGCCTAGACGCGAGGTTTCAAATGGCCCTAAAACAGTATGTCAAATGTTGTTCCACCAAGAAATGGAGATTCAAATGAGTAAGATTTTTGAGTACGCAGTAGTGCACGTTCCAGACGCAAAAGAAGTCAAGGATGGCAAAAAGCCAGAAATCATTGTCAAGCCAACGGTTATCCTAGCCAAGGACGACCGTGAGGCCCTCTTCAATGTTACTCGTGCCATTCCAGCAGAGTATGCAGACCGGTTTGACCAGTTGGAAATTGCAATCCGCCCTTTTTGAGAAGCCGGCAGCCCTCTGAGGCCGACGACAAAGTCGCCTTCAAGAAAGATGTCAAAAAAGCCACAGTGGCTGCCGGCGTTCAAAGCAATCAACTCAGCTCTAGTGCGGGCCTAAATGGGAATAGGCTGACAGAGGCCCTCCGCGTTGGTCTAAATAACCAAAGCTTGTTCGACCATTCGTACAATGGTTGGCCCAACGTCTCCTCCGACTTAATCATTAATACCGTTAGCAATTCTACCGTCCCAGCCACATACTTTAACGCAGCAGCGGTTCTCAACAGTTCCGTCTCAAGCCGCAGGCAGTCTATAGCCTTCTGGGTGTCCTAATTATCTGGGACACCCATCCCCATTCTTTATTTTTTCAGACCAGCCGCTGATGACAAAAACTTCTCACTCAAGCGCATTAGGTCCCTAAGCCCACTGTCCACCAGATGTAGCTTGTGATGCACATCTGCAAAAGCGTTGTATCTTGGGTCCGTTGCCAAGATGTTCAGCTGCCTAGACAAATGACTAATGCGGGCCCGAAACACAGTGACGCATTGGTCGTTTTCTTCGTCAGTGCGATTGTTTGTGGGCACCGCAGCTGTTTGCTTCGTCTTTCCGGTTCTGGTTCTAGTGGTTTTGGTGGTTCTTTTGGTCTTGTTGATAGTCTTGGTGGTCATGGGGCTGCTCTCCAAGGCTTGAGTATACCACCAAAATACCATGCTAAACTCACTACACGGTGACCGCCAGGTAAGTCCTGACAGCGGCGGGCGAAGTTCAGGTCTCTTCTTCGTCGGCTGCATCCGAGCGGTCAGCCGCCAACCGCCATTCCAATTTTGACTGGCACTCACTCCATGGTCGCAGCTCTTCGCCCTCTCCGAAGGCCAGGTGGCAGCGCCTCACCAGGGAGGCCCAGACGAAATAACGGTCAGTGTCAACGTCGATATCTTTGATGGTCTTAAGGTAGGTGAAGAAGGTAGATGGTGGTACTCCTTCATATTTAGACACCAAAAGAGCACCGAGAATCACCCCGTGCGTCTCGAAAGACCAGAGCGAGACCGATTCAACCAGCTTTATGAAAGGAGTCCGGTGCGCTGGGAGGCCAACAAGCTGTGCAGCCTGCACATAGGGCAGCAGCTGAGAAGACCTTGCGGTCCTGACCAGCAGCGTCCTTAGAGCTATCTCCTTTGCTGGAGTCTTCTCCACATCCACCTCCTTACCACGTCATGGTCATGCGCCCTATTCGTCTTTTGTGTCGAAACGTAAGGCAAAATTGAGTTCGAAGTATCTAAGCAGGTCGGTACTGGCCAGGGTCGGAAGCTCTTTATGCAGAGCGTAAAAATCACCCAACCCAGTTTTGAGTTCTGTTTCTGGAACAGAGACTTGCAGGTCTGCCACCGCGCCGCGCAGTTTTTCCACTTGGCCATCAATGAAGTTCATTACAAATTGCTTGTTGACGCCACCAGCTCTACGAGCTGGAAAGTAGTTCTTGACCAGCATGTCCTGCATCTCGTCCTTAAAGAACTTCAGCTGATTCTTCAATGACCGGAGGCCGAGGGTGTAATTGACAGGTGTCGCTGCCGTTGCGAGTGACGAGGCCACCCCCAGGTCGCCAAACCCCCCGGAGTCGAGATGTTTTTTGGTGTTGATGTATTCAGTGGTAAGACTCTTGAGGGCCACCAGAAGGCGTCGCTGGAACTGCAGCTGGTCTGAGTCAGAGGTGGTGGCTAGCGCGGGGGTCTGTTGTGGTGGCTCTGTCATGTGGCTCTTCTCGTTACAATTCATTTCTGATTTTGGCCCGTGCCCTGACCAGCGCCTTGAGCCGAACCACCTTTTTCCTGAACGCTAGTGGATTCTGGAGTCTCTTCAGGGCCTTCGCGACGATTTTGTCTGCTCTGCTTTCCATTACTCGCCTTTCTTAAGCATCGTGTTGAAGATTATCAAATACTCGCTTGGGATAAAGGTTGCAATCTCCTCGGCGTCCTCCCTCTCTTCTGTAGACAGGTGAGAGGAAAGGTGTGCAAGCGTCGCGGCTACCTCTTTCACGAGGGGGCTAACTTTGCTGTCTGCCTCTTGAATAAAGGAGCCCTCGTGTTCCTTAGGCACCCCATTCAGGGTCAGGTAGTCTGAGTCGAACGACTCCTCAAGAAACCCAGTGAACGCGTCCATAGACAGCTGGATGATGGCCCAAAACTTATTAATGGCTTGTTCTATCCGTCGGTCGGAGAAAGACCTGTCGGATGCTGTAGCCTTTCCGCGCCCATCAGCCCCAATGGAGGACAGGTCCACCTTGAGTTCTGCAAAGGCACCCAGATACAAGCTGACTGCAGTGTTGAATTTAGACATGACTGCCTCCGGGGCGTGCTGGCCCATCTTTAGACTCTGCAAGAACCGTGCCATATAGCGCACCGCATTATACCACAGGTACGTCGCTGGGTCAATATGTCTAAATCTTAGACATATGTCGACGTCATGAACACTGATACTTGGGCATCGACCGCAGTCTCAACATGGCCTAGTGTTTCTGTAATACCGCAGCACGAAAGTTTGCCTTCTTTCACGGCCACAGGCCTGCGACATTTGTGGCACCCGAATTTAGCTGCTGTAGGGAAGCTGGACATTCCTCGCCCTTCTCGTTGTGGGTCAAATCTGGGCCTGCCCCGGTCCCCCCATCGTAGGTAAAGTATTCTGGCAGAGTGTCTAGGTCTACGCCGCAGAATGGGCAAAAATTCAACACTATCTTGTGCGTGGTATTATCACCCCCATCGACCACCAACCATTTGCCTATTATAGGTTTTTGGCTAATGACCACACTAAACCTGGAGTCCGCAACAGCTGCCTCCATGTATTTGCACAGGCAACTTCGGGTTCGACACTTATCCTGAACGTCCACCGGTCGGAAGCGGTAGAATCCCGCCACCATTGGTGGCGGCTCGGGGACTGCGTTTAAGTCAAGAAACCACCTGAGAATCCCCAGCATCATTCTGACCCCTCACTTGGCAGACACTCAACTCTGAACCGAGACGTACCAAAATTTTCCTCCCACTCCATGCCCTTTTCCCAAAGACTCTGGTCGACGTTACTTAGGGTGCATTCCAACTCCCTAATAGCGTCTCTCAGAAAGTCAAGGCTGCCCGCTTCGATGGTGACGGAAAACTTGGCCCCGTTTTGCCAAAAAGATTTAGTCTGCATTGCCATCTCCTTTTGGATTTGGTTCTTGGTCCGTCTGGTCCAAAGCGTCCCGGGGGTCTAGACCAGTCTTTTTCCATTCAGCTAGTCTGTACTCGGCTGCCCGGACTTGCTGCCTGGTCTGGCCAAGCTCAGTCATCAGTGAGGCGAACAAGTCGTCACCCAGAGTGTACTTATCATACCCCAGACGGTCACCCAGCCGCTTAACCGCCTTAGATAGCAATGCATACCCAGCCTCGTCGCTGACCATCAAAACAATCTTGAAGGCATCGTCTTGTTCAGAGTCAGGGATGGTGTCTCCAAGCCCGTATGGTCTGGACAACTGGACGAAACCCACGCCCTTGTGGCCGCCCTCGTTGTCAACTTGGGCTATCCCGATGTCGCCGTAGCCGAGAAGTACCTGAAAGGTTTTTTGTTTCTCAAAGAATTCTATCATTTCTACCTCACCCTCCGCTTGCGATGCCATTCTGCTATTGATTGCTAACCATTTTAACAACGTTGTCCGGAACGTCTTCTTCGCCTGGGTCGTCTGGCGGGTCTGGGTCCACTAGACCGTCTCTCAAAAACCTGATTAGACTGCTGAGTGCGTCCCACAATCGGATAACCCAGACCCCGGTGCCAATGCCTAGGGCCCACATTGAGACCCAGTCATCACTACCACCCCTTAGGTCGTGTATGAAGTAGGCGACCACAAACCCGCCAACCAGCGAGGCGGCGGGGGCAACGCCGGTCATAACGGTTAGGGCTACAAGGTCAGCGTGCTTGATATATCTAGGCACTTTAGTCTAGTCTCCAGGTCTCTGGGGTCAGCGAGTCAGCCTTGGGGTTCCCGGCCCAGTAGGGTCCGGGACAGAAAACTAGCACCGCGTCGCAGGCGTTTAGCTGCCAAAGACTCGTTCTGTTTGGGGGTTTCCTCCCACTCGCTAACCAAGTCTTCAGGGTTTTCCCCACTATGGAAGAAGTACGCACCATTCAGAGCGACTCCATAAAGGCCTCCGCCCTCAGTACAAACTGCGATTTCATAATGTGGCAGACCGGAGGGTCTCCCCCACGGTGGGCTAAACACCCGGTACAGGATAAACGCTTTCTGCCCTTCTCTCGTTCTATGCAAGCTCGCAGGCACGAGAGACTCTGGGTTGTTATGACTCATTCTGGTTCCTCACTCTTACTGCCATTTTTCTGCGTCCTGTTCCTTGCATTTGGCTACCAGCTCCTGAAGGTCGGACTCAGCACCGTGCCATTCCATGAGCGACCCCCACTCTAGGCCACATTTCCCCTCGACCTCTGGGGTAATTATCATGTTGATGCCCCAAGTCCTTTCAAAAAAGGACTTGACCTCTTCGGAAATCAACTCCTCAATCTTGTACATGGCGTCTCTCAATTCAGGGATGGGGACGTTCACAATAACGGAGTCGTGGACAGCATTCTGAATCTGCCAATCAAGCTTTTCTTTGCGAATGAACTGACTGACCAAAATACCCCCCAACATGGCCGCATCGGAGGCGATGCCCTGGATTACCGAGTTACTGGCCTGGCGAAGTGCCTCGGCAATCTGGCTGCGATACTCACTGGGAACGCAGGCGTCGTCGAAGCGTCCAGTGTGGGGGTTGCGAAAGGTGCTGAAGATGGGAAACCGGCGACGTCTGCCATGGGGTGCCTCGACATAACCATGATACTTAGCGAACTCCTTGATAGACGTCTTCCATTCTTTGATGGAGCTAAACTGGGAGAAAAACAGCGCCATCAGCTCGCGCACCTCATCAATAGAGATACCTAGCTCCTCGGCTAGCGCTGGCTCGCCCTTATCGTAGATGAGCGAAAGACAATCAAATTGAATGTTGTTTAGTGCCATAAACCATGGTGTACTTTCGTTGAGGACTACGTCGTAGGTCTCCTCCTCCACCCCCGTGTCCACGACCTCGTGCACGTCAAGGAACTCGTACTTAGCACGTATAATCTCGTCCAAGACCGCTGCTTTCGCTTCGTGCCCCGTCGAAGCGAACAGTCCTCGGTACTTGTCAAAGTTCCTTTCCAGTTCGCGGAAAGACAACTCCTTCAGCACGTGTGCGTTGCGACTGACGAGAAACTTCATGTTGTTCAGCTTTCCCACGTCCCATATGGCTTTGCTGGCATTCAGATTGCCGAGTAAGCCAGGCACGCGGTCCGCCGGGTGGTAGCAGTTGGCCATCTCGTGCACCCTAAGGTGATGAATGTCTCCAAACTCTCTCATGAATCGGTCGAAGTTGTCCCCGCCCATGATGGTCTGGTAGTAGTTGCGCTGGTATATTTTGTTCCAAACCGTCCGCACACTACTGGAGTATCCTAGGGAATAAAA
>Ga0315289_10008943_pt1 | contig 14461 bp, 5 predicted proteins | sample YL17G11_40_MG_FD_203452 | JGI IMG/M metagenome (GOLD analysis project Ga0315289, IMG submission 203452) | Sediment microbial communities from Yellowstone Lake, YNP, Wyoming, USA - YL17G11_40 | ecosystem: Environmental > Aquatic > Freshwater > Lake > Sediment | place: USA: Wyoming | collected...
GCCCTACTTCCGGTTCTATCGCGATGGTGCGCTGATATCGGGCAATTACGAGAGTGGACCCACCTACACGACAGCCACCCAGGCAGACGGCACGTATGGATATGCGGTGAGCGCAGTAGACGCGGCCGGGAACGAGTCGGCCCTGGGCAGCCCGCTCTCTGTGACCATTGTGGCGCCTTCTGCTCCTGTGGCACCGGACCTTCAAGCGGCGAGCGACACGGGGGTGAGCACCACCGACAACATCACCAGCGACAACACACCCACGTTCGATGTGACTGCCTCGCCCTACTTCCGGTTCTATCGCGATGGTGCGCAGATATCCGGGGACTACGAGAGTGGGACGAGCTACACGCTGGCTCTTCAGACCGACGGCACCTATGCGTATGCGGTGAGCGCAGTGGACGCGGCGGGGAACGAGTCGGCCCTGAGCGGCTCGCTCTCGGTGACCATAGACACCACGGCGCTTTCTGCTCCCGCGGCACCGGACCTTCAGGCGGGCAGCGACACGGGGGTGAGCAATACCGACAACATAACCAGCGACAACACACCCACGTTCGATGTGACTGCCTCGCCCTACTTCCGGTTCTACGGCGATGGTGCGCAGATATCCGGGGACTACGAGAGCGCGACGAGCTACACGCTGGCCTCTCAGGCGGACAGCACGTATGCATATGCGGTAAGCGCCGTGGACGCGGCGGGGAACCAATCTGCCCTGAGCAGTTCGCTCTCGGTGACGATAGACACTGTGGTGCCTTCTGCTCCGCCGGCGCCGGACCTTCAGGCGGCCAGCGACACCGGGCTGAGCAATACCGACAACATCACCAGGGACAATACGCCTACCTTCGATGTGTCGGCCTCACCGTACTTCCGCTTCTATCGGGACGGCGTGCTGATATCGGGGAACTACCAGACCGGAGCGACATACACGACAGCGGTCGAGGCCGACGGTACCTATGCGTATATAGCGAGTTGGGTGGACTCCGCGGGGAACGAGTCGGCCCTGAGCAGTTCGCTCTCTGTGACTATAGAGACTGTGGCGCCTTCTGCGCCCCCCGCGCCGGACCTCCAGGATGTTAGTGACACGGGTATCTCCACGGACAACGTGACGGCTGATAGAACCCCAGCCTTCGATGTCGTAGTGCCCGGAGGGCTCTACTTCAGGCTTTACCGGAGCGGCGCCCTTGCTTCGGCAGCTCCTATCCTCGCCGATGACGGAGGTGTCTACAAGGCGGGTACCAGCGAGGAGTTGCCTGAGCAGCCTCCGGGGACGTTTAACTACACGGCGAGGTTAATTGATGTGGCCGGAAATCAGTCGGCAAGCTCCGCTGCTCTCCAGGTGCAGATAACGAACCTGTGGCCGCTCGCGTGGCATGAGTATGAAGACGGCGTTTTCATCACGATTTACGACACTGATCCGGAAGACGGCCTCAGTGCGCCGAGCGTCGCCTGGAATCGCTCGGAGTTTCAGCGAGGGATAACAGATGTTCTGGTTGACCCCGGTAGGCCCAGTGACGGGATAATCCAGTCCGTCAAGCTCTCTGGGGATGGAACGAACACTGCTGACCTGGCCATTATGATTGAGCACAACGTCGGCCTGCAAGGGTTCTCCGACGAGCGCACCGGCACGCCTCCTGTAGGGCTCCTGGCAAGCGAAGGATTCATAGGCTCGATGAAGCTGAACAACGGGATACAGGGCGTTGACATCAATGGGTTCACAACTGAGGGCGGCTGGACGTTTAGCGCTGACATAGACGAGGATGGGGATACTTCAGACCCGACGGCCATCTACAGCGGCCGCGCGGTCAACACTATCAGGCTGGTGGGCCTGACCTCTGGAGATGTCGTGATAGCAGGCACGAATGACAAGGGTGTGTCCCTCGGTTCGTTCACGGTAACGGGTGCAGGCTTTCACGGCGACCTTGTGTCGCCGTGGTCAGTCGGCACGATTTCCCTTCAGGGAGACCTGAACTCAGGAGTCCGCGTTGGTGGAATGCTGGGCAGCCTCAGCATCAAGGGCGGCGGGGTCAGCTCGTCCTCCCAAATCGAGGCGAGCGCGTTGGCAAGCCTCAAAGTCACCGGCGGCGACTTCGCAGGGACGCTGGACGTCATCGGCGACCTCTCCAACCTCCAAGTGAACGCAGGCAACGGCAGCGGTGGGAGCCTGCTGAACGGCCAGATACACGTCGGCGGGCTGCTCCAGCAACTGAAGGTTGGGGGGGACATAAGGTGCACTAACATCGAAGCTGGCACTCTTGGGATGGTGACGGTGAAGGGGCGGCTTGGCACGGGCTTGGGTGCGCCGTACTCTATCACGGACAATGCCGGTCCGGACGGCGACGATGACTTATGGTGGCTGGTGGTTGGCCGTGCTCAAGAGCTGGTGACCGGCGAGAAGGTCTATCTTGACAGCTAACCCGACAGGAAGCCCGGCCGGCTGGATGCGGCACGACGGCCTGTGACCAGGTAATCCGGCCAAGGGCCCCGACAAGGCGAGGGCCCTTCGGGCCGGCATTCAAAGATAGTTCGTTCACCGCGGTCGCGGCCCCTGCTTCATCGAACCAGGTTCGGGTGGCCCCCGGCTTGGGCTCACTGATGGGGGGACAACACGTGCAAGATCAGGCAAGTTCATGCTGTCGTCGCTCTTCCCTGGCCGGTGCCCTGCTTTCCGGCCGGCGAAAGCGAATCTGCGTCTTGGTGTTCGTCTCAGTCTTAGTGCTCACGGTGTTGGAGGCGATCAGAGTGGCTACAGGCGGGACTTCCATGCCGGCCGATAACCTGGACATGCTCGTGCGGGGGCACCCCCGGTTACTCCTGAGCCAGCCGCGGCTCGAGGATCTGAAGAGGCTAATGGCCACCGACACCACGCTGGCCCGGTATGCCCGGGACGTGACTGCCAGGGCTGATGGGTACGTTGAGGCGAAGGCGCTCGAACACAAGCTGGTGGGGCCTCGGCTGCTGAGTGTGAGCCGCGAGGCAGTGCAGCGCGTATACGCGCTCGGCCTGGCCTGGCGACTGACCGGCGAGGAGAAATACGCCAAGGCGCTGCGCGAGAACTTGCTGACCGTGTGCAGTTTCCCGGACTGGAATCCGTCGCACTTTCTGGATACTGCAGAGATGTCTCATGCCGTGGGCGTCGGCTACGATTGGCTCTACGGTGAACTCGACGAGCCGACCCGTGCGCAAATCCGGGCGGCCCTGATAAGGCGCGGCTTGGAGGAGGGGATCGAGGTCTATGACGGCCGAGGCTGGTGGGCAAAGTCGGAGTTCAACTGGAACCAGGTCTGCAACGGCGGCATGCTGGCCGGCGCACTGGCCATTGCCGACACCGAGCCCCAGTATGCCCGGAAGATCCTGTCAGCAGCCGTGGGATCGCTGCCTATTGCCTTGGCCACTTACGACCCGGACGGCGCTTGGGGCGAGGGCCCCGGCTACTGGGCTTACGCCACGAGCTACACGGCCTACGGCTTGGCAGCCCTGGAATCGGCACTCGGAACAGACTTCGGGGTCTCGGATCGCAAAGGCATGGCCAACGCGGGGTACTTTCCGCTCTACATGGCCGGGCCTACGGGCCTATTCGTCAACTTCGCCGACGTCGGAGAGAGATCCGTGCTGCGACCCCAGCCGGCACTGTACTGGCTCGCTCAGCGCTACCACGAGCCCCAACTGGCCGCTGCCCAGACTCGGTTGCTGGAGAGGGCCAAGGCCAGCCCCGTGGACTTCATATGGTATGTGCCCACCGGCAAGGCCGACGTGCCCGAGCTGGAGCTGGATAAGGTCTTCCGCGGGCCGGTTGAGGTCGCGGTCTTCCGCAGCGCGTGGGATGACGACCAGGCGTTGTTCCTCTCCGTCAAGGCCGGATACAACAGCGTGAACCACGGCCACCTCGACCTTGGCACGTTTGAACTGGACGCTTTGGGCCAGAGATGGGCACGCGACTTGGGCAGCGACGACTACAACCTGCCGGGGTACTGGGATGGCAAGGAAGGCGGCCAACGATGGACGTATTACCGGCTGGGCTCCTTCAGCCACAACATCGTCCTCATGGACGACCAGCAGCAGTTGGTGGCCGGCAAGTCTCAGATTGTGCAATTCCAGTCGGGGGACCAGCCTTGCGCGGTGCTGGACTTGACCAGTGCCTACGGCAAGGCTGTCACCCACACCCGTCGCGGCGTGGCAATGGTCGCAGGGCGAAAGGCCGTGCTCGTGCAAGATGAACTCGACCTGATCGGCCAGCATGACGTCGCTTGGGGGATGACTACCGACGCGACGATTGTGTGCGACGGCCCGACCGCTAAGCTTAAGCTTGGCGGCAAGACGTTGATCGCGCAGATCATCTCGCCGATCGGGGCGACGTTTAGCGTCGAGTCGGCCGAGCAGAGACCCCCGGAGAAGGCCAACAAGGGAGTCAAGCGTTTGATGATCCGCCTGCCCGGCCAGAGCGGCTCCCTCCGCATCGTGGTATGGCTCTCCCCCGTCTGGCCCAACGATGGCGAAGCGAAGGTTCCCACGGCAATTCCACTGGACCGGTGGGGAAGAGAACGCATCCAGTGACGCATTGCGGCCGGCGAAGTGGCTCATCCAGGGCCTGTCCAGTGCTGAACTCTCCGGCAGATTGAGTCTGAACCCACCCTCGGGGCCGCCGTGAGCCGCCCATCTGACTCCTGAAGGTGACAGGATCAGCGTGCTGTAATTGACGTTAGCAGCAGCGTGCCCGATGCTGTACCTATTGACCTTTGCGGAAGACAAGGAAAGATAGCGACGCGCCGACTCGGCCTGCCGGCACGCCCTTATCCCGAGTCCGCTGCAGGGCGGACGAGGGATCTCCAGATGCGGCGCTCCTCGACACATCGAGATTCCTCGTCGCGCACCCCGGCTGTGCGCTCCTCGGAATGACAAGCTCCGGGTCACTCGCGGGCATCATGTATTGACCTTCGGCGACGAAAAGGAAAGGTGGTTACGGACCGGGGCGGCCGGTTTCCCGGCTATTTCCCGTGTCGTTCGTTCATTCTCAACGCAAAACTGAATAGGCGCGCCCGCGGTCCCGGCCTGCATGCCGCAGGGTGGCCGTGCATCAACTCCTGCCGGACAGAAGCCCCTTGACACTACGATGAGAGTAGTATATACTACGTGCATCGTACAACTCAGAGAGGGATGAGAATGAAGCGTTCGCCAGATGAACACGCCGAGCCGTCTGACCTTGAACTGCAGGTTCTTTCCGTCCTTTGGGAACGTGGGCCTTGCAGCGTCCGCGAAGTGCTGGAAAGGATGCCGGACGGAAAAGAACGCGCCTATACGACCATTCTGACGGTTCTGCAAGGGCTGGAGAAGAAGAGACTTGTGCGCCACAAGCAGAAAGGCAGGCAGTACATCTACCGTGCGGCCGTAGATCGGGGGGGCGTCTTGCAGCCGCGCCTGCGCCGCCTGATGCTGCATGTATTCGGCGGCGATCCGGCGGCGGTGTTGCAGCAGATCCTGGACGGAACGGATGTTACTCGGGAGGACCTGGCCACGATGCGGAAACTGCTGGCAGAGCATGAGAAACAAAGCGCTCAAGGGCGCGGGAGGGGCGGATCATGACTGGCGTCTTCGAGTTCCTGCGATCCGAGGCTTGCGCGCGGTTGGTGACGGTCTTGCTGCATTCTCTCTGGCAGGCCACGGCGCTGGCCCTGCTCCTCTGGCTGTTGCTGCGATTCCTGCCGGCCAAGTCAGTGAGGACGCGATATCTCTTATCGCTGCTGTTCCTCTTGTCCCTGCCCGTGGTGCTGGGGGGGACGTGGTCGGTGCTTTCCGTTCCGGAGAAGCAGACGCATGAACCCGCCGAAACTATCCTGGCGGACTCCACCACAGCTTCGGAGCCTTCATCGTCACCGAGTGTGGCTGCCAGTCCTGCTTCCCTTCCAGTGCGACAAAGGCTGCCGCATGACTGGACGGCCGTGGCGGCGGCATTGTGGTTCGCCGGGGCGGCGCTGATGCTGATCCGGGCGACCGTATCGGTGGCGGGAGCGCACCGGTTGCGCCGGCAGTGCGAGCCCTTGGACGATCCGATGGTCTTATCCGTGCTCGCTGACCTTTCGGCCAAGCTGGGCTTGCAGCGTCGCGTGCGTGTGTTGGTGGGCGCGATACCTGGGCCGGCGGCGATTGGTTTGCTCTGGCCGGCGGTGCTCCTGCCCATTGACCTGCTGACGGGGATGCCGGCCGGGCAGATGAGCCTCATCCTGGCCCACGAGCTGGCGCATATCCGGCGCTATGACTACCTCGTCAATCTCTTCCAGATGATCGTAGAGGCGCTGCTCTTCTTCAACCCCGCCGTCTACTGGATGAGTCGGCAGATTCGGAAGGAACGCGAAGCTGCCTGCGACGCCTTGGCCGTCTCCGTCACGGGCAGGCCGGAGGAGTACGCGCAGGTCCTCGTTGACTACGCCATTCGCGTGCGGACCCCCGCTCTGCCCGCGCTTGCCGGCCGGGATGACGCACCCCTGTCGGAGCGTCTCCGCCGGGTGCTCTGGGGGACCTACCACCCATGTTCACGGCTGCCCGTCCTGACGCTCGCGAGCGCACTTGGGATCGGCCTGCTCTGCCTGGGAGTCCTTTGCGCCGGCACGTCCTTGGCGGTGGCTCAAGTCTTGACCCCGCAGGAGCGCATGCAGAAGCTCGATCAGGCCCAGAAGACACACGGGCAGGGGCTTTCCAGAACGGGCGATGAGGCGAAAGTGCATATCGCGGGCGTCGTCCGAGTCGAAGACGAACCGCCTCCGCCGGACATGTGGGCCCCCCTTACCGGCATCGTCGCCATCTACACCAAGTCAGCGGTGTCGAGCTGGGTGTCGACCATTAGTCTCCGAGATGGGACGTTCGCCGGCTCGGTGCCGCCGGGTGCCATAACTGTGTTGGTAGACCTGGAGGGCTACGCGCCGGCCGTTGTTGGTCCGCGGGTGGTCGGGGCGGAAGAGGCATGGGATGACATAGAAGTTGTCCTTCGCCGAGGCTTCGATGCGCACCTGCACATTACGGACGAGAAGGACCGCCCAGTTCAAGGTGCACACGTATACGCCCATTATGTAGTCGGAAGCGCCTACTTTCGCCAGTGGCAATTGGAGAGCGACGCGGAGGGGTCAGCGAGTCTGACGCACTTGAGCAGCGATGTTCCCATTGAACTGAAGGTCCTGGCGCTGGGGTATCAGCATGTGACTGTCGAGCGCAAAATGCAGCCCCAAGAGGTGCTGGCGGTGCCATTGCGGCCGGCCGCGGCCAGCGGCGGCGTCGTGACCGACCGCGACACCGGGCAGCCGGTTCCACGCGCGCAGGTTTTCGTCATCCAGTCCAATGGTCCCTTCCAGTATCCGCTCTCGGCATCGCCCGATTGGAGCCCGGCCAAAGCTGCGGCAGCTACCGCAGACGACCAGGGGCGTTTCACGCTTACCTCCTTGCGTGACGACACGACGTACGTCCTCTTTGTTCGCGCAGACGACCATGCACCTGCGTTCCTTCACGATGTGCAGGCCGGCAAGAATGACCTCCGAGTGGCTGTCGGCCCGCCTCTTTATGTGAAGGGACGGGTTATCGGCGCCCTCGATACTCTGTCCCAGGATCGTGGTCGCCCTCAGATCTCATACGCCGAACCTTACCGCATTACCCCAGACAGCACCAGCGCGAGCTGGCGCGGCGTCCCTCTCGATGTCCGCGATGGCGCAGCCTACTTCGACATTGAGGGTTTGTGGGAGGGGACTGTGCATATCACCGCGGGGTCGCGCCAGCTTGACGTGCCTGTGACCAAGCCGGTTGACGACCTCGTGATAGACCTGAATCCGCCGGCGAAAGGCCAGGGGCCGGCAACGCAGCCCATGGTCATTCGGCTCCTGGCACCTGAAGGCGCGGAGCCCACGGGAACCGTTCAGCTTGTCATCTCACCTCCCGAGCCTAAGGCTATGGGAGAGAGCAAGCTCCTTCGCCTGGACGGCGGAAAGACGCGGGTGGACGTGCCCGTCCCGTCTCGCCTGCTCCTAATGCCGGCGTCTACAGTGGGGTATTGGTTTGAGCAGCAAACGAAGAACTGTTCTGCGACGCCCGAAGGGGAGTTGCTGTGGGAGGTCCCGGTCGAGCCCGCCGGGGCCTTCATCGGCCAGGTTCTCGACGCCGACGGGCAGCCTGCGGCGGACGCCTCGGTGAACCTCGTCATGGTCCGCCGCCCGCTGTCCTTCAAGCAGCCCCCCCGTCCCGAGACGGTCAGAACAGGTCCCGAAGGCCGCTTCATGCTCACGCCGGTCGGGTACGGGATTACGTATGTCATCGTAGCGTCGAGGAAAGCCCAGTTCGTAGCCAGTGAAGAAGGAGCTCTGGACGCCGCGGCTCCGCTGCGCGACGTAGTGCTCAAGTTCCCGCGGGGCGTGAGCATCCGCGGGCGCGTCGAGCTGCCCGACGGCAACCCGGCGGAGTTCGGGCCGGTGGAGTTTGGGTACAGCACGCCCTGGAGCCATTCGTTCGGCACAGGCGACTTCCGCACGGATCGCACCGGCGCGTTCGAGATCCCGGGCGTGAATCCCGACGCGCCGGGCAAGTACCAGATCTCGGTCACGCTGCCACGCCTTTACAGAGCATTGCATAGGGACATCAAACCGAACGAGAAGGAGGTCGTCCTGCAGTTGGAGCGGGGCGAGATGCTCAAAGGCACCGTCGTGGACCAGGAGACGGGCCAACCCGCGCCGGGCGTCGTGGTATATGCCTCGGGGGTAAGCCAGCCTTACGATTATTGTGATGCCGATGCGCCTACGAACGACCAAGGCGAGTTCGAGTTTACGCGACTGGCACCTACGCGCTACAGCTTGCACGTGCGCCAAGCCCAAGTCGTTGGCGAAGCAACGGCCCAGGGCGGACAGGACGCCCCCGTCAGAGTCCAGGTTCGTAAACTCAAGTAGCTCGGCCGCCGGCCGATGTCGAAACCGAAGCGCGACCAGACCGGCGCAGCACGTTAACGGTGGGGGATGCGCGCGGTTGTGTGAGCTGGCGGCGCCGCGCTCAATGAGCGGACCTCGCGCGAAGGTACAGAGCCCTCAGGTTGTCGCCAAGAATGCATGCGTGCTCCTCCGCGGAAAGCCCCAGAGACTCGATGAACTCTACTTCCCGGCTCACCGAATCCACGGTAGCCCAGGGGTAGTCGTTCCCATATACGACGCGCCCTGCTCCGATGCGTTCCAGCGCCCAGTGCCACCGCTCCTTTCCCACGTTCAGCATGGCATGCGTGGCGTCAAGAAAGAGACTGGGGTGGGATTCACACGCGGACACTGCCTGCTCGAACTCGTCCACGCCTCCGAAGACGCCACAGTGGGCCATGAGCAAAGGCAGCCCGGGGTAGCGGCCCGCAAGCTCCGCACAGACCCCGACGCGACCGTGGTCCGTCGGCCATCCCCAGTCTCCGCCGCCCGTGTGGTAGACCATTGGCATGCGGGCCTTCGCCGCCTTCCGAAAGAACGGCTCACAAGAGGCATCCAGCGGATTCGAGCGCATGATAAGGGGATGAAACTTGAGAACGCGAACGCCTGCGGCAATGGCCCTCGCCAACTTCTCCTCCGCGTTCGGCAGATCGGGCCGAATGGCGGCCCCGGGGAGAAAGACGGAAGTCTCCTCAACCCCCACAAACGGCTGCTTTAGAAGCCATTCCAAGCCGTCTTGATCGCCTTCGATGCGGGCTTCCACGTTGAGGGCTTCGGGACCTTCGTGCGGCGCAAGCACGTTGGCCTGGTCAAATCCGCAGGCCTTCATGAACCGGTTTAGATGTTCGCTCGTGCCTGGAATGCCGAACTCGTCGCGCCTGCACTCTCCTCGTCCGCCGGGGAAGAGATGGCAATGCCCCATCAGCATGGCTGGTCCCGCCTCCACTTGGAAGCGCCGGCCTCTCACTGGCGGCTCGAAGGTCTCGCGCTCTGGTCGGTCGCGACTGCATTGTATATGCTCTTCTCGTTGCAGGCAACGGGTGATTGTCCTTGACGCAGGAACGTTGACCAAGAGCAGCTCACGCCGTATACTTCCGGTCTACGTGGCCGTGTGGCAAGTAACGATTGGCACTCGGTCTCGGCCTTTGTTTCTGTTGGCGTGAGAGCCGTCTGACGGGGATGACGTTGGCTCGAAGGAGGGATGGGATGCGTACGGTATCTCAGAAGTGCGCGGTTGCGGTGTGCGTGTTAGTGGTTTCTGCTTGCGGTCTACTGCGTCAGGCTGCCGGTCAGGAGGCTCAGAGCATGATGCTGCCTGGAGGCGTGAAGGCTGTCTGGGACCTGGATAAGGCATACCGGGAGAAGACTCCCACGCGCGAGCGCATCTGCATCAATGGCCTGTGGCGCTGGCAGCCGGCCAAGGGCGCGGGGGACACCGTGCCAACCGACGGGTGGGGCTACTTCAAAGTCCCCGGTAACTGGCCGGCGGATGCCCGGCGAGGCGGGTCGCAGATACTCTATCCGCATCCGAGTTGGAGCGGGGAGAGTTTGGGGAGCGTCAGTTCGGCCTGGTACCAGCGCGAGGTCACCATTCCTTCCGAATGGACTGGCCGGCGGATCGCCCTGTACGCCGAGTACGTGAATTCTCTTGCCACACTGTACATTGATGGCGCAAAGGCGGGCGAGATACGGTTCCCGGCCGGCGAGGTAGACCTCACCCCGGCCTGCCGCCCGGGCCAGAAGCACGTCCTGAGCATCTGCGTGCTGGCGCTGCCGCTCAGGGCGGTTATGATGTCGTACAACGACACGGCGGCAGCGCGCCAGGTTAGGGGGTCAGTTGAGCGGCGGGGCCTCTGCGGCGACGTTTACCTGCTGGGCACGCCGATGGGGGCGCGCATAGGCGACGTGAAGGTGGACACATCGGTGCGCAAGGGGGAGATCACGTTCGAGACGAGCTTGGAGGGCGTAGCCGCGGATGCGCAGTACACCCTTCGGGCACAAGTCTTCGACGGTGGCCCCAGTGTGGCGGAATTCAAGAGCCCGCCCTTCAAGGGAAGCGACCTGAAGGACGGGCGGACGGCGTTCACGGCGAGTTGGAAGCCGGAGAAGCTCTGGGACATTCACACGCCTCAGAACGTGTACACCGTCACCGTCTCGTTGCAGGGGGCGGGGGGAGAGGCTCTGGACGTTGCGACTCTCGAGCGGTTCGGGTTCCGGGAGTTCTGGATAGACGGGAAGGACTTCTATCTGAACGGCACGCGCATCTACTTGTCCGCGCTTCCTGTGGACAACGCTAATATGGGGGCTGCGCTCGCGAGCTACGGGGCTGTCCGGGAAACCCTGGAGCGCTTCAAGACCTTCGGGATCAACTTCGTCTACACGCACAACTATAGTTGCCAGCCAGGCACTCATCTGAGCTTCGAGGAGGAGCTTAGAGCCGCTGACGACGTGGGCATGCTTGTTGCCCTGTCGCAGCCGCAGTTCCGCGACTACAACTGGGACGCGCCGGATGCCGACCAGACGAACGGCTACGCGCGCCACGCTGAGTTCTACGTGCACGTCGCCGGGAACCATCCATCTGTCGTCTTTTACGCCACGAGCCACAATGCCACCGGATACTCCGGAAGCATGAACCCGGACATGATTGACGGGATACAGCATGGCTACGGCGACATGGGGCCCTCTACCGGCGGTGGGCGCGCGTTGCGGGCGCAGGCGATCATCAACAAGCTCGACCCTACGCGCGTCGTGTATCACCACTCGTCGGGCAATCTGGGCACGATGCACACGCAGAATTTCTACGCCAACTTCGTGCCGATCCAGGAGATGTCCGACTGGTTCGAGCACTGGGCGACGGTGGGCGTCAAGCCCGTCTTTACCTGCGAGTACAGCGTGCCGTGGACGTGGGATTGGGCGATGTACCGAGGGTGGTACAAAGGCAAAAGAGAGTTCGGCAGCGCCCCAGTTCCCTGGGAGTTCTGCATCGCCGAGTGGGACGCGGAGTTCCTCGGGCCCTCTGCCTACCAGATCAGCGAAATGGAGAAGAAGAACCTCCGCTGGGAGGCCCAGAAGTTCCGGGCCGGCGAGGTCTGGCGTCGCTGGGATTACCCTTACTCGCTGGGCGCCAGGGAGTTCGATGAACGCTACCCGGTAATCGCCATGTACATCACTGATAACTGGCGCGCCTTCCGGGCCCTGGGCATGTCGGCCAACTCTCCGTGGGAACAGTGGCACTACTGGAAACTGCGCCCCGACGTCCAGAAGGGCCGGAAGGACTACAAGGTTGACTGGGAGAACCTGCAGCATCCGGGGTTCAGTCCTGACTACGACGAACGGCGGGACGAGCTCATGGAGTTGGCTTACGAGCGCGCCGACTGGGTCGCGACCCCCGCCGCGCAGGCCCTGCTCCGTAACAACATGCCGCTGCTGGCCTACATCGGCGGCAAGGCGACTGCCGTCACGAGCAAGGACCACAACTTCCAGCCCGGGGAGACCGTCGAGAAGCAGCTCATCGTCATCAACAACTCGCGCGTGACGATGGCATGCGATTGCCAGTGGTCGTTCGGCCTGCCTCAGGCCCTCGCCGGCAGCAAGCAAGTTGCTCTGCCCACCGGCCAACAGGAACGCATTCCATTGCGCTTTGAGCTGCCGGCGGCGCTGGCCCCCGGCAAGTACGAGATCAAAGCAACGGTCAAGTTTGGCAACGCCGAGACGCAGCAGGATTCCTTCGCCATCGACGTCTTGCCGCCTGCTCAGCAGGTTCTGGCGAGGGGGAAAATCGCGATCTTCGACCCGAAGGGCGAGACCGGGAAGATGCTCGGCGCGATGGGGGTCCAGTGTGCATCCGTGGACGCGAACGCCGACCTGTCGGGGTACGAAACCCTCGTCGTGGGTAAGGCCGCCCTGACGCTGGACGGCCCGGCCCCCGACATCCGCCGTACGGCGGACGGCCTGAAGGTGGTCATCTTCGAGCAGACCGGAGACGTGCTGGAGAAGCGGTTCGGCTTCCGGGTGGCCGAACGTGGCCTGCGCTGGGTCTTCAAGCGCGTGCCGGACCACCCGCTCTTAGCGGGGATTGCTGACCAGCAACTCCGGAACTGGCGCGGCGAGGCGACCGTCCTTCCGGCGCGCACGAAACGCGAGATGACGTACCATTCTCCAATGGGAACCTGGTGTGGCATTACTGTGACACGGCTCTGGCGCTGCGGCAACCGAGGCAACGTGGCTTCCGCGTTGATCGAGAAGCCCGCGTGCGGGGACTTCCTGCCCATCCTTGACGGCGGCTACTCGCTCCAGTACACCTCACTCATGGAGTACCGCGAGGGCAAGGGCATGGTCTTGTTCTGTCAAACGGATGTGACCGGGCGGACCGAGTCCGACCCGGCGGCCGAGACACTGGCACGGAACATCCTCCGGTACGTCGCCGACTGGAAGCCGGCGCCGCGGCGGACTGGCCTGTACGCAGGCGACGCGGCCGGCAAGAAACACCTGGAGGCGACGGGCCTCTCGCTTGCAGCCTATGCAGGCGGCGGCCTCTCTCCGGAGCAGGTTCTCATCGTTGGGCCGGGCGGCGGGCAGCAACTTGCCGGCAATGCGGCAGGCATCGCCGACTTCGTTAAGGCCGGTGGGAACGTGTTGGCGGTCGGGCTTGACGAGCAGGAAGCGAACGCATTTCTGCCGCTGAAGGTCGGCATGAGGAAAGCGGAGCACATTGCTGCCTACTTCGATCCGCTTGGCAAGGATTCCCTGTTGGCGGGAGTGAGCCCGGCGGACGTGCACAACCGCGACCCGCGGGACTTGCCCCTCGTGTCGGCAGGAGCCACAGTTTTCGGCGATGGCGTCCTGGCTAAGGCCCAGAACGCCAACGTCGTCTTCTGCCAACTCTTGCCCTGGCAGTTCGACGTCGGGAAGTGGAACACGAAACGGACCTTCCGGCGGGTATCGTGCCTGACGACACGCCTGCTGGCGAACATGGGCGCGGCGGGGCAGACCCCCCTGCTTGCGCGCTTCTCCAGTCCAGTCAAAGAGGCCGAGACGCGCTGGCTGAACGGCTTCTACCTGGACGTGCCGGAGGAATGGGACGACCCTTACCGATTCTTCTGCTGGTAAGTGGGACGCGCGAACGGCATCAGAGGAGTCGCGATGGGGCGGGCCTGGCCACTCTCTCGCCGCTGCTTCTGCCTATACTTATATTCAGTGAGGAGGCGCTATGGCGAAGCCCAACGTGGCAATGTTCGACGTGGACTGTGGCTGCGGGGTCTGGCCTTTCCGGCCGACTCCGCCCGCTGACGCGGCCTCGCTGGAAGCCATGCTGCGTGCGGAAGGCGTCACCCGCGCATGCGCCTATCCGCTGGAAGCCTACCTGTGGCCGGATCCCCAGGAGGCGAACGAGTTGCGCCTGCCCCAGCTGGCGCAGTCGTCCTTCTTCGTGCCCTCGGCCGTCCTGAACCCCACGCTGCCCGCATGGTTGAAGGACTACCGGCGCTGCCGCGAGGAGTGGGGAGTGCCCATGGTGCGCCTTCTGCCCAACTATC
>Ga0315289_10008945_pt1 | contig 14459 bp, 14 predicted proteins | sample YL17G11_40_MG_FD_203452 | JGI IMG/M metagenome (GOLD analysis project Ga0315289, IMG submission 203452) | Sediment microbial communities from Yellowstone Lake, YNP, Wyoming, USA - YL17G11_40 | ecosystem: Environmental > Aquatic > Freshwater > Lake > Sediment | place: USA: Wyoming | collected...
GGGCGTGTTCTTCGACGACGTGGTGACGAGGATGGTCGCGGCGTTCGAGGGGCGGTGCGCGGAGCTGTACGGGCCCTCGAGCGTCGGGAGGCGGCGGAGGGTGGCGGTTCCTTCTTCTTCCTCTTCTCCTTCTTTTTCTTCTTCTGCGGTGGCAGCGGCGGCGGCGGCGGGCGAAAGAGAAGAAGCTAGAGAAGGGAAGGTCCCGGCGCGATAAAACGAAACCGAATTCAGAGAGAAAGGAAACACTGTAACAACAAAAAAGAAACAGAAAAAACTCTTTTGTTTCTCTCTGTCTCTCTCTCTCCCTTCTCTCTTCATTTTTTTCTTCTCTGTCTCTATCGACTCTTCTCGTCTCTCCCTCTCTCTCCCTCTCTCCGTTCCTCTCCCCCCCCTCCTATCTTCGAGGATGGGGGCGGCACGAGATCAGAGAGGCTGGTGGCCCTTTGCGCCTCCCAAGCCCGCGGCCTTCGGGGTGCACTGGCCCGGACAGCGGCGAGGACGGCCGATGGGCGATGCGCCTTCGCCGCCCCCGCCTTCTTCGCCCTCTTCTTCTTTCCCTTCCCGCTCCCTGGCCTCCGCCGTCGGGCCTTCGCCTGCAGCCGCCGGCGAGCGAGCTGCTGCCGCTGCAGTGGAGGTGCTGGCCGGGGCGATGCAGAGGCAGAGGAGGAAGAGGCGCTCGACGGAATCGGCGTCGTCGCCGCTGCCGAGTCGACTATCGGATTCAACGCTGCCGACGTCTTCTTCGTCCTCTCCTGGACGCCAGCGCCCGCGCCGGATCCCCTCGCCAGACGGCCTCCGCGGCGGCGGCGGCGTCAGCGGCGTCGGCGGCGACCCCACGGGCGCGGCGGGGGCGGACAAAAAGCCTGGAGGAGGGGGCTGGTGGCCCTTTGGGAACCGCTCTTCGTCTTCTCCTCCGTCTTCGTCTTCTTCTTCTCCGTCGTCGTCGGTCTGGGGCTCGTCGTCATTCTTTGCTCCGAAAAACGGAAACGCCTCCCAGAGGAACACCGCCAACGACGGCGGCCCGCCGCCCCCCGAGGAGCGCATCCTCATCTCCGAGATCGTCCTCCAGGGCATCGACGACGACCCCGTCGTCGCCGCCGCCGCCCGCGCCGCGATGACGATGCGGCCGAACTTCGCCTACACGCTCACCGAGGTCCACGAGGACGTGCGCCGCGTGTTCGACACGGGCTTCTTCACCGCCGCGACGCCGGCCGCCGACGACACGCGCGACGGCGTCAGGCTGACGGTCTCGCTGCGGCCCTACCCGCGCCTGCGCTCCGTCGTCGTCACGGGCGCGGACTCGCTCCCGGCCAGGGTGATCCAGGACGCGTTCGCGGCCCAGGCCGGCCGCACGATCAACTACGGCGACTTCAGGGCCGGGCTCGACGCGCTGAGCCGCTGGTACGACGACCGCGGCATCCCCGCCAAGGTCTCCGTGCCCGCGGACCGGGCGGACGGGTCCGTGGACCTCCACTGCGCCGAGCCGAGGGTCAACAGCGTGTCTCTGGTCTTCGTGGACAGGGAGACCGGGGAGCCCAAGGCGGCGCCGGCGCCGAGGGGCGCGGCGGGGGCGGGCGGCGGCGGCGGCGCGGCCGCGGGCGCGGGCGGCGCCTCTGACGACGACGGCGAGAGGAGCGCGCCCGACGCGCAGCAGCCCGTCGCGCCCCCCGGGGGCTCGGGGTACACCAGGCCCGAGGTCGTCCTGAGGCAGCTGCGCACGAGCCCGGGGCTGCCGTGGTCGAGCCTGACGGCGAGGGCGGACATCGACGCGGTGTACGCGACGGGGCTGTTTGACGGTGAGAGGTTTGAGGTTGAGGTTCTGAGTTTCCCCCCTTTTCCCCCCTTTTTTTTTCGAGAGCGACGGCGGAGCTTCCATACAACCTCACTTCCCCTCTCCTCTCTTTCTTCCCTTCAAAAATATCTCCAACCAGACGTCAACGTGGTCCCGAGCCCCGCGGAGGGGTCGACGGAGGAGGACCCGCGCGTCGACGTGACGCTCTCGGTCGTCGAGCGCAAGACAGGTGCGTCGTTGAGTTTTTCGTTTCTTTTCTAGTTTTTCGACAAGCAAATATAAAAAAACGAAAAAAGGAGAAAAAAGCTTCACCCTCTCTTCTTCTCTTCCTCTCTCTTCCCCTTCCCCTCCCCCAACAACAACACCGAATACAACATCAAGGCGGACTCTCCGCCGGCGGCGGCATCTCCGCCCAGGCAGCGGCCGACGGCGCCCTCCCCGGCTTCATTGGCTCGGCCTCCTTCTCGCAGCGCAACCTTTTTGGATTAGGCCAAAAGCTCGCCGCCACGCTCGAGGTCGGGCAGGTCGACAAGCTGTTCCGCATCAACCACTCCGATCCCTGGATCCTGGGGGACCCCTTCCGCACGAGCAGGGTGTGCAGCCTGCAGAACACGCGGTCGAGCGGGGCGCCGATCTACGGGGCGGCGACGCTCGAGGAGGAGGAGTACTTTGGCGGGGGCGGGGGCGGCGGAAACGGCGGCGTCGGAAACGGAGGCGACTACCTTTCCCCTTCGTCCTCGAGCTCCTACTTCCCGTCTGACAGCAACGCCAGGGCGCTGGACCCCTCGGGGCAGTACGCGGGCTCCCCGTCCCGCTCCACGGCGGCGGTCGCGGCGGCCAACGCCGCGGACGCGGAGTCTCCGATCATCATCTCGCGGCTCACAGGTGAGTCGAGAGTATTTTCCTGTTTTTTTTCGTTTTTACCTTTTTTTCTACTCTGCGAAACAAAAAAACTCACTCTCTTTTCTCTTCTCTCTCTTCTCTCTCTCTCTCTTCTCCTTTCCTCCACCTCGATAATCCAAACAAGGCGGCGTCGAGTACTCCCGCCCGCTCTCCGTGGGCTGGACGGGAACCCTGGGACTCGGCTGGCAGCGCGCCTCGGCCGTCGACGAGAAGGGGCGGACGCTGGCCACGGATGCGTACGGCGCTCCCTTGACGCTGACGGCCGGCGGCACGGGCGCCGACACGCTCGCGACGGCGCTGCTCCGCGCGAGCTACGCCGGGGCCAGCGGAGAGGCCCTGCTTTCGCTGGAGCAGGCGCTCCCCCTGAGGCCTTCGTGGCTCAACTTCAACAGGGTCAGGGTCAGGGCCGAGAGGAGGGCGAGCCTGGCCGCGGCGGGCTTGCCGTCGCTGCGCGCGTCGGCGACCGTCCGCGGAGGTGCGCATGTCTTTTTTTTTCTTTCTTTCTTTAGCCTTCTTTCTTTCTCTCTCTCTTCTCTCTCTCTCTCTCTCTCTCTCTCTCTCTCTCTCTCTCTCTCTCTCTCTCTCTCTCTCTCTCTCTCTCTCTCTTTTACACTCTTCTTTCTTATTTTAAATCGGAGAAAGACGGAACTCAACCCCACCTCTTTTCTTCACCTCAAAAAAAAAAAAACACCATACAAAACTCAAGGCGCCGTCTTCGGCGACCTCCCTCCCTACGAGGCCTTCTCCCTCGGCGGCACCAACTCGGTGCGAGGCTACGGCGAGGGCTCGCTGGGCACGGGGCGGGCCTACGCCGAGGCCACCGCCGAGCTGCTCTTCCCCCTGCCCGTGGGCGGCGGCGCGCTGGAGGGCTGCCTGTTCGCCGACGCGGGCTCGGACCTTGACACCGGCGCGGCGGTCCCCGGCGACCCGGCAAGCGCGCGGGGGAAGCCGGGCTCGGGGGCCGGGATCGGCGTCGGCGTGAGGATCGACTCTCCCGTCGGGCCCCTGAGGCTGGAGTGCGCTCTCTCCGACAGGCTGCAGCGGAGGTTCCACCTGGGGATCGGGTCGCATGGATAGGGAGAGGAATATGTGTTTTGAATTTGGTCGGTTCGTCGGGTTTTTTTCGCGTTGGGGGTGGAAGGGGAGAAAGAGGGAAGACAGTAGACAGAAGATGGGTGTAAGAGAAAGAGGAACAGTTTCAGGTCAATTTCTCACCTCTTCCTTTCTCAAAGGGCCGCGCACGCGCTCCTCTCCCTCATCGCGGCATGCGCCCCTCGCTCGAGAACGGCGAGCTGTCGCTCGTGGAGCAGGGCGCAGCAGCAGCAGCAGCGAGCAGCAGCTGCAGCAGCAACAGGAGGAGCACGATGGCGACGAGCATCAGCGGCGACGGTGAAGAAATCGACATGCGACGAGCGTCGTCGAATCAACTCTTGCGCCGACGGCGGAGGAAGCTCGCGGTGCTTTTCTTTGGCACTCTCACGGTCTCGGCATGTCTCGTGGTCTTCGCTGGTGAGAAACGAAAAAGTAGCCTCGCGAGCGCGCGCGCGAGAGAGAAGAAGAGAGAACGCGCTCACCGAACTTTTCTCGACCCAAACTCCCTCTTTCCTTTTGTTCAGCCTCGTCCCGGCGCGTCGCTTCCTCCTCCTCCTCCAGTCGCCAACCTTTGCCCCCGTGGGCCCAGCCTCTCGTCCGCGTCCGCGTCTGCGACGATTCGTGCCCCTCCGCCAGGGACGGCCGCTGCGACGACGGCAGGTTTCTCTTCCCGCGAGAGACTTCTTCTTCAGATTCTTCCTCTTCTTCTGCTTCTGCTTCTTCGCCTCACTCCTCCTCGTCCTCCTCGCTCGACTCCTCTCCGACCCGCGAGGTCAAGTGCGACCTGGGGACGGACTGCAGCGACTGCGGCGGCGAGCCCTGGGAGGCGTGGCTCCCCCAGGAACTCGCTCGAGCGCTCCCGAGGCCGATAGCAGAGCTCCGACGCGGCGGCGGAGGAGGCAGCGGCGCAGGCGGCGAAACTCCCTCCTCCTCCTCCTCTTCTTCGTTCCGCGTCTTCGCGACCAGGACGGCGACGGACCCGCCCTTCGTCGCCGTCCACGCGGACCCGGAGCTCGACGTCGACGTCTCGGCGCAGCTGGCGAGCCTGGGCACGGTCGAGCGCGGGCTCACGCAGGTGTGGAGGGCGCGGCTCAAGGGAGTCTGCTCTCGTCCCCGCGGCTCTTTCCCGCCGCCGCCGCCGCAGGCGCCGCCGCTGTCGGGTCTCTCCTCGTCCTCCTCGCCTCCTCCGCCTCCTCTCGTGCTCGACGTCGGGGCCAACTTCGGCTACTACTCGCTCTTCGCCGCGGCTCTCGGCTGCCGTGTCGTCGCCTGGGAGCCCGTCCCGCGCTTCCGGAGCTTCTTCGACGCGGCGCTGCTGCTCAACCCCAGGCTCGCTTCCAGCGTCGAGGTCCGCGGCGCGGCGGCCTGCGACCACGACTCCCCTTCTTCGGTTTCTCCTCCTTCTGAGCCTTCTCTCGGCGTCGCCCTCACCGTCCCCGAGAGGGGCGTGTGGGGCACGGCCTCCGTCGGGGGAGCCAACATCGACCGGCAGCTCGAGGAGAGGAGCGGGGAGGAAGGAGGAGGGGAAAGGAGAGGAGGAGGAGCAAGGAGCTCGAGCTCTTCTTCTTCTTCTCCTTCTTCTCGGCCGCTCCTCGTCGTCGAGGCCCGCTGCGAGCGCGTCGACGCGGTGGTCGAGGGCATCTGGACGGCGACGCGCACGCCCTTCGCGCACCGGAGGATCGCGCTGATGAAGGTGGACGTCGAAGGGTACGAGCCGTCGGCGCTCTCGGGGGCCGCGAGGCTCTTTGACGCCGAGCTCCCCGACGGCGTCGGCGGCGGCGGAGGCGACGACGCTTCTTCTTCTTCTTCGCCGAAAAGAGCAGCAAAAAAAATCAACCCTTTTTCTTCCTCTTCTTCTAGGAAATTCGGTGTCGTCTCCGACGTCGTCCTGGAATACAGCCCCGGCGTCCCCGAGCGCAACGGCGCCTGGGAGAGCCTCCCCGCCTGGCCTGCAATGCTCCTCTTCCTGAAGTCTCGGGGCTTCGTCCTCGCCAACGTCCCCTTCGGCGGCGGGCCCGAGGCGGCCGCCGCCTCGGCCGGCGCGGACCTGCTGCGCGGCGACTGGGAGGCGCCGCTGCCCGGCTTCGAGGAGGTCACGCTCGAGAACCTGGCCGCGGACGCCAGCGACGCCGAAAGGTTGCGGGAGAGGACCCTCGGGTGCCCGCTGCCGAGGGAGCTCTTTGCGACGAAAGGGGGAGGAGGAGGAGGAGGAGGAGGAGGAGGAAACGCGACGGCAGCGACGGCGGACGGCGACGCCAGCAACGACTCCCTGTCCCACCCCGCTGCCTTCTCCCGCTGCAACGCGATCCCGGAGCAGCTCCACCCGCACTCCTTCCGAGCCACGTTCGGCCACAACACGAACGTGTGGGCCGCGAGGAGGGGATGGGCCAGGGTGGCCGGCGGCGGCGGCGGAGGAGGAGGAGGAGGAGAAGGAGGAGGAGGAGGAGGAGGAGGAGGAGGAGGAGGAAGGGGGAGAGGGTCCTCGTCCGGGTCGAGCAGCTCGCTCCTCCGCCTGTCGCGGCCCGTCGGCGTCTTCGGGCCCTCGGACCCGCTGACCTCCTGGCTCCCGTCGACCCGTGCCGGGGTCGGGATGGGAGGGAGGCCCTGCGCGGATCTGCCGCCCGAGGTGAGGGTGGCTCACCGGTGCCCCTGCGGCGGCGTCGCGGCGGAAGGAGAGGAGGAGGAACAGAAGAGGGAGGCGGAGGACGAGCGCGCCGCTGCTCCTACTGCTGCTGCTGCTCTCGCGGCGGCGGCTTCTTGCCGCGCCGAGGAGGATCTCGTGGCCTCGCTAGCGAAGAGAGGCCTGATGCCGCCGCTGCACGGCACCAGCAAGGCGAGCGTGGCGTTGCTCGGCGGGCGATGAGGTTGTGCTCTGCAACGCTGGAAAAAGAATGAACTTTTATTATTATTATTACAACCACCAACGAAAAACATCTCAAACGACGACGCCTTGTTTCCCCCTCCCTTTATTCATTCATGCGCGTGCGTGCGAGAGCGAACGAGACCGAAAACCGACGCACCGCCCCGCACCCCTCAGAGCCCCCCCTGCCTGTCCCTCCCAGGCTCGGTCAGCGGCACGAACCGCACGCCGAGCAGGTCGGTCCGCTTGAAGCCCGGGCCGCCGCGCGGGTCCTTGTCGACGACGGAGAGCACCTGGTCGCCGCCCTCGGGCCCCAGCGGGATGACCATGCGCCCCCCGGGCTTAAGCGCGTCGACCAGCGAGCGCGGGAGCGAAGCGGCCGCGGCGCCGACGTGGATGGCGTCGAACTTCTTTTCGCCGCCGTCGCGGGAGGCGGGAGGGGAGGGAGATGCCCCCGGAGCCGCGGGGAGCGGGCCCGAGGGCGAAGAAAGGAGCTCGCCGCCTCTGTCCAGCGCGCCCTCGGCAAGAACGTTGGCTGCGATGACGCGCACCCTCCCGCTCTCGAGCCCCTCCGGAATCACCCTGCGCAGCGACTGGATTGACCTCTGTTTAAAAAAAAATTCGGTTCGAGTTCGAGAGGGTCTAGAGAGAGCGCGCGAAGGAGAGAAGAAACATGAAACGAAAAAAAAAAGCTCACCTGCGCGAGCGGCGCGTGCTTCTCGACGCCGACGACTTCGCCCCCGCGCGCGGCCACCATCTTCCAGAGGCACGCGACGAGGTAGCCGCTGCCGCTTCCGACGTCCAGGACGCTGGCGTGGTCCTTGTCAGCGATGGCCGGGGCGAGGAGGTCGAGCATCTCGAGGTGCATGTGTGGGGCACTGTTTTTTTTTTGGGGGGGGTTCGGGTTTTTTTCGGCCGAGGGAAAAGTGAACGGGAAACCTGTCGTCGTCGGCGCCCCTCGCTGCATGCTTGTATTTTTTTGTACATCTCTCAGGATGTACATCTCTCAGGTTGTACATCGCTCTCTCTCACCTGATGGTCTGGCCGTGGCCGATGGGCGCCGGGGAGTCCTGCGGCGAGTCCACGGGGTTTTGTTTTCGAGTGTTTTTTGTTGTTGTTTGAGGTCGAGGTCTCGACACGGAGAAGAGCGGGCAACGACGACGCCCCATCGATCCAACAACGCAATGCGCGAACCCAAAAGCGCGACACTGGGAACAAGTCTATAGCCGCTGCTCTTCAACTCAGAGCAACGGGCACATTGTTCTCGATATCGACACAGTGCGGGAAATGGAGAAAGAGCGCCAGAGCGCCACGGTTCCGAACGCAACGGTGAAACCCCTGTGGCGACGTCGTCGCCCCGTTCCATTGACTAGACCCTTCCTCTTTTCCCGAGCTTTTTCCCAAACCCGCTCACCAAATAGACGTTGGCCCTCGACTCGTCCATGGGGCCGATGAACTCCTTGCGGTCGACGGCCTTCATCGCGTCTATCGCCGCGGGGGACACGTCGGCGGCGCCGCCGCGGCGCTGCGAGACGAGGTAGTCGACGAGCGAGCGCTGGTCGCGGCCTCCGCCGGCAAACGTCCACATCTTGCCTTGGCCTGCTGGAGAGACGACGGACAGGCGAGGAGGAAGAGGAGGAGGAAGAGGAGGAGGAAGAGGAAGGGAGCGAGGGATTCTTCTCGAGCGGGTGACGACGAGGACCGTACTTCTGGAGGCGGTGGTGAGCGCTGCCGCGGCGGGTCGGGGCGGGAGCATAGAGGAGAGAAAAAGAGGGAATGAAAAATCAAAAAAAGTGTTTTTGGTTTTTGAACTGAGTTTTTCCCCTTCTTTTTCTTCTTCTCACTTTTTTCCTTCTCCTGAGGCGGAGGCAGTGCTGGCTTCGCGATACGCTGCCTTGCTGAGCAAAAATATCTCTTCTGTTTCCTCTTACTCTCGCTCGTAAAGCAGCCCCAAGCTAGAGAACAGCAGCAGCAGTCGCTGGGTCCTTCGGACGAACTCTTTTCCCAACCATTGAACGCCGCATCAACAGAAAATCTAGCCGCCAAATCAATTAAAAAATGCCGTCGCCGCTCGCCCCGCTCGTGACCAACAATGAGGTCGCGTTTGTGATCCATGTACGTCGCCGGGGTCTGAGGAATATGATAGCTGTGTTCAGAGCCCTAAGCACGCAAGGGAGAAATCCAGAAAGAGTCGAGTTCGAGACTTTTTCAATCGTCGACCAATGCCTTTCTTCTTCTTCTTCCCTCTTCTTCTTACTCAACCTCTTCTCCCCCCCCCGACTTCCGCCTCCCCCTCTTCCACCTCCTCCCGCTCCCTGCGCTCGTCCTCCTCCCCCAGGCCATCTCCCACCGCTCTCTCCGCGCCAGCGGCCGCAGGCCGCACGACGTCCGCGCCCCCTCCTTCTCCTTCTCCCCGGACGGCTCGGCCTGCACCGTCTCGCTCGGCGCCGACGGCCCGACGGCGACGGCCTCGGCGCGCGCGAGCCTGGGCGCGCCCTCCGCGGACCGGCCCGGGGAGGGGTCGCTGCGCTGCTCCGCGGAGGTGTCCCCGGCGGCGGCAGCGGGCCTGAGCGGCGCGGGCGGGTCCGGGGGGGCGCAGGCGGCGGCGGCCGCGCTGGCGGACCAGTTCACGCGGCTCCTCGAGCGCTCGCTCTCGCACCCGCGCGCCGTCGACCTCGAGCAGCTCTGCGTCTCGCCCGGGCGCGCGGCGTGGTCCGTGCGCGTCGACGCGTGCCTGGTGGACGCCGGCCGCAGGGGCGGCGCGTCGGCGGCGGGCGCCGCGGTGCTGCTGGCGGCGGTGGCGGCGCTGCGGGCGTTCCGGAGGCCGGACGCCGCTGTCGAGCAGGTCGCCGCCGACGCCTCCGCCGCGGCGCTGCCGCTGCCGTCGTCGGCGGAGGGAGGGCCGGTCGACGACGAGGAGCGCCTGGCTTCCTCGAGGGTCGTCGTGCACTCTGCCCTTGAGAGGCCGCCCGTGCCGCTGGCGCTGCGGCTGACGCCCGTCGCCGTCGCCTTCACTTTCCTGTGGAGCTTTGGCGGCGGCGCGAGCGGCGGCGGCGGAACCGACACGCCGACGCTGCTCCTCGACCCCGACGCCGCGGAGGAGGCCGCGGCGGCGCTCCGGGGCTACGGCTGCGGCGCGACGTCGACCTCTGCCGCCTCGGGCCTGCTGGTCTCCGCGGGCGCGCCCTCCGGCGACGTCCTATTCCTCGACCGCGGCGCGCCGGGGAGCGGCGGCGCGGCGCCCGTCCGAGGCGGCACGGGCGGGGGCGCGGCGGGAGCGGGAGGGGGGGGAGGGGGCGGGATCGCGAGCGCCATGCTCGCGGCCCGGGTCTGCTCAGCGGCGGCCCTCGAGATCTCCAAGGAGCTGGAGCGGGCGCTGAAGGAGCACGAGGAGGCCGCGAGGGCCGCCAAGGTGAGGCGGCACGTCGCGAAGGGGAGCGGCAACGGCGGCAGCGCCGCGGGCGGCGTCGCTGCTGCCGCGAGGTCCTCGGCTGCGACGAGGGGCGTCGCCGCCGTCGGGGCTCTCGACGCCGCCGCCGCGAATGCTTCCGCTGCTGCTGTCGGTGCTGCTCCGACCGGCCTGCCTTCTCTCTCGGCCCAGCGGCCCGCTGTCGCTCCGGAGGGGAAGTGGACCGACGGCGCAGAAGCGGGGGCGAAGGAGGCGGCCGTCGCCGAGATGGAGGACGGCGGCGGCGGCGACGAGGGAGCGGCGGAGGAGGCAGAAGAGAGCGAGGGCGCTGCCGCAGCGCCTCCTCCACTCCCGGCCTCTTCCTCAGAGCAGCAGCAGCCGGAAAAGACGAAGAAGACAAAGGGCGAGAGCAGCAAGCCTCCCAGCTGGCGGTCGGACGAGCTCCGCGCGCGCGCCGGGAAGCGGTCGAAAGGAAGCGGAGGAGGCGGAGTCGGCGGCGGAGGAGGCGGCGGCGGAGGCGATACTCTCGAGCAGATCGCGGCGATGATTGGAGATGGAGGAGGAGGAAGCGCCGCTGGCAGCACTCGGACCTCCCTGGCCGCTGCGGCGACGCGGAAGAAGAAGGCGGGTAAGAAGTGAAAGAAAGAAGAGAGAGAGAAAAAAACTCATTGAAAAACTCATGGACTCTGTAAAAAAGAAGAAGCCCCCCACTTTCTTCGCCTCGTTGCCGACGACGAAGCCATCGGATCGAAGAAACAAAACCTCGTTTTTCGTCCACCACCCTCTCTCTCTTTCACTTTTCGACCCCTTGAGTGACGTACGAGAGGTCTTCTTCGAGAGGGTTTCGAGGTCGAGAGAAAAAACAAAATAAGAGCTCATTTTCATATCATCATCATGTTGTCTGAATCGAACATTTCCGCGTCGGAATCTTTACACATCTAGCACATCGTATCGTACGTATCGGACAGGGCGAGTGGGGTTTGAGGGTGGTTCCGAAAGCAGGGTGTTATAGTGTACGAAGTGGGGTCGAAGAGAAAAAGGCGAGGGGAAGAAAAAAATTCAGTTTTTCAACTTCGCTTCTGTACTTTTTTTCTTTGAATAATCGTCTCGAATTGAGTTGTTGTTTTATGTTTTTGTGCGGTTGCGTGATAGAAAAAAGAAAATATCCGCATCGGAAAGAATTCTGAGGGAGGCAGGGGAAGGGAAGGGACACGGGAAGCACGCTCGTCCTTTTTGTTTCTCGATAGAGAGGACAAGAAAAAAAAAAGCCGCCCGCACTTGGCGGTGGCGTTGTCAATGCGTGGCGTTGTCAAGGCCAGTGTCGCTGCCCGTGTATGTTGTGTGTGATGGGAGGATCGAAAGGGGAAGGGGAGGGGGGGGTCTTGTTCGAAGGTTGGACGCTAAGGCGAAAAGAGTGGGGAGTCTTTTTGGGTTTCTAAAAGGCGTTCTCTTTGTTTTACGAGGAGCGTGCGCGCGTGCGCGAGGGGGGATAATATTGAGGCGTGAGGAGCTGGAGGAGGAAGCAGGTCTGCTCTCTTTTCTTTTTCCTCTCTCGAGAGACCCTTTTTTCAATACGGCCCTCTCTATATTTCTCTTCCCCCCCCCCGGAAGCGCGTAAAGGGTGCGACGCGCGATGCGGAGAAGAAGAGGAGAATCAAGGGCGCAGACGGCGATGACGGATAAGATCGAAGCACAGAATCGGAAAATCGAAAAAAGATCGAAGAGAGCGCGGCGGCGCACTGCTTTCCGATTTCTTGAAATCTCTTCAGCAGCAGGTCGGAACGACAAAGGCGGACGCTGAGTTCCCGAGCCGGCGGAGGTCCGAAGACGAGGCGCTCGCGGCGACCTTCTTGTTCTTCTTCATCTCCGTCCCGCCCTCGGCAGACTCCTCGCCGGCGCTGCTCGCGGAGGGCGAAGACAGAGAGGTCGTCGGCGTCCTCGCAGTCGCCGCCGCGGTGGCGCCGAGGCCACCTCCTCCGGGGACGACGGCGTCGTCGCTCGCAGTCGTCGCCGGCGTCGCCGGCGCGGCGGCGGCGGCCGAGAGGCCCGCGGCAAACTTCGCTAGGTCGAAGTCCGAGGGGACGCGCGCGACGGGCCTCAGCGTCGCGGCCGACGCGGCTCCCCCGTCGGCGGCGAAGGGGCGCGGGCAGCTCGGCTCGGGAGAGGCGAAGCCGCCGCCGTCGTCCCCCGCCGCAGCCACGGCCCTCGCCGCCGCCGCCGCGGCCGCCGCAGCCGCAGCCTTGGCAGCGGCCTCCTGCGCCTCCAGCGCCGCCCTGGCCGCGAGGGCCTCCGCGGCGGCCGCGGCGGCCTCGCGCTGCTGCCTTTGCTGCCGCTGCTGCTCCTGCCGCTGCTGAAGCTGCCGCTCCTCCTCGAGAAAGGCGCCCTCGGCGGAGCTCGCCGCGGCGAGCAGCGCGTCGAGCGCGCTCGAGTGCGCGAAGCGCTTGGCCTGCGCGGCCGCGGCCGAGAGCGGGGACTGCTCGCGCTCGCGCCTGGGCCGCTTGGCCGACGCCGGGAAGGCCAGCGGCGGCGGGAGGGGCCGCTGCGGCGCGCGGGCATCGCAAGCGGCGGCGGAGGAAGGAGAGGGGCTGGCTCGGGGAGCGACGACGGGGGCGACGGCGGCGGGGACCGTCGCGGGGTCGCGCTCGAGCAGGCCCTGGGCGCACGCCTGCGTGTTTTTTTGAGAGTTTTTGGGAATCGACGGGAAGGGAACCATCGTGAGAAAGAGAGAAGCCACCTCTCGTCTGCTGAACGGGCGGTCGGAGAGAAAAAGTGCGCGACTCGCCGGCGTCGTCGACGGCTGACGTCGCTCCGGGGCACCATCACTCATCGCCATGCCCTCGCGTTCTTCGCGTTCCGGGGCGTTTTTCGTCTTCGATTTGGCCGCATCGACGCATCGCGGTCGCAAAGAACCTTTCGTGCGCGTGAACGGGGCCGGGTCAAGGGCTGGCTGCGCAGAAAAGAGGGCAGGTTGGCATCTCACCCGCGCGTCGCCGTTTTTTTGCGCTTCAGCTCAACGTCGGGGGGGGGGGAAAAAGATGAGGGTAAAACGTTTCAAATCAACGCACCTGGTGCTCCACGGCGGCAAACCTGGAGCGCCTCCTGCTCGCGGAGGCAGCTCCTTGCCGCGCCAGGCGGATAAAGTGCTTCTGGGCGTGCGACGCAACCTGCGTCGGCGAGCGGCTGTTGTGTTTTTGTGTTGATTCCGTTTCCGTCGTGAGCAAACCCGTTGCGCTGGAAGCTGAGGGCGAATGGAGGCAAACTTCAGAACTTACGTGATAACAAAGGTCCGAGAGATCTCCTTCCAGCGGCCCTTCCCGAGCGAGGCGAGGCCCTTCAGGAAGGCGAGGTGCTCGTCCGCGGTCCAGGGAGATCCGAGCGAGGCGGCGACGCTGGAGACATGAGATCCGAGCGTCGGCTTTGTTGACGACAAAGCGGCGACGCCAACGACAGCGCCGGCCGCCGTCTGCATCGGCGCGGCGGCGGGGCGTTGCGCGGCCTCGAGGGCCGGAGTCATCAAGCTGAGACGACTTGGGACGTGCTGAGGGGATGCGAGAGCGCGCGGAGCGGAGGGCGCTCGACGCGCGGGGGATGAGGGAAGATGAAAGCGGAGGGAGGCAGGGAGAGTAGAGGGTAGCTCTCGAGTTGTGAGAGGCGTGACTTGGAAAAAATTTGAAAACGTGGTTTCTTTTAGGGGACTCCTCTCCTTCTTCCTCTCTCCCCCCGAGGAACGAGTTCAGCGAGAGGAGCGAGACCAGGAAAAAATCGGAAAAATTTAGAAGTTGGGTTTCACACTGTTTTTTCTTCTTCGCTCTCCTCCCTCCCTCTCTCCCCCCTCTTGTCCGCCACCCCTTTGCTCAATCCCGCGCCGGAGCAGGAGCGGAAGGAGCAGAAGAGGAGGCTCTCCCTTTCCCCTTCCCGTCCTCCCTCCGCCGCGCGGCGAAGTGGTCGAGCACCGCCCTTTTCGGCAGCTCCCGGTGCAGCTCGCGCACGCCGGAGACGACCTCGTCCGAGGGGAACCCGCCCGCGCTGCGCTCGTAGACGCGGTCGAGCGTGGCCGCGGCGGCCTTGGACAGGCGCGACCCGCCGCGGCGGCCGAGGCCCTTCTTCGTCGACCACGTCCCGTCGTCGTCCTCTCCTCCCTCTCCCTCGGCCCCGCCGCCGAGGCTCTTCCCTCCCTTGCCGCTCCTCTTGGCGTCGGCGGCCTCCCTCCGCCTCTGCCGCTCCTCCTGCCTCGCCGCCGAGGCGGCCCTGGCGCGGGCCGCAGCTGCGGCCCCGGCGGCGGCGTAGGCCCCCAGTGTGCTCTCCCTCCGGGCCCTCCTGGCCGCCGCTCCTCCGTCGCCGTCGCTGCCGTCATCGCCGCCGCCGTTGCCGCTCGAGGAGGAAGAGGAAGAAGAAGAAGAAGA
>Ga0315289_10008947_pt1 | contig 14459 bp, 10 predicted proteins | sample YL17G11_40_MG_FD_203452 | JGI IMG/M metagenome (GOLD analysis project Ga0315289, IMG submission 203452) | Sediment microbial communities from Yellowstone Lake, YNP, Wyoming, USA - YL17G11_40 | ecosystem: Environmental > Aquatic > Freshwater > Lake > Sediment | place: USA: Wyoming | collected...
CCTACCGATATAAAATTGGCGAAGGCGCCGTCGATGGTGAAGCCGATCTCCTCGAGGTTCTCGCAGTGATTGGGGAAGCCATTTCGGCACGGCGTACAGTAGCCGCACCAGATCATCTCCTCCACCGTGACCGAGTCACCTACCTTGAGGTTATTCACGTCCTTGCCGACCTCAACCACCTTGCCAGCGAATTCGTGCCCGGTGGTAACGGGGAACTTGGTCAGACCGGGATAGAACATGTACCCATCTCGGTCAGTCTCGTAGAAGTGAATATCTGAGCCGCACACCCCACATGCCTTCACCTCGAGCAGAACCTCGTCCGGCTTTGGCTTTGGCATGGGTTTTTCGCCCACCTGCATCTTCGGGTAACGCCACACGCTGCTGCCGGTGATCGCCTTGCCCGTCCGCTTTTCCCAGTCAGAAACGGCATAGTCTGGCCTGGGGTCCCATTTTGCATCCAGCACGAGCCCTTTCATCGGGTCCTCCTTACGAGAATTGTGATCTGGCGGCCCCGCTGGCCGTCAACATGTTGCCATATCCTTCGAGCGTCTGCCGCCCCTCGAGGTAGTTGAACAGCGAATGACCAGCTTGACCTCAAGAAGCACGTCCTTGACCTGTTCCGTCGTGGTTCCTGGGGCGAGAAGCGCGAACGCCATCAGCATGGCGCGTTGCCCCAACTCGAACTTCGGTTGAGCGATGGTCGTCAACGGGGGAAACACGTATAATGCCATCGGGATGTCATCGAACCCTGCGATCGAGAGATCTTCGGGCACACGCAGACCCGCCTCCCGCGCCGCGCGCATCAACCCAATTGCCGTCAGGTCGTTGTAGCAGAAGACCGCCGAAGGCGGCGATGGGAGCGCAAGCAGAACCGGCAGCGCCTGCTCTCCAGCAGTCAGGCGCCCGGTCCCCGGGACAACGAGGCCCGGATCGAAAGTAATCCCGGCCCGTTCGAGCGCGGCGCGATATCCGTCGTGCCTCTGGTTGCTTGTGCTGTTGCTTTCGCCACCCGAAATATACGCAATACGCTGATGGCCCAACCGAATGAGATGCTCCGCGGCCAATTGCCCGCCCTGCCGGTCGTCGACCCTCACTGAATAGGTGTATTGACCCTGACCTTCCCGATGACTGTTCAGCAGAACCACGGGCACGCCGATTTTCTCAAGATGATCGCGGTAGCAGGAACCAATTCGCGATGAAGTCACAATAACCGCATCCACTCGCTTCGAACGGAGCATCTCCACACTCGCGAGTTCGCGCTCGGGTTCTGCATCCGAACTCGCCAGGATCACCGAATACCCCCCGGCATACGCGGTGCTCTCAATGCCTCGCACGACCTCAGCAATGAACGGATCGGTGATAGTCGTCGCTACGATACCCACCGTTTGCGTACGGCCGACTGCAAGACTGCGCGCCGCCGCATCAGGTGAGTAGCCCATCTCATCGGCAAGAGCGCGGATACGCGCTGTGGTGTCGGGACGGACGTGCAAGCTATGTCGCAAGGCACGGGATACTGTCGAGTGAGACACCCCCGCTACTTTGGCGATGTCTTTGATCGAGACCTTGGCGTGCCGTGCTGGAGGTTTCCCTGAACGGGCAATCATACTGGCGACCCAGACATCCCTACGTAGACGGCATGCACACGTGTGCATGGTCATGCTATCACGCGCCACGCTGATTGTCAAAAACCGGCAGGCGGTGCCAGGAGATCGGCAGCCGCAAGAGCTCCAATATCTATCATCCGGATTGACCGCCCCAATACATCGGGCTATAATACGACTGCTGGCTTGACCCGGCACAAATGCGACGCAAAAGGAGCGGGCAATGGCCGTAGGGCTCAGACCCTCAGATATCGAGCAGGAAACCGGCCTTACCATCTATCCCAGGTCGCTCAGCGCGGTTGGCGACGACTCTCTCTTCATGGCGAAAGCACATGAGGGCAAACGGCTTTGCCTGCTCGCCGGCAGTGAAAGCAGGCTTCTGTCTCGGTTCTCAGGCGAACGAGCTGACAGGGACAGGAAAGTTCTGATGGTGTGCCCGCTGTCGCACGCTAACGCACTGGCCCTGCGGGGCTCCCTTGCCTGGCTCGCGCCGCAGCCGCTCGGCTTACGCACTTCGGCCGGCTGCGGAGACCGCCTCGGCCTGGCGACGCCCGGTCATGTGCGAGCCGCCCGAAACGTAGGCGGGGACATCGCCATGATCTTCGCGCAGCAGTCCATCCGAGAGATGACGCGGACCGGGCGCAGCCCCGACGACGTGATGGACGATGCCACCTGGGGCATCTTTCAGGAAGGCTGGCAGGAGGGGGTGGGGGCCGATGCCGATCACCTGAAGACCACTGCTGACATCGATCGTTGCGTGGCGGCAGACTTCACGTTCTACACCATTGACCCGGGCGATCATGTCGACGGCGAGGCCGATACCGATCAGCCAGCAGCGCTGCGCGCGAAGTTCGAGGCACTCCCTTGGGCTGAGATGGAGACCACGCCACGCCTAATGCGCGCTGCGTATGTCGGAAAGCGGTTTGAGATCGCGGACCGGGCCCTGAGCCTGGATGAGGAAGCCCTTCTCCGCGCCGCGGCGAAGTATTCGCGGGCCGTCGCTCACACGGCCAAGATGTTCCGGCATCTTGTCGAGGCGATGGGCGATAGGCCCTTTGAGCTCGAGGTCTCTGTTGACGAGACCGCGACGCCCACAACGCACGCGGAGCATCTTTTCGTTGCCAGTGAGCTGCAGCGCCTCGGAGTGCGCTGGGTGAGCCTGGCGCCACGCTATGTTGGGCGCTTCGAGAAGGGCGTGGACTACATCCCGTCGGTGGGACTTTGCGGCGATCTCGGCGAATTCGAGGCCAGCTTTGCCGGACACGCGACCATCGCCCGGGCGCTTGGCCCGTACAAGCTCAGCCTACACTCCGGCTCCGACAAGTTCAGCATCTACGAGATCGCATCGGCGCAGACGGGCGGATTGCTGCATCTGAAGACAGCAGGGACAAGTTACCTTGAAGCGCTACGTGCCACGGCCGGATTCGATCCGCCATTTTTCCGGGAGATCCTTTCTTTTGCAGTTGGACGTTACGAGACGGACCGGGCGAGTTACCACGTATCTGCGGAGTTGCGCAACGTGCCGGATGCACGTCTCCTGCGGGATGGCGAGCTGCCTCTGTTGCTCGACCAGTTCGACGCGCGGCAGGTGCTCCACGTCACCTTCGGCTCGGTCCTGACATCGGACCGGGGTTACAAGCAACGACTCATGGCAGGCCTGGCCGGACACGAGGAGCAGCACTTCGAGGCCGTCGAGCGCCATTTTGTTCGGCATCTCCGCCCTCTGGTTGCTGGAAAACAGGCTTCTTGATCAAGCGGCCGCTGTCGCGAGGCAGGCTCTGAGAGAGGGTTGGGACAGGAATCCTTGGCCCTATGAGACCAGTTCTGCTCGCTAACGCGGTGGGAGGCGCCGGAGTGCCGGCGGCGACGGAGGCGCTGCGCCGCGGCGCGACGGCCCTCGATGCCGCCGAGATGGGCGTCCGCCTGGTCGAAGCCGACCCCGGGGTGGATAGCGTGGGTGCCGGCGGTCTCCCGAACCTGGTGGGAGAGGTGGAGCTCGATGCTAGCATCATGGACGGCCGGTCACTGCGGGCCGGGGCCGTGGGCGCGCTGACGGGTTACCTCCATCCCATCTCGGTCGCGCGGAAAGTCATGGAAAACCTTCCGCACGTGTTCCTGGTGGGGGATGGCGCCGCGCTTTTCGCGCGTGAGATCCGGGCAGAAGAAGGTACTTTGCTCACGGACGAAGCTCGCAAGGCCTGGGAGAAATGGGTGGAGGCTCATGTTCCACCTGAGCAGCGGGTAGGTTGGACTAAGGGAGACCTGACTCATTTTGTCACTGCGATGGCAATGCCTGCCGGCGCGGCGGGGGAACCTGCAAAAACAGGTACAACCACGTTCCTTACGCTGGACCGAGCCGAAGACATCGCTGCCGCGGTGAGCACCTCGGGATGGGCGTTCAAGTATCCCGGCCGGTTGGGGGATTCGCCAGTGATCGGCGCCGGATGTTACGCGGATAACCGGTTTGGCGCCGCCGCATGCACTGGGCAGGGTGAGTTGACAATCCGCGCGGGTACGGCTCGCTCTGTGGTTCTCTATATGAAGCTGGGTCTGGGCGTGGAAGCCGCTTGTCGCGAGGCAGCGGACGACTTGCGGAGTCTGCGTAGGGACTACGGTGGGGCGGTGACGATACATGCCATCGACGCCGCTGGGGCCTGCCATGTGGTGGCGGTCGGCGCCAGGCAGCCGCCGAGCTACTGGCTCTGGACCGATTCCTTGCCCCGGCCCAAGCAAATGGTCGGGGAAGCTCAACCCTGGTGACCCCGCTTGGCGTATCCGCCTGCGGGGTGACGCACGTCAAGATGGAGCTTCCAATCCCACAGACAAAGGAACTGATGCCGAATGGACCTCAACGAACTCACTCATCTGTATGATTTCTCAGGACGGACGGTAGTCATCACGGGGGGCGCCGGCGTGCTCGGGAGCGAAATCGCCTGCGCGCTAGTGGGATGTGGCGCTAGCGTTGCCATCCTCGACCGCAGCCCAGAGCTGGCCGAGAAGCTTATCCGCCGCATCGAGATGATGAAGAAACCGGGCATCGGACGTTATGCTGTCGTCTACTCAGACGTCTTGGACCGTGCCAAACTGGGCGAGGCCGAGAAGACTATCCTGGATGAGTTCGGCACTGTGGACACGCTGATCAATGCTGCCGGCGGAAACCGCCCCGATGCCACAACGAGCCCTCAGGTACCTTTCTTCGACCTGCCGGAAGCGGCGTTCCGTTTCGTGTTTGACCTAAACCTGGTTGGCACGATCTTTCCGTGCCAGGTCTTTGGGAAGACGATGGCCGCGCGCGGCGAAGGGGTCATCCTCAACTTCTCTTCGATGAACGCATTCCGGCCTCTTACCCGGATCCCAGCCTACTCGGCTGCCAAGGCGGGAATCAGCAATTTTACCCAGTGGCTGGCGGCGTACATGGCTCGTGAGTACTCGCCGCGCATCCGTGTCAACGCGGTAGCGCCCGGTTTTTTCGTCACCGATCAAAACCGCTATCTGATGATGGATAGGGAAAGTGGCGAGCTGACGCCGCGCGGGCGGTCGGTGATCGAGCATACGCCGATGGGCCGGTTCGGTACACCGGAAGACTTGCTGGGGCCCGTGCTCTGGCTCCTGTCGCCGGCCTCCGCCTTCGTGACGGGCGCCGTTATCCCGATTGATGGCGGTTTCCAGGCCTTTTCAGGCGTCTGAGACTGGTCGCTCACGCCATATTACCGTTTGGCCTTCGCACCGCTCGAGGCGAAACAAGCCGCAGTATCGCACGATCATCGCTAGGGGAGGTTGGGCATGACGTATCCGGAGGCGGCGAGCCCTCTGGCTGAGTTCAAACCGAAGCGCGAGTTCTTCATCGGAATCGACTCAGACGGCTGCGCCTTTGATACGATGGAGATCAAGCACAAGGAGTGCTTCTGTCCTAACACGATCAAGTTCTGGAACCTGCAGGCGGTTTCGAAGTATGCTCGCGAGGTTTACGAGTTCGTTAACCTCTACTCGAAGTGGCGCGGCATCAACCGCTGGCCCGCACTGGTAAAAACCTTTGATCTCCTCCGGGCGCGACCCGAAGTGGCAGCGCGGGAGGTGGAGGTCACGCGTGCCGAAGGGCTTCGGGAGTTCATTGCCTCAGGCCAACCGCTGAGCAATGAGGGCCTCACTGCCTACGTGGCGGAACAAGCGCAGCCGAGTGCGGAGCTCGCCGTGGCCATGGCTTGGACCAGGGCCGTCAACGCGACGATCGCGGACATCGTGCACGGCGTGCCACCGTTCCCCTATGTGCGAGAAAGCCTTGCGGCCATGCAGGACCCGGCGGATGTTGTCGTGGTCTCAGCCACACCCACAGAGGCGCTGCATCGCGAGTGGGAGGAGCACAGGATCGATCGCTATGCCCGGGTCATCGCGGGCCAGGAGATGGGGACGAAAAAACAACACCTTGCACTGGCAGCCAGGGGCAAGTACGCGCCTGACCACATTCTCATGATTGGCGATGCGTTAGGTGACCTGGAGGCGGCGCGCAGCAATGGTGCACTCTTCTACCCCATCAACCCGGGCCAGGAAGATGTGTCTTGGGAGCGCTTCTACCGGGAGGGCCTCCAGCGCTTCACGGCCGGCATATATGAAGGTGCCTACGAAGCCGGGCTGATCGCTGATTTCGAGCGCCTCCTTCCCGAGATCCCGCCCTGGAACCATCGATGACATCGCCACAGGAAAGTACACTGTGTCTAGGAGAAACACGCAAATGAAAGCAATGGTGTACAAAGGTCCATGGCAGATGCCGCTTGAGGACGTGCCTGAGCCATCAGTGCGACCGGGTGAAGTGATCGTGGCCGTTCGCGCCGTCGGCGTATGCGGCTCGGACGTTCACGGATACACGGGATCCACGGGGCGCCGGATCCCGCCGATGGTGATGGGTCATGAGTTCAGCGGGGTAATCACGGCGGTAGGTGAAGGGGTTATAATGCACAAGCCTGGCGATCGGGTTGTGGTGCAGCCATTGATCACCTGCGCCGAGTGCGAGAACTGCCGTGCCGGACGCACGAATATCTGCACAAACCGACGAGGTTTGGGCATGGGGCGGGTGGACGGCGCGTACGCTGAGGCCATTAGCGTGCCGGAGAGCCTGCTTTATGACCTGCCGGATGGCGTAAGCTGGGAAAAAGGCGCGTTGGTGGAACCGCTCTCAGTAGCGCTGCACGGCGTGAACGTGACACCCATTGCCCTCATGGACCCTGTAGTGATCCTCGGCGCCGGCACGATCGGTTTACTGGTGTTGCTCGGCTGCCGGCTGAAGGGCGCGGGGAAGATCATTGTTAGCGACGTGAGCCCGCGACGTTTGCAGCGCGCACTTGAGCTTGGCGCCGACGTCGTCGTGAACCCAGCGCGGCAGGATCTCGGGGACGTGGTACGCCAGTTTGCCGGGCCCGCAGGCGCCCCCGTGGTCATCGAGGCGGTGGGAATCCAGGCGACTGCCAGGCAGTCCATCGAGATCGTTCGGCCCGGCGGGCATGTGACATGGATCGGCAACTCGCAGCCCTATGTGGAGATCGGGATGCAGCACGTCGTCACGCGCGAGATCACGGTGCGCGGCGCCTATGCATTCAACGAGGAGTTCGGCCGTTCGATCGAAGTCATCGACTCTGGGCGGATCGATGTGATGGCGCTTGTGGAGCGAGTGGCTCCCCTCGAGGAAGGCCCCCAGATCGTGGATGACCTGGCGCATGGCAAGACGGACCTGATCAAGGCGATCCTGAAACCGGGGATGGACTCATGAACAAGTTGGGAGTTGCGATCATCGGTGCGGGCAAGGTGGCGCCCACGCATGCTGCCGCTCTGGCATCCATCGAGGAATGCCAACTCGTTGCCGTATGCGATAGCCACGCCTCACGTAGCTCCGCGTTAGGTGACCGCTTCGGCGCAGAGGCGTACACGGACCTCGATACAATGCTCAGGAATCCGCGCATCCATATGGTGACGATCTGTACGCCACACCCGCTACATGCCGGGCAGGCCATCGCCGCCGCAAACGCGGGCAAACACGTGCTGGTTGAGAAACCCATGGCCACCACCCTGCCCGACTGCGATCGAATGATCGATGCAGCCCGACGGGCCGGTGTTACGCTGGGCGTCGTCAGCCAACGCCGCTTGTACGAGCCTGTGCAACGCGTCAAACAGGCCATCGACACGGGCAAGATCGGAGGGCCGGCGCTGGGCATGGTGACGGTCCTCGGATGGCGAGGGCCGGAGTACTACGCTATGGATGCGTGGCGAGGTACCTGGGGCGGCGAAGGCGGAGGCGTGTTGGTGAACCAGACCTCACATCAACTCGACCTGTTCCAATGGCTCATGGGCCCCGTCGAAGAACTGTGCGCCTACTGGGACAACCTTAACCACCCTTACATCGAGGTCGAAGACACGGCGGTGGCCGTGCTGCGTTTTCGGAATGGAGCCCTTGGAAGTATCATTGTCAGCAACTCGCAGAAGCCGGGCCTCTACGGCCGGATTCACGTGCATGGGCGCTCCGGCGCATCCGTTGGGGTACAGACCGACGGCGGCTCCATGTTCGTTGCAGGGATGACGGCCCAGGTAGACCCGCCCATCAATGACCTCTGGACGGTGCCCGGTGAAGAGGGACTGCTTGCCGGGTGGCAGGAAGAGGATCGCGCCCGGGCGTCGTCTCTCGAGGTGATGACTCACTATCACCGCCTGCAGATCCAGGACTTTGCCCGGTCCATTCTTGAGCATCGCGAGCCTCTCGTGAACGGCGAAGAGGGGCGCAAGGCGGTCGAGCTGTTCTCAGCGATCTACCGCTCGGGGCGGGACTGCAAGGCAGTGCGTTGGCCTGTGTGAGGTGGGCCAGGAAAGTACACTGTATCTAATGGTAACTGGTCAGGGTTCTACCGACAGAATGCTCAGCAAAGACGAGGTGCGCGCGCTGATCGCCCGAGGCCTCGCCGGGCACGAGTTGGCCGGCAAACGGGTTCTGGTGATCATCCCCGATGGCACACGAAGCGCGCCTATCCCGCTCTTCTTCCGGTACTTCCATGAGGAGCTTTGGGGCCGGGTGGCAGCCCTCGACTACCTGGTGGCACTGGGCACACACCAACCCATGAGTGAGGACGCCCTTAATCGCCTCGTCGGAATCTCCTCCGAAGAACGAGCGACGAAATACGCCGGGGTCAACATCCACAACCACGCCTGGGATGACCCGACCGCATTGGCCCCCCTCGGGGTGATCTCAGCCGACGAGATCGCCGCGCTGACTGGCGGCCTGATGGCGCGGTCCGTGGCCGTGACGGCAAACAGGCTGATCTTCGACTATGATCTCCTGATCATCTGTGGGCCCACGTTCCCGCACGAGGTGGTCGGCTTTTCCGGTGGAAACAAGTACTTCTTCCCAGGCATCAGCGGGCAAGAGGTAATCAACTTTACCCACTGGTTGGGCGCCGTAATCACAAGCAACGTCGTCATCGGAACCCAACAGACTCCGGTGCGAGCGGTCATCGACAGAGCCGCTGGCATGATAGACCGGCCGAAGCTGTGCTTCTCGATGGTCGTCGCCCTCGGTGGAGGCCACGGGCAGGAAAGTGCACTGTATGTATCTGAGTCGGCGCCTTCCTCAGGCCTGAACGGCCTTTTTGTCGGCACGCCAGAACAAGCTTTTGCGGCCGCGGCACAACTCTCGAGCCAGGTTCATATCCGGTGGGTAGAGAAGCCGTTTCGCAGCGTGCTTTCGGTTATGCCACCCATGTATGACGACCTCTGGACTGCAGCGAAGGGCATGTACAAGGTGGAGCCGGCGGTGGCCGATGGCGGCGAGGTGGTGATCTACGCGCCCCGCCTCGCCGAGATCTCATACACACACGGCCGTGCCATCGAGCAGATCGGGTACCACTGCCGCGACTACTTCCTGAAACAGTGGGAGCAGTTTAAGGACGTGCCAGGTGGCATTCTGGCCCACTCCACTCATCTGCGCGGGCTCGGGACCTATAACGACCGCACAGGCGAGGAGCGCCTCCGCATCCGCGTCACGCTCGCCACTGGGATCGGGCGAGAGCGGTGTGAACGGGTGAACCTCGGCTACCTCGACCCAAGTGCAATCGACGTTGCCCAATGGGAGGGTAAGGAGACTGAAGGGATCCTATTCGTGCCAAGGGCAGGAGAGCTTCTATATCGCTTGAAGAAACGACTACCCCGTGTGGGGTGAGGGAGCTTACGCAGACATGACATCACAACCTAGCGCTGAGATCGGACTCATCGGCCTGGCCGTTATGGGTCAGAACCTCGTGCTCAACATGGAGCGAAATGGGTACTCGGTGGCCGTATTCAACCGGACGACCGAGACGATGAAGGACTTCGTAGCCGCTCACGAAGGCAAGAGGCTGGTGGGGTGCGAGACGCTGGCTGGCTTCGTGGCGGCGCTGCGGCGGCCACGTAAGATCATGATCATGGTGAAGGCCGGCGCGCCCGTGGACGCGGTTATCGACCAGGTGTTGCCACTGTTGGAACCTGGCGACCTGCTAATTGACGGCGGCAACTCCTTCTTCCCTGATACCGAGCGGCGCGCCAAGGCGTTAGAGGCCCAAGGCTTCCGTTTCATCGGCACTGGCGTCTCCGGCGGGGAGGAGGGAGCGTTGTGGGGCCCGGCGATCATGCCTGGCGGCCTGCCGGAAGCCTACGAGTTGGTGAAAGGCATCTTCGAGGCCATCGCGGCCAAGGTCGATGGGGAACCGTGCGTGACGTACATTGGCCCGCGCGGGGCTGGGCACTACGTCAAAATGGTCCATAACGGGATCGAGTACGGCGACATGCAGCTCATTGCCGAGTCATATGACATCTTGTGGCGGTCGCTCGGGTTGACCGCCACCGAACTACACTCCATCTTTTCGGAATGGAACCGCGGGGAACTCGAATCATATCTTATCGAGATCACCGCCGATATCTTCGCTCGCTCAGATGATCTGACGGGCAAGCCGCTGGTCGACCTGATTCTGGATGAGGCCCAGCAAAAAGGAACGGGCAAGTGGACCAGCCAGAGTGCGCTTGACATCGGTGTGCCGATCCCTACCATCAACGCCGCTGTGGAGTCGCGCATCATCTCGGCCTACAAGGCCGAGCGCGTTTCTGCGAGCAAGGTACTTTCGGGACCGATGACCCGCTATGAAGGCGGACGGGGCGAACTTGTTTCGGCCGTACGTGATGCGCTGTACGCTGCCAAGATTTGTTCGTATGCACAGGGCATGGCCTTGCTGAGGGCAGCGAGCCACGAGAACGGATACGACCTGAACTACGGCGAAATCGCGAAGATCTGGCGTGGTGGGTGCATCATCCGGGCACGCTTTCTCAATCGTATCCGCGAGGCCTACCGGCGTGACATGGACTTGCCCAACCTGTTGCTGGACCCCGACTTCCGGGATGAGGTGCAACGGCGCCAGGCCGCCCTTCGCTTTGTCGTAGCGACTGCCGTCTCGCAGGGAATACCGTGCCTCGCCTTCTCCAGCGCTCTGGCTTACTACGACGCCTATCGGGCGGAGCGGCTTCCTGCCAACCTGACGCAGGCGCAGCGCGACTACTTCGGCGCGCATACGTACCGGCGTGTCGATCGCGATGGCGTATTTCACACTCAGTGGACCCAGGAGTGAGGCCGCGCTAGGCGGCGTGTTTGGCCACAGGAAAGTACACTGTGTGTAGAGGAGAGAGTGCCCATGATCCGTCCTCTTTGCGACTCACCGTTCATCTATGGCCTGCATGATGTGGGCGGCGAAGGGATCATGCTCGACGCCGGCGTGCCGGGATGGATTTTCGTCACCGAAGCGATCGGCTTCAGCCCGACTGATCCAGGCGGTGGCGACTATCACACACTGTCTGACCGCGGCCTGGGCGTAATCGTGAGGCTGAACGCGGGGTACGAAGGGGTCGGCACGCTTCCGAAGGAGCGTTACTACGACGATTTCGCGAGCCGCTGCGCCAACTTCGTGAGATCCTCGGCCGGGGCTCACAATTGGGTCGTGGGTAACGAGCCGAACCATCCGATTGAGTGGCCAGGCGCCGACTGGGACTGGAGCGCACAACCACCGCGTCCAAGGACCGCGAGCAAGAAGGGTGAGCCTATCACACCCGAGAGATATGTGCGGTGCTATCTCAAAGTACGAGAGGCGATCAGGTCAATCCCGGGACATGAGCGCGATCAGGTGCTGACGGCCGCCGTGGGCCCGTGGAATAACCTGCTCTCCTATTCCACCAATCCGCGGGGCGACTGGGTGCGCTACTTCGCGGACGTGCTGCAAGGCATCGGGCCAGAGCGGTGCGATGGGATATCCCTCCATACGTTCACCCACGGGTCGGACCCTGGCCTGGTCCGATCCGAGACGCGGATGAGCCCGCCGTTTTCGGACCGCAGGTTCCACTTCCGCGCGTTCCAGGATTTCCTTGCGGCCGTACCGCCAACGATGAGGGACATCCCAGTGTATGTGACCGCGGCCGATCAAGGGGATGAGGCGTGGCGGAACGAGAACACGGGCTGGGTCTACAACGCCTACACCGAGATCGCCGACTGGAACAAGACCAGTCGACCGAAGATCCGGGCGTTGATACTCTATCGATGGTCCCACGTGCCCGGCGACCGGTGGGGCATCGAGGGCAAACAAGGGGTCATCGAGGACTTCAGGAGAGCACTCAAGCTCCGGCAGACCTGGGAGTCAGAGCCAGACCGGCTGACCACGATCCGTCGCGGGACTGATAACGTCGAGCAGAGGATCACCGCGCTGAAGGCGGAGATCCGCAATGCATCACAACTGGCCGATGATCTCGCGCCCCTCAAGCGCACAGTCGATGGCCTGGGCACGGAGGTCAGCCAGCTTCAGAAGCAAGCACTGGAACAACATTTTTCGACGCTTGAGGCAGGCGTCAAGGGGCTGCTGCTGGAGCTCGGGCTGCCCGCGACCGCTCCGGTCCAGCGGCCCACGATTCTGGATCTCAGCGATCACTTGCCGACTGCGAAAGGCCAGCAGTACCCGAAACGCAGCCTTGGGGACATTCAGCGGATCGTCGTGCATCACACTGCGACCGCCGCGAGTGTCACGCCGCAGCGGCTGGCGCAGGCCCACGTGAACCAGGGCAAGCCGGGGATTCCATTCCACTTCATCGTTGGCGCCGACGGCGCGATCTATTGGGTTCAGCCCCTCGAGTCGGAGGTCGCTCAGACCGGTATACGCGAGGTCAACGCCCACGGCGTTGCTGTGGCACTTGCCGGGAACTTCACCGCGACTTCGCCTGGGCAGGCTCAAATCGACGGCGCCTCGAAGCTTATCGCCTGGCTCCTGAGCGTCTTCAACCTTACGCCGCGAAACGTCGTTGGCCGCAGGGAGCTGGAAACGGTCGGCTCACCTGGTGTGCAATGGACTGCAGGCGCCGCCTACAAAGGGACCCTGCTCGCAGCCGTGCGGCGGCACCTGGACGCCCCGAGGCTTGTGGGCACCTTGGACGGCGATATGCCGGGAAGGATCGTTGAGCTCGAAGGTCGGGTTGCCGAGCTGACGTCGCAGGCGTCTTCTGCTTCGCTTCTCGAGCAGCAAGTAGCGGACCTCCAGGCCGGGTTGAAGGCCCGCGAGGCGGAGGTCATCAGAGTGCATAGCGATCTACAGGCGACAAGAGCCGGCAAGGTTGGCCGCCCTTCTGTCATCGATCTGGTAAGCTCGTTGCCGAAGCATCCGACCCTTGCGCCCTACCCGAAACGAACCAAGCCTGTATCCATGATCGTGATCCACCACGCAGATACACCGAAGACGACCACAGTGCAACAGATCGCCCGGTATCACGTCTACGGCGAGCGCCGTGACAAAGACGGCAAGTTGCTGAAGGGACCCTGGCCCGGCATAGGCTATCACTTCGTGATCGCTCCGGATGGCGTGATCTATCAGTGCCAAAGCGCGGACACGCGCTCATTCCACGTTGGCGGTGAGCCGAACAACTATTCCATCGGTGTCAGCCTTATCGGACGCTTCATGCGAACAGGCTTCGACGGTTCGGAGCAAGCGCCGGCAGATCGCATCCCGGGCGCCGCGCAGTTGCGCAGCACTGCCGCGCTTGCCGCCTGGCTGCTGCAGGAGTACGCGTTGCCCATCGAGAAGGTTGTGGGCCATCGCGATGTGTGGCCTGGAGCGACGGCATGTCCTGGAGAATACTGGCGGAACGCCCCGAATTGGAGATCACTGCTCGTTCAGCAAATCGAGGCTTTCCGTGGCGGGTTGCAGGATGACCGCATGGAGCACTACCTTCTGTTCTGGGATCACGGAACGCAGTGGGCCGAAACGGACTGGCACAACGCACAGCCCTATATCGCGGCCTTCCGCCCGACCGCAGGCTTCTCGATGGCAGACGCGAAACTCGCACAACACGTCACGATCGTTGGCGGTAACGCGGGAGTGAGCGCGTCGGATGAGATGCAGTTGATCAGTGCGGGCGCGGAGGTGCATCGCCTCTCCGGCAAGACCGAAGACGACACCAAGGCCATGCTCGATGCTCTGGTGTCGAAGAACACGCCCTGGCCCGGAGCGCTGCCTCGGGGTTCGCGCGAGCTCGGCCTCGACGATACACCCGCTCTGTCCGAGGAAGCCAAGGCGCCCGCCGGGGACGAGTGGACCGTGCCAGATGATTGGGTTGCTCCGGCGACGGACCTCACGTCCCGCCGGAGCGCATCGGCTCAGCGCCGCGTGAACCTCGCGCCCGGCGAGGAAACGCAACCCGCCGTCTAGTACATCGGGACAATATGAGCCGCCGCAGGAGAACGAGGGCCACATGAACAAGCTGGGTTTCTACGTCGAGAACACGACCGTGGCATTCCTGCGGGATGCCCTGCGCGAAGTCAAGCCG
>Ga0315289_10008948_pt1 | contig 14459 bp, 17 predicted proteins | sample YL17G11_40_MG_FD_203452 | JGI IMG/M metagenome (GOLD analysis project Ga0315289, IMG submission 203452) | Sediment microbial communities from Yellowstone Lake, YNP, Wyoming, USA - YL17G11_40 | ecosystem: Environmental > Aquatic > Freshwater > Lake > Sediment | place: USA: Wyoming | collected...
CGAAGTCTAGAAGAGGCTCGGCGCGCGCGCATAAGAAGGTGAGAAAAGATGAGTGAGAGAAGATACAACAGAAGTAAAAACTACAGATGTCCATCATGTAGTCTAGAATTCAAGAGTGAGGGAGTACCTAGACAGTGTCCACGATGTCACTCTGTAATTGAGATTAAAGAAAATAATAGGAGACGATAGAGCGCGCGCCATTCTCTTTAAGATTCACTAGCGTGCGACCTTTTCAGACCCTTGAACAGACCCCTCAAGTTAAGCTTAGAAGCTTTCTCATTAGCTTGCTGAATCAGGTTCCCCAGCTTCTCTAGATCGAGGTCATCAATGTTTCTGCCTTTTATTCTTATGGTTCTTGTTTCCTTGAGCTTCTCAAGGCATATTCTGTATAGGCTCGTAGTTTCCGGAAACGTTTCTTTCCAGTCCCTATCCATTGCCTCCAAAAGCGCCATTCGCTGCCAATGCTTTTCTGGCATTGGAAGTTCTATTGCAATCTCTTTTTCTAAGGGTTTGATCGTCTGTTCTCCAGTTTTTGCGTGCCATATTCCACGGTCATCTTCGACTTTTCCCATGAGTTCGAGAGAAACAAGGTAGCGGTGTGCCGTGGCTCTGTGGACGCCGAGTTTTCTTTTTATCTCAACCGCTCTAATTCCTGCGCTACTTTGTTGCACCAAATTGTAGCATTTGTCCAAATTCTCCATGTATTCATGGGCTTTTCGTTTCGACATTGTCGCCACACAAGTCAGAATACGCTCCTGTAGCTACATATACCTTGTGATGAAAACAAAATGCGTTCGATCCAGTCGGCTAAAAAGAAATTGCTTTCTTGCGTTTTTTCGTCTCATGGTTCGTGTTCTTTTCGTAAGAGTGAGAAGTTTGTAATCATGAACAGGTGTTTGCGGTGTCCGCATTATAGGAAGTTTATGCGTGAAATGGATGATGAAGATGCGAGGGAAGGCGCCGAGATAGAAGGCATCTGGAAAAATCCTGAGAAATATGGTTATTCAAGAGGGTGATTTTGTTGGTTTCGGCTGAGGCTTTCACGAGGTCTGTTGCTGAGCGTGTTCGTCTTAATAGGGCTGTTTTGACTAATTTGTATTGGTTGTTGCCTGTTGAGAATAGAGGGCATGAGGATTTTCAGCCTGTTGGTCGCGGTTTGAAAAGGTCGGAGTTTTGCGGTAGTTGGAGGTCTTTTATGGTTTGTAAGAACAAGGAGTTGCATGAGGGTAAGCTTCTTCATGGTGTTGATTGTACGGATAAGGTGGTTGTTCGGCATAAGCATCTTTGGTGTCATAAGTCCTCTTGTCCTGTTTGTTTCATTAGTGGGTGGTCTTTGAGGGAAGCGCGTGCCATTGAGGGTCGTATCAATGAGGGGGTTAGGCTTGGTTTTGGTAAGCCTGAGCATATCACGGTTTCCGTTGGTCTTGTTGATCGGGATTTGCCTGAGTTTGTTATGCGTGAGCGTTCGCGTGTTGCTTTGCTTGATCGTGGAGTGATCGGTGGTTGCATGATGTTTCATGGTTATCGCATAGATAGGGGTCGTGGCGTTTTGGTTTGGAGTCCTCACTTTCACACGTTGGGCTTCGTTAAGCATGGTTTTGATAGGTGTCGGGAGTGTGTTCATGATCGCGGTGATTGCGCTTCTTGTGATGGGTTTAAGCGTAGAGAAGTGCGTGGTTACGCGAAGGATGGTTATCTTGTGAAGGTTCATGCTGTTCGTAAGACTATTCTAGGTACTGCTCACTACGAGCTGAACCATGCGACTATTAGGATTGGTATTAAGCGGTTTCAGTCGGTAACGTGGTTTGGAATTTGCAGTTACAGTAAATTAAAGTCTGTGAAGTTGCAAGCTAAGGTTTTGAGCAGTTTTGACGACAAATTCTTCGTCTTCCGTTGTTTCGTTGGTCTTTGCGTTTTGGCTTGATTGTGGTTTTGTAGTGCTTAGGTCGGGATAGACTCGTAAGAATTTGTAGGCTTTTGCGTACGCTTCTTGTAGTTGCTCGTCGGTGGGTTTGCTGTAAGCGTCGCGGCTGTTGATTAGTTTATGTCCTAGAATCTGGTCAATCCAATTTACGTTGACGTTTGCCGCTTCAAGGTTAGTTTGCAGGTATTTTCTTAGGCTGTGTGCGGAAACGGCTGGTTCGTTGATTCGGTAGAATGCGGTTCGGACAACATTGGATAGTGTAGTGCGCGGTATTCGTTTTACGGTTTGTAAGTTCCATGTTCGGAATAGTGGGCTATTCTCGGTTAGTGTTTCTGGTGGTAGTCTTCGCGTGCCGTGTTGTCTCGCTTCAAGGTATGTTCTGAGTGCTTGGATTGCCTCTTCTCCAATGAAGGTTCTTGCCGTGATTTTGACTTTCTTTGTGATGAGCGTTATCGGGATAAACTTGGCTTCGCTTGCGAGTCCTCTTGATATGTCGGCGTAGTTGAGGAGTTGCGCGTCGCTTACTCTTAGCCCTGAGTCTTTGAGGAACAGGATTACGGCGTTAGTGATGGCTTTGTGTCGTGTTGCTTTGTGTTCTATGGCTTTGAGTATTGCTTCTTTTGTGGCTATCCTTACTCCTATGCTGTCGCCTTTTGGGTAGTCTCCGCGTCGCATTCTTAGCGGGTAGTAGTGGATTTCGGAGAAGGAGCGTACTGCGGCGAAGTATATTTGGAGTGTTGCTGGTGCTAATCCTTTGTCTCTTTCTGTTGCTATGAATTTGATGAGCTGGCTTTCTATTCGTCGTTGGATTTTCTGGTCTTTGTTGGTTTGGTCTTCTTGGCGTTGCGTTAGTAGCTCATCGGCGGTTTTGCCTGTGGCTTCTAAGAATTTGGTGAAGCTTCGGAGATAGATGTCTCGGGTTGCGTCGTTTAATGTCGCTAGTTCGCTTTGCCAATATTCAACGGCGGACGAGGTTTTGTTCTGTGTGGCGGAAATTATGTTCAGTAATGGGCTAGTGTGTTGGTCATAACCCGCCTTTTGTTCTTTGTGGCATTCGGCTAATCGGGCTACCCGCGCCTTCCGGTAGATTCTTCATCGGCGTCTGTTTGCCCTTTCCACTTGCAGGACAGCCGTTTCACCGCTTCGCACCCAGCATTCTCAACAACTCAACATGCATCGTATCATCGGCGCTTGCTGGATAGACGTTTCGTTTCTGCTCTGTAGCCAAGGCTCTCGCCTTACGCCCTTGCGGGCGTTGCAATTCTACTTGTGGGCGGAGTTTCCTCAAGTCCCGTATAGGGACTCGAAAGCCACTCACCAACTCGCCAGCCCAAGACATAGCTTGCACGTAGTACGGAATAAGAGTTTTGGAAACCTTATTCTATCCACTCAGCCACCTAGACTGTTAGGCGAAAAAGGATTGGCAAAAAGAGTCATCCTAATCACAGGAACCCCCTGCGTCGGAAAAACCTCAGCAGCACGTTTGCTCACTTCCAGACTTGCTGCTTCATACGTGAACCTGACAGAACTAGCCACTCGGGAGAACCTTGTTTTAGGCAAAGACGAGAAAAGAGACACCATAATAGTTGATGAAAAGAATATGAAAGAGAGAATACGCAAGATCATCGAAGAAGGCCACAAAAAAGATGTTGTAATTGATGGACACTACGCCGCCAACGTCGTCCCAGAGAGACTCGTATCGCACGTTTTCGTTTTGAGACGAGACCCTGTCGAACTTCGGAAACTAATGGAACAACGCAATTTTTCAGAACCTAAGTTGTGGGAAAACTTGGCTTCTGAAATCCTTGACGTGTGCCTAGTTGACGCTTTGAACGTTCACGGCGAAGGAAAGGTCTGTGAACTAGATGCTTCCGGCAAGAGCCCGAAGGAGATTGTGAGCGAGATCATGGCCAGCTTAGAAGATGGCAAAAAATGTCACGTAGGTATAGTGGACTGGATTGGCAAACTAGAAAGTGAAGGCCTGCTTGATGAGTATCTGAAAATCTGAGTTAATCTATCTTAGACTCATGGCAATTTTCTGTTTCGACAGTAAAGTGATTTTTCTTCTGTTTGCATATGCCTTTGCATGGTCACTGAACTTTTCACCAACAATTATAGGGATTGATAAGCCAACATCTTCCGAAGCCTTGTCAATGTTTATTATAAGATTAACGCCTATAGTCCTGTTCCAGTCCCTGACCCATACACCCTGAGCCACATGTCCTTTCTGCACTATGAAGTCAAACGTTCTGGAGAGCCCACTGAAACCCTCAAGCGTCGTTTCCTCTTGTTCCACCTTGTACCCTTCTTTCCTAAAGTACCGTATCGCCAACAGCATCAAGTCTGAGGGTTGCTTGATTTTCGTCTTGTCTTCTGCAGCCATATGCTCTCCTCTTGCACTAAGCGTTATTTAGTCGGAGCGTGGAAAAGGTTTTCGGACAGTACAAAACATGACCTCAACCCTGATTGTCGTGTGTAGTAGATGCGGTGGTTTACTGCTCGCTAAAGCTGATCAGAAAACGCGAACATGCCCATACTGTGGCGCCCAGGTTGCCCTAGACAAGGCTAAGAGAGTCGCTTCCGCAAAGAGCGCGTATGAAGCTTCCGAACTTCTAAAGAAGCTGAAAAGCGATACTCTTCAAAACCGCAAAAGTGTTAACCGCCTACCGTGATAGTAAGGTAGGCAATCAACCCAATGCCCAACAAGATTGACACAAGCTGAACAATCGACTCACCCGCGTGCGATTTCTTGTGAAGCTCAGGCATAAGATCCGTTGCCGCGATATATATGAAGCCGCCAGCCGCAAAAGGAATCAACAAAGCATAGTTATCTCGAAGATAAACCACGTAATAGGTAATTATTGCGCCCAAGAACGCGGTTAAGGCTGAAATGAAGTTGTATGTCAACGCTTTTCTCTTGCTGAAACCTCCATAGATGCACACTGCAAAGTCGCCTATTTCTTGCGGGATCTCATGGAAAATCACGGCCAGCGTGGTCGTCAGCCCTAGGTCAAAGCGAGCCACGAAGGTGGCGGCTATGATCATTCCGTCAATAAAATTGTGAACACCATCTCCAATCAGGCTAGTGTATGCAAATGCGTGAACCTCGCAGCCCTCTTCATGACAGTGTCGCCAATGAAGAAATTTTTCCATGGCGAAAATGATCATAATCCCCAGAACGACAAAGTAAAAAGCGGTTCTCATATCCAAACTCAACTCTGGCGACAGGGCTTCTGGCAACAGATTGATAAACGCCCCAGCCAAAAGCGTGCCTGATGCAAAGCCAACAAGAGCCATCAAAAGTCTTCTCAGCACGTTCTCTCTTAGACCAGCAAAAATTGCGCCGACGAAGGATATCAGACTGACCGCTGTCACTGAACCCAGAATGGCGACTAGTTGATCCATAACCTTTTTCGTTCACCGCTACACGTTTATTAGAATATCGGTCAACAGGCCTAGTTCATCTGCTTCAACATCTGGCAAGTTCTGCACAATCTTTCTGAGGTTGGCTCCCCACATTCACTGCATTCCATTAACCCTTCTTTCTTAACCATCTCCTCCAAAGCAGGTCTCACTCTCTCTATGGAATTGAAGATCGTGAACTTCATTCCCGAATGTCTCTTCTCCAACCTGTTGAGCATCAAGCGCACGTCATTTCTCAAGGCCTCAGAAGCGTATGGACATGGCTTGCTCTGAAACTCAATCTTCCTAACGTAAGCGTACAAAGTCGATTCTTTTTCCGGGATTTCGCAGAAGGGCTTGATCCTCCTCACAAGCTTCGGATGCACCTCATCAGTAACAGGCTTTTCCTTTGCTATTCGCAGAACATCTCCGTGAAAAATGTTCAACAGAATCGTTTGCACTTCGTCGTCCAACGTGTGCGCAGTAGCAAGCTTATCAGCCTTGATTTCTCGGGCGGCCAAGTTCAGCGCTCTTCTCCGTAAGACACCACAATATGCGCATGGCGTTGCTCCATTGCTACCTTTCTCTTTCTGACGCCCAACGATCTCGTCAAGCGTAAACCCGAAAAGCTCTTTGAAGGAGACTATGCGGTGTTCTACGCCGAGCTTTCTACAGTTCTCAACTGCTATCTTCAAGGCTTCATCTCGATACCCTTTGACCCCCTCGTCCACAGTGATTGCGACAAGCGATGATTTCGGATGACTCCTTTCCATCTTGGCCAGAATGTGCAACAGGCTTACGCTGTCTTTTCCGCCCGAAACCGCAACAGCAATCTTGTCATCAAACTTCAGCATTTTGTACTTTGCGACAGTGGCCCTAACCTTGTCTTCAATAGACTTGATGAAGCATTTTCTACACAAATTCTCTCCAGAATATGGTCTAGAGAAGAAGGCTTCTCTGGCTTTACAGACAGCGCAAACAACAGCATTGACATTCATTTACGCTCACAGCTGTGTCAAGTTTTCTAGAATCACTAAAATAAACCCGATACAATAGTCTTTTGAAAGAAGGATGAGAAATGGCGAAGAAGCCACTCAAACGCTCAGAGTACAAAGAAGTGACCTACGATGCCAAACATTGGGCTTTACTTGATAAGCTCAGAGAGAAAACCATTCCCATAATGGAAGCTCTGGAAGAGGCTAATCTAGAAGCAATCGTGCACGGCAGCATCGCGAGAGGAGACGTTGGCAAAAGAAGCGACATAGACATCTTTTTGTCAAATCAACCATCAACGTTCAGAGTGGAAGCAGCCTTGGAGAAAGCACACATCAACATAAATCGACGCTTGCTTATCCAAGCCACACCCACCTATGCAATGAAGGCACACATCGAAATCGACGAGAACATGGGCGTTTCATTCCCACTAATGAATCTGCGGACGGTGGAGAGAGAATTCTACAGGTTTGGCGGTGAAGCAACACTCGAAGATCTGGAGAATGATCTGCGAGTAGTCGGTGTGGACAAACGGCTAATGCTAATTGAGCCTACTCACGAAGGCCACAAGGAAAACACAATTGTTGGACATGAGCAGCATGTTGCCAAACTACTTGGCGTATCTGTTGAGACTGTTCTGGATCGTGTTCACGCGCTTCTCAGACGAGATGAAGTTGGCAGAACAGGTGTTTTCCTGAAAAAGGAATTGGTTGAAGACGAGACTTTCGAGATGGCTTTGAACCAGCTTGCAAAACGGAATCCAGCCGTCCGTAGACGCTTAACAAGCTTGTTCTGAGACTTTTATTCACTATTGAGGGTAGAAAATGAGTTCTTTTTCTTCCAGCAGTTTCTGAATGTTGTCCACGGCATTGTAGACATCTTGCTCTTTCTTTGCGCCCACGCAAACAAGCTTTCCAGCCGAGAAGATGAGAAACACCACCTTGGGCTCATCCATTCTGTAAACAGCTCCGGGAAATTGTTCTGGTTCATACATGACCCTTGTGAGCTTGTAGACAACACTTTCCAAGTCTATTTCTCCACCTAGCGCGGCAGATGCAACAATGTTTTGAATGGTGATTATAGGCTTGTTCACGATGGGTATTCCATGGTTCTTTAGTTCTCTCGTTACTTTGTTCACCGCATGTATTGCTTCCTTTTCTGATTTCGCCCCTGTGCAGACCATCTTGCCTGTTTTGAAAATCAAGGTGGCAGTCTTAGGCTTTTTCAGTCGAAAGACAAGCCCTGGAAACACGCGCGGATTGTATTCAGCATGGGGGAATTTCTCAACTATCAGCTCCAGGTTTATGGTTTGATTGAGGGCTGCTGATGCCACTATGTTTTGAATAGTTATAGAGGGTTTTCTTTTAGCCATCTTTTCGTCCGAATCCTGTAGGGACATGTAGGTTTAGTGGGGTTGTCTAGATATAACTTCAATTCATGACAATAACTGTTTCGATACTTCTGATGACACTTAAGCCTTGCTATTCCATTTTTGGAAGGGGAAAACGGAGAATCGCTACAATTCCACCCAAGGAGACGAGCTTTGTTCCTGCTTCGTGCTCTGTGCTGACAATCATCGTCTCACCACCCTTTTTCTCAACATCTTTCATAATTTCCTCCAAGAGCAGGTGCTGGTCGTCCGAGGATTCGCGTAACATTGAATCCGCCAAAACAAGCTTCTCAACAGCTCCCAGCTTCGTAGCTTCCTCAACTTCGTTCAGCCCATAAGCAATCGTTGGCTCACCCTTTCCAAGTCTTCTCAAAGCTTCTTCCATGACTTCTGTCTCTTCAGCAATCCGCATACGCTTCATGGCTTTCAAGAAAACACCCGAACGTAGAGCTTCATATATCCCAGCCAACCCACCATTATTGACACTTTTTACATCTAAGACTGAGTTGGCGATTTCACTTGCTTCGTTTTCGAGAAATCTGGCAAAATCGTTCTTTATGAATCCTACGCCGATGATCACGATGGGACTGTGAGTAGCCGTCCAGACTTGGCGCAAGCTGTCGAGCGTCTTCCTGAAATATTCGTTCACGGCTCCTGCCCTTTTTTCGGTTTCAAGTTTTCCCGGAAGCTTCGTTCTTTCTATTATTTTTTCTTCAATACCGTATTGGGCGGTTGTGGCTACAGCGTAGCCTTCATCATCGATTGAAACTATTATGACTGGTTTTTCGGAAGTCTTACGCGCCCTCTCCAGCCTTTCGAGGTGATGTTTCGCCCATGACTTTTTAACTATCGTGGCTGGCGTATTCAGGGCTATGTGGAGTGTGTGATGTGCGCCCGTTGGAACAGCTTCTGGCGCTTGGCAAATAGTCCCATGGATTCGAAGCCTGCCCACGAGTCTGTCCCAGCTGACCGTTTCGACTTTCACTCCTAGGAATACTGAAACCCTTTCTCCGCGCCCAGGCCTTGCATACTTCTCGTTAGGCTTTATCTCACGCGTCGTATGAGCATAGACCTCGTCGTTCTTGTAGATGATGTTGTACAAGTGCCATAGGTCGTCCATCGTTTCAGGGATGACCTTCACGAAGCCTTTTTTCAAGTTTGTCTCCAGAATCTTCAAGACCTTAAGCCTCTTCGACTTCCCGTTAGGAATTCAATAGTTAGCTTCCACCTATTAAAAAATAAGCTGTGCTTATGAGCAGTATTCTCCTACTAATCCTGAAACTTATGCGTGCCCTCTGTTTTCCTGTATATCCAAGGTGGCACACGCTTCGTTTTCACCGTAGGCTCAAGAGTTATCCTTGTCTTGTGCGGATCCACAAGTAGCGCCCTTTCCCGCCACTTCTTCTTCCCGTCTCCTGTCCTCTTGGATAGTCTCAACTGGATTACTCCATGAGCTTGTATGTCATTATCGTTTTTGATGCGCCAGAAGTAAAAAGCCGTGTTCCCAATTTGAAATATGTCTTAGGTGAAGCTGTTTTGAGGGCGAATTCTTTCCTTTGAGCTTCAGAACTGTTGATCCTTGTCGAAAAGCCTATTTGTCTGCCTTGATTAGGTTTGATTCCAATTTGCGCTGGGGTGCTGTAATTGGCAATCGCCGAATTTAGATATAAGCCGGGTCATGTTGAAAGAGGCTATAACAGCAGAACATTGTATGTAAACCTTTCAGACATGAAAATCGAGAGCAAGCCAGTTTCTGAAGAGGAAACAATAGGATTTGCACATTTATGGCTGATTTCTCACAAGTAGTGATTGTATCTTTTCATTGCAGAGATTGCGGTTAAGATCAGAAAACTCGCAAGTGTTAATAGTTGTTCTTTTGTCGTAATTGATTGTTAGTGGTGGTTTCAGGTGAAAGTCTCTTTTTGGCTGTTGGATCTGAACTATGAAGTTAGAAATGGAGCAACAGAGTTGTGGCTTTGGGGAATTGACAACTTTGGAAAGCGAGTGCTGGTTATTGATCGGAGTCTTGTTCCCTACTTCTACGCCGTGATCGAAGAGGGTTCGGACCCTGTCCAAGTCATGAAAAAAGTGCAGAGGAAGCATTTTTCTTCTATTGTGAAGCTCGAAGCTGTTGACCGCAAGCTTTTCGGACGGCCCATCAAGACCTTGAAAGTCTATTGCGGAGCGCCAGATGCTGTTTCTACTTGTGCCAAAGAACTTCGAAAGCTCGAAGGGATAAGAGACTGTCTCGAAGATGACATTCGCTTTTCTATGCAGTATCTGATCGACAATGATGTGGCGCCGTGCGGATGGCACGAGATGGAAGTAGTTGAAGAGAACGGCCCTGCTGATGTTCAGGTTGACAAGGTTTATGTTGCGAAATCCCCTTCCAAGCTTCTTGAAAAGGCTCCGGTTACGGAATTGAGGATTCTAGGTTTTTCGACAATATGTTACAGCAAGGAAGGCTCGCCGAAACCTGACCGAAACCCTGTGAGCATAATCTCTGTAACAACCAACCACGGTGAACAAAGGCAATTCATCGCCGGTGAAGATCGAGACGACAAACCCGTTCTGGAAGCCTTCATAGACTGTGTTCACGCATTTGATCCAGACGTCATTGTTGGCTACGGCGTGAACGGGCAGGATTGGCCATATCTTCTCGAACGATGTAGAAGACTTGGGCTGCACTTGTACGTTGATAGGACAAAGACAGAGCCTCACACGAGCAGTTACGGCCATGTTTCAGTGACCGGGAGAATCAATCTTGACCTTTCGGATTACGCAGATGAATTTCCTGAGGTCAAGGTCAAGACTTTGGCTAATCTGGCTGACTATTTGGGCTTAGTCAAACTTGAATCGCGCTCGATGATTGAAAATGTCGAGTTCGCAGATTACTGGGATGATAAAGATAAACGTAAAATCCTGAAAGAGTTTTCAAGGGACAACACTCGTTGCGTCATGAGCATAGCCGATGCTGTTTTGGACTTTGCCATGCAGCTTTCAAACCTTGTGAGTCTTCCATTAGATCACGTTGGGACTGCAGCAGTCGGCTTCCGCGTCGAATGCTTTTTGATGAAACGTGCTCACAGGATTGGCGAGCTTGTACCAAAGAGAATTGAGCAACACTATCGCCCATATGCGGGCGCAATTGTACTCAAACCTAAGCCTGGACTGCATGAAGATGTCGTGGCATTGGACTTCAAGAGCATGTATCCGAACATAATGATACGTTATAACCTTTCACCAGACATGTATGTGTCACCTGAAGAGGCTGAACCCTCAAGTGGTGTTTATCAGGCGCCAGAGGTGAACCATAAGTTTCGCAAGGATCCTGCAGGATTCTACAAGGAGGTTCTATCTTATCTCATTGGCGTGCGTGCTGAGATTCGTTCGAGGATGGTGGAGCTTGATCTGAAGAGTGTTGATTATCGTGTTCTAGATGCACGCCAAAAGGCTGTGAAAGTGATTACTAACGCTTCGTATGGGTATGCTGGTTGGATCGCTGCGCGATGGTACATGAAGCCTGTGGCTGAGGCTGCAACAGCGTGGGGAAGGCATACGATACTGAGTGCTATCAGGATGGCTGAAAACGTAGGACTAAAAGTCGTTTACGGAGACACTGACAGCATCTTCGTCAAAAACGACAGAGAAAAGATTGCGAAGCTCTTGGGAGCGATCGAGAAGGAATTTGGGTTAGAGATCAGCCAAGACAAGGCTTATGTGCGAATCTTCTTCACGGAAGCCAAGAAACGCTATGCTGGGTTATTGCCAGATGGGCGTCTTGACATTGTGGGTTTGGAGGTTATGCGTGGGGACTGGGCTGTTGTTGCTAGGAACGTGCAGGAAAAGGTTTTGGAAATTGTGCTTAAGGAGCGGTCTCCTGAAAAGGCTGCTAGATTCGTGCACGAATTCATTTATGAGCTTAGACAGAAGCGCGTTGCCTATCGTGATCTCGTGATTTGGAAGACATTGACTAAACCTGCTGAGAAATACGAGGTTAAAGCAGCACATGTTGAAGCTGCAAGGATGTTAAAGGAGAAGGGTTGGGAACTGGCAATTGGCGACAAGGTGGGATACGTAGTTGTGGTTGGTTCAGGTCGCCTTTATGAGAGGGTGAAGCCTTACGTGTTTGCTTCGTATGACGATGTGGACATAGAATATTACGTATCAAAGCAGGTTCTGCCTGCCGCAGCAAGGGTTCTAGAAAGCTTTGGCATAACTGAGGAGCAGTTATTGGCTTCCAAGGTTGTAGAAAAGGAAAGCAAGAGACTTACCGACTTCTTTGGAAGCTAGCCTTCAGTGATGTCTGAGAACGTCATCAGCTGAACAGTCAGTGAAGGCTTAACAGCTTCCGATACTCGTGAGGCAACAATCGTCTTTATGTTCTTGTCGCTTGCCACATCAACGATTCTTTGTGTTATGATGCCATCGAAAACAATCGTGTCTACTCCTTCTATTTCTTGGAGTTTCTCTGCTAGCTGGCTTACTGGTAGGCGTTCTATTTGTTCTAACTTTTCGTTCAAGAGAACGGCTTCCAAAGTTCCTTCCAAGGCCTTTGCAGTTTCAGCTATTTCTTTTGGCACTTCGGTTTTCGGTTTCTCTGCTTTTTTCGGCTTGAATGCCTCCTCGATGGGGATTTTGGCTTCTAGGGCGTCGAGGACTTCTTTGCAGTTGCATTCTTCGATTTCTTTACCGCGTGGCGCTCGGCTAACGTATTTTACGTCTGTGACCTGCAATAATTCTTTCAGGATTAAGTCTCCGCCTCTATCACCGTCTAGAAGGGCTGTGGCTTCTTTCTCTTTGCAGATTTTCTTTATCGATTCTGGCACTTTTGCTCCTTCAAGGGCAATCGTGTTCATTATTCCGCATCGCATGAGGTTTATTATGTCTGCTCTTCCTTCAACAACGATTATTTCTTTGGCGCTTTCCAGTTCTGGTCCAGCGGGCAATTCCTCTGGTCCATATTTTTCGACTTTGCCGATTTTGAGTGTTTCTGAGACTTCTTTGAAGACTTCGTCGACTGAGGGCAAGGATTCAATTGTCCATTTGTGAAGGATCTCTTTGGCTCGGTCGATTATGATTTTTCTTCTGGCTTCTCTGACGTCTTCGATTTTTTCTAGTGTTAGTTTTGCAGCGCATGGGCCTACTCGATTTATGGCTTCTACGCTTGCGGCGATTAGCGCTGTTGAGACGCGGTCTAGGCTGGTTGGGATGGTTATGGTTCCTGTTGTTTTGTCGTTTTTAGAATGTAGGTCTATCTCTATTCTGCCTATTCTGCCTGATTTTTGCAGTTCCCTCAGATCAAGTTCTGGCCCGAATAGCCCTTCGGTCTGTCCAAAAACAGCTCCTATGACGTCCGGCTTTTCTACTACTCCTTCAATATCGAACTTGGCTTGTATAACGTACTTTATCGTAAACGCTTGGGATGAACCCGTAATCGTACACCTCCGAGTGATTTGTTAAGGGTTAAGGACTATCGCGTGATTTTGGGAATCTCTCTAATCACGAGACTATATCTTAACATTTACTATATATTACGTTTATGAATTAATAATCTTACTCTTTAAGCTTTCCGTAATTGGAATCTGTTCTAAAACTCGAGAATAGATGCGCGGACCAGAATCCACGTTCTCTTTTCTGATTGGAGCTTTTCAACCTATTGCTCAGGGCTCGGTACGGATTTCGAGGACAAAACATAAGAACTAGCCAAACCATGCTTTCTTCTGGTAGTCTGACTTGAGAAGCGCTAGACTCAAGGTTACTTTGGTTTTGCTGCTTTGTTTCTGCTTTTTTGCTTTCAAGGACAAAGTTTCGGTTATGGGCGAGTTTGCTGCTGGGGTTAAGGGTGGAGACTGGGTGAAATATAGATATGCATTTGCAGATACGAATCCTGTAACGCAGGCGATTTGGAAGAAAATCACGATTCAAACAGTGGATGGTCCCGTCGTTTCAGGTGTTGTTGAGAAGAATCTACCCGGGCAGCCGAGCTCGACGCAACAATTCTCTCTGAACATAACGAAAAGAGACAGTTCACCGTCGATTGACGACTTCTTCTTCATTCCTGCGAACCTGACAACAGGATCAATTATCCCAGCGTTGAATCGAACTCTGACGGGCACAACTATGTGGCTTGATCGATAATCAGTTTATCTTACAGCATGGAATGGTATGGTTACTGGGATGGGCAACGCAACTTCTCAGTATTATTGGGATCGGGGTACAGGGGCTCTTCTAGAGTATTTGACTCTAGCGGACGAGATCCCTACGACTGACACAAGGCTTGTTGAATCTAGTATGTGGGGTGGCGGATTTGACTGGATGTTCTGGATACTAGTCACGGTGATCATAGTGATTATCGTGGCACTCATCTTGGCTTGTTTCTGCGTAGGAGAAGGCACCTGAAGCGCCTTGCCGAGTCATATGCTTCAGCAGCTGCCTCTTCATCTCAACCCAAAACTCCAAGTTAAATCTCCTTTCCTTACTTAGGGGCGATAACCTGTCTTCTTCTTCATGGTTTCCATATAGGTGCCTAGGCTTTCGATATCTTTGACTCCCTTGCCTACGATGGCTGATAACTGGTGCCAGAGGTCAGTGTTAGGTGTTATCTGAGCAGTTTCAAGATTCTGTTTTAGACGTTTCGTCCATTCTTTTCCTCGTCTGTCAAAGTCCAGCAGAAGAATGACTTTGCGCTGTCCGGTCTTTTCAGCCTCTGAAAGTACGTCTAAGAAGTTTCTGCCGCCTGTTTTTGCG